>Ga0070681_10007018_pt1 | contig 10963 bp, 4 predicted proteins | sample KBSC83BmetaG_FD_65650 | JGI IMG/M metagenome (GOLD analysis project Ga0070681, IMG submission 65650) | Corn rhizosphere microbial communities from Kellogg Biological Station, Michigan, USA - KBS C8-3B metaG | ecosystem: Host-associated > Plants > Roots > Rhizosphere | place: USA: Michigan...
GTGCTCTGCCCGACGATTTGCCGCGTGCCCTGATAATCCACAAAGAAAAACAGCTTGTCGCGGATGATCCTGCCGCCGGCAGTCGCGCCGAACTGGTTTTGACGAAAGACACCCCTTGTGGGGCTGAAGAAGTTACGTGCGTCCAGGTCGGTGTTGCGCAGAAACTCGAACACATCGCCATGAAACTCGTTTGTACCGGACTTCGTGATAGCGTTGATCTGCCCGCCGCTGTAGTTGCCGTACTCGGCGTCGAAGTTGTTCGTAATGATACGGAATTCGGCAATCGAATCGAGGTTGGGGATGATGGCGGTACCGTTGAACGCTCCCTCCTCAACGTTTCCGCCGTTCACCATGAACCCGTTCGCGGATTCCCGGTTGCCGTTGACGGACATACTCCCAGGGTTCAGGTTGCCGGAAACACTTATCGCTCCATATTGTCCCGAGGATACGGGCGTGACACCCGGCTGCAGCGCCAGCAGGTCTGTGTAACTCCGGCCGTTGAGCGGAACCGTAGTCATTTTGGTGTCGCTGATGACCTCGCCCATCTGGGTGTTAGTGGTTTCCACCTGCACCGCGGCCGCATTCACGGTCACCTCCTGGCTGGCCGGACCGAGATCCAGGGGGATGTCCACCGTCAGCGCCGTGTTGACGTCCAGAATCAGACCCGTTTGCTTGAAATCTCTGAAGCCGCTTGCCTTTACCTCCAGGTCGTAATGACCTACAGGAAGTGATGGAAACGAGTAGGTCCCCTGCCCGCTGGTTGTGGTGGTGTACTTAATGCCGGTCTGTGTCTCAAGTGCCGTGATTTGAGCACTGGGAATTACCGCGCCGGTGGGATCCTTTACGGTTCCCGAAATGCGGCCAGTGACTGCGCCCCAAGCCAGCAGCGAGCAGACGAGCACAACAATCGCCGCACTCGCCGGCGCGCGAAAGCCGCCAGCGTTCATTTTGCTGTTTTCAAACACGATCCCTCCTGGAGTTGCGGCGGGCGCAACTCTAACTGATTTGTTTTTGAAAAGACCTGAAAGCTATAAACGCATTATTATAAACGCATTATAGGGTAAACGCATCAGATGGAAGTAAATCCTCGCACCGATACGGCATTTAATCGCCAGTTTTCGGAATGCGGTTTTTATCACCGGTCTCGCGTGAGCGGCTGTTCCGCGCAAGCTTCATTTCTTGACAGCGGATTCTTTCAAGCTTCATTTCTTGACAGCGGATTCTTTCTGGATGTAGGATTTCTAATACTTAGACATTAGAGCTTGGGTCCAACAAACAGAATCTAGTTATTTCTTTTGTTCTTGGGTCAATGCACCCGGGGGGTACACGTTGCGGTTTCTGACAAGGCTTTCGAAACTCGCTGCTTTTGCGCTTCTGACAGTGGCTTTACTTCCATCGCTGCTCATGGCGCAAGGTATCGATACGGCGTTGCTGCGCGGCACGGTGACAGATTCGAGTGGGGCGGTTGTTCCTGGTGCGACTGTGACCATGACCAACGTGGCGACGGGTGTTTCGGAGAAGCGTCCCACCGATGAGAACGGCCGGTACCTGTTCACTGGTCTTAAGCCCGCCGCCTATACGGCCAAGGTCGAGGTTGCGGGGTTCAAGACCCTGATCCGCGACAACGTAGTGCTGCGTGTCGGTCAACAAACCGACCTGGATCTCAAGCTGGAGGTCGGAGAGATCAGTCAGCAGGTAGAAGTGACCGCGGAAGCTTCGCAGTTGAACACGGTGAGCGGAGCGCTGGGCACAGAAGTCTCGGGGCAGTACATGATCAACATGCCGCTGCAAGGCCGCGATTTCTCACCGCTGGTTTTTCTCGCTCCGGGCACCACTGAGGTTGCGAATTCGGGCGGGATCTCTTTGGGCGGCACGGGCTTCTCTTCGAACGGCCAGCGATTTGCGACTGCGGAGTTTAGGCTGGACGGCGGCCTGATGACCAATCCCGAAGGTGGAGAAGGCGGTACGACCAACCTGCAATACAAACCCGTGGTGGAAGCCATCCAGGAATTCAAGCTCCAGAACAACAGCTTTTCGGCGGAATACGGAAGTAATGGCGGCACCATCGTCAGTCTGGTGATGAAGTCTGGCACCAACCAGCTCCACGGCAGCGGCTATTGGTTCTTCCGCCGGCCCGCCCTGGATGCCAACGATTTCTTTTCCAACGCCGCCGGCCAGCCGATTGGACCCTACGCCATCGACCAGTGGGGAGGCACTATTGGCGGGCCGATCAAGAAGAACAAGACGTTTTTCTTCTTTGACTACGAGAAGGACCGGAATACGTCTCCCGGTACCGTCACCACCAGCGTGCCCACCGATTTGCAAAGGAAAGGGGACTTTTCCCAGACTTTCAACGCAGATGGAAGCCTGCAACAAATCTTCAATCCTTTCAACCAGGCCTGCGTGCAACAAAACTGTACACGGGTGCCGTTCGCTGGCAACTTAATTCCCGCGAGTGCGATGAACTCGATCGGGAAAAACCTGATCAACCTCTACCCGGAGCCCAATACCGCGGGCGATCCGGTCACCGGGCTAAACAACTTCACGGCAAAACTGATCTATCCGAATCCCGCGTATCAGCTCGACATCAAAATTGACCACAATTTTTCAGACAGCAATCGCATGAGCGGCCGCTATAGCCGGGGAATTACGACCAGCTACACGCCTGATCCCTTCCTGGCGCCGCAAGTTTCCTACTACCGCAACAACGAGGTGGCTCTCGTGGACACGTGGACCATCAGTCCGAGAACACTGTGGACGAACCGCGTAAACCTTCATCGTTTTTACAATGCTTTTGGCGTCACGCCCTCGGTAGATCCGCAGAGCGTCGGTTTCTCGAAAGAACTGGTCGATAACCCCTGGTACACTCTTCCGAAGACCTTTCCAGACATTGGGGTTGTGGGGTATCAGGGTCTGGTTACAGATGCCTGCTGCACCACATCGCTCGAAACGGATACGCAGTGGTCATTCAGCTCGGTGGTCGACAAGATCATCGGCTCTCACGAGCTGCGCTTCGGTGGCGAGAGAAGGATCTTCCTAAACGCCTACTTCCAGCCGGGCGATACCAGCGGAGGATTTGAATTCAGCCCCAACCAGACCATGCAGAGCAATATCACTCCCAATTCACTCCAGGGAAACGGGCTCGCATCCATGCTGCTGGGATATTACGACGGCAATAGCGGTCTGGGTGAACTGCCGTCGGTGGCAAATAAATCGGCTGAGACCTCTTTCTTCATTCAGGACAACTGGAGAGTAACCAGCCGGCTCACTCTGAATTTGGGTCTACGCTACGAGTTCAGTACGCCGTATACGGAGCGCTACAACCGCGAGCAGTTCAGTTGCTTCACCTGCGACAGCGGCGTCAACATCCCGGCGCTACCCGCGGCGAATTTTGCGGGCGGGACAATTCACGGGACAACCATACTCGCAAGTTCAAATTTCCGCCACGCGGATCCCGCATACCATAACCTCGGCCCACGGCTTGGATTCGCCTATCGGATCAATGACAAGACTGTCATGCGCGGCGGCGCGGGCATTTATTACGGGATGGACTTCGCCACCAACTGGCAGTACGGAGGGACGGCTTGGCAGTTCGGCCTCAACTTCATCCCGACGCTGGATAACTATGTGACCCAGTACGCCACTCTCGCCAATCCTTTCCCGGCGGGCTTTGTTACGCCTCAGCAGGGGAAATATGGGCCGCTGACTCTCTGGGGCGAAGGGAATGGCAACCACACCAGCAATACGTTCACGAACGGCGAGATCTATCAGTGGAACTATGGAATTCAGCGGGAGTTGCCGGGAAAGTGGCTGCTCGATATTAATTACTCCGCGAACCACTCCGTGCATCTGCCGTGGAACTACTCCACTCAAAATCGCAATTTCATCTCCGCGGCGGATCGTCTGAAATACGGTACCGAGGGGCTGAACAAGAATGTTCCCAATCCGTTCCAATACCTGTTCGTGCAGGTTCCGGGCAAGCCCGCCCCCGTCATCAATGACCCTAACTCGATATATAACTTTGCGACCGTTCCGCAGATCGATCTGCTACGGCCGTATCCGCAATTTCCCGGGTCGTTCAGCGGCTTTCCGGAGTTCGTCGCAAACTCCAACTACGAATCCCTTCAGGTTCGATTTGAAAAACGACTCGCCTACGGACTGAGCGTCGAGGGCAATTACACTTTCTCGAAATTCATGGATTATTCCGACGCCGGCGGCAACGCGTGGATCGGCAATCAGGGATTTTCCGGAGCGCCGCAGGACCTGACTAACCTGCGGGCCGAGAAGAGCGTCAGCGCCAATGATGCGCCGCACCGGCTGGCTTTCGCAGCCATCTATGAGCTCCCGGTGGGTCGCGGCCGGGCCTTCGGCAAGAACATGAACCGGATTGTGAACGGCGCGATCGGAGGCTGGCAGCTGAACAGCTTTGTGACGTTTCAGAGCGGAAACCCCCTGGTGTTCCGCGACAGCGATCAGACGCTTGCGGACAGCGGTGGCCGCGGCGCGCAGCGACCCGACATCAGTGGCAAGGCCTGCTCGGGAGCGGACATATATAGTGTGGTTGACGGCACCGCGAATTACTTCAATGTCGGGAACTTTTCGCATCCCGCGGACCAGACGCCGGGTAACATGGGCCGCTACATATCAGATTGCCGGGGTCAGGGGATTCATAACATAGATCTGGGGCTTTCCAAACGTGTGGAATTCACAGAAAGCAAGTTTCTGGAAATCCGAGGGGAGTTCTTCAACGCGTTCAACACACCGCGATTCGGATTCCCTAATACGACATTTGGCAGTCCTTCCTTCGGCGTGATCAGTCGTCAATACAATAGCCCCAGGCATGGACAAATCGGCTTTCGATTTGTGTTCTGAGCGGAGAGCCGTTACTAAACGTGCATCGCGCTACTCATAGCGCAAGGCTTTGATGGGGTCGATGGTGCTTGCTCTTCGCGCGGGCAGAAAGCCGGCCCCTGCGGCCACCACGCCAAGGATGACCAGCGACAGCGCCGCCGTCCAAACGTCATTCGCCCGCACGCCGAAAAGCTGGGAGCCGACGTACCGGCTGAGCAAATACGCGCATGGTACACCCACCGCCAGCCCGATCCCAAGCAGCGCCAGGGCCTCGCGCATAACCATCCAGATCACTGCGCCTCTCCCCGCCCCTAGCGCCATCCGAAGCCCAATTTCCTTGGTGCGCCGCGCGACCACGAACGCCAGCACGCCGTAGAGTCCCAGTGCCGCCAGCAACGTGGCGAGCACCCCGAATGCCGCCGAGAGAATGGCGATCAGCCGTTCGGTACTGAGCGTCTCGTCGAGTTGCATCTCCAGCGTCTTGATTGCATACACCGGCATGGAAGGGTCCAGCTCGGCAATTTTCCGGCGCACGGCCGCGAACATGGTCGACGATTCCATAGACGTCCGCACATAGAACGCTGCGCCTGCCGGGAAGTCCGATTGCCCCACAGTCACGAAGACCTGGCGATGCACGCCTTCGCGCGGCCCCTCATAGAGCGAGTTCTCGGCCATCCCGATGATCTCCATATCCAGCTTGGATTTCGGGCCCGTGCCGAAGCCGATGCGCCGGCCGATCGGGCTGCGGCTGCCAAAGAAGTGCGTCGCGAAAGCGCGGTTCACAATCGCCACGGTCAAGTGCTTGCCACGATCGCGGTCATCGAAATCGCGACCTTCGAGCACCGGCACTCCCATGGTCTTGAAATACCCCGGCGACACCGCGTTCATGAAGGCCTGTACGTCCTCTCCATCCTTCACCTGATGGCCCTCGACCCCCATGCTCGAGTCCCATTCGTCGCCGCTCAGGAGCGCAACAGTTGCGAAGCCGGCGGTGGTCACGCCAGGAGTCGCGCGTATATTCTGCAGCGCCTGTTCATAAAAGGTTTTTATCCGCTCGACTGAGTACCCGTTCAGCGCCGGGTCTACCTGAAACGTGATCAGGTTATTGATGCCGTGAAATCCTGAGTTGGTGTCCTTGAGATTGGCGAGGGTTTTGACGAAGAGACCCGCGCCGGCCAGCAGCAAAAACGAGAGCGCGACTTGTCCAATCACGAGAGCCTTGCGCAGCCGCACCGATCCGCTATGGCCCGCCAGCGCGCCCGCGGCATCCTTGAGCGTCGTCCACAAATCAAACCGCAAGGATTGCATCGCTGGCGCAAGGCCGAATACGACACCCGTCACCAGCGCGAGGGCCGCGTTGAACGCGAGAATGCGTGGATCCGGCGTGGCTCGAAGCAGCATGGCTGTACCGTCTGAAGGCAGGAAGCTGAGCAATCCGCGGATCATCGCGACCGACAGCACCAGCCCCACCACTCCCCCGATGAGTGAGAGCAGGACACTTTCTACCAGCAGCTGCCCCAGAAGCTGCGGCCGCGAAGCGCCCAGTGCCAACCGCACCGCAACTTCTTTTTGCCGCGCGACCGCTCGCGCAATCAGCAGGTTCGCCACGTTGAAACAGGCGATCAGCAAGACGAGACCTACCATGCACATGAGCACCACTAGCGCGGTGCCATAGGACTGGCGAGTCTGCGAATACCCCGTCGCGGCCGGCTCCATCTGGATCTGCCGCTTCAGGAAGCGGTCCCGATAATACGGAGTGGTGTCGCGCATTTCCGGTTGAATCAGCTCGTACTGGAGAGTCTGGCTCAATAGCGGCTGCAGCGAGGCCTTGGCCGACTGTACAGTGTAGCCGGGCTTCATGCGGGCGAACATTTGTATCCACTGGCTACGCCGGTCGCCGATGTCGTCCCAGCCCGGAGTCATCAGCGGCTTCATCTGGATGGGGATGCGGATCTGCGGCGAACGCGAGGGATCGAGGCCGTGAAAGCCAGCCGCTGAAACACCTACGATGGTCATCGGGTAGTTGTCCACCACGATCTTCTGGCCAATCACCTTGGGGTCGGCCGCAAATCGCGTCATCCAATAATCGTGGCCGAGGACCACCACCGGATGCCCTTTGTATACGCGATCGTCTTCCTCGGGTGAAAAGACGCGTCCGAGCGCGGGCTTGACCGCTAATGCCTGGAAGAAGTTGCCGGAGACCAGTTCGCCCTGAACACGCTCCGTCTGGTTGCCGAAACTGATAGAAAGCGCCGTCTGGTAGCGGCAGAAGACCTGCGAAAACGCCTGCGCCTTTTTCTGGAAATCCTGGTACATCGGGTACGATGCCCGGCGGTCGCCGCGGTTGCTTCCCATGTGCGGTCCGGTGGTCCAGATCATCACGAGCTGCTCGGGATTTTTCACCGGGAGCAGCCGGAGCATCAGCTGGTCGATCAGCGTAAAAATGGCTGTATTGGCGCCGATGCCAAGCGCCAGCGACGCTACCACCACCGTGGTGAACAGCGGGCTACGGCCCAGGTTACGGAGCGTAAGGCGCAGGTCGGCTAACAGTCGGAGCATATATTAACTACTCCACAAATATGAAATGGTTACGACGATTTTTCTACGAGAAATGTTCAATATTTTTGTGCCGGGACTCATACAGGCATGAATGTCTATTCCACTCGTCGTGCCTGCAGCTCAGTGGAGTAGGCATTCATGCCTGCACTTCAAATGTCCCGGGCTTGCTCGTATGAACGAAAGCCCGATCCGTTTACTCCGGGGAATTTTTTAGGGCTTACCACGCTCGTATTTGAGGGTAGAATATCTACCAGCGATATGGCGAAGGAACCCTCCGACCGGATTGAGCTGCTCCAAGGCACTCTCGACATGCTGATTTTGCGAACGTTACTGTTTGGGATCGCCCATGGACATCAAATCGCCAAGCACATTCAGCGAACCACCGAGGATGTCCTGCAAGTCGAGCACGGCTCTCTTTATCCGGCCCTCCACAGGCTGGAGCGCGAGGGCTGGGTGATATCGAAGTGGGAGACGGCGAAGGATGGCAATCGCGAGTTCAAGTACTACCGGCTAACGCCAGCGGGGAGAAAGCAGTTTGCCCGCGAGGAATCCAAGTGGAAGCACTTAGCGGGCGCGATCTCGCGCGTGATGTGGCCGGTTGAGGAAGGTTGATATGCAGTGGCGCTCAATCATCGGGTGGCGGCCGTGGCGGTCACGGCAGCGTCGCGAGAATGACTTAGACCGGGAGTTGCGTTCGCACCTGCAATTGGAAGCCGAGGAGCAGCAGGCAGCCGGTTTACCCGCCGGCGATGCACGTTACGCCGCCCGGCGCGCCTTTGGGAACACGGCGCTGGTTAAAGAGGAAGTGCGCCAGATGTGGGAACGGACGACGCTTGAACAAGTGGCGCAGGATATTCACTACGCACTTCGTGGAGCGCGCAAGAGTCCCGGATTTGCAACGGTCGCGATACTGTCGCTGGCATTGGGCGTCGGCGCGACTACGGCTGTTTTCAGCGTGCTAAACGCGGTGGCGCTGCGTCCGCTGCCCGTCGCCGACCCGGAGCGGCTGGTTATCCTTGAGCCGAAACTGAAAGGCGCGGGCTTCGCCCTCTTTAATCCACTCTTTGAAGAACTGCGGCGCAGCCAGCAATCGCTTGCCGGAATGTTCGCCGTATCCGATGAGCCTTACCTTAAGGCTGCATTCGGGCGAGCGGCACCGATCTACGTGCGCGGCAGCCTCGTTTCCGGCAACTATTTTCAGGTGCTCGGCCTCTCGCCGGCTCTCGGACGTCTGCTCACCAACGGCGATGATGAACCTTCGGCGGACACCTGTGCCGCCGTCATCAGTCACACGTACTGGACGGCAACTTTGCGCCGCGATCCGGCCGTGCTGGGGCGTCCCGTGATCGTGCGCGAGAAGGTCTGCACGATCGTGGGTGTAGCCCCAGCCGGTTTTAGCGGCTGTGAGCCAGGCTACACGCCGGACCTTTGGGTTCCGTTACAGCCACTCACCGATCCGAAATTGCTGGCCAGCCGGAGTATGGCTTTCTTCTCGGGCGTGATGGGACGCCTGCGCCCGGAAACGACTTTCGCGCACGCTGAGGCGGAGCTAACTGCTCTATACCAGCGTATGCAGTTAGAAGATCAAGCAGCTTTCCAACCCGGGGAGACTCCTCCCAAGCCAAACGACTTCAGGATCGTGATTGCGCCCGGAGCACAGGGCCTCGACGCAGTTCGACACCAGTTTGGCCAACCGCTCGCACTGGCGCTTGCGGTGGTGGGCGTGGTTCTGCTGCTCGCCTCACTAAACGTTGCCAATCTGCTGCTCGCGCGTGGAGCGGCCCGTACGACGGAACTCGCCACGCGGTCGGCGCTGGGGGCGGGACGCGCACGACTGATGCGCCAACTCGCTATTGAGGGAGCCGTGCTCGCCATTCTCGGGGGACTCACGGGCCTCGCAATTGCATTGCTGGTCACGCCGGCACTCTCGACAGCTGTGTCGCTGCCATACGAGCCGATTGCGCTAGAGACTGGGCCGGATATTCGCGTCCTGGGTATTACCGTCGCAGCAACCATGTTCGCAGCACTACTGGCAGGCGTTCTGCCGGCGTTGCGGTTGAGCGGGCGAGATTTGCAAATGGGAATGGCAGGCGCCGGCCGTACCACCGGTACTCGCTCCGGCCAACGGCTCACCCGCACGCTGGTCGCGGCGCAGTTGGCATTATCTTTGCTGCTTGTCGCGGCAGGTGGCTTATTGCTGCGAACCATGTTGCGCGTCATGGCGGTGGACCCCGGCTTCAACAGCAGCCACGTCGTGCTCATGGACATCGGGGATACCGAACCCGCGGCTCGTTTCGGCGAGGTTGACACGCCTGAACGGAAGGCCCGGCGGGCGGCCCAATATCACGCTCTCGATCAGCGTCTGAATGCAATTTCCGGCGTGCAGGCCGCAGGCGTCTCGTGGCTGGGACTGTTCGGCGGCAATTATGTCGGTCTGGACTTATACGACGCAGACCACCCTGAGGATAAACATTTCACGCTGCTCGACTACGTTTCGCCCCGTTATATCGAAGCAATCGGCATGCATCTCATGCGCGGCCGCGACTTCACCGAAGCTGATCGCGAAGGCTCGTTGCGCGTTGCCGTCGTGAACGAAGCGTTCGTTCGCGAGCGGATTCGCGGCGGGCACGAAGCGATTGGCCGCAGATTCGTCATGACATATGCTGACGATCGCCGTCCATACGCCATCGTGGGAATCATGCGCGATGCGAAATACAACGATTTACGCGAGCTCAAGACGGAGCCCATGATGTGGGTGCCGCTCGCGCAGGCACCGTTCAAGATCAGCTCAGTATCGCTGCGAGTTCGACCAGGCGCCGAGGCTGCCGCGATCCGCGAGGCTCGAGCCGCCTTAACGGCGACCAGCCCACACTTGATGGTCCGAAAGGTGACGACACTCCGCGCCCAGGTGGACCAAGCGACCGCGCGCGAGCAGTTGCTGCTGAGGCTGGCATCCGCCTTTGGAGGGATCGCTCTTCTGCTAGCTGCTGTCGGCCTCTACGGCACGCTTGCCTATGCGGTGGCGCGGCGGACGCGCGAGATCGGCGTGCGCCTGGCGCTGGGAGCGCAGCGCGGGTCCGTGCTGCGGTTGGTGCTCGGCGAGTCTTTGATACTCGTCGCGGTAGGAATGGTCGTTGGTCTTCCTCTTTCGCTCGCGGCCGGCTATCTTCTGCGTAGTTTTCTATTCGGCGTCACCGCCTATGACATTCCGACTTTGATTGCCTCAGGAGCGGTGCTCACGACGGTAGCGCTGCTTGCAGCATTCGTGCCGGCGCGTCGCGCGAGTCGCGTTGACCCGATCTCGGCATTGAAATACGAATAGACCCTACTCTTCGCGTTTGTACACGGTGCCGTCTTTCATCACGAAGGTCACACGGGTCATGGCTGTGATGTCCTCCACGGGATTCCCTTTCACCGCCACCACATCGGCGAGTTTTCCGGATTCGAGGGTGCCTACCCGGTCCTGCCAGCCCATCAGATCCGCCGCAACGCTGGTTGCCGATCGCAATGCAACCAGCGGAGCCATGCCATAGCGAACCATCCAAATGAACTC
>Ga0070681_10007020_pt1 | contig 10963 bp, 6 predicted proteins | sample KBSC83BmetaG_FD_65650 | JGI IMG/M metagenome (GOLD analysis project Ga0070681, IMG submission 65650) | Corn rhizosphere microbial communities from Kellogg Biological Station, Michigan, USA - KBS C8-3B metaG | ecosystem: Host-associated > Plants > Roots > Rhizosphere | place: USA: Michigan...
GCCTCATCGTCTGCGACATCTCGGGTTATGGGAGCGACGGGCCGTATCGCGACCGCAAGGCCTACGATCTCCTGATCCAGAGTGAATCGGGGTTCCTGTCGGTCACCGGCACGCCCGGCGAACCGGCGAAGGCAGGCTGCTCCATCGCGGATATCGCGGCAGGCATGTACGCGTACGGCGGCATCCTCGCGGCGCTCCTGCAGCGCCAACGCACCGGCAAGGGCGCGCGCATCGACATCGCGATGCTCGACAGCATGGTCGAGTGGATGGGATTTCCGCTCTACTACGCGTTCGACGATGCCGCGCCCCCGCCGCGCTCCGGTGCGTCGCACGCGACGATCTACCCCTACGGCCCGTTTCCCGCGGGCGACGGCCATACGGTGATGCTGGGATTGCAGAACGAGCGCGAATGGCGCGTCTTCTGCGAGCGCGTGCTGCTGCGCCCCGAGCTCGCCAGCGATCCGCGGTTCGATTCGAACGCGCGACGCAACGAGTCGCGCGCGGCGCTGCGCACCATCATCGTCGAGGCGTTTTCGCCCCTGACGGCCGATCAGGTCATCGAGCGCCTGGAGGCGGCGCAGATCGCCAACGCGCACGTGAACGACATGCACGCCGTGTGGCGCCATCCGCAGCTTCGCGCACGCCATCGATGGACCGAAGTGGACTCGGCGGTGGGACCGCTGCCGGCGCTGGTGCCGCCGGCACTCGCGGATGGCGTTCCGCCGCGCATGGATCCCATTCCCGCGCTGGGACAGCACACGGACGCCATTCTTCGCGAGCTGGGCTACGATGAGCCCCGCATCCAGGCGATGCGCGCGGCAGGCGCCGTTTGACGCGGTGGAGCGGGTGAAGGGAATCGAACCCTCGTCGTAGGCTTGGGAAGCCTCTGCTCTACCATTGAGCTACACCCGCGGAGGGAGCATTGTACCGGCGGGTCGCTCGCGACGTCATCTCTCAGGGGGACCACCATGAAGCTCTACTACCATCCGGTGTCGACGACCAGCCGCCCGGTCGTGCTCTTCGCGCAGGAATCGGGCATCGACCTCGATTACGAGATCGTCGACCTCTTCACGGGCGCGCACTATCAGCCGGAATACGCCGCCATCAATCCGAGCCGCCAGGTCCCGGTGCTGGAGGACGGCGACTTTCGCCTCACCGAGAGCTCGGCGATCCTCAAGTATCTCGCCGACAAGACCGGCTCGCCGGCGTATCCCAGGGACCTGCAGAAGCGCGCGCGCGTCAACGAGCGCATGGACTGGCTCAACACGGGCTTCTACCGCGACTTCGCGTACGGCATGCTCTATCCGCAGATCTTCCCGTTCATGCGCCGCGCCGACGAGACCGTGCAGGCCGGAACGCTGGCGTGGGGCAAGGACAAGGCGCTCGGCTGGCTGAAAGTGCTCGACGAGAATCTCATCGGCCCGCGCAACGCGTTCCTGTGTGGCAACGACATCACGCTCGCCGATTACCTCGGCTCGATCATGGCGGTCGGCGGGGAAGCGATCCAGTGCCGGTTCGAGGCCTATCCGAACATCTGCCGCTGGCTCGGCAACATGAAGAAGCTCAGGAACTGGGACAAGGTGAACGAGGCGTTCTACAAGTACGTGGTCGATCCGAACAAGGGCAAGGAGTTCGTGCGGGTCTGACTCGGCTCAGAAGCGCTCGACCCAGGGACGCAGCTCCATCTCCCAGGTCCACGCGCTGCGTGGCTGCGCGAGCACGTCGAGATACGTGCTCGCGATCGCGTCGGGATCGAGCGTCGCATCGTTCGGATCAGGCTTTCCGCGGGGACGGATGGCGCCGTCGATGACGAAGTGCGCGACGTGGATCCCCTTCGGCGCGAGCTCTCGCGCCATGCTCTGCGCGAGGCCGCGCAGCGCGAACTTGCCCATCGCGAACGGCGCCGACTCCGCGTAGCCCTTGACGCTCGCCGACGCGCCAGTGAAAAGGACCGCGCCGTAGCCCTTCGGCAGCATCGCGGTCGCCGCGCGTTGCGCGACCAGGAACCCGCCGAACGCGGTGACCATCAGCGTACGTTGCACCTCGGCCGGTTGGAGATCGACGAGCGGGCCGCGCGCGCGTGCGCTGGGGTTGTAGACGACCACGTCCGGTGCGCCGAAATGCGCGGCAAGCGCGTCGAACAATTGCGCAACCTGCGCTGGGTCCTGCGCGTCGCACGGGAATGCGGCGGCGCCGGTCTCGTCGCAAAGCGTCTCGAGCCGTTCTGGATGACGCGCCGCGAGCGCCACCCGCAGCCCGGCATTGGTGAATTGGCGTGCGAGCGAGGCGCTCAATCCGGCTCCCGCTCCCACGATCAGCGCGGTCCTGTAGCGGCTATCCATGCGCTCCCGCCTCCTTTGAGGGTTCGTCCGGCGCGCGGGCGTACCCGACCGCTTCGTCGAGCGTCATCGCCCTTCCCTGCCGCCAGGCGCGATCGAACGCCGCGTCGTCGTGCAGCGCCGCACGCGCCGCGGAAAGCTGGCCGGCGAGACGCGGCGCCTCGTCGGCATGCAACGGTACACCGATTTCCTCGCGCAAGCTCTCGGCGCATCCCCACAGTCGCGCAGCGCGCTCGATGCGGCCCTGCCCGAGCGCGACGTGCCCCAGGCCTTCCAGCACGCTCGCGACACCCCAGCGGTTTCCGAGCTGATGCTGCAGCCGCAGATTCTCCTCGTAGATCGCACGCGCGGCCGCGAAATCCGCCTGGTCCGCGATCAGTGCCGCGAGGTTGTTCAGCGGGGACGCTAGGCCGTGAGAATCGCCGAGCTCGCGCAGCATCGCGACCGCTTCTTCGTGATAGCCGCGCGCGGTCGCGTACTCGCCGAGCGACGACAGTACGCTGCCGAGGTTGCCGAGCGACTGCGCGACGCCCTTCAGGTCGCGCAACTCGCGACGGATGCCGAGGCTTTCCTCGTGATACGCGCGCGCGGCCGCATAGTCGCGTGCATTCGCGGTCACGGAACCGAGATTGCTGAGCACGCTGGCGACCGCATGCCGGTCGCCCAGCTCGCGCATCAGCGCCAGCGCTTCTTCGTACAGCAGTCGCGCGCGTGGCAGGTCGCCGCGCTCCTGCGCCGCCACGCCGAGGTTGTTGAGCGAGCTCGCGATGCCGCGGCGGTCGCCGAGCGCGCGCCGCATCGCGAGGCCTTCCTCGTACCGCTCGACGGCGAATGGATAGTCGCCTTGCTGGTGCGCGAACATGCCGAGGCAGGTGAGCGCCTTCGCGCGATCGAGCGATGGCGGCTCGCGCGGCGCGACGTCGACGAGCCGGGTGAACCAGCGCCGGCCTTCGGCAGCGTGACCGCGCGTGTACCAGAAGCGCCACAGCGTGTTCGCGAGCGCCACGCCGTCCGCCGGATTGCCGCCGTCCTGCGCGCACCATGCCAGCGCGACGCGCAGATTGTCGTGCTCGAGGTCGAGGCGATCGAACCACGCCTGCTGGTCCGCGCCGATGAGCTCCGGCTCGGCGCGCTCGGCCAGCGCACGAAAGTACTCGAAATGACGCTGCCGCCAGGACGCTCCGTCGCTGCGCTCGAGCAGCCGGTCGCGCACGTACTCGCGCACCGTCTCGAGCTTGCGATAGCGCGTCGCGCCCATGCGCTCCTCGGGCACGACCAGGCTCTTGTCCACGAGTGCGCCCAGAAGGTCCACCACGCGCCACGCCTCGATCCGGTCGTCGGAGCACACGTTTTCCGCGGCCTCGAGCGTGTGACCGCCCGAGAACACGGCAAGGCGGCAGAACAGCTCCTGCTCATCGGCGGTGAGCAGGTTGTAGCTCCAGTCGATCAGCGCGCGCAGCGTCTGCTGCCGTGGCAGCGCCGCGCGCGATCCGCCGGTGAGCAGGGCGAAGCGTTGGTCCAGGCGACGGCTCACCTCCTCCAGCGACATCGAGCGCACCCGCGCCGCGGCGAGCTCGATGGCGAGCGGGATGCCGTCGAGCCGCCGGCACAGCGATGCCAGCGCGGCTGCATTTCGATCGGTGAGCGCGAACGCCGGCTGGTGCGCCTGCGCGCGCTCGACGAAGAGGCGCGCCGACTCGTAACGCGACACGGCATCGGCGGTGATGTCGCGCCGCTCGTCCGGCGCCCGCATCGACGGCACGCGCAGCGTTGCCTCTCCAGCGATCTGCAGCGGCTGGCGGCTGGTGACGAGCACCACGACGTTCGGACAACGGCGCAGCAGCCCATCGACCAGCAACGCGCACGCGTCGATCACGTGTTCGGCGTTGTCGACCACGAGCAGCATCCGCCGGTGGGCGACGTGCTCGACCAGGCTGTCGAGGATCGCATGGCCCGCCCGCTCGCTCGCGCCCGACGCCGCGGCCACGGCGTGGGCCACGAGCTGCGGCTCGGAGAGCGCTGCGAGCTCCGCGAGCCATGCGCCGTCCGGAAACAGCTCGAGCACTTCGGCGGCCACCTGCAGCGCGAGGCGCGTTTTGCCGCAGCCGCCCGCGCCGGTGAGGGTGACCAGGCGCGAGCGCGCGAGCATCGACTTGACCTGCGCGAGCTCGCGGTCGCGTCCGACGAAGCTCGTCGTCTGCAGCGGAAGGTTGTTCGGATGCGCCGACAGCGAGCGCAGTGGCGCGAGCGCCGAAGGCAACGTCGCGTGGCAGAGCTGGAAGAGGCGCTCCGGCTCGCCGAGATCCTTCAACCGGTGCGTGCCACGATCCTGCAGCGAGGCGCCGTCTGGCAGAGCGCCTCCTGCCGCGGCGACGCTGGCAGCCGAAAGCAGCACCTGCCGGCCGTTCCCGACCGCGAGGAGGCGCGCGGTGCGATTGAGCGTGGGCCCGAAATAGTCGCCGGCCTGCGCGTCGGCGCTGCCGGTGTGCACCACCATGCGCGCGTTGATCGTCGCACCGTCGGGCCACGGCTCGCACAGGAGCGCCTGCTGCGCCGCGAGCGCCGCGGCAACCGCGTCGCCGGCAGCGGCGAAGGCGGCGCAGAAGGCGTCGCCGATCGTCTTGAAGACGTGGCCGCCGTGCGCCTCGATCGCATGGCGCACGAGCGTATCGTGGCGGCCGAGCGCGGCTTTCATGGCCGCCGGGCTGCGCTCCCACAAGCGGGTGCTGCCCTCGATGTCGGTGAAGAGAAACGTCACCGTGCCCGTGGGCAGGTGGTCCATCGCGTTCCGTTGCGTGTTGCGTGGTGCGCCGCGGGCGATCCGGCGTGCATTGCAACTGTAGCGCGAATGCGCATCCCGCGGCGGGCTGCACGCAACATGAGGTCGTGCGTCCCGACCCGCGCGCGACGCATGTTCGCTACAATCCCGCGTGCCCGTGCCGTGACGCCGCGATACGCGATGCGCGCCTCCTCCACTGCGGACGACGCCCCGCAGACTTCCGCGTGCAATCTCGCGGACGAGTTTCGCGTCGTCCACGACGCCGAGCCGCTCGGGGCCGACCTGCGCGCCGCCACCAGCGAGCGCGACGTCCGCGCCGCCCACTTCGAGGCCGGCACGACGGCGCTTTGCCTGTCCGGTGGCGGCATCCGCAGCGCAAGCTTCTGCCTCGGCGTCGTGCAGGGCCTCGCGAAGCGCAACCTGCTCGCGAAGTTCGACTACCTCTCGACCGTGTCCGGCGGCGGCTATGTCGGCAGCATGCTGGCCGCCTGGATGTATCGCACGCCGGGCGGAGCGGGGGACGTGGAAGCCGCGCTGGCCGGCCGCGCGGAGACCGACGCGCTCGACACGCTGCGCCGCTACGTGCGCTACCTCGCCCCGAAGCAGGGCTTGTCGTCGATCGACACCTGGACGCTGGTGGCGACCTACGTGCGCAACTTCACGCTGAACGCGCTGATCTGGCTGCCGGTGGTCGCGCTCGTGCTGATGCTGCCGCTCTTCGCGGCAACGCTGGTCGACTGGTTCGACGCGGCCGTCGGGGACAAGGATGTGCTGCGCGCAGCGTCGATCGTCGGCAGCGGCGTCGCTCTGCTCTTCATCCTCTATGGCGTCTTCGCGCTGCGCAACGCGATCGCTGGCAAGCCGGCGCTGGCCGCGGGGGACGACGCGCAGGTCGCGCGACTGCTGCGCGAAGCGCCGGTCACGAACCGCCGCATCCAGCAGGCGCTGTGCGGCGGCGCGCTGCTGCTGAGCGCGTCGACGTACTGGCTCGCGTTGGCGGAACCGGACGCGTTCTGGACGCTGCTCACGGACACGATCGCGGGACGCGTGCCGTTCCTGCCGCTTTCGGATGCGATGCCGCCGCCCGTCGTGCTCGCGGTGCTGTTCGTCGTGCCGCATGCCTATCTCGGCTTCATGTATCGCAGCCCTGCGCTCACGCGCATCGGCCATCGCATCGCGGTGGTCGCGGCGGGGGCGGTCACCGGATTCGTCACCGGCTTCGTGATGGGCTGGCTGATGACGGCGCTCGCGCACCACGGCGTGTTCCAGCTCACGCTCGCCGGCTACCTGACGTTGACCCCGCCGGCGTTCCTCGGCGCAGTTGCGCTGGGCGAGATCCTGTTTGCCGGAGCCGTCAGCCGCTTCTCGACCGACTTCGATCGCGAATGGTGGGCGCGCGCCGGCGCTTCGAGCACGGTGCTGTGCATCGCATGGGCGGCGCTGTGCGCGCTTGCGTTCTTCGGTCCGCGCGCGCTCGACCGCATGCGGGACTTCAGCGCGGGGCCCGTGCTCTACGGCGTGCTGATCGCCCTGGGCGGGGTCATTGCGCGGGTGCTGCTGCAGCAGGAGACGCCCGCGGCGCGCGACGGCGAGCCGCGGCCGCGACTGCGCATCGCCGAACGCGCGATCGACGTCGTCGCAACGGTTGCGCTGGCCGCGATCCTGGCGGGGATCGGATGGCTGCTCTGGACGGCGCTGGTCGGTGTCTCCACGGTCAGCGGACGGCTCGGCTGGCGCGTGTCCGCCGGCGAGCTGCCATTCGCGCTGAGCGACGTGATCGTGGTCGCCGTGGTGCTGGGCGTCGTGCTGACCGTCGCAGGCTCGTGCGTCGACGTGAACCGCTTCTCGCTGCACGGCATGTATCGCGACCGGCTGATCCGCACGTTTCTCGGCGCGACGCGCCGCCGTTATGCGCCGCCGCCCTACCCGCCCGACGACACCGATCGCTACACCGAATCCAGCCAGTTCGCTCCGCGTAATCCCGAAGCGTTCATCCAGTTCGATCGCGACGACAATCCGATGCTGCGCTGGCTCGCCCCGGATCGCGCGCCCGCGGCACCGGCGCCGCTCAAGGGCCCGTTCCTGATCGTCAACGCGGCACTGAACCTGGTTGCCGGTCGCAACCTCGCGTGGCAGGAGCGCAAGGCGGCTTCGTTCACGTTCACCCCGCTCGCGGTCGGCAGCCCGCTGCTCGGCTATCGGCGCAGCATCGACTATGCGGGCGACGCGGGCGGCATCACGCTCGGCACGGCCATGGCGGTGTCCGGCGCGGCGGTATCACCCAATGCCGGCGCGCAGTCGAGTCCGGTGCGGACGTTCCTGCTCACGCTGTGCAACGCGCGCCTCGGCTGGTGGCTCGGTCATCCGCGAGACTCGACGCGCGTGCGCCGCAGCAGCCCCGGCTTCGCCGTGTATCCCCTGGTGAGCGAGCTGCTCGGACGCACCGACGAGGAGCACCCCTGGCTGTTCGTATCGGACGGCGGCCACTTCGAGAATCTCGGCCTGTACGAAGCGGTACGCCGCGGCTGTCGCGACATCGTCGTGGTCGATGCGTCGTGCGATCCTGACCGCAACTACGACGACCTGGGCAACGCGATCCGCAAGATCCGCATCGACCTCGGCGTGCGCATCGAGCGCGCCGGCCCGTTGCGCATCGGGCCGCGAGAGCTGCAGGCGGAAGGCCGCTACTGTGCGCTCTTCGACGTGATCTACGACGACGAGCGCAGCGGCAGCCTGCTGTACGTCAAGTCCGCGGTGTATCCCAAGGCGGACAACATGCCGATCGACGTGCTCCAGTACGCCGGTCGATCGGAGACCTTTCCGCACGAGTCGACCGCGCGCCAGTTCTTCACGGAGTCGCAGTTCGAGAGCTACCGCGCGCTCGGCGAGTTCGAGGTCGACGCGATCGTCGAAGGCGTCGAGATGGCCAACCGGCCGGATCCGACGCATCCGGTCTCGATCGCCGAATTCATCGAGATCGCCGCCATTCGCATGACGGAGTAACATCGCCCGACCCGCCATGGCTACCTCGCGCCCCAGCGTGTTCGATGCGCTGTCCACCGACAGCCGGATCGACGATCCGCTCGATCAGCGCCTGCTGGCGGACTTCGCCGAGCGGCTCGGTACGGCGCCGGCGAACGGGCTCACGGCGCTGCTCGACGACTTCCGCCTCGCCGGTTACGACACCGACGTGCGAGCGTGGCTGGCGCCCGGCCAGTCGTCGGCACCGCCACCGCTGCCCGTCGACGCGATCGAGCGCGTGGCGACCATCGGCCACGTGTTCGACCACGACTGGCTCGCGCAATGCGCGACGCGCAACGGCATCGACAAGGACACCGCAGCGCGCCGCCTCGCGGGCCTGCTGCCCAAGGTCGTGAAGGCGCTCACCCCGCGTGGCGAGGTGCCGTCGGCACGCGCTTTGTCGATCGGACTGGACGGATTGCGCCGCAAGGCCGCGCGCTGAACCCCGGATGCCGCGAGTGGTGCGCGGCGACCACCGGCGCGCGGCTTTCGAGGCCCGGCACGCTTGTCCGAACGCCGCGATTGGCGTACCGTTCGGATGACGCTAGGGGTCCTCTCGTCCGCCATGCCGCGTGGCGAGGGGTGAGATCAGACCCTTCGAACCTGTACGGATAATGCCGGTCAGGGAAGCGTGAAGGCCTGCCTTCCCGCTCCTAGGGGCCGCACACCGAGGAGCTCCATGAACGCCAACGACCAGTTCTTCGCGCGCGACGCGAAGGTCGACGCTGCCGCGGTCGAGCCGCTGCCTGCGTCGCGCAAGATCTACGTGCCGGGATCGCGTCCGGACATTCGCGTGCCCATGCGCGAGATTTCCCAGACCGACACGTCCGCGTCGTTCGGCGCCGAGAAGAATCCGCCGCTGGTGGTGTACGACACGTCGGGCCCGTACACGGACCCGGAAGCCCGGATCGACATCCGCAAGGGCCTGCCGGCGCTGCGCGCCGCGTGGATCGCGGAGCGCAACGACACCGTCGAGCTCGACGGACCGACATCCGCCTACGGTCGCGAGCGCCTCGCGGATGCGAAGCTCGCGGGCCTGCGTTTCGACCTCAAGCGCAAGCCGCGCCGCGCGAAGAGCGGCGCGAACGTCACGCAGATGCACTATGCGCGTCGAGGCGTCGTGACGCCGGAGATGGAGTTCATCGCGATACGCGAGAACCTGAAGCGCGAGGAGATGCTCGCGCGGATGGCCGACATCGTGCGGCGCCAGCATCCGGGCCAGTCGTTCGGCGCGGCGATTCCCGCGAAGATCACGGCCGATTTCGTGCGCGAGGAGGTCGCGCGCGGCCGCGCGATCATTCCCAACAACATCAATCATCCCGAGAGCGAGCCGATGATCATCGGCCGCAACTTCCTCGTGAAGATCAACGCGAACATCGGCAACTCCGCCGTGTCGTCGTCGATCGGCGAGGAAGTGGAGAAGATGACGTGGGCGATCCGCTGGGGCGCCGACACGGTGATGGATCTCTCCACCGGCAAGAACATCCACGAGACGCGCGAGTGGATCATCCGCAACGCGCCCGTGCCGATCGGCACCGTGCCGATCTACCAGGCGCTCGAGAAAGTCGACGGCAAGGCCGAAGACCTCACGTGGGAGGTCTACCGCGATACGCTGATCGAGCAGGCCGAGCAGGGCGTGGACTATTTCACGATCCACGCCGGGGTGCTGCTGCGCTACATCCCGCTCACCGCCAAGCGCATGACGGGCATCGTCTCGCGCGGCGGCTCGATCATGGCGAAGTGGTGCCTCGCGCATCACCGCGAAAGCTTCCTGTACACGCGCTTTGCCGAGATCTGCGAGATCATGCGGGCCTACGACGTCGCGTTCTCGCTGGGCGACGGGCTGCGTCCCGGCTCGATCTACGACGCGAACGACGAGGCGCAGATGGCCGAGCTGGCCACGTTGGGCGAGCTCACGAAGATTGCCTGGCAGAACGACGTGCAGGTCATGATCGAAGGGCCTGGTCACGTGCCGATGCACCTCATCCAGCACAACATGACCGAGCAGCTGCGCCTGTGCGACGAGGCGCCGTTCTACACCCTGGGCCCGCTCACCACGGACATCGCGCCGGGCTACGACCACATCACCAGCGCGATCGGCGCGGCGATGATCGGCTGGTATGGCACGGCGATGTTGTGCTACGTCACGCCCAAGGAGCATCTGGGGCTGCCCAACAAGACCGACGTCAAGGACGGCATCATGGCGTACAAGATCGCCGCGCACGCGGCCGATCTCGCCAAGGGCCATCCCGGCGCGCAGCTGCGCGACAACGCGCTGTCCAAGGCGCGCTTCGAGTTCCGCTGGGAGGATCAGTTCAACCTCGGCCTCGATCCGGACAAGGCGCGCGAGTTTCACGATGAAACGCTGCCGCAGCACGGTGCCAAGCTCGCGCACTTCTGCTCGATGTGCGGGCCGCACTTCTGCTCCATGAAGATCACGCAGGATGTGCGCGACTATGCGCAGAAGCACGGCCTCAGCGACGAGGCCGCGCTGCGCGAAGGCATGGAGACCAAGGCGGTGGAATTCGTCAAGAAGGGCGGGGAGATCTACAGCAAGGCGTAGAGCGCCGTGGAGCAGTTCTTCGACTCGAACGGCGTCTCCATCCGCTACGTCGAGCGCGGGCACGGTGCGCCGGTCGTGCTCGTGCATTCGTACTGCGGCAGCTTCGAGGGTCAGTTCGGGCGGACGGGCGTCGCCGACGGGCTGGCGCAGCACTATCGCGTCATAGGCCTCGATCTGCGCGGTCACGGCGGTAGCGCAAAGCCGCACGACGCTGCGCAATACGGCGTCGAGATGGCGCTCGACCTCGTGCGCCTGCTCGAC
>Ga0070681_10007023_pt1 | contig 10962 bp, 12 predicted proteins | sample KBSC83BmetaG_FD_65650 | JGI IMG/M metagenome (GOLD analysis project Ga0070681, IMG submission 65650) | Corn rhizosphere microbial communities from Kellogg Biological Station, Michigan, USA - KBS C8-3B metaG | ecosystem: Host-associated > Plants > Roots > Rhizosphere | place: USA: Michigan...
CCCCTTTCCAGTCGGTCGAAGGTCTCTCGATCGGCGTGGACCTCGCCGTTCGCTGGTCGGTGGATCGCGCCCGTCTGGCCGGGATGTCCAAGGAATTTCCGGAGGACATCGGCACGGATCTGGTCGCGCCGGCGGTTCAGGGCATCGCCTATTCGACCTTCGCTCGCTATTCGGTGCGGGAGATCTTCTCGCAGCGCCGGACGCAGATCCAAAGCGAGCTGCTTGCGGCGCTCAAGCCGAAATTCACCGCTATGGGTCTCGTACTGCGGGAAGTCGACCTCGGCAAGATCGATCTGCCTCCCGACTATCGAGCCGGCATGGAGAAACTGCTCTCCGAGGAGTTGGAGACCGAGAAGATCCACTACACGCTGGAGTTGAAAGAGGCAGCCATCAAGCAGCAGCAGCTGGACGCCGAGGCCGAGAAGGAGCGCAGGAAGACGGCTGCCGAAGCCGCCGGGCAGGAGCAGGTCATCGCCGCGCGTGCGCAGGAGGAGACCATGAAACACATCCTGCCTTTCAAGCAGAAGCAGATCGAGCAACGGCAGCTCGAGGCCGAAGCCGAGAAGGTCGCGCGCATTCGTGGCGCGGAAGGCAACGCAGAGGCGCGTCGCATCGAGGCCAAGGGCGAAGCGGACTCGCGGCAAAAACTCGCGGACGCGGAAGCCTACCGGCTCGATCTCGTCGGCAAGGCGAGCGCGACTCAGATGGAGCGCGAGGGCGCCGCCGTCGCGCGCTATCCGTTGCTGATCCAGAAGACTCTTGCCGACAAGCTCTCCGACAAGGTGCAGGTCATCATCGCGCCGCTTCCGGCAGCCGATAAGTTCATCGGCTCGAGTCTCCTGGGCGACCCGGCGGGTACGCGTGCAGTTGCGGCGTCCGGCACGGAGAGCTCCCGGTGATTCTGGCTATGGCAGCATCGCTGGCGATCGTAGTTCAAGACCACGTCGCGCTGCGAGCAGCGCCGCGCTCGGGCGCTACTGAGCTTACGCGACTGTGGCAGGGCGATCTCCTCGAGGTTCGCGGCGAGCATGCCGGCTACTTCAAGGTGTACGACTATCGTCACGAGCGGGGAGGGTACTTGCGAGGGGACGCGGCGCGTCCAGTCGAGCTTTCTGAAGCAGGTGCTCCGGAGCTTCTCGCAGTGCTGCGATTCCTGCGCGAGAGTCCAGGATCCGAAGCTCTGGGTGTGAGCTACGGCGCGGCTTATCTGAAGGCCGTCCCGCCCCGTGCCCTGACCGCCGAACCTTTCGCTGCCATCGCGGAGATGTCAGAACGGCTCGCGGATCGGGCGTCGGGAAACGCGGATGCTCTGGCGGATTTCGCGCCGCACCTGGAAGTCGTGCAGCAGTTCGGGATTCACATGCGCAGCTTCGAGCGCAACGGGCGCGTGCGCCTCTGTTACGACGGTGAGTTGTTTCGTCGCGTTCTCACCCTGCCGGGGGCAAAGCCCGAGGAGCGCGCGCGTGCAGCTCTCGGTCTCACACGGTCCGATTGCGTCGATCCGGATTTGGGTCCCGTTCCACGCGCAGCGCTCGACGCTGAGCGCTCCGCCTTGCTCGATCGAGTCAAAGACTCAGAACTGAGCCCGATGACCAGGAGCCGCCTCCATGCACGGCGCGCTGGTGTTTGGGCATCCGTCGCATACGAGCAGGACCGCAGTAACGAACCCGCTGGCGCGGCGGCGGAGCGGGCGATGGAAGAGCTTCTCGCCGTGCATCCGGAGGATCTGGGCGATGACCGCCGCTCGGAGTACCTGGACACCGTTCTTAGAGTCAGCGCGATCCGTTGGGTCGGAGCGGTGGCTGCACGGCAAGTGGGCCCCCTGATGCTCACCGCCGCTCCCGGGGATCCGGGACAAACCTGTGTTGCATTGACGGATGCACGTCAGCCGCACGCCGCCGTGCCCATTCGCCGTTGCACCTATGGACTGCTGAGGATGGCCTCGATACAGACCCTCCCTCAGGGCGCGGCGCTGCTCGTCGCGGTGCAGCCGCTCGAGAGCTGGCGCGAGCTGTGGGTATTTCATCAACGGGGCGGGGGCTGGGCCATCGATGTCATCTCGCCCGGGCTCAACAGTCCCGACGAAGGCTATATCGATTTCGCGGGGTACGCTCCGGGTACGAGGCGTCTGCTCATCGCGCGAGAGGTTAGAGACCGTGGGCGATTCCTACGCAGCTTCGAAGAGCTGCGGCTCGACGACCTCGCGTTGGTGCGTCAAGCCAGCAGCCCTGAGCTGTTGCGCGACTTCGGTAGATGGCAGGACGTCGCGTGGCGACGGGAGACGCTGGCTCTGCGATAACAAAGGGCGGGGAGACGGGCGGGGGCTCGGGCCGAGCCGCAAAAGGAGGAGGCTCTTTCCGGGCACTTCCAGATTATAGGATGCCGGGGGGCTTGCGGCCAGTCCCGAGTCGTGCCTCAGCATCGCCGGCGCCAGCACCGGTGGAAGCAGGAGTCGCGAAATGCGTGTGTCGTTATCGACCGAGGGGTCGCGCAAGGGTCATCGCCCCGGTGGCGGGAGTTTGGCGATCGCCGAGCATGCGGTTGCGATCGCCGGAGCAGGGCCGACTGGGCTCATGTTAGCTGGCGAACTGGCGTTGGCGGGCGTTGACGTCGCCATCGTCGAGCGACGTTCCAGCGACGACCCCGTCGGCTCGCGTGCGGGCGGTCTGCACTCGCGCAGCATCGAAGTCCTCGATCAGCGGGGAATCGCCGACCGGTTCGTTTCTCAGGGGCAGAAGTACAAGGAGGTGCACTTCCACATTCCCCTGGACATCAGCGACTTTCCCACGCGGCACAACTACACGCTCGGGCTGTGGCAGAACCATATTGAGCGGTTGCTGGCCGACTGGGTCAGCGAGCTGAGCGTGCCGATCTATCGCGAACGTGAAGTGACGGGTTTCGTGCAGGACGACACCGGCGTCGACGTCGCACTGTCGGACGGGAACTCGCTGCGGGCGGGATATCTCGTCGGTTGCGACGGCGGACGCAGTCTGATCCGTAAGATCGCGGGCATCGATTTCCTCGGGTGGGACCCGACGATGAGCTGGCTGATCGCGGAGGTCGATGTAGCGAAGGAGCCGGAGTGGGGCTTCCGTCAAAACGCCATCGGATTCCATGCGATCGGCAAACTGGACGATGGGCGACGGGCGCGTGTGGTGCTGACCGAACCCCAGGTCGGACCCAATAGCGAACCGATGCTGGCCGATATCAGGCAAGCGCTGATCGCCGTATACGGGACGGACTTCGGGTTCCACAATCCCAGCTGGATTTCCCGCTTCACGGACATGACTCGACAGGCCGTGGCTTACCGCGAAAGACGGGTCCTCCTGGCAGGTGACGCCGCACACGTTCATCCGCCTGTGGGCGGACAGGGGCTCAACATCGGCGTCCAGGATGCCGCGAATCTGGGATGGAAGCTGGCCCAGGTGGTCAAGGGCACGTCTCCGCAATCCTTCTTGGATACCTACCATGCCGAGCGTCACCCGGTCGCCGCTCGCGCTCTGCGCAACACGATGGCGCACGTCGCCCTGCGGCGCACAGACGACCGCACCAAAGCCCTCGGCGACTACGTTTCCCAACTTCTGAGCATGAGCGAGCCCCGCAAACGGTTGGCTGGGGAAATGTCCGGTCTGGACATCCACTACGAGCTCGGCGAAGGACACCCGTTGCTCGGACGTCGCATGCCGGATCTCGAAGTCGTCACCGGCGAGGGCCCTCTGCAGGTATTCACTCTGTTGCACGATGCTCGTGCGATGCTACTCAATCTCGGCGAGCCCGGTGGCGTCGACATCGCTCCGTGGACAGATCGCGTTCGATCGGTCGATGCCCGATACGCCGGTTCGTGGGAGCTTCCGGTGATCGGGAGCGTTCCGGCTCCCACCGCAGTGTTGATTCGACCTGACGGATATGTGGCTTGGGTGGGAGAGCGGACTCAAGCGGGGCTCGCTGAGGCGCTGAGTACTTGGTTCGGGTCGCGTGACGCGGTGGGCTCACCGCCAACATAGGACAACGTTGCATGCCAAAGTACGAAGGTTCTTGCCACTGCGGCCGCGTGAGAGCCTCCGGGTTCTGACGGGCTGGGAAAACTTGACGCTGTATGAGTGGGGATCGCGAACGGCAAAGGATTACTTCTGCCGAACATGCGGCAGCGCTCCGTTCCGCCGCCCGAGTGACCCAACCCTCTCCCTGTCAGGCGGATCTATGGGAGCAGGATCGGCTAGAATGAACCGTGCGCAACCGCGCAGAGGGGGCAGTCATGAGCCGACACAGGGGAAGCGTGCGAGCGTTGCTCGTAGCGACGGGTTTTTTGGCCGGCTGGCAGATGGCGTGGGGCCAGGAGGCTTCTCCCCCGAAAGACGTCTTTGGCCCCGACTCGCTCGCGCAGCCAGGTGTGCCGGAAGGCAAGATCCAGGAGTTTCACGCGCCGGATTCCAAGACCTTCCCCGGGTTCGTGCACGATTGGTGGTTGTACATCCCGGCGCAGTACACCGCGGCCAAACCGGCTGCGCTGATGATTTTTCAGGACGGCGCGGACTTCATGAAGCGCGACGGCCATTGGCGGCTGCCCGTCGTGCTGGACAATCTCATCGCGCATGGCGAGCTGCCAGTCATCGCCGCGGTCTTTGTGAATCCCGGCGCCTCCATCGGACACCGGGACGGGAAGCCCATCAACAGCAATCGTTCCATCGAGTACGACACGCTGAGTCCTGCGTACGCGACATTTCTCTGGAATGAGATCCTGCCGGAGGTTCGCCAACACGTGCACCTGCGTGAGGATGCGGGCGCTCGCGCTATCGGCGGCTGTAGCAGCGGCGGCATCGCGGCGTTCACTGTTGCCTGGCAGTTTCCCGATCGCTTCCGCAAAGTACTCTCGTTGAGCGGCAGCTACACGAATATTCGCGGCGGGCAGGCGTATCCAAGCGTCATCCGCGCCGGCGCCCACAAGCCGATTCGCGTTTTCCAGCAAGTCGGCGCACATGATGCGGTGGTTGAAGGCTGGGGAAGCTGGCTGGACGCGAATCAGGCGATGTCTGCGGCTCTGGATGAAAAGCACTACGATCACAAGTTCGTCCTGACCGGCGACACGCACTGTGGAGTCGAGAACGCGGCGCAAGTGCCCGACGCCATGCGCTGGTTGTGGCGGGACTATCCTCGCTGACTTGGCGGGGACTGCGTCCGGCCTACTGAATCGGAGCGATCCCCACCTTCCCATTTTCGACCGGATTCCGGTCCGCTTCGCAGTCATACGGAATGAACCGAGTCAGATCCTGCACCCGCGTGAACTGCAGGCGCATCGTCCACGGCCGGGCCAGACTCACCGAGTCTTCAATGGTCAGCTCATCCTCCAGGGTGTTCTCATCCAGCAGGCGCAGTCGCTCGATGAAATGCGCCTGTTCACTCAGCTCAGCCGGAGTGAACAGCGATATCCGGCCCGGCGGCGTCGCCACGGTGTCGATCACCAGTGTCTGACCTTCCCAATGACCCACCGAGTCCCCCAGCGGCGTGGGCCACAGATCGTCCTTCCCAGGATGGCTCCGCCCGTCCGTGTAGATGTGACGCACGCCGCCCCGGTCCATCACGAATAGCGTCACCTCCGGAGTGACTGCTATTTCCAGAACCAGCGGTCGCTCCAGGATCAAGGGGAAATTGCTGGCGAAAGCCGGCGTCCCCGCCCCACAACTCTTGGTCGTCAAGGCTTCCCTCGCGGCCGCCGCCCGATCCGACAGCGCCGCTTGATATTTGCGCTCCCAATCCGGGTTGTAGGGTGGATGGCCCGCGAGCGGGCTGCTTGCGCCGACGAAACGCGCAGACCGACCCGCGGGATTGGTGATGGCCTTCGACGAGAACGTTTCCCACAGGCCCGTCCAGTTCGGAAGGCGTGCAAACGCCTGTACCCGCCCTGGAGAGTTCGGCGCCGCCAACACGGCCAGGCTCGCCAACAGCAAAACCCCGCCGAACACGCTTGCTGACTTCATTCTGGCCCCTGTTCGTCTTCGCGGCCGCGCTGCGTGGCGAGACTTCAGACCCGCTCGGCCCCAGAGAAGAGCGTACCAGAACTCATCGCCCGTACTGATGCAGCCAAAGCGCTCGCGCGGACTGCGCCCCGCCGGAGAAAGATGGTTACGCACGCTTTGCGGAAACGGCGCTGAAACTGCCGTACTATTGCAAGAGTGGTTCTGCCAAGGCTCACCCGGTCCTGCTCGCCGGCCCCGTGATCCTGGCCAATTTGTTTCGAGGGCGCCAACACCTGCATCACGCCTTGAATCGCGCTGAGAGCTCCTTGCGCCGGTGATGCATGCGAAATGACCCAAATGCGTGGGAAGTAGACCAGCAGCCCCAGTAGCGTCAGTACGATATAAGCAATGCGTACCCAATTGCGTCCGCGACGGAGGCCGAAAACGAAACCGGCAACGAGGGCACCGCCGATGAGGAACCCGACCAGATAGCCGATGATGGCGAAGCCCCGATACTGGGCCGGCTCACGGCCCCAATCGAAGGGAAGCTCTAACAGACCTATGGCGACCGAGCCGACGATCAGTCGCAACGCGAAGGCAACCTGCCGCGGCAGTGCGGCGGGGACCTCTGCGGCTGGATCGGCGACCGGTGCGACAGGCGGCGCGTACGGATTGCGTTCCACGTTCTTAAACGTCTAGCGGGCCTCGGCCAGAATGCCACGAGACTTTGCCAGCTCTACGACCTTGCTGACGTTGGCTTCCTTGTACTTGTAGTCCCCGGCGCGAGTCTTCCAGAGCAATTTCGACCCGTCCCTCAACGAAAAGACGACGCGATAACGGCGCGCCAGGAAGATTGCACGGAAACCGTAGAGCGACACGAGAAAGAGAACACCGACCGGAATGCGCGTGGCGGGCGATAGCTCGTCCCAGTACTTGAAGACGCCATATCCAACGACACCCACCGTCAGGACCAGAAGCGCGCCCAAAATCAGGCTCAAGAGAGGTCGCTCGTCGTAGTAGGTAATGCGGTCACATTCCGTGAGCGGATAGGTCACGAGCTCGTAGCCGCTCTTGGACAGGAATTTGCGCTTCAAGTAGACGATGTTGCAAGTCGTCAACCCGGACACCTGATTCAGGTGACGCACGTATTCGTTCGGGAATAGCAACGTTGTTATGAGTTGCTCTTCGCTGTCAGCCATGACGACAGTTCCGCCGTTCTATCGACGCAAACGCTAGTGTACTTGCGTTCCGGAGCCGAACGTACCCTGTCCCGGGATTGGCTTGCGGGCTTCGTCGTCTGGACCCTACTACGAGCGGGTGGGGACCGATCCCTCATGGGGCATCTTCGTTTGCGAAGACCAGCGATCCAAACGCACCAATCATCACCGCAGCGGTCACAAGAACGCCCCATCGGGCCGCCGGTGTAGATCCCCGTCTCGAACCAAGGCAGTTCCGGGTACTCTCTGAAAGAGGCCAGGCAATCGACCAGGTAGAAGGCGCAGCCGAGAGTGAAAAAGACGAGGAGGCCGGTGCGCGACGGATCAGCCGTTCGGTACCCCGTGCTCGGCCCCGACGCTGACCACCACCGGCTCGCATTCAGTGATCACATCTACGCATTCGTTACAAGATGCCACGAGCCAATGAGTCAGGCCGAAGTTATCCATGGTGCCGGCCGCGTTCTCACGGAACCGAAGCAGGTACGGGGAGTTGCGGCTGCGGTAAATCAAGGCCCGGACCTGCGACCAGTCAGGACTGTCGCGCAAGCGGAGACCTTCGTCGACGCCTTGATAGGCTCGTGTGGACGCAAACGTGATTGCGAGCGAAGGCGCGCGGGCGTCAGCTTCCGCCACTTCGATTTCCAAATCGCCATTTGGATGCCACACCGCTCCTGCGATCTCGCGTCCGAGTCGCGGGAATTGGTCTGGACGCCATGGTTGGTATGAAGAACGGCCGGCGTCCGGGGCGTCCAGAGCTTCATTGACGCGCCGCACGTAGTCAGCGCACTCTGCCTCCGAAAGCGGCTCCCACTTCATCTCAGATCGACGCGTCGTCCAGATGGGCTGTCCCCATCGTCCGTCGTCCTTGTATCTCGGGTAAAGGCCCCAGTGCATGTGCGGAACGGTGTTGCCCAAGGATTCAACGTTCACGTGGTCCGGCGCAAAGGCGCGCAGCACCGCGCGTTCCGAATCGCGCAAATCTTGAGCTATCAGCGACCATTCTTCCCAGCTGAGCTCGCTGGTGTAGTTCACGTGCCTCACATCCACGATCAATGTGCACGCGCCATGATACGTTCGACCCTCTGCGAGATACAGAGTACACAGTCGGAGCTTCCGAACCAGCAAACGGTTGTCGATCGTTCGACGTTCGGGACACAGCGGGCACCCGATCCCGCGTTTGAGCTCGTCCCAGGGTGGCAATGGGTCAGTCATAACAGTGTAGGTATCGGGTTGGCCCAGCCAGGCAGGAGCGACGACAGCGTATGAGCGAATCCGCTTTCAGCGGCGAGGCGATGCGCGGGAGGTCCGGACTTTCTTGTTCGCGCGCACTAGAAGCGGTGGCGCGCGAGTGAGTAACGCCAACACTCGGGCGTCCGGGAAACTCGCCCATTCAATGGCAAACCCGCGGTCCGTATGGCGAACAATTTGGCCATGCAGCATGGGATGTTCGCGGAGGGTCGGCACGTCGAGCTGCACGGTCGCAAACAGCGGTGGGTGCAAGTGAGTCTCGAGTAGACAGCCGCTCAGGCTCACGTTGACGATTTGCATGGGTGTCACCACCCCGTTCGGCGCGTGTACATACCCGCGCTGACTGGTAGCACTGCGTGTGCCCCATCGATGCTCCATGGCGAGGGCTGAGCAATTCGTGTGCCTGGGTGCAAGCGGCATTACGGGGGGCGAAACCTTCGGCTGGGTTACTCGTTACCTGTTACGACCGATCCAAAAAGGAGAGAAATGATGAACGAGAACCAAGTCGATGGTGTTGCGAAAAAGGTGAAAGGCGCGATCAAAGAGGGCACCGGCAAGGTGACCGGTAACACCCTGGGGCAGGTTGAGGGGAAGATCGAAAAGGAAGTCGGCAAGGTACAAAAGGATGTGGGAGACGCCCAGGAGAGGGATCGGAAGGACCGCAAGGACGCCGACCGATCTTAACGCCGCATGCTGTCGGCGCACCTCAATGCGTGAAATAGTGGCGGTTCAACAGACTCCCGACTTTTGCGTACCGCGCTTCCAGCTGCGCCTGTGTTGTTTCCAGAAATTGCCTCAGCGCGGGGACAGTCTCGCGCTCCAGCATCACGCGGACAAGATGGCGTTGCTCATTCAATGTATTGTAAAACATGAGTAACGCCTCCCTCTCGAATTCGATGCCGCTCTTGCCGACTATCGGAGCCAGGTCCTTAGCCAAGTCTGTGCCTATGGCTTTGCGCTCACTGGCTTCGATGTCGGACATGGCTGTCACGTCGATCTGCACGGCTGGAAATTCCTTGGATAACCTCTCCAGTGTCTGCGCCAGCTGCTGGTAATAGGTGACGAGATCATGGGTGAGTTTTCCCATCTCTTCGGGCTTGTCTTTGAATACGAGGATCCAGTTCAGCTTGGGAATCCCGCTGGCTTCCTGATACAGCAGCGTGTATCCGATCGACAATTGGGCGCGTGGCCTCTTCTGGTCCGGGGAGGGTTTTTCATCACCTCGCAATTGGCTACAGGCTGCGAGAGTTGCTAACAGTGCTGCGGCGACAAACCGAGTCATTGTCGATCGGCGCTCCGCACATGAGTGCCTCCTCGCGCCGTAATCATGCAACGTTGGCACAGTCATTCCGTGGAGCGTGGGACGGCGCTAAGGGCGACGCTTGCATCAGCGCGTGCGGATGCCGCGCCCGCACTCACTCCATGCCGCCGGGAACAAGGACATGCGGGCCGCAACAGGCGCGTTGGCAGTAGCCCCGTTCTTGTGACGGCGGCGGTGCGCAAGCATCGGCCCCCTTGCGACATCTGCGTCGTGCATATCGCCGGGCGGGGGGTCTGTCGGCTGATCGCTTCCGGGCGGCTGTTGCGGCGGCGGCCTTTCGGAAGGGCCCGTTGGGGATTCAATAAAGCTTGAGCTCATGCAAATCTCCCTGAACGCTTAGTACCAAGCTAGCCGATCGATGTCGAGCGGCCTATTCCCGAAGTGCGACAACTCGCGTCGTCTGCGTCCTACAGTCGATGAGGCGTTTTACTGCTGTTGACGGGCGTGCAGGAGAATAATGTCGTATCAAAGTCGGGAGTAGTGACAATGAAGGCGTTATTGATGTCTCTGGCTATGTCGATACCGGCCATCGGTTGGAGTGCGGGGAGCCCGGATACCTCTTTCTACAAGGATGCTGCGGAAGCCGGTCTGGCCGAAGTCAGTGCAGGCAATCTCGCCCAAGAGAAGAGCTCCAGCGCGAAGGTGAAGGAGTTTGCGGCCATGATGGTTAAAGACCACTCGGCGGCAAACGACAAGTTGAAGGCACTGGCTGACTCCAAAGGAGTGAAACTCCCCACCTCTCCCAGTGTCGGGCAACAGGCCAGCGCCGCCAAGTTGAAGGTTCTCTCGGGCGATACCTTCGATCGCTCGTACGTGGGCGAGCAGGTCACGGGTCACGAAGATGTCCTGAACATGCTCAACAAGGAAGTAGCATCGGGGCAGGACCCGGATGCGAAAGCCCTGGCGAAAGGTTTGGTACCGACGGTGCGCTCACACCTGAAGGCCGCGCGTGCTCTCGCCAAGAGCGTGGGCGCCTCCGCTAAGTAGGTATCGAATTGGTCTGGCGAGCGGTTGCGTCGCAGTAGCGCGAGACGGTATGGATACAGCCCGTTTGCAGACACTTCGCGCGCTGCCCGAGCTGCAGGCACTGCTGCGTTCTTTCCTTCTGGACAGGCAATTGCTTCCGGTGGAGAGCGAGCTCATCAGGCCGGAAGGCGAGCTGCCAGACGGATTGCGGGGCACCATCGTTCGCGCTCAAGAGCAAGGGCACGCTTGGTGTGTC
>Ga0070681_10007024_pt1 | contig 10962 bp, 8 predicted proteins | sample KBSC83BmetaG_FD_65650 | JGI IMG/M metagenome (GOLD analysis project Ga0070681, IMG submission 65650) | Corn rhizosphere microbial communities from Kellogg Biological Station, Michigan, USA - KBS C8-3B metaG | ecosystem: Host-associated > Plants > Roots > Rhizosphere | place: USA: Michigan...
GGTGAAAACGGAAAATTTGTGCTTGTTGCGGCAAAAGAAGGCGATAAAATGGTTGCTAAAAAAAGAGATGTGGTTATTGGTCAATTGTATGGCGATAAAATCGAAATCAAAAGCGGCTTGCAGCCCGGTGATCAGTTGATAACGGACGGTTTCCAGGGACTGTTTGATGGGCAGCCAATCACTACCACTGCAGAATAGGAAAATGAATTAAAACTGCTTTTACTGTAAAAGCACAATAAAATATTTATGAGCTTAACTGAAAATTTTAAGGAAAAATACAAAGAGTTTAAACCAACAAGCTGGGCGATAAAAAACAAAACGTCCATCTATTTGCTGATACTTTTTGTGTCATTAATGGGCATTTATCAATTTGTTACGTTGCCTAAAGAGCAATTCCCAGATATTGTAATTCCAACGATTTATGTGCAAACGATCTATGCCGGTAACTCTCCGAAGGATATGGAAAACCTGGTAACGAAGCCAATTGAGAAACAAATAAAAGGCATTACCGGTGCAAAGATCAATAAGATTACAAGCACTTCTTTGCAGGATTTTTCTGCCATTACGGTTGAATTTGAAACCGATGTAAAAACAGAAGTGGCGTTACAAAAAACCAAAGATGCGGTAGATAAAGCGAAGAAAGATTTGCCAACGGATCTTACACAGGAACCGAACGTGCAGGAAGTGAGTTTCAGTGAATTTCCAATCATGTTTGTGAACCTCAGTGGCGATTACGACATGATGAGCTTGAAAAAATTTGCAGATGACGCGAAGGACAAACTTGAAGAGTTGCCTGAAATAACCCGCGTGGATATTGTAGGTGCTCCTGAAAGGGAATTTCAGATTAATGTGGACAATTATAAAATGCAAAGCGCCGGCGTTACATTTAATGATATTGCCAATGCCGTGAAAGGTGAAAACGTAGACATATCAGGTGGTCTTTTAGACGTAGGAAATATGAAGCGGACTTTACAGATCCGGGGCCAGTTTAAAAATGCTTTTGACATTTCACAAATTATCGTCCGCAATACATCCGGCATGCCGATTTATCTGAAAGATATTGCAACGATAAAAGATACCGTAAAGACCAGTGAAAGCTATGCGCGTTTAAACGGGAAAAATGTAGTGACGCTCAATATTATTAAAAGAGCCGGTGAAAATTTAATTCAGACTTCCGATGATGTAAAGAAATCAGTGGAAGAAATGAAGTCCACCATTTTGCCATCAAATTTGAACGTGGTGATCACCGGCGATCAAAGCCGCTCTACACGCACCTCTTTTAATGATTTGGTAAATTCCATCGTCATCGGATTTGTATTGGTTCTTTTGATCCTGATGTTTTTTATGGGCGTTACCAACGCGTTCTTTGTAGCGCTCTCTGTGCCGCTTAGTATGTTTGTGGCCTTCCTCTTTCTGCCGGCGGCAGATTTGATCGTTGGTGGGAATGTAACGCTGAACTTCATTGTGCTTTTTGCACTGCTTTTTGGCCTTGGTATTATTGTGGATGATGCAATTGTGGTAATAGAAAATACGCATCGTATTTTCATGGAAAACAAAGGAAAACTTTCCATTTTCGAATCCGCAAAAATGGCTGCCGGAGAGATTTTTATACCGGTGCTTTCGGGTACGCTTACCACATTGGCGCCTTTTGTTCCATTGCTTTTCTGGCCGGGAATTATTGGGAAGTTCATGATCTACCTGCCTACAATGCTGATCTTCACACTAACCGCATCGTTGATAGTCGCTTTTATTATGAACCCGGTTTTTGCCGTAGACTTTATGAATCATCCGGAAGAGCATGGTGTAAAAAGAAAATCTGCCATCTTCAAAAGCAAAGCATTTTTAATTCCGTTGGTTGCGGGTATTTTCTTCGACCTGGTGCATGTGCCCTTCTTAGGAAATTTGCTGATTTTCTTCTCACTCATTGTTGTACTGAACACGTATCTTTTTGATAGCTGGATTCATAAATTTCAAAATAACGTGTTGCCCTCGATCATGCGTAATTATGAAAAATTATTGCGTTGGGCAGTAGCAGGATGGAGACCGGTTTGGCTTTTGGTGGGCACATTTGTGTTGCTGATTTTTTCTTTAATACTTTTTAAAATAAGAAATGTGCCGGTGGTTTTCTTCCCGAAAGGTGATCCGAATTTCATTTATGTTTATCTGAAATTACCTGTTGGAAGTAGTGTAGATTATACCGATTCGATCACAAAAGATATTGAACATAAAGTAACAAAGATCCTGGACGGTCCATCCGGAAAACCAAACCCGATTGTGGAAAGTGTGATTTCAAATGTGGCTGTTGGAGCTTCTGATCCTTCGAGTGGTGACCGCAGTACACAACCAAATCTTGGCAGGGTACAGGTTTCCTTTGTGGAATATGAAAAAAGGAACGGTGTTTCTACTGAACCTTATCTCGATTCTATCCGGCAGGCGATCAAAGGAATTCCGGGTGCACAAATATCTGTAGCGCAGGAACAAAACGGTCCGCCTACCGAGCCGCCAATTAATATTGAAGTGGCAAGTGAAGATTTTGATGTACTTACTTCCACCGCTATGGACTTAAAAACATACCTCGATAGTTTGCAAATTCCGGGAGTGGAAGAATTAAAACTTGATGTGGATCTCACCAATCCTGAGATTACGTTATCGATAAACCGGCAGCGTGCGATGATTGAAGGAGTATCTACTGCACAAATCGGGCAGCAGATCAGGACGGCGCTGTTCGGCCTGGAGGTATCCAAAATAAAAAGTGGGGAAGATGAATACAAGATCCAATTGCGCAATAATGAATTGCAAAGAAAAAACCTGTCAGACCTGTTGAATATGAACATTGTTTTCCGTGATATGGCGAGTGGGGGACAGGTGAAATCCATTCCAATCAGTTCATTGGTAGACGTCGATTACACGAGTACTTATGGAAGTATCAAAAGGAAAAATGTAAAGCGTGTGATTACTATTTTCTCTAATGTCCTATCCGGATACACGCCAACAGAAGTAAATCAGAACATTGCGACAGCCATCAACAACTTTAATAAAAAAAGTACTAATGTTACGATCAAACAAACCGGTGAAGGAGAACAGCAGGCCGAAACCGGTGCATTCCTTGGAAAAGCGTTGATGGTAGCGTTAATGCTGATCTTATTTATACTGGTGCTTCAGTTTAATTCCATCAGTAAACCAGTGATTATTCTTACAGAAATTTTATTCAGTGTCATTGGTGTCATCCTTGGATTCTCGATTACAGGAATGGGAATATCGGTAGTAATGACGGGAATAGGAATTGTAGGGTTGGCGGGCATTGTGGTGAAGAATGCGATATTGGTAATTGATTTTGCTGACGAACTAAGGGCGCGTGGAATGAAGACAAGAGAAGCAGTGATCCAGGCTGGAAAGATTAGGATTATCCCGGTATTGCTTACGGCGCTTGCAGCCATCTTCGCCTTGCTTCCTTTAGCGATCGGTTTCAATATTAACTTCGTAACCATGTTTACCGATTTGAATCCACATATTTTCTTTGGGGGTGACAGCGCTGTATTCTGGAAGCCGCTTGCGTGGACGATCATCTTCGGTTTGGCGTTCGCATTCTTTATGACACTCATCATGGTGCCAAGTATGTATCTGATTGCAGAAAGGCTGAAGCGCCCTATGAGAAGGCAGTTTGGAGGAAGATGGATCTCCATCATGGGTATTCCGCCGTTGACATTATTGTTTATTCCGTTGATGTTTGTAACGATGTTTATCCATAATGCAAAAGTGAGAAGAAGAAAAAGGATTTTGGGAAATAAAGTAGGAATGAGGTGGATTGGTAGTTGGTTTTGACGTTGATGTTTAGTTTAGATATGGCCTGCAGGAATTTTTTCTTGCAGGTTTTTTTTTGAAAATAATATTGCAGGGAAAATGAAAAAAAGAAATGGTGTTATTTGTTTGTTTACGGTCAGTTTATAAAAATATTTTCGTTTTTACTTTTAATATTCAAAAAGCTACTATAGTTTTAGCCCCGATTTATTTACCAAAATTAAAACCAAACTAAAATGAAGTACTATCTCAATGTTTTAAGGAACTATGCAACTTTTTCAGGAAGAGCACGTAGAAGTGAATACTGGTATTTTGCTTTATTCAATGTAATTTTTGCAGTTGCTGCGATAATGCTCGACAAAGCATTTGGAACGAATTTTAGCTTCGAAACAGCAGCGGGGCCTATTGATGCATTTTACGGGTATGTATATGTCTTATACATCTTATTTATTTTTTTACCCAGTCTGGCCGTATTGGTAAGGCGACTTCATGATGTAGGAAAAAGTGGCTGGTTTGTTTTAATTTCCCTTATTCCAATCGTAGGTTCTATTTGGATTTTGATTCTGGTGTGTACCGATAGCATTCCTGGCAAAAACCAATATGGATTGAATCCAAAAGGAATTGGCAATTATGATGAAATAGACCAGGTAGGGGAATATCTGGTTAAATAAGAAAAGAAATTCACTGGCTCAGCATTGAATAATCTTGAGAAAATGGCTGAAAAAGATTACTTAAAAGATCAGCAAAACCATAAATAAGGCAAATAATTATTTTCCTTTTGAAGCAGAATCTGTTTTCAGACGTGAAGAATCTATTCTAAGATGAGGAGAATCTGTTTTTTTGGTACTCAGATCAATCGAATTATTTGTGTCAGGAATATTTCCATTTACATTTGGAACCGGCACGGTTCTATAAGTTTCTGAATCTTTCGCTTCGCTTTTTTTATTATTGTTGCACGCAAAAAACGTAGCAGAAAATAAAACAATAAAGATAAAATACTTTTTCATACCCGGGTTATTTAAGGTTTAAAAAAATTATTACTATAAATACCATGCCGCTTTTGCCGCCATTGATCAGTTGTAAATTATCAATTCGGCAAACTGAATCAACGATCACCGGTTCACTATTCGCCATTTTTATTTACTTTGTCATAACAATTGTAAGAAAATGGAAAGAACAACTACCGGGGAAAAAGTATTTATCAAATCGGATTTGATCATTCTTATCGGCGGTGCAGTTGCAGTTATTTGTGCGGCTGTTTTCTATTATCTTAAATTAAACCCGGTTCTTGCGTTCCTCACTTCTGCTGCGGCTGTGGCTTTACTGGCAGCACTTGTAGGCCGCAGCGTGGAACAATTGGGTGATCGGTTTGGCCCTGGTGCAACGGGCGTTTTGCAATCTGCATTGGGAAACCTTCCTGAATTATTTATCTCCATTTTTGCATTGAGAGCCGGCTTGACCACTGTAGTAAAAGCCGCCCTGGTTGGTTCTATTTTGTCCAATCTTTTACTGGTACTCGGACTTTCTTTTTTTGTAGGCGGATTGCGACACGGAACGCAAAAATTAGGGTCATCACGTGCACGCACAATCGTCACCTTGATGCTATTATCGGTAATGGCTATGGCAATTCCTTCTTTAGCTCATTGGATACATTCGGCTGCAGCGCCACATGAAGAAACATTTTCTTTAATTGTAGCGATCGTTTTGCTGGTTTTATTTTTATTATATCTGCCCGCTTCATTGAAGCGTGGTAAAACAGGCGTTGCAAATGATGTTGATGACGAAGAGAAACCGCGTTGGCCGCTTTGGCTTGCAGTCGCATTGTTGACAATAGCAAGTACTGCAGCCGCTTTTGTTTCTAATTGGTTTGTAACTGCCCTGGAACCGTCTATGAAATCAATGCACATTTCTGATGAATTTGCCGGTCTTGTAATTGTTGCTATTGCCGGAAATGCGATCGAGAATGTAGTGGGAATACAGCTTGCAGCAAAAGGCCGTTCTGAATATGCATTTTCAGTGATCATCAACAGTCCATTACAAATAGCGCTGGTGCTCGCTCCATTATTAGTGATCATCAGCCAGGTATTTGGACTGGCTTCGTTCACACTGGTATTTTCTCCGATGCTTTTGGCGGGCATGTTTCTGGCGATTGTGCTGGCGGCATTTATATCTTTTGATGGCGAATCCAATTGGCTGGAAGGTGCTGCGTTGATTGCCATTTATATTATTATTGCCACCGCATTCTGGTGGGGATAACTTTTTCAAGAATTACAGTAAACAAACAAATACCCGGAATTGTATTTTTCAATTTTGAAAAAATCTTCCGCTATTTCAATGGAATAAATTCTTTTTCAACATTCCATCCGCTTACTGCGAATTCAACTTTTTTGTCTTTAATTTTCACGTTTGGAATGGTAACATGTACTGTTGTCGACTCATTTGGCGACAAAGAAAAATAATTATCAGACCAGAAAGAAGGCAATATCTCTTTTCCATTTTCCACAACTTGCGGATTAACAAAAAAAGCAAACCGATTCGTCGGATTTGTTAATTGTACTGTCCATTGCGTTTCATTTTTGCCGGTTGCTGTGTTCAATATTTTTACATTCATTTTTGACGAAGGCATTTCTTTTAATCCTTTAAAATTATGCCCGGGCGCAAACCAATAGGTGTTAAGTGAAATCGTTTTCCCTGATGCATTTTTAAGATTTAAAACGACAAAAGAAATTCCTTTTTCTTCTGATAAAATATTTGATAATGAAATAGATTTTTCTACGTCGGTGGATTTTACAGTGATGGTTTTATTTTGGGAAAATAATAATTTACTATTCAGATCAAAAACTTTTATCTCAGCTTTCAGAGCCGTTTTTGGAAAATAAGTACGATTAATGATCGCCACAACAGAATCGTCTAAATCCAACTGGATATGCACCGGCTCGCAAGCTCTTTGCATGAAATAATATCCGGCGTTGGGATTGAGATACCAATCATAAACCTGCCAGATGACACTTGGAAATGCAGCGTTTAATTTCCACAACATCACTCCTCCGGTTTCATTTAATTTATGTCCTGCTGCCTCAAAAATTCCGCGATATCCATTTGCATTCACCAATTGCATTTTATCGGAAAAATCTTTCATGCTCCCCGGTGTTCCATATCGTTCTGCCATAGCATTATAATAAGTATCATAATGCCCGTTTCCTACACACGCATCATGATAACCCCAGGTATTATTTAATGGAAATGGCAACGTGGAATCCGGAACTAGATTATTAATAATTAAAGGCAAGGTCTCATAAGGTGGCTGAGATGGAATTCCGGTTTCATCTTTGAAAACCCAATCTCTTCCACGATTTACCAGCTGATAATAATGCGCCGCATCCTGCCATGAATAAGGGCCGCCACTATAAACACCCGAGGGCTGATCATCTGGCCAGGAACCTTTCCATCCGGCTGGCAATTTTGCATAACCGGAAGAACTGGGGATGAATGGCCGCGTTCCATCAAACGTTGAAATACTTTCTCTCATAGCGTCATACAATTCTTTTCTTGCATGGCCTTCATTGCCTCCGGTCCATACTAAAAGACTTGCGTGATTCCTCAGTCTGTAGATGGTGCTGACCATATTTCTAATGAACACATTTCCTTCCAACGGCCAGTCAGGAGAGCCTTTGAACTCACCTTGCGTATCGCCGGTGATCCAGAAATCCTGCCACACCATTAAGCCATATTTATCCGCGATTTCAAAAAACACATCCGGGGGAGCAATGCCGCCGCCCCAAATGCGAACCAGATTAATATTTGCATTTTTACACAAACGCAATTCATAATCATAGCGCGTGGAATCGCGGTTCAGCAGCATATCCGGAACCCAGGCGCCACCATTGAGATGAACCCTTTTCCCGTTCACATAAAAATCGCGGCGTGCCCATCCGTTTACCATTTCAACTTTAGAACTTACGGTTCGGATTCCGAATACAAAAGAAGTATCATCAGATGTTTGATTTTCATTTTCATACTGCAAACGAATTCGGTATAAATTCGCATAGCCATAACCGTTAGGCCACCACAAATGCGGCCTTTGAATGATGAACTGTTTGATCTTTTCTGAACTTAAATTAACGTCAGCAGAACCGGTTGCACTGACGCTTATATTTTGTTCAACAGTGAAAGACTGACCCTTAAAATTTTCAGGACTGACCGTAATCTTTAATTTTCCATTCTGCGAAGCATTGCTAAAATTATTCAAAGTAAGATTCAAAGAAAGATGGGCAATATTGGTATCAGTAGCATTTGGCAAGGCTGTTTTTATATGTGCATTTTGGATCACTACTTGCCCGGAAGTGCGCAAATAAACCGGCTGCCAGATTCCCATATTCCTATCACGAACGGCGGGCATCCAATCCCAGCCAACAGAACAAAGCATGGTTACATTTTTTCCTATATCGCCTGTAGGGCCGCCATTTGCAAAGAAATCGCCGAGGGCTTTCAACTGCGGCGTTGCCGGCAACCCCGGATAATCCAAAGGATAAATTTTTACAGCAAGCACATTTGTTTTTCCTGCATCAATCACTTTGCTTACATCCAGCGAATATTGTGCAAACATTCCTGCCATTTCTGAAGAATCGGCAATCCGTTTTCCATTTACCCAAACCTCTGCCCGATAATTGATTCCTTTAAAGATCAGTTGAAAATGTTTTCCAAGATCTGTTTTTGGAACAGCAAAAGTGGTTCGATACCAGTAAGGCTTTTTCCATGGATTCGGCTCGTTTGGAAGATAAGTATATTGCTCCAAATGATATTCATGATTGAAAGAATCTGATGCATCCGGAATCAGCATATTATTCATTCCAATGTATGGATCAGGATATACTTTGTTAGCCACCAAACCAGTAAGAACGGTGCATGGAACTTTTACCGGGAACCAATACACGCTTGAATTGTAAGAAGTTTGGGAAAGCGTTTCGCCTGATTGCGGAATGAGGGAAGAAGATTGTAAAATGAAATTCGTTAACTGGATTTCTTTTACATTTTGAGCTTTTAAATCAAGAGGAAAACTGTTTTGGAATAAAATAAAAACACAAAAAAAAAGTAGGTTGATTTTCATAATAACTTCCGATTTTAATATAGATACTTTAAAATTAGTTATTGTTTTTTGATTGAAAATCGATTGTCCGGGAATTGAATCTATTTATGAAGTATTGGATAAAATTGTACAATTAATGAAGCGATTATTTTTTTGAAGCCAGCTTTTCAACGCATTTATTCAAACCTTTCAAAGCATTTTTAATTTCTTTGTTATCATTATCTCTTATACTTGTGAGAAGTATTTGAATTTTATTGGCAAGAGTAAAAAAATGAATTTTATTTCGGGAAACAGGACGATTCGGAACCTGATAATATTTTAAAATTTCAATTAAAAAACTTTCTCCAAATTCATCCAGCAAATATATGAAATCATAATCCGGATCGCCGAAGGCAATATCACCAAAATCAATAATTCCGGTTATTTCTTTGTTTACTGTATCAAATAAAATATGGTCTTTGCTAAAATCGTTGTGAACAAGGCTAGCAGTGTAGTTGAAGTTTTTTTCATTGTTTAAATATCCGGTGAATAAACTATCAATTATTTTTCTTTTATTTTTAGAAATATGAGGGTAAATGAATGTTTTTGCGTCTTCAAAATTGCCGGAATACTCTTCATAAAGATTCATTGTTTCTAAACCCGAATTGCTCAATTCCGACAGAGGAATAGAATGAATTTGAGAGAGAAAATTTGCAATCGTTTTTTCGATAGATATGCGATCTTTCTTCTTTAATGATTCAAAGTTTTCGTTATTTAAAACAGTGCCTTCGATTTTTTTATAACCAACGTAATACAGTTCAGGAGAAATAAATTCAAAGTCAGGAATTTGGAGATTTAATGCTGATCTTATTTTTGGTAAAACGGATATTTCTCTTCTTACTTGTTGTTTTACGTCTTTTCTTTTCAGAAATCTGAAAATGTAATTTTCATTTACCAGGAACGCTTTGCTGTTATCTCCTTCGCCAACTTTTTTTATCGATGAAATACGAAAGGCGGGAAAATCGTGTTGAATCAAATGGACGTATTTCTGAAATTTATTCATTTCGTAAAATAAATTTACAATAAACGATCAATGAGCACCGCCAGACATTTGCTGTTTACATAGTACCTTTCAACAATTGAAAAAGAGTAACCTTTTATTCTCAATGCTTTGGAAATACGGAACTGGTTTTTATTATCTGTGACTAGCTGGTAACTCTTCCTTACAAACAGCCGTTAATGCTCGGCCACAGGTGGTGCAGGTGGTCTTCGTCTGATCAAAGAGTCTTTTGGATATTTCGCTTCCATTTGCTGACGGATGTTCTCGCTCCAGCCTATGACAGCCTTTTTTTGAGGATCGGTAAGTACCGCATCTTTATGAATAAGCGTGTAAGAAGAAAGAGGCATGTCACCTTTATCAATTTGCTTTTTTATTTCCTCTATTTTATCATACTGCCTGGCCAGCGGGTACGTTGCAAATTCATTTAGATTAAAAGATCTTTTTCCATCAGTAACATGATTGGCCAAAAACCAGGCTACCGGTTGAATATTATTATACCATGGGTAGCGCGTGTTATTACTATGGCAATCCTTGCAGGCTACAGAAAGGATCGAATCTACATCGGCAGGAACAGGATATAGTGTAGAAATATCTTCAGGCTGCGGGCCGGGATGAATATTCTTTTTCGGCTTTATAAATTGTATTACCAGCAGAATAATCAACAATGCCAACAGTATTTTTTTTATCATAAAAGCAAATCATTTACATTCATAAAAAGATAAATAAGAGCGGATGCATTCCATCCTTTTGATTGCAAAAGAACATCAATATTGTTATATTCTCCTAAAAACGAATAAATTTCATAATCATTATTCATTACGTCATTACAAATCGAAAAATATTTTAAATGTCGTGCACGAACAGCTTCTTCTGAAAATAAAAACTGGTACTATTTATTCGTTTACTGTCTTTCCATTCGTGCAAATTCCCGAAATCGGCGGTTAACCATAGCAATCGTTGGTGTCTATGAACCACCTCATTGATCTTCTTAATGATTATTATCCCCAACCTCCAGTTTAATCTTATACCTGTATCGCCT
>Ga0070681_10007026_pt1 | contig 10960 bp, 8 predicted proteins | sample KBSC83BmetaG_FD_65650 | JGI IMG/M metagenome (GOLD analysis project Ga0070681, IMG submission 65650) | Corn rhizosphere microbial communities from Kellogg Biological Station, Michigan, USA - KBS C8-3B metaG | ecosystem: Host-associated > Plants > Roots > Rhizosphere | place: USA: Michigan...
CGGATCTCCCGGGTCGACGTCGCCGCATCCAGCGGTTGATCCGCGACCTGGCGCTGCAGTTTCTCGATCTTTGCGCTCTTCGCCGAGCTGCTGCTGGCCACGATCGACAGCGCGACGCCCAGCACGAGCACCGCGGCCGCCGCACCCAGAAAGACTGGCAACTTCGCCCAGAAGGGCGTCGGCGCTTCCTGCCAGGGCTCGGGCTTGCCGCTGGCCTCCAGCAGTCGTAACCCCGCGTTGACTCTTTCCGGCAGGCCGAGCTCGTCGAGAACCTGCGGATTATCGCGGCAGAAACGCTCGAAGTCGGTCGCGCCCTTCAGCGGCAGGCGCCCCGACAGGTAGCGTTCGACAATCTGATTGCGGGCGATGAAGTCTCGATCCATCGCCGGGGTGGCTACCGGCGCCGGTGGTACGGGTGCAACGGGTGCCGCCGACGCCGCAGGTGTGGCGGGCGCCGCGCTCGCGGGTGCAACGGTGGGTGCCAGTGCTGCCGCCGGTACGGGCACCACTGTTGATGCCGCCACCACAGGTGTTGCCGCAGCGGCGAGAGTGGGTACCGATGAAGGCGCCGCAGCTGGCGCGGGCGGGGACACTGGAGACGTCGCGGTCTGCCCGACAACCGCGACCGGCGCACCAACCGGTGTTGGTGCAGGCAACGGTACAGCGGGATCTGCCGCTTTTGCCGTGCCGCCGGAGCGAGCCGCCGGAGCAATGGGCGCCACGGTAGCCGGCTTGCCGGTTTTGGCGGGCGTCGCAGCCTTGACCGCCGGCTTCGAAGCCGGGGCTTTTTGCTGAGATGTCCGCGCTTGTGTCGCCGGAGCTGAATTTGAGGGCGGCGCGACTGCCGCCGACGAACCCGTCGAGGCAGCGTTGGCCGAGGCCGCTGTGGCTGGAGTGGGTGCGGCCGCCGCGGACGCCGTGGTGGTTGCTGGCGAGGTTTCCGCCGCAGAGGCCTTGGCGGTCGCTGCCGGGGGCTCTGACGCAGGGGCCTTGGCGGTCGCCGCCGTGTCCGACGCAGGGGCCTTGGCGATGGCTGCGGACGCCTCCGACGCAGGGGCCTTGGCCATGGCTGCGGACGCCTCCGATGCCAAGGCTGCCTTGGTGACCCCTCCCGAGGCTTCCGCGCCAGGGGTCGTGATGATCGCCGCCGAGGCGTCCGAGCTGGTCGTGGCCGGTGCCGCTCCGGTGGGTTTGGCTTCGAGGTTTGTCGCCGAAGATCTCTTCGCCCCTTCGAAGGGCTCGTCCGTCAGTGTCAGTTCCGCCGGGGTCGAGAGCCTCGCGCCACCATCGGAATCATTGTCACGAACCGGGGTGGCGATGGGATCGCCGGTGAGCAGCTGCTCACTGAGAAGCTCATCCGGATCGATGAGATCCGTAGCGCCTGGAGCGCTCGATGTCGCCGGAGTACCCGCTGCCGCGCCGTTCTGGTCAGAAGCAGCGTCCTGCGCGGGCTGCGTGGGCCCGGTGGCAGGCTCCTCGACCACCGTCGCGGGCGTCATCCCGAGAAGCATCTCGGGATCGATCAATTCTTCACCGGCAGTGCCGGGTGCGGCGGCGGCCGGCGTTCGGCGTTCCTGCGCCTGGACAGAGCCGTCACGAGCGGGCCGCACGGGCAGGCCGGGCTCCAGGGGCTCCTCAATCGGCAGATCGGTCAGGGGCTCGAGCATAAAGCGAGACGCAGGCTCCACAGGTTCGTGCCTCGTAGCGGGCTATCCTGCAACGCCAGGGCGACCGCACCTACCTGATGGCTCACAGATCGAGGTACCGCACTTGAACCGCGTGATCGAGGTCTCATTCGACATCATCCGCGCTTGCGCTCGTTGCGATGCCGGCTACCTGAACGCGCGGGCCCCCAAATCCGATCCCTCAGAACTACAAGGTTGTTCCCGCTTGGACAGGGCAACCGAAAAAGCTGTTCCGTCATTGGCGCAAAAACAACGGCTGTTCGGATGGCGACTCTCCCGGACATCCGTCACACTTTGACGCTGGCGGGTGAGATAAATTGCGCTCTCCATGCAGTTGCCCCCCTTCGCGCTCGACCTCGACCACTTTCCGGATTCTCCCTACGCGGCGGAGCTGCGGCGGGACTTCCCGGATTTGCGCTTTTCACCGGCGCTGGAGCATGAATTCCAGGCGTTCCAGGTAGGACGCGTCCATGCGCGCGTGCGCTTCTTCCAGCTGGCTCTATTCCTGCTGTCCGCCACGGCCACCGTCCACCTGATCGCGCTTGACCACGTGCCGGCTGGCAGGGTGCTCTCCGGATGGCTGGGTGTGGTACTGCCGACGAGCCTGTTGCTCGTATGGGCCTCATGGAGCCGTTATTACGAGCGGCTCTACCTGCGTGCGGCACGCGTGGCGCTGCCCGTATTCGCCGTCGCATCGGCTGTAGGAGTGGCCGGCAGGGTCATCGACGGCCATCCCGATCAGTTCTACCTGCTCACCACGTACAGCATCGTTCTTTATTTCCTGGGCGGGCAGCTCTTCCGGGAATCCCTGATCGCGATCGGACTGATGATTCTGGCGCATGGCGCGGCCCTGGCTTACGCGGGGCAGCCCACCGCCGCCATTGCCTACCACGTGGGCATACTTTGCCTGACCGGCGCCGTGGGGGCCTTCGTTTACCGCGGTATCGAGCGGCAGCTGCGTACGTCGTTTCTGGAGCGCGCGCTCATGGGAGAGATGGCCACGCGCGACGGACTCACCGGTCTGAAGAACCGAGGTGCCTTCGAGGAGTACCTCCCGCGGATGTGGCAGCAGGCGATGCGCGATCATCGCAGCCTGGCGCTGCTGTTGATCGATGTCGATCACTTCAAAGCGTACAACGACCGCTACGGCCATCAGGCAGGCGATCGCACGCTGCGGCGGGTGGCTCAGGTGGTGCAGGGTTTTGCCCGCCGTCCCCTCGACATGGCTGCGCGGTATGGCGGTGAAGAGTTCGTCGTCGCGTTGTTCGACCTGGATGCCGGCAGTGTTCAGGGAATCGCGGAAGAGCTGCGCAACTCCATTCATGCTCTCAACATCACGCACGAGGACTCAGCGACCGCGCTGCATGTGACCGCGAGCGTCGGAGCGTCGATCATCGTTCCGCGCGTGGGTCGCAGTCCGGAGGGGGCCGTGCAACTCGCCGACGAAGCGCTCTACAGCGCGAAGCGCTCAGGACGCAATGCCGTCGCAGTCGTGGACGCCGAGCACACGATGTTCTCCACGGGAACCTTCCGCCGGCGCGCCTGACCGGCCTCAGGCCTTGTGGGGCCCTTTGAGAAAGTACTCGACCTTGTCCCGGTAGGTGCGCGACAGCTTCAGCTCGTGGCCGCCGTCGAGAGTCAGGAAATACTCGCCATTCATGTGCGCCCGCAGACTCTTCACCAGGCGCAGATTGACAATGGTCGAGCGGTGCACTCGCTGGAACAGCTTCGGATCCAGGACATCCTCGAGCTCCTTCATCGTCCCACGCAGGATGTGCGTTGCACCGCTGGCGTGCACGCACATGTAATCGCCGGCGGCATCGATCCACTGAATGGAAGCTACCGGGACACATACCGTTTCCCGGCCCTGGCGGATCGGCAGGATATCCGGATGCCTGGATTCCAGTGCCTTGCGGCCGTGAGCGAGCAGCTCATCGAGGGCCAGTTCGCCGCAACCGGTGATTTCTGAGATCAGCTGCACCAGCCGGTCACGTTGGCTGGCCGCGTTCTGCGACCGCACCTGCTCGCGCACGCGGGTGAGCGCAGCCTCGAAACGCACCTCGTCGATGGGCTTCAGAAGGTAGTCGACGGCGCGTGCCTCGAAGGCCCGCATGGCGTACTGGTCGTAAGCCGTAACGAACACGAGCGTCGGCAGCGACTCGTGCGGGATCTCCGCCAACACCTCGAAGCCGGACATACCGGGCATCTGGATGTCCAGAAACATCGCGTCGGGCTTGTGCGTGTGGACGGCTGCGAGGGCTTCGCGCCCATTGGCGCATTGCGCGAGGATCTCGAAATCTCCCGCCTGCTGAAGGCGCAGCTCTATTCCGCGGCGCGCGAGGGCTTCGTCATCGACGATGAGTGTGCGTATCTTCATGCCCGCAGGGCCGCCACTGGCGGCTTGTTGTTGGCGACGGGCTCCGCGGGGGCGAGCTCGAAAGGCAGCGCCAGCTCGACTCGCAGCCCCGGAGCGCTGTTCATGAGGGCGAACCGGTGGTTGGGGCCATAGAACACGGCGAGGCGCTCGCGGATATTTCTCAGGCCGACCCCGCGTCGTTCGCCGGTGTTGCCTTGATCCCGGAGCCCGGGACCGTCGTCGGTCACGCTGATTTCCAGCATCGTGCCCCGCCTGCGGCTCTCGATGCGGACCAAACCTCCATGCTCGCGCGTGGAAATGGCGTACTTCAAGGCGTTCTCGAGCAAGGGCTGCAGCAGCAGGCTGGGCACGAGCGCTTCCAGCGAGGAGTCCTCGATCGCGTATTCCAGCTGCAGCCGCTCGCCGAAACGCAGCCTTTCGGTGCCCAGGTACAGCTCCAGCGCCTCCAGCTCCTGGCGCAGGGTGACTTTTTTCATCGGATCCTGGTCCAGGGTGTAACGCAGGAATTCCGACAGCCGCGTGACCGCGTTGTTGGCAGTGCGATTCTGGTTGTCGAGGATGAGCGTCGAGATGGCGTTCAGGGTGTTGAACAGGAAGTGAGGATTGAGCTGATAGCGCAACATCTTCAGCTGCGCTTCCTGCGCCAGCGCGGCTGCCTTCAAGGCGGCCTCGCGTTGTTGCTGCAGGCTCTCGTAGTACTTGATGCCGAAGTACAGGGCGCTCCAGCACAGCAGCAGAATGGTCGAGCGGGTCGCGCCGCCGAACAGCTGGAACGGCGACTCGAACGGCTCATCGGGCTCGACGACGTAGTACGCGCTGTTGATGACAGCGCGCAGCCCCAGCGCGGTGACATACGAAGTGACGAGGATCCCGAGCGCGATGGCTTGCGGACTGCGGCCCCACAGCTTGCGGTAGGCGTAGCGCATCGGTACCGACAACACGAACCCCGCCGCCGTGGCCACTACGATGAGGGTCCCGAAACTCCCGGGGGTCTCGTAGAGCATCCCACCGAAGTACTGTGTTATCGCGTAGACGCTCCAGCCGGCAGTGTGCAGCGTCCAGAAGACGACGTTCCGATTCGTCCGCAGTTGATCGGGCGTGAACATGCAGCGGAGAGCTTAGGTCATCTTCCCCTCGTATGCCGCGGCCCTTGGACGCGTGCCAATCTCGTTCCGTCGCATGAGCGCCGGCACGATAAAGGCCACGCCTTCACTAACCGTATGTTTTTCCTACAGATAGAGGACTCCAACAGCGCCGGCACAAACCTTGCGCCCACGCTCTTCCGAAAGGAGAGCGCATGAGAGCCGTCTATCGAGCACTGGGAGTCGCGGGACTGGCCCTCGCGGCACAGCTGGCGGGCGCTCAGCAGGCCAAGCCACCCCCGGCCACCCCCCCTGCGAGCCCGCCAGCGGCCGATTCAACCGCCCGGACACAGGCGGCGGTGCAGGCATTTCTGACTCGGCTGGCGAGCATCGACGTCTCGGACGAGGCGTTCCAGAAGCTCGACACCGACCATGACGGCCGCATCTCCGCACTGGAGGCCAACGCCAGTCCCAAGGTCGCCGGGCGCTTCCTGGAAGCCGACCGGAACCACGACGGCTTTCTGTCCAGGGAAGAGTTCAGGACGCTCGCGAATGGCGAAGCCATCGGCGGAAAGCGCAGCGGCGCCAATCCACCCTCCAGCAGCACGCCGCCCTAGCGAGAGCGGCGCCTTTCAGGCTTTGGCGAGCTCCGCGCTGGGGGCCAGGAGAGCCTCCAGCGGCTGCAACTGCGAGATCACAGAGCCCTGCGCGAAATCGCAGCCGATGGCGGTGAGCCACTGCAGGGAGCCCTGTGAGTCGACGCGCTTGGCAGAGCAGTGGATGCCGAGCACGCGGACCGCCTGGGCGATCGCCACCACCAGAGCCTGCGCGAGTTTGTCTTTGAGCGCGGCGCCGGTCAGCTTGGGATCGATTTTCACCAGGCGTAATGCCTTGGAGCGCAGCAGCGGCAGCACTGCGGAGTCCAACGAGAAGTCATCGATGACGATGAAGCAGCCAATCTTGTCGCACAGATTGATGAAGCGCTCCACCTGTGCGCGCCGCTGCATGCACAACGGCTCGGCGATCTCGAAACCGATGGTGTCCGGGGCGATCCCATGGCTCTTCAGCGCGGAGGCGACGTTCTGCGGGAAGCGGTCATCTTCGAGCGTCGTAATCGACAGGTTCAGCGTGAAGCTCGTGGGCTCCAGGTTCCAGGCTCCGCGATTGACGCTGAGCCAGGACAACAGTCGTTGGAGCGCATGCGCGTCGAGCGCCGCCGAGTCGCGGCTCGAATCGCGGTTGGGGGTGCGCACCTGCAGCTCGAAGCGCCTGGAGCGTCCGCCTGCACGCAACTTCGCGTACTGCTGTACCTCGAGAAGCAGCTGAGCATCGCTTGCCGACAGAACCCGCGAGGCCGTCGTCGCTCCCGTAGACGCCAGAGTCCTGGACGAACCCGTGGCGCTCGCCGCTGTCGCGGCAGCGGGTGACAGAGTGGGCACATTGATCGGCGCCGTTTCCCGCGCCGGCGCATGTGAGCCAGCCGCTTCGCGCGCGGGAGTCACAGCCTCGCGAATGGGCGTAACAGCCTCGGGTACGTGGATCGCGTCGTGCGCACCGGTCGCCGCAGCCTCACGCGCGACCAGCGCCGGAGCCTCACGCGAACCCGTCATCGATGCCTCGCGTGCTACCGGCGCATCATCGCGCACCAACGGCGTCGCCTGCTGCGCAACTGGAGCGGCGGAGACAACTGGCGGCACTGCCTGTGGGGCGAGGGCCGTCTCGCGTGCCGCCGCGGACTTGCTGATATCGGGCACGTCCGGCGTCAGCTCGAACTCGAGAATGTCGTCGACCGCTTGCGCCGTCAACACCTCTCCACTGGTCGCGCTCGGTCGCTCCGCGGGCGCCGCCGCCGCGACTCTCGCAGCGGGCGCGATAGGCACAACCGGAGCTGCCGGCCCCGTGGTGGCGAGCGGAGCAAGCGCCGGTGCTGCGCGCGCCGGCACCGGCTTTGGCGGCGTTTTGGAAGACGCTGCAGGAGCTGGGGGTGGGCTGGCAGATCGCGCGGTGTCCGGGACAAGCGCCAGAGGGCCTTCCGAGCTGACATCGAGTATCGGCACGAGGCCGGTTTCGCCCGTCTTGGCGGCCGCGCCGCGCAACAGCACGGCAACCTTCTGCATGACTGTGCGGATCTGTGGCGTGACGAGGCGCTCGACCACGCCGTCGCCGACTGACTTCATGTCCGCGAGAATCATCGCGAGGCCAACCAGATCGCCCCTGGGCGCGCGCACCGGCAGGAAGATGGCGATGCGCCCGTCCTCCATGCCGCTCTCGTGGTAAGTCCGTGTGGTATCCGCCGCGAGTGCTTCCATCGCCTCGAGGACGACCGTGTGCTCGTCGGGCCCGAGCGCGCCTTCGCTCAGCCACAGCACGTTGGCGTCTTTGTCGAAGAGGGAAGCGGAATGCAGTCGCAACGGCGGCAGGGCCGCGCGCAGCTGCCAGCCCAAGGATTCTGCGGTAACCGGCTCAGCGGCTGCAGGTGCAGCGGCGGGCCCAGTGGTTGGCGGACGCACGGCCATAGCGTTCTGTGACTGCAAGGACTTCCCCGGGCGGCGGTGAAAAGAGCTCCCCCGCGCACGGATAGGGTGGCAGTACAGAAGGGGTGGTTGCCGTGACTTCGCTCGCGTTCTTCAGCAGCGTGTTTGCAAACGCCGACAGCAAACACTCACGTTTGTCATATTCAACATGTCATATTTACCGCGGGCGCATTCTCTCGCGCTCGACAGACGACGCGGTGAGTACTGCTTGCATACTCACCGCGTTTGTGCCTTCGGAGCGGATGAGGATCGATCCCGGCAAGGCTCGGCGTGACAGCGCCGGTCAGATGGCGCCCAGGAAGTCGCGCTTGCCGATCTCGACGCCGTTGTGGCGCAGAATGTTGTAAGCAGTGGTGACGTGGAAATACACGTTGGGGATGGCCCACTTCTGCACGAACGGCAGCCCCTTGAACTCGAACGTGCGGTCCGGTCCGGCCGGCACCTTGATGTCGCGATCCTCTGACCCTTCGAATGCGCTGGCCGGGATTCCCTTGATGTAGTCGACCGTCCGCGCGACACGTGCGCGCAGCTCCTCGATCGTTTTTTCATTGTCCTCGAAACGCGGCGGCTCCAGAGCAGCGAGCCGAGCGACGGAATTCTTCGCCAGGTCGCACGCGATCTGGACCTGCTTGGACAGCGGGAACATGTCAGGTGCGATGCGAGCGTTCACCAGCACGGAGGGATCGAACTTCTTTGCCGCAGCGTGGGCGGCTCCCTTCTCGAGCAGGACGGAGAGATTGGACAACGCGGCAGCAAACGTGTCGACGGTCACGGCGTGCACGGAGATCTTCATGGCATTCCTTCAGTGTTCTGTTCGGGGACCGGGGGGCCGGGCCGTGGGAATTCTACCCGCCTCCAGCTTGGCTGGGATGCCTCTTCAGTGAAACAATAAGGCCGTCCATTCGGGAGACTGAGCCAGTATGAATGCGATCTGGGCCCCCGCGCACTTGGCCGTTCTCGCTAAAGTAGTGGATCTGAACGGCTTCTCGGCAGCGGCACGAGCGCTCGGCGTCCCGAAAGCCGCCGTGAGCCGGGCAGTGGCCGACCTCGAAAAAGCTCTCGGTGTACGCGTCCTGGAGCGAACCACCCGCCGAATTGCCCTGACGGCCGCGGGCCGCCTCGTGTACCCGCACGCGAAACGAGTCGTGGATGAGTCGGATGCCGCCCGAGCGGTGATCGCGAAGCTCCAAGGCCCGATCGAGGGGCCGCTTCGCGTGGTGGCCGATCCGATCTATGGGCGGGTGTTGCTGACGCCGCTGGTGCCGCGCTTTCTGGAGCGCTTTCCGGATGTTCCGCTCGAGGTAGCGATGGATGGCGCGGTCGCCGGTCAGGACTGGGACGTGGCCATCCGAACGCAGCTGCCCTCCGACCAGAGCCTGTCGAGCCGGCTGCTCGGCGCGCCGCCAGCGCTGCTGTGCGCGACGCCTGCTTACCTGCAGCAACGCGGCGAGCCGGCACGCCCCGAGGATCTGCGGGCCCACGATCTTCTGACGCCGGAGGCGGCGGACCTCCCCGAATTTCGCTTACGGCTCGAGCGCGGCTTGCAGCGCGCGGAAATACCGCTTGCGCCGAAGCTTGCCGTCAACGATCCCGCCGTCCTGCACGCGGCCATGGCGGCCGGCCTCGGAATCGCGCTCCTGCCGGAATTTCTGTGCCGGCAGGGGCTCGCTACCGGGCGCATTGCACGGGTGCTGGCGGGCTGGAGCGTGCCGCATGCGGCGGCGCTGTATGCCCTGTATCCGGTTGCCCTCGAGGGTGATCCGCGTGTGCAGCGCTTTGTCGAGTTCCTCGGCGCCAATATCGTGCCGGCGCTCACGCCACCTCAAGTTACCCGTGGGTAGGATCAATTCCCACGGGTAGGATAGTGCGGAAACCGTTACACTATCGCACCGGCACAGAACAGGTTCGCCACCCATGTACCGAGCACCGCTGAGGGAATTGCGATTCGTGCTGGAGGAGCTGCTGGGCAGCGGCACCCTGGCGGCGTGCCCTGCGTTCGCCGACTACTCCAGCGAGCTCGCAGAATCGGTGCTGGGCGAGGCGGCACGCTTTGCCGAAACGGTCCTGGAGCCTTTGAACCAACCCGGCGACCAACAGGGCGCCCGCTGGACGCCGGAGGGCGTGGTGACTCCGCCGGGCTTTCGCGAGGCGTACGCGCAGTTCGTCGCCGGCGGATGGCCGCAACTGGGCGCGAACCCCGAGTTCGGCGGACAGGCGGTTCCTCAGGTGCTGTCGACGGCGGTGCAGGAGCTGTGGGCCGCCTCCAACCTGGCGTTCAAGCTCTGCCCCATGCTGACTCACGGCGCGGTACACGCGCTCGAGCTGTGTGGCTCGCAGGAGCAGAAGCGTCGCTTCCTGCCCAGGATGGTCAGCGGCGAATGGACCGGGACCATGGTGCTGACCGAACCGCAAGCGGGCTCCGACCTCGCGCAGACGCGTACGCGCGCGGTCCCTCAGGGCGACCACTATCGTATTTTCGGGCAGAAGATTTTCATCACCTGGGGCGATCACGACTGCACATCCAACACCATCCACATGGTGCTGGCGCGGATCGAAGGCGCGCCGCCGGGCGTCAAGGGCATCTCGCTGTTCATCGTGCCGAAACGGCTCGTGAAGGAGGATGGCACGCCCGGCGAGCGCAATGAGGTGCGCTGTGTTTCCATCGAGCACAAGCTGGGCATCCACGCCAGTCCCACCTGTGTGCTCGCCTTCGGAGACCAGGACGGCGCTGTGGGATATCTGGTCGGGGAGGCGAATCGCGGGCTCGAGTACATGTTCGTGATGATGAATTCCGCGCGCCTGTCGGTGGGCCTGGAAGGTTATGCCGTGGCCGACCGGGCATTCCAGCGCGCTCTGGAGTGGGCACGAACCCGTGTTCAGGGCCGGCCCGTGGCGGTGAAGGCGGGCTCTGCGCAGAAGGCCACCATCATCGAGCATCCGGACGTGCGCCGCATGCTGCTGACCATGAAGGCCGGCACCGAGGCCGCGCGTGCCCTTGCGCTGTATGCCGCCTATCAGGTCGACCTGGGGGCGCATGCGGCGGATGCGAAGCAGAAAGCGGCGGCCCAGGCGCGCGCGGACCTTCTGATTCCCATCGTCAAGGGCTGGTGCACGGAGCTGGGCAACGAGATCGCCGCCATCGGCGTGCAGGTTCACGGAGGAATGGGGTACATCGAGGAAACCGGTGCCGCCCAGTACGTGCGCGACGTCAGGATCACGACCATCTACGAAGGCACGACCGGCATTCAATCCAACGACCTGCTGGGCCGCAAGCTGGCCCGC
>Ga0070681_10007027_pt1 | contig 10959 bp, 10 predicted proteins | sample KBSC83BmetaG_FD_65650 | JGI IMG/M metagenome (GOLD analysis project Ga0070681, IMG submission 65650) | Corn rhizosphere microbial communities from Kellogg Biological Station, Michigan, USA - KBS C8-3B metaG | ecosystem: Host-associated > Plants > Roots > Rhizosphere | place: USA: Michigan...
CTGATGTGCTTCCGCTTTCTGCAGGTGATGTGGGCTTACTACTTCACCGGTGATCTGCCGCATCACGATGCCTCGCATGTCGAGGGCATCGAGACCTCCGAAAAAGCGCCGATCGCGCTCGGAGAAGCGTGATGAGTGCGGCGCTGATCTTCGGGCTGCTGTTCGCCCTGATGCTGACGGGCATGCCGATCTCGATTTCGCTCGGCCTGACCGTGCTCACCTTCCTGTTCACGATGACGGAAGTGCCGATCGAAAGCGTCGGCCTGAAATTGTTTTCGGGCCTCGACAATTTCGGCATCATGGCGATCCCGTTCTTCATCCTGGCCGGCACGTTCCTCACGCGCGGGGGCGTGGCGAGGCGAATGATCGCGTTCACGACATCACTGGTGGGCCATCTGCCGGGCGGCCTCGGGCTTGCGGGCGTCGCGGCCTGCGCGATGTTCGCCGCGATCTCCGGCTCGAGCGTTGCGACCGTGGTCGCGATCGGCTCGATCATGATGCCGGCGATGGTCGACTACGGCTATCCGAAACGGTTCGGCGTCGGCGTGATCTCGACCTCGGGCGCGCTTGGCATCCTGGTTCCGCCCTCGATCATCCTCGTGCTGTACGGCGTCTCCACCAACACCTCGATCGGCGCGCTGTTCATGGCCGGCATTGTGCCCGGCGTCATCCTCGCGCTGATGCTGGCCGCGGTGACCTGGTTCGTCGCCTGGCGTAACGGCTATCCGAAGATGCCGAAGGCCACCATCGGGCAGCAATTCAAGGCGTTCCGCGAAAGCCTGTGGGGCCTGCTGCTGATCTTCATCGTGCTCGGCGGCATCTATGGCGGCGTCTTCACGCCGACGGAGGCGGCGGCGGTCGCGGCCGTCTATGCCTTCTGCATCACCGTTTTCGTCTACAAGGAGCTGAAGCTCATCGACGTACCGAAGGTGCTGTTGCAGGCCGCGAGCATGAGCTCGATGCTGCTCTACATCATCACCAATGCGGTGCTGTTCTCCTTCCTGATGACGCATGAGCAGATTCCACAGGCGATGGCGGCCTGGATCATCGACAAGAATTTCTCGGTCTGGGTTTTCCTGCTGGTCGTGAACCTGATCCTGCTCGCGGCGGGCAACGTCATGGACCCGTCGTCGATCCTCCTGATCATGGCGCCGATCCTTTACCCCCTTGCGACCAAGCTCGGCGTCAACCCGGTCCATCTCGGCGTGTTGATGATCGTCAATACCGAGGTCGGGCTCTGCCATCCGCCGGTCGGGCTCAACCTCTATATCGCGTCCAGCATCGCCAAGATGGGGATCAGCGAAATCACCATCGCCCTGCTGCCATGGCTCTGTGCAATGCTGGTGTTTCTGGGGCTCATCACCTATGTGCCGGAGATCTCGCTGTGGCTGCCGAAGCTGCTCGGGATGGTCTGAAACCCCTTGATCTTGATGAACGGACCCGCATTACATCTTGGTAAGATGAGGAAATTCTCCAAACTGTAAGTTGATTGTGATCTGCGGCGCGCTCATCCTTGGACGGCTCTCTTGGAGGAGGTTCGCATGAGGAAGTTCACGATCGCAGCGGTTGCCGTGCTCGCCATCGCCGGCTCGACCGCGGTCTATGCGCAATACCGTCACCCCTGGATGCATCACGTGCGGATGAACCCGGAGGACCGGGCGGCTTTTCTCGATGCGCGGATTGCCGCCGTTCATGCGGGCCTCAAGCTGACCGCCGACCAGGAGAAGCTGTGGCCGCCGGTCGAGCAGGCCGTGCGGGATTTTGCGAAGCTGCGGATGGATCGCGCCAATGCGCGGATGAAGGCGCTCGACGACCCGCAGGACCCGCAGAAGCTGGATGATCCGGTCGCCCGGCTTCGCGAGCGCGCCGACAACATGGCGGCCTCGGCGACCGCGTTGAAGAAGATCGCAGATGCCGCCGATCCCCTCTACAAGACGCTCGATGACGGCCAGAAGCGGCGGCTTTCCGTCCTGACCCATCATGGCCGTTTTGGCGGGGAAGGCGGTTGGCGTCACCACCGCTGGATGGACCGCGACCATGACCGGGACGATGGTCGCGACAGGGGCGGGCCCGAGCGGCTCTGACCATGTCGCGAGGCCCCTTCGAGGCCGTTGGAAGTCGCCGGATTCCGGCGGCTTTTCAATGAATTGAGCTGTCCTGCGAGGCGCGGGAAAAATCGCCCGACTTGCTGGACATTGGGGGGTCGCTTTGCTAAACGACCGGCCTTCGAAGGCTTTCCGGGCCGAAAGGCTTCGGGCGCATAGCTCAGTTGGTAGAGCAGCTGACTCTTAATCAGCGGGTCCCAGGTTCGAGCCCTGGTGCGCCCACCAAGCTTTTCAGACACTTAGTCCGAGACAGAAACGGAACGGTTGCGGCGGTTTGCAGCTCGGTTTGCAGTTTTTGTTCATGGAGCGTCCCGCCTCGTCCGCTCGGTGCATTTGCTGACTATCTGCTCCAAGTTGTACCCAATTTGAAATCTAGGCTTTTGCCGTCCCCGGATAACAGGCTTCCGTTCCGGGATTGCCCCATTTCTGAACCCAAAAGGTGCGACCGCTCCTATATTCTCCTACGGCTTGATGGCCGCATTCATTGATAAAATGCAGTGACGAACCGTCTTGTATTACGCGCGGGTCTCTAACTACTTGGCCGCACCCGCCACATCCAATCGTGCATTTCCAGTTTCCTTCTATTGACGGCGGAGACTCTTCTGCCAAAGCGGAGTTCGCTGAAAGGGCCAAAATCATCGCGGCAAAAGGCAATATGATTTTCATGGTGACCTCCCGACTGATTGAAAGCGCAACATCTTACAATCAGTGAATGTCACAACCCAGTAGGCGGAGTGACGCAGATATTCCCATGGTCAAACGGTCAGAAGGACCTCCCCAGTGTGACCAAGATCAGCCAAACGCCGCCACCAGTTTCACAATAGCCTGATCCGCCAATTCCGCTTGGCCACCGAGGTAATGCGCTTTCAGGATTTCGTCGACGTCTCGTGGTGAATGGTCTGTGATGGCCGCGATCTGAGCAACGGTGCATCCCAACAGCGCAAGCCTTGTTACGGCCGTACCGCGCAAATCGTGGAAATGAAGATCGGCGTCACCAAGCTTCGCTTTGTCAAACGCCTTCCCCCATGATGCCCGGAAGCCGTCGCTGGTCCACTGCTCGTCGAACGTATTGCGCAGGATGGCGCCTTCCGCCTTCTCGGGCCGGCGAGCGTCGAGAACTTCTTTGAGCGGAGCGCCCACAGGGATCACGATCCGCTTTTTCTTGCTGCCGTGACGCTGCTTGAACAGTCCGCGTGTGTCGTGGATGCTGAACAGGCATTTCCCGGGCCAGTACGGCGCTTCGATCATGGCGTTGATCAAACGCTTTGACGAGCAGGTCCACGCGCCTGTGGACGTTGAGAACGTTTTCCGGATTGGCCTTATCGGCCGCGAAATTCCGAGTTATCGACGGCGATCTAAAATGATTGACCTCGATTAGCTGTCTGACCAGATGTGCGAAGCGCCGCGGTGGCAAATGGCCAACCCGGGCAGGCATGGCGGGCCGGAAATCCCTTGGGCCGGCCAGCGCTTTTGGCAGATGTTCACGGCGCTCAATAAAGCGAGAGGGTCAGCTGGCTTCGGTCCGCTACCGATCAGCTATATGGAAGTCGAGGCCTACAGTCGCCTCGCTCGGGAGCCGGTGCGGCCCGTTCGAATTGACGATGCTGCGTGCACTAGACGTGGCCTATCTGGAGGCTGCTGCGCGACGCTCGATCGCCGATCAGGCGCCGGCGGTAAGCGAACGCCCGATGACGCCTGCGCTATCTGATGCGCCGTTTGGGTAAGTGGGTCATCAATCGACCGGGGCTTTCCGCACCGCCAAAAGCGACAACGCAAAACACCGCCCCTTCTCGGTAACATTCCATCGGTCGTACTCCACTATCCCACCTGAGGTAACAGAGATTAGGTCGTGGGCTTCTAGCTGCGTTTTAATAAAGCCTAGCGAGTTCGCATTAAGGTCATATACCTTTTTAAAGTCCAATGACTTCTGGTGAAATGCGCAGACCCTAGCCCAAAGCATGACTGGCATCATTATCGTCAAGGCCGGCGCGTAATTCTTCAAAGCAACCTACAAATATCTCACCGAGCGTCAATTTAACCTGCTTATATTCAGTTGTTTTCGGCTGCGTTGTTGGGGTGATTTCGTAATCAACACTTACTGTGTCGTCCGGCCCCACAAATCTAGGATCGAATCGAATCTCGATCTCATTCGTCGCGGCCAGTTTTTGTTGCAGTTCCTGATTCTCAATGCGAAGCCTCTCCATGTCCTGCAGGACTTTTGGATCGATCGCCTGATCGCCGCGAATCCAACCGGGTCGCGCTTTCACATTAGTCGCGTTACCAACCGCTGTTATGACCTTGAGGCAGAGATCGTTGGTGTTTGTCCAGTGTTCGATGATGCGCCCCGTTTTCAAGTTGGCCTTGAATTGTTCGAGCCTCGAAATGACCGCGCAACCGCAACGCGGTTGCGGCTCACGATCAAAGGCAAAGGCCGAGCAGGTTGATGTGGCATTTCGAGGCGGCGCGCTTCTTGGTGGCGACCACCTCGCGTTTCACGACGGGCCCCTCGGTCGGCGGGCCCCCGGCGATGACCCTGTCCTTGCCTTTGCCCTTTCCGGGCTTCGGCTCGTAGTCGCCGGCGATCTCCATCGCCCAATAGGTGCGCTTGCCGCTGGCATCCTTGGCGCTCGCGATGCCGACGCGCGTGGCGTTGCGCAACAGCAGATTCTTGCGATGCTCGCTCGAGTCGATCCACTGGCCGAGCGTCTTCTCGAAGCTCTCATAGCCGTAGGCGATGTTCTCGGCGGCGCGGCCCGCGCCCGACGGCGCCATCCGCCTGGAAAACGGGCCGAGCGCATCGTGGCTGAGATGGTCCTTGGCGGCCATCGCGCGCGCCTGCTCCATGGCGATGCGGTCGAGCGTCGCGTCCCTCGTCACTCGGACCTCGCCGTGCTTGAGGCGATAGCTCGAGATCAGTTCGGCGGGCGATTCGGCTGCCGCCATCGAGGCGGATAGCAGCAGCAGGAACCCTGCAATCGATGCACTGACGGCGCGACGCATCATCGGTTTTGAATGTCCAATTATTCGGGAAGGTTCAGAAAGACCGGTATGCCCCGGCGCTTCTTCTTTGGCAATGCGGGCGCTTCAGGCCGCGAGCCTGCCACAAGGCGGCGGGCTGAATCACCCGCGCTGCGTTACGGCGAATTAACGTCCCTGTCCGGGGATTAATTCACCCGACAGCATGCGGTAATGCGCCGGGGATTATCTCTCCAATCAAGGGCGGAACGGCTCACACGATTTGGAGAGAGGATGATGACCGCAATGAATGAAAACCCCCATCGCAAGGTCCTGTCCGCGCGGCGCCTGACGCTGCTCGGCTCGGTCGCCATGGTCGGCGCCGCGCTGGCGTTCGGCGGCGTGGCGACCGGACAATTGTCGGAACAGGCATTTGCCGCAACGACGCAGACGCAAGCGCAGGGCCCGGCGGGCTTTGCCGACCTGATCGCCAAGGTGAAACCCGCGGTGATCTCGGTGCGCGTGAAGATGGACCAGACCGCGGACGCGTCGGATGGCCCGCAAATGAACGATGAAGAAGGCATGCCGCCGTCGATGCAGGGCACACCGTTCGAGAAATTCTTCCGTCGATACGGATTCGAGAATGGACCTCGCGCCAAGATGCCGCACCACGAGATGGTGACCGGCGTCGGCTCCGGCTTCTTCATCTCGGCCGACGGCTATGCCGTCACCAACAACCACGTCGTCGATCACGCCAAATCCGTCGAGATCACGACCGATGACGGCAAGACCTACACGGCCAAGGTGATCGGCACCGACACCAAGACCGACCTTGCGCTGATCAAGGTCGACGGCAAGAGCGACTTCACCTACGTCGACTTCGAGAGCGATGCGCCGCGCGTCGGCGACTGGGTGGTCGCGGTCGGCAACCCCTACGGCCTCGGCGGCACCGTGACCGCCGGTATCATCTCGGCGGAAGGCCGCGATATCGGCGCGGGCCCCTATGACGACTACATCCAGATCGACGCGCCGATCAACAAGGGCAATTCGGGTGGACCCACTTTCGATACCAAGGGCAACGTCATCGGCGTCAACACCGCGATCTATTCGCCGACCGGCGGATCGGTCGGCATCGGCTTCGATATCCCGGCTGCCACCGTGAAGATGGTCGTCGCCCAGCTCAAGGATAAGGGTTCGGTGACGCGTGCCTATATCGGCGTGCAGGTGCAGCCGGTCACATCGGGCATCGCCGAGAGCCTCGGCATGAAGAACGCTTCCGGCGCCCTCGTCGACGAGGCACAGGCGGATACGCCGGCGGCCAAGGCCGGCATCCAGGCCGGCGACGTCATCACCGCGGTCAACGGCAACCCAGTCAAGGACTCGCGCACGCTGGCCCGCGAGATCTCCGGCATGGCGCCGGGAAGCTCGACGAAGCTCGACATCCTGCGCAAGGGTGAGCAGAAGAGCATTACCGTCACGCTCGCGACCATGCCGAACCAGCCGCAAAAGCACGCCAGCGCCGACGAGATGGATAACGGCGCGACGGCCGGCACGCCGCACCTTGGCGTGGCGGTAGCGCCCGCCAGCGAAGTCGCGGGCGCCGGCAACAAGGGCGTCGTCATCACCGCCGTCGATCCCGACGGGCCGGCCGCGGAGCGCGGGCTGAAATCCGGTGACGTGATCCTCGACGTGGCCGGCAAGAGCGTCGGCAACGTCACCGAGCTCCGCAGCGCGCTGAAGGAAGCCAAATCCGGCGGCAAGAAGGACGTGCTGATGCGGATCAAGACCGCCGACAGCACGCACTTCGTCGCGGTGCCGATCGGCTGAGCGCGGCCGCAACCCGCCGCGCGAGACCTCGGTGGAGCGGGATGAGCGATCATCCCGCTCCATTCCTGTCATTTCGGACCTTCGAGACGCGGCGCACGCATGTCGCGGCCGTTCTGGTGCAGCACCACCGCCGTGACCTTCTTGTCGGCGTTGCGCTCAAAGGTGAGTTGCGCCTCGACGATCTTGTAGAAGAACTGATCGCCGCCGCTTGCAAACACCGGAAAGGCCGGCTGGCCGGTGAGCTGCGCTTCCAGATGATCGCCCTTGAGCTCGACATCAAGCAGGCCGAAGCTGAACTTGTATTTTCCCGCATAGTCGCCAAGTGCCACGGCATCGAGCGGAATTTCCTTCGGCTCGGGCGGCAGCTCGGCCGCGCTGAGCTTCGGCGCCGGCTTGTCGCCGTTCTGGTGCAGCACGAGTCCGGTGACGGCACCCGCCGCATCGCGCGTGAACGTGGCGCTGATGCCGCCGACCTTGGCGAAGAACTCGTTGGGAGCCGACGCGAAAATCGGAATTGCGGCCTGTCCGGTGGCGCGGGCAAAAAGACCGTCCTTGTCCTTCATGCGGAATATCTTGATGAGCATTTTGTCCGTCAGCCGGTAGGTGCCGACATAGTCGTCGAGCGAGGCGTCGGGCAGCGCTACCGCCCTGAAGACAGGCCGCAACCGCGCGTTCGGATTGAGCGTGGCGAAACCGAGATCATCGATGCCGTACACCGTATTGCAAAGGATGACGACACCCCGCTGCCGCTCGGCGTCAAAGCCTAGAAAGCTGCGATAGCCGCCGGTGCCGCCACTGTGCCAGACAATTCCCCGACGGGTGGTCATCCAGGCAAGGCCGATGCGCATGTTCCTGTTCATGTCGCGGCGCGGCGCTTGCGCGATTATCATCGCCTCGGCCAGCGGCGACCGATCGACACCCATATTCGCCTTCAGATAGCGCAACATGGTCGTTGGCGGTGGAGCGGATGGCGCCCGCGCCCGCCAGCGCGTCGATATCCCAATTCTTCGCCGGCTTGCCGTTGTCGTCGTGGCCGGGCGCGAGATGGGCGCGCATCACGTCGGTGAAGGCAAGCCCCGTCATGGTCATGCCGAGCGGCTTGAAGATGCCGTCGCCGACCAACGCGGCGTAGCTCCCATGCTGGGATTGTGCCAGCGCATAGCCGAGCAGGCCAAAGCCAAGGTTGGAGTATTCGTAACTCGCGCCGGGATCGCGCGGCAATTGATAGTCCGCCAGAAAGGCCTTCAGCTTCGCAGCGTCATAGTCCGCGTAGGGGTTATCCGGGTCCGCCGGCGCCATGTTGGTGGGCAGGCGCGGCAGGCCGGAGTGCTGGGTCGCGATCGAGCCGAGGGTGATCTCCTTGCCGTTGCGCGACGGAACCGTGAAGCCGTCGAGAGGCCGGGCGACCGGCGTCTCCAGTGTCAGGCGCCCGGCGAGCACCTCGCGAGCGAGCAACGTTGCCGTAAAGGTCTTGGTGATCGAGCCGATCTCGTAGACCGTGTCGCCGTCGGGTGCCTTGCCGTCATCGAGCCTGCCGAAGGTAACAACCTCGTTCTTGTCGCCGTCCACCACGCCGAACACCAGCGTCTGCACCATCCCCGCGGCGACGCGCTCCTGCGCGACCTTCTCCACGCGCTCCGGCAACAGTCCCGCGTTCGCCGGCAGCAAGTCGGCGAGGCAAATCAACGACCACGCCGCGATGAAACCCTTGCGCAACGAATGCATGGCCCGGTTCTCCCCTGCCGCAGGGCAGTATACAGGGCGGCGCGAAACCTTGGCGGGGGCCCTACGGACTTGTGATGGCCCAAAAAAGAAAGCCCCGCATCAAGCGGGGCTTTCCGTTGTTCGGGATAGGCGGTATCAGTAGCGCGCGACGACCGGGCCGCCGAAGCGATAATTGACGCGCACAGTGACGAGGTCGGCGTCCTGCTTGACGTCGACGTTGCGGGTGTTGAAGCCCGCGACCGGGAACACGCTGGTCGTGGCGTAGTTGTGGGTACCCATGAACAAATGGTCGTATTCGAGCGCGGCCGACCAGTTCGGCGCAAAGCCGTATTCGATGCCGGCGCCGACGGTCGCACCCCAGCGGGTATCGCTGGCGCGATCGGTGACGGTGCCGGTGAGCGTCGCGAGACCCTCATAGCGGTTGTCGGTGACGGCAGCGCCGCCCTTCACATAGCCCAGCACGTTGTTCCAGGCGTAACCGACCTGGCCGGTGAAGAGCCCGAAGGCGTCGATGCGGGTGCGGTTGGTGGCGAGGCCGCCGAACAGCAGGCTGACATTGGAGCCGGAGAAATCAGCCCAGTTGCCTTGCGCTTCCAGGCCGAACACCCAGGGACCGGCCTGCCAGCGGTAACCGAGCTGGCCACCGACGGTGCCGCCCGAAGAATCGTGACAACCTTCCGCGGCCCGCGGGACTGCAACGCCCAGCGTCGCGGTGCGGGTCCAGCAATTGTGGCTCGTGCCCCAGCCACCGTTGATACCGGCGTAGAAGCCGCTCCAGTCGTACATCGCTGCGACCATCGGAGGCGGCGCCTTGTAATAGCGCGGCGCGAGGTCGGCGGCGGAAGCCGCGGCGGTGCCGAGGACAAGAACGGATGCAGCAAGAACCAATTTCTTCATGATGACTACTCCCCAAATTTGAAATCGCGCGTTCGAGACCGCGAGTGCCGCGACCCTCGCAGCCACGACGTTCCAAACCGTTAAATTGGTGTGGCGCGAAAATCACAGTGACTGGAATTGTAAAATGTGCAGCGCTCGCCGACGTCGTCGCGAACGTGGTTAACATTCGTTGCATCGATAGCGTGCATTCGACGGAACCGAAGCCCGTCCGCCCCGTTCTTAAAAAAAGAGGAGAGGGAAATGCGCAAGGCTATCGCAGAACTGGATGCGGAGGAGCGCGCGGCGCTGCTCTATCTCGCCGACCTCGGGACCGCGATGTGCGCGGCGGGCTTCATCGTCAGCCTGCTGAAGCTGATCGTTGACGTCCTGTAAACCATGCGCAGCGGAGTCGCGCGGCGCGCTCGATCGATTCAGACCATGGGCATCGAGGCCCGGCCGGCGCCGGGCTCGGCCGTCAGCAGGCGAAGTTCCTCTGTACACTATTGGACCGTCGCGCCGGAAGAGCTCGTCGCCGCGGTGCCGAACTGAACAGAGCCACGTCCCTCTCACCTGCCTATGCCGATTTCGGCTTGTTCTGCAGTTGGACCAGCGCGCGCCTTCCGACATAGGTCAATTCACTCAATTTCGTCTTGCCGTCGCGAGCCGCGCGCATCAGATGCTCGAGCACGAACTTGCGGCTCTCATGATCGCCGCCATGCGGCAGCTCGCTGCAAATCTCCTCCAGCACGACGTCAAGATTGGCCCGCGTGCGCTCGTCAAATTCATCCACCATCCAGCTCTCCGGCTACCATCACCACCCCTGCCCGTCGGCACGGGCCGCGGTCCAACATTACCACTTTTTCCCGAACATGGGAACCAGACGAAGCGCGCCGCGTTCTCGAAGACCGAAGCCGGGAGTTTTGTTCGAGATGGGCGGCGTACACCAGTTGGCGAGCGCGTCATTGACGGCAGCATTTTCAATCATCTTGCTCGTCACCACGCATCTCTTCATCGAACACCGGTCCGCAAGGAGCCCGGCCATCGTGCTCGTCCAACCCATCCCGGCACCGATCTAGCGCGCCAGGTACTTCGGGAAATGCGACGCTGTTGAGCGGACTGCAGATGACTTCCACGCCTCCACCAGCTTGGGCTCCCGCTGCCCCTCGTATGCGCCCCTTAAAAAGCGGCTCCGGCGCCATGGGGGGATTATTGCGCCGGAGCCTTCGGGGCGTGATTGTGTCTCAATCAGCGCTACAACAGCGACCGTGACGCGGGGTTCCTGCTCGCTTCGAGATTTTTTTCCAGTTCTTCCCGCCAGAAGCCTGTCAGCCGATTATGGCTGACCACCCTTACCGTGCCGTCCATTCCGCAAATCTCTGGCCGCCAGGAATCTTTGCCACTTTTTCCCGTTCAAACTGGCCGCGTCTGTTGGCGCGGCCAGTTCTTTTTCATGAGATCGGCGTTGCCTGCG
>Ga0070681_10007029_pt1 | contig 10958 bp, 8 predicted proteins | sample KBSC83BmetaG_FD_65650 | JGI IMG/M metagenome (GOLD analysis project Ga0070681, IMG submission 65650) | Corn rhizosphere microbial communities from Kellogg Biological Station, Michigan, USA - KBS C8-3B metaG | ecosystem: Host-associated > Plants > Roots > Rhizosphere | place: USA: Michigan...
GTCGGCCTCGTGCACGGCCTTGCAGGATCTGCCGCCGTCGCCCTGATGGTCCTGTCCATCATCCGCGAACCGGCCGCCGCGCTCGGCTATCTGCTGCTGTTCGGGCTCGGCACCATCGTCGGAATGATGTTGATCACGCTGATGCTGTCGGCGCCGTTCGTGTTCACGGCGGTCAATCTGCCAAAATTCAATTGGCGGCTCCGCGTGGCGTCGGGTCTGGTCAGCTTCGTCTTCGGGGTCATCCTGGTCTACGGCATCGGCTTTGCCGAGGGCGGCCTGTTCACCGGCGCGCCGGCCTGGGAACCCCATTGATCGCCAGCATGCGGCTCGCGGGCAACGGCAAGCCATGCGTGCGGGCAGGCCGGTTTCAACGCCCCATCGGTTGACCGCCGCGGAAACTGGGGGATAAAGTGACGCAACTATAAATGGAGGATGCGCCATTCAGACGATCGGCATGGCGGGCGGGCGGTCGTTGTTGCTGGCTGGCGTCGTTGGGGCGCTCGCAGCAACCGCGGGTGCCGCGTGGCTGCACGAGATCCGGCCGCGGTCGGTGGTGCAACCGGCGGCGCAAACCGTCGATGCGCGGGCCGAGAAACCTCAGCCGCCGGCATTGACGGCGGACGAAGAACGCTTCGCGACAACCTTGTGGACGGTCCACCGCGAGGCGACGCGGTCGGCGGTGGCCTTGAGTTTTGCCGGCATCATCTATCAGGCCGAGGATCGCGACGCGCGGGCGCTCGCGCGAAAGATCGAGCCGCTGGCGAAATTCTTTCATGACGCCGAAACGCAGGTTCGCGCCATGAGCGCGCCGCCCTCGCTCTCAAGGACGCAGGTGCAGTACGTCGATGCGATGTCGCTCTACGCCAGAGCTGCAGCCGAGATGCTCAAATTCACCGAGGATGGCGACTCGCAGCGGCTCCAGGTTGCGCATGGGTTGGATATGAAAGCCTCGGAAGACGTGCTGCGCGTTGGCGAAGTGCTTTGGCCGGGACAATACAAGCCGCACTAGCGGGCCATCGAAAGGGAACGACAAGCGAATCCGATCTCGATCAGAAAAACTCAATCTAGCTGTAACGGAGGAACGCAATGAGAAAACGTGCATCACGAATCCGTTCGTTTGCGTTAACCGCGGGGATCGCGGCGCTCGCAGGCCTGTTCGGCTCGACGGCGCAGGCCCAACAACCGGTCTGCTCGGCCTGGCTGATCGAAAGCAGCCGCTTCATGAACGTGCCGTTCGGATCCTTCATGCCGGATCGCACGTTCGTGCCCGGCAGCACCAAGCCGGAGAGCAACATTCCGAGCGTCGATCTGCCGGTGAACATCGGCGTGATCAAGTGCGGGAGTGAACTGATCCTCTACGATACCGGCTGGAAGCAGCAGGATTATCTGAAGATGACCGGGTCGGACCACTGGGCTCCGCTCCCCGACCAGTTGAAGGCTCTCGGCTTCAATGCCGCCGATGTCACCAAGGTGGTGATCGGCCACGCCCACTGGGACCACGCCGGCCAATTATCTGACCTGCCCAATGCCGTGCTCTACGTCCAGCGCGAGGAGCTCAAGGCGATTGAGTGGGCACTCAACTATCCGGAGCCGCACATCCGGGCGATCAACTCCGATCCCGGCGGCTGCAATCGTACGCCTGCATGCGGCTACATGCCGCTCACCATGGAAGAAGTCTACGGCAAGGTGCTGAAGGGCAAGGCGGTGATCGTCGACGGCGAGACAGAGATCCTGCCGGGCGTGCGGATTCATCCGGCGTTTCGCGCTCATACGGCCGGCTCGCAGCTGCTCGAGGTGCCGACCAGCATCGGCAAACTGGTGTTCGGCTCGGACGCGTTCTCCTCATACGAGGGCATCCGCGACTGGATGACGGCGAACGTGCAGCAGACCGATACGGTGCAGCAGTTTCTCGCCTATGAGAAGTGCTACAAGATCACCGGGGGCTACAACAACTGCGTCGCCGCCCACGAGCCGCTGAGCTACACCGACAAATATCCGCTGACGAAGAACTCCTGGGTGGCGCTGAACGGCGGGCGCATGGCCGAACTCACGCTGGCGCCGGGTGAAAAATCGCGCAAGCCATGAGAGGTGTTCTCGGGGTGGGGTCCGTCTTCCCACCTCGACCGCTTCATCCTTGGAAGAGAAGAGAAACAAGCGGCGTGCGTCGGCTGATCGGTTGGCTTGCCTGCGTCGTGTTCCTCTGGGCCGGCAGCGCGTCGGCGCATGACGCGAGCAGCTATGGCGGCGTGTTTCGCTCCCGCGATCTCGGCGCCGCCTGGCTGAATGCCGATGTCGGCCTGTTTCTCAACGCGGCGCTTGTCGTTGCCGTCGATCCACGCGATTCGTCCCACCTGCTGGTCGGCACCGATCTCGGAATCCTGAGTTCGCACAATGGGGGGCGGAGCTGGGTGCCGGAGGCGCGCGAGCTCATCGTCGGCGCGGTATTTGCGCTCGCCTTCTCGCCGGACGGCGAGTTGGCCGTCTGTGCGGCAGCAAGCGGCGTGTTTCGTCGCGATCGGCAGGGTTGGCTGCGCGCGGAGGCTCCGGGAGCCGCGATCCCGGCGCGAGCGTTGGTCGTTGGGGCGGTGAATGATCGTCTCTATCTGCTCGGCCGGAGTCGGCTGTTCTCGAGCAGGGACGGCGGCCGTACCTATGCGGTCGTGCCCGGGCTCCCGCAGACGAGCGAGATGACGGCGCTGGCGGCGATCGCGGGATCGGTTGACACGCTGGCGGCGGTGATCGACGGCCGGGCGATGATCAGCCACGATGGGGGTCGCACCTGGTCCAACGCCGGTTTTGGCGGCGCAGATGCGCCGGTCGACACGATCGCGACCGACGCGACGCGGCCGCAACGCATCTGGGCGGCAGCGGGCGGCCGGATCGCGGTCAGTGACGATCTCGGCTCCGGTTGGCGTTCCGTCGGACGTTCGCTGCCAGAGCCGAAAGCCAGAGTGCGCGGTATCGCGGCGAACGCAGACGCAACGACCCTGGTGGTCTCCTCCGATCGCGGAATCTATCGCAGCGAGGACGGCGGAGAAACGTGGGCGCCAAAGGAAGACAACCTTCCGATCCATATCGAGGCCGGCCCTCTCGCCCGCGATCCCAAGGATGCGGGCGTCATCTACGCGGTCTTTTCGCTGATGCCCTATGCGGAAGTCTGGCGAATGGCCATCGACGGCGGCAATCTGCTGGCGCGCATCGAACCGATCAGCCTCGCCGGCGCGCTCTCGTTTTGCGTGCTGGTGCTGATCGCCGGCGGTCTTGCGGCGCGGCACTTGTCACGCAGACGCGCCGCCGCCGATTAGCCGCGCTGATCCGCGCCAGGAGTTGCCAGTGTCCTTGTCGATTTCGAAATTCGTACGGAGTGTGCCGCGAAAGCTTGCGGACTTCCGAATCGGGATACCAGCCGCGGTGCTCTGCATCGCGGCCCTGGCGGGAGGCGCGTTTCTGCACGTGCGCGCCAACCCGGAGGGAAGATTCGTCGAATATCGCACAGGTGAGCCGCAGGATGCGCCGATTGCGATTGCGGCGAGCGCCGACGGCAGCATCTGGTTCACCATCGACAATGCCGATGCGATCGGTCGTTTGCGGGACGGCCGCATTGAGCGGCTGCCCACGTCGAACCGCAACATCGAGCCGCTCGGGCTCGCGGTCGCCGCTGACGGCAGCGCCTGGTACACGGACCTCGCCGCGCGCGCCATTGCGCGCGTGAGCAGTGCCGGCGAGATCGCGCGGTTTGTGCTCGATACGCCGATCACCCGCCTCGGGCGGCTGGCGATCGCGCCCGACGGCGCTGCCTGGTTCGCCGATCCGACCGGCTATGGCGTGACCAGGCTAAAGGACGGAGTTTTTACCCGCCATCAGATCGAGTCGGCGAGGGGAGGGCCCTACGGAGTTGCAGCGACGGCCGATGGTGCCATATGGGCGACGCTGCAAAGCGGCAACCAGCTCCTCCACCTCGGAGCCGACGGGACCAGCAGGACATTCGACCTCCCGCGCCGCGGCGCCGTGCCGACTGACGTCGCAGCCGGCTCCGACGGTTCGGTGTGGTTCCTGCAGTTCCGTGCCAATCGGGTCGGGCGTTTCAAGGATGGACAATTCTCTGATGTCGAGGCGGGGCAGGAAAATGCCGGTCTCAGCGGCATTGCCGTGGCTCCCAATGATGACGTCTGGTTCGGCATGATGCGCCGCGCGAGTCTCGGGCGGCTGCGCAATGGCCATATCACGGTCTTTGCGCTTCCCCGTGACAAAGCCCGGCCGTTCAGTGTCGCTGTCGATCGCAATGGCAATGTCTGGTACGCCGACATCAGCGGATTTGTCGGTATGCTGCCCGCCAAATACGCGGGCGCGCGTTAAGCGCAGGAAACACAGAGTTGCTGGTGCTCCCGGCGTCCGATCGCAGCATGGAGATTCAGGCCACCGGCAAAGCCGACAGTTCGGAAATCGCGCGGATGGTCAGCACCACGCCCATGCCGATGATCAGCAGGCTGGTGGCGATCTGCAGGCGCACCAACCAGATGCTGGCCAGCCAGTCGAGCACCTTTTCGCCGACCTTCGCGGCAACGATGCCGACCACCACCAGCGTCGCCGCGAAGCCAAGGCTGAACACCACGACGGTGACCAGGCCGAGCAGGACTTTTCCGCTCGACAGCGCGCCAAGCAGCAGCGCCAGCGCGGCTGGATCGGGGAGCAGGCCGCCCGCAATACCCAGCGCCAGCAGCATTGGCAGTTTCGGACGGTTCTCGGCCACGACGTCCAGTCTGTGGGCGTGGACCTTGCCGAAACCGTGGCTGTGCCAGACCACAGGCTCGCCGTGCCGATGGCTATGCGGGTGGTCGTGGTCGTGAGCGTGATCATGAGCTTCAGCCCCGCTGGTGCTATCGCCCGGTTCGCCGGCTTCCCCCATGGCGCGCGCCACAAGATCGCGCTGGGCCCACAGCATCCATAGGCCGAGCACGATCACGAGGATGCCGACTGCGACCGCGAGATAGGCTTCGATGCGCTGCGGTCGCAGCCAGGTCGAGCCGAGTGAGGCGAGCACGCCGACCAGCACGATGCCGCTGGTGTGGGACAGCGTGACAAAAATTCCAAGGATCACCGCGTCGATCGGCTTGCCGCGCGCCCCGACGATGTAGGCGGCCGCGATCGTCTTGCCGTGTCCTGGCGTCGCCGCGTGCGCTGCGCCCGCCCAGAAGCTCGACGCGACGAAGAACAGGAATTCCCGCATTCAGGCAGCCATCCGCTGTCAGTTGGCCGGTCAAGGCCGTTGCTCGGTATGGATAAGTAGCATATCGGCCCCGGTAGTGGCGCTGGTCGCCAATCGTTACGAGCGAGAAAGTCTGCTCGTTAGCGGATCAAGGTGATGCCGGTCGCGGGGTGGGGCTGGGGTCCGGCCACGGAGATGCGCCTGCGGTCTCGGTCTCCGCCGTTTCCAGCCGGATCGGGCGTGGTACCGGTTTGAGGCCTGCCGAAATGCTCTTGGCCAGCTCCGCTGCGCTGGTCTTGACGTCGAGCTGGAGGAAATTGTCGAGGTTCTGAAGGTTCGGGACTGCGTCCTGCCGCCCAAGGTCTTTCGCAACCACATAGTGAGCGTAGGCCTTGGTGTAGTCCCGCGCCGTTCCGGCGCCATCGTGATAGGCACGCGCAAGCCAATATTGGCAATAGGCAATTCTGTACGGCGCGCAAAGCTGGAGCAATTCAAACGAGCGCTTAGTGTCGAACCAGGGCGCCTCCCGCGCGGATCTGTAGACGAAAGCGAGTTCCTCGAGAGCGTAGATCGAGTGCCCCTGGCGCCAGGATCGCTCGAACCACTTGATCGATTCCGACAAATCCGTGCCTTCCCGATAGCCATACCGGTCGCGGAACCACCGCGCGAGCGTGAGCTGGGCCGGTTCAAGCCCTGCGTCCGCGGCGCGGCGCAGATAGTCGATCGTCTTCTCGTTGTCGCGGATCAGGCCGCCCCGGCCCGTATTGATGCAGTAGGCGAGTTGCGCCATGGCGATAAGTTCGCCGCTGTCGGCCGCCCTGCGCAAGAGATCGACTGCCTTGACGGTATCGTAGGTGCCGCCGAATTCGCCGCTGACGTATCCGGCAGCGGCCAACCGCATCGCGTAGGGCTCGCCGGCCGCCACCGCGTCATCGATCAACTTCCGTCCCGCCGTCTCATCCTTCGGCAGGCCGCCGGCGCCCGCGAAGAGGACGCGCCCGAGCACGCTGCCAGCCTGACGATGTCCCCCGGCGGCCGCCTCGCGCAGCAAGGCTTGCGCGTTGCGCGCCTGGTCGGTCGAATTTGGTACCAGCAAAGCGAGCGCGGTGACGAACTGAACATTCGGATCGCTTGCGGTCGCCGATTTCAGGATGTCGATCGCCTTCGCCCAATCATAGCGATAATAGGCGCCGAGCGCCGCCGTGAGTTTCGGCTGGTCGTCCGCCGCAGAATTTCGAAAGGACGACCGGTCGACGTTCACCGTGATCTGATTGGCGATAGTGGGTCTGCCGACCTCGTCGTCCCAGAAAAACACGGCGCGCCGGGTTGCCGCGCAGCCCGGGGTCGACGCGTTGGTGCAATCGGCAGGCTTTGCCCAATTGCCCAGAGGAACTGCGGCCTGAGGAAGACCCACAAGAAGCCAGCTCGCGAGAAGGATTGCCGTCACCTGCGGCCAGACAAGCCACGCGCGGCGGTACCAGGGATCGTACTGCCAGAAGGCGACATGCAAGGCCGCGGTTCGGCCCATCGCTGTCATCGAGTTTGTTCGTTCCAGTTCCATCCCGGGGGCCGATTGTTTCGTTGATGGCTATGCCACGTCCTGCTTGACCAGCTCGACGGCGAGGAACTTGAGCGCATCGGCGACGGGAATGAAAAAGCCGATGCTTGAGCCTAACTTCTCGGCCGTGGTGGTAACTCCGGAAACACTGATGGCAACGACATTGCCAAACCGGTCCACCATGGCTCCTCCGCTACTGCCGCCATGGATGGCGGCGTCGCTTTGGATGAGCTTGAGATCGTCGACCGTGCGATAAGCGCTGACGATGCCCTTGCTGATGGTCGTCGAGTAGTTTTCACTGTACGGCGTCCCGACCGCATAGACCTCGGCGGCGACATCGGGCGGTTCGAGCTGCAGCGGCAGGGCTTCCAAGGCCGATTCGTTCACCTTCACCAGGGCGACATCTCGCGCCTTGTGCGATCGCAACACCTCGCCGGGCATCTGACGGCCAGTTGTCAGTTTGATTGTTACAAATTTGTTGTCTCCTACCACGTGTTGGTTGGTCAGAAGGTACCCATCCTTGGAGATGAAAAAGCCGCTGCCGTGGCCACCTTCCAGTTTTATGGTCACAACGGCGGCCTGCAGAGCGGATGTCCCCTCCGACAGCGGGGTGACCGAGCGACGGAGCGCGGGAATCCTTACGATTGTATCGCTGATCTTCTCCGGCACGGTCTCGCGATATCCGGAAATCCGGATGGCCGCGTCGATATCCGCCATGGCGATCTGACGCACGTCCCCTGAGGGGTCGTGCGCAATGCGCGTGGCCTGGGCCTCGCGCGCGCGCTCGAGCAGCGTTCGCATCTCGCGCGCCTGCCCCCAGGACTTGTTGCGCATGCCCACCTTCATCCACGGACCGAGGCTGGACTCGAGATCGTCAGGCAATACGAAGTTTTGGCGTTTCGCCATCACCCGCAGGATGGCGGCGAGCTCGTTTGCGGCATAGGGCGGAAACTCGATCGTCTTGGTGAAGCGGCTGGAGAGGCCCGGATTGCTGTTGATGAAGCGCTGCATCTCGTTCGGGTAACCCGCGACAATGACGACGATACGGTCGCGGTTGTCTTCCATGAATTTGAGCAGCGTATCGATTGCCTCCTGGCCGAAATCATTGCCCGGTCGGGCAAGCGAATAGGCTTCATCGATGAACAGGATGCCGTCGAGCGCTTCCCTGCATTTGTCGAGCGTCTTGGGAGCGGTTTGGCCGATATAGCCCGCGACGAGACCCGAGCGGTCAGTCTCGACCAGATGACCTTTTCGCAGAACGTTGAGCGAACGATAGATCTCGCCGAGCGCGCGCGCGACCTCGGTCTTCCCCACTCCGGGCGGGCCGGTAAAAACCATGTGCCTGCTGATGGGCGCGATGACGAGTCCCTGCTCGCGGCGCAAGCGCTCGACTTCAAGCGCCGACATCAGCTTGTTCACCTCGTCCTTGACCGGCTCCAGCCCGACCATCTCTTCGAGGCGGTCCAACGCCTGATCGAGCGTGCGTTCAGGGGGGATGGTGGCCTCAACCTTCAGCCTGCGCCCGGGGCGTGCCGCCAAGTGGTCAGGCGCAGAAGAGGGCACAGACACGTGTTGAACGACGACCGGAGGCGGAGTCGGTATGGTCGGCACGGGCGGAGGCGCCGGCGGCGGGACGTGCATTCGCACCAGCGGCACGCCTACGCTTTCGAAGTCGACCATCTCGATCCGGGTCATGTCGGCGGCCGGATCGGCTGCCAGGCGCAAGGACTGGGCTTCGCTCGCTCTATCAAGAAGGTTGCGCATCTCGCGAGCGTTGCCCCAGCCCTCGCTTCTCCACTGGGTTTCGATCCAGGGGACCAGGCTTTGCTCGAGTTCGTCGGGCAACTCCGCGCGTTGTCGGCTGGCCATCAATCGCAAGATCGCAGCCAGCTCTTTCGGCTCATAGGCCGGGAATTCGATGGTCCTGTTGAAGCGGCTCGCCATCCCCGGGTTCATGGCGATGAAACGCCGCATTTCATTGGGGTATCCGGCGGCGATCACCATGACGCGGTCGCGGTTGTCTTCCATGAATTTGAGCAACGTCGCGATGGCCTCGTTGCCGAAATCCTTGCCTTCGCCCGCGAGCGAGTAGGCTTCGTCGACAAAGAGGATGCCGTCGAGTGCCTCCTTGCACTTGTCCAGCGTCTTGATGGCCGTCTGCCCGATATAACCTGCGACCAGATCGGCGCGCTGCACCTCCACCACATGTCCCTTGCGCAGCACTTTGAGCGAGCGATAAATCTCCCCAAGGGCGCGCGCGATCTCGGTCTTGCCGACGCCGGGCGGCCCGGTGAACACCATGTGCCGGCTCACCCTCGCCACGGGCAAGCCCTGCTCACGGCGCTTGCGCTCGACTTCGATGCCGGCCAGCAGCTTGTTGACCTCCTCCTTGACGGAGCTGAGCCCTATCATCCGGTCCAGTTCGTCGAGCACCTCATCGGCGCTGCGGACGGTCACGGCCGGTGAGTCCACGTTCAGCCGGCGCCCGACCGTATAGCCCTCGCCGAGAGGGACCAATCCGAATCCGGTGGGGTCGCTGCCGAGCCGCATCGCCACGTAGGTCAGTGCGACGCCGGCCACCATGATCAGAAGCACGGCGCCGACCGTGAGCGAGTTCGCCCATGTCAATGCGCTGAATGGACCGGATCTCGGATTAAGGATCCAGTTGGTGGCGACCGCGGCCACAATCATGGCGGCGCACATGGCGACCATCGGATTGTTGCGGAAGAAGTTTTTCATTGCTGGCAATTCCCGATCACGGCGTCGCGTTCACCCATTTGCGCACTCCATTGGCGCATTCATGGGCACGGATTGCGAACCTGCCACCTCACGTTGACGGAATACGCGCCATTGACGTCGTGGACGCCCCCGGGCGTCAGATAGAACCCCACCTGGTCCGCCTCGCCGACCAATGTAAGAACGCCACGGCCCGTGGGATAAGGCGAGGGATAGGGAACAGCGACGCGCTGAGGCGCGGGGGTGAGCTTGATCGGCGGCGACAGATAATTTCCCGAGCGGACGCGCACCATCCCACCATGCCCACTCGGTCGTTGCGTCAACGTCACCCATGCCAGCGGCACCTTGCAGTTCTTCGCGTCCTCCACCGCTGCTTTCGAAGTTCCCGGATCGAGGCTCGGAAGGGCAGCATTGATGTCGGCTGGGACAAGCACTTCAAGAGTGGATTCCTCACCAACGCCAGCCGGCTTGTCGCCGACGATGCTTGGCAATACGACGACAGCGGCTATTCCGGCGATCACAAGCCCGCCGGCAATTCCGATCAGGGTGCCTCGAGAGGAGCCAGGCTTCTCGCCACGAGGCGGCTCCTGACCTGGAGGTCGATCCTGCCCGCCGGGCGCGCCCGCGGAAGCCTCATGTTGTGCTTCTGGCTCACTCATGTTTCGGGCATCCATTGCCGGGACGAGAAGATTATGGTTGACGGCCGACGTGACGACAACCCTGATTCAGGGAGTCGGGGTCGAAATGCACATTGAACGACGTCGCGTACCTACCATCGTGTTTCGTACCGGCTTTCGTTCCTGACAGCGGGGGCGCAGGGACCGGCTTTTGTCACAAGGCTGCGGCGTGGAACGTGCGCTGGGTCACTGATCCCGTTTCAACCACTCCATCAATCATCGAGCAGGGCCTGCAGACAGTCGCGAAGCTCATCGACGCTGGAAGCCACGCGAGACGCGCCTGCCGCGGCCAGCCGTTCCGCCTCATGATATCCCCAGCCGACTCCCATTGACCGCACCTTTGCTGCCCGCGCCATCTCCATGTCGTAGGTCGTGTCGCCGACAAAAATGGCGTTCTCCGGCTTCACGCCTGTTGCCGCGAGAGCCTGAAGCAGCATCGCAGGGTCCGGCTTGGAAGGCGCCATGTCGGCCGCCTGGATGGTTCGAAAGTAGTCGCGCCATCGAAGCGCGGCCAGCGCCGGCGCTACGGTCAGCGACGTGTGCCCTGTGGCCATTCCAAGCACCGCGTCGGGAGCGGAGCTCAGGTCGCTCAGAAGGTCGGCGATGCCGTCGAACGGTTTTTCGGCGAATGCAGGGTCGGCCCGCAACTGCGGAAGCAGGAGGTCATAGGCTTTCACCATATCGCGGATCGGCGCCGCCGGGCCGGCCAGTTGCGCCAGGATGAGATCGAGCGTTTTGCCGACCAGCGCAAGGCTGTCGGCCGGCGAAGGAAGCGGCAGGC
>Ga0070681_10007035_pt1 | contig 10954 bp, 12 predicted proteins | sample KBSC83BmetaG_FD_65650 | JGI IMG/M metagenome (GOLD analysis project Ga0070681, IMG submission 65650) | Corn rhizosphere microbial communities from Kellogg Biological Station, Michigan, USA - KBS C8-3B metaG | ecosystem: Host-associated > Plants > Roots > Rhizosphere | place: USA: Michigan...
ACACACACACACACATCGCTCTGCAGCGTCAGGCTCCATGGACGATTCACTGTACTTCTCTGAGCAGCACCTGGCGGTTCGCGAGATGGTGCGCTCGTTCGCGCGTGAGGAAGTCGCGCCGGTCGCGGCGCAACTCGACGAGCGCGAAGAGTTCCCCTGGCAAAACATCAAGAAGATGGGTGAGCTGGGTCTACTCGGCGTGCCGTGGTCCGAGGATCTCGGTGGCGCGGGGCTGGACTACATCGCCTACATGATCACCATCCACGAGATCGCGAAGGTCTGCGCCTCGCACGCGATCACGATTTCCGCCCACACTACGCTCGGGACGTCGCCGATCGTGCATTTCGGGACGGAGGAGCAGAAGCGGCGCTTCGTTCCGCTCCTTGCCAGTGGTCGCGTGTTAGGCGGTTTCGGCCTGACCGAAGAAAGCGCCGGGAGCGACTCCGGCGGCACGCGCACGACGGCGGTTCGCAAGGACGGGTACTACGTCATCAACGGTTCGAAGCGGTTCATTACCCACGGTGGCGTCGGCGAGATCTTCGTCGTGACGGCCGTGACGGACAAGAAGCGCGGGACGAGAGGAATCAGCTCGTTCATCCTGACAAAACCCACGAGCGAGCTCGCGAAAGCCACGGACGTTGGTGTGGGGCACGATCCATCGCTGCCAGCAATGGCCGGATTCAGAGCGGGAAAGAAGGAAAGCAAGCTCGGGTGGCGCGCCTCTGACACCTCGGAGCTGATCTTCGAGGACGTCGAGGTACCGGCGGAGAACCTGCTCGGCGCGGAAGGGCAGGGGTTCGTGAACTTCATGCGCACCCTCGACGCCGGGCGCATCGGCCTCGCCGCGCTCTCGTTAGGCCTGGCGGAGGGCGCGTTCGAGCAGGCGATGCGGTATGCCACGGTGCGCCGGCAGTTCGGCAAACCGATCTTCGAGTTTCAGGGCTTGCAGTTCCAGCTGTCCGACTGCGCCACCGAGATCGAAGCAGGAAAGCACCTGATGTATCACGCGGCGTGGCTCGCCCAGCAGGGCAAGCCGTTCACGAAGCAGGCGGCCATGGCCAAGCTGTTCTGCTCCGAGCTCGCGATGCGTACGACGCTGAAGGCGATTCAGGTACACGGTGGCTACGGCTACACGCGCGACTACCCCGTCGAGCGGATGATGCGGGACGCGAAGATCTGCGAGATCGGCGAAGGCACGTCGGAGATTCAGCGCCTCGTCATCGCGCGGAGCCTGCTGCGGGAGATGGCGGATTGACCTTCGAGCAGGTCGCCAGACGCCTGCGGTTGCCGCTCGGGTTCGTGCTGGCGGCGCTTTACATCGCGTTCGGCCCGCGACCCACGGCGCTCACGCTCGCCGTGGGCGCCGCGCTGGCGTTGATCGGACTTGCGGTGCGCGCGTGGGCAGCGGGCCACATCGTGAAGAACGACCGGCTCGCGACCACAGGGCCGTATGCCCATACTCGAAACCCACTCTACTTCGGCAGTTTTCTGATCGCGGCCGGATTCGCGATCGCGGCCCACTGGTCGCTGCTTCTCGTCGTCGTGGCGTTCTTCGCGCTCGTGTACGGGCCCACGATCGAGAAGGAGCGGGTAAACATCAGCGCGCGATTTCCGGAGGCGTACGCGCGCTGGGAGCAAAACGTCCCCGCCTTCGTTCCAAGACCGACGCCGTGGCGAGACCCATCGGTCGCGGGGGCGGATCGGTTCAGCCCATCGTTGTACATGCGACATGGCGAGTGGAAGGCCGCGCTTGGTTTTATCCTCGCGCTGACCTGGCTCGTCCTGCGGATGAGAGGTGATTTATGGTAATCACTCTTCCCGCACCCAATACCGCCGCGCGATCCGTCGTGATCGATTCGATCGCGCGCTTGTGCATGCTAGTTGGTTTCCCCGTCTGGGCCGCCGCGCGACTCGCGGCGTGCCTTGTACTGCCGCTGCGCTCCCGACGCTCTCGAGCAGCGTCGACCGAGCGCGGCTCTTCCGCCTGCGGTGGTGCCGTTCACGCACGAGTCGATCGCACGCAACTCCGTTCACTGCGGGCCACGACCAGTCTCGCCTTGCGGCATTCTACCGCAGACGAGGCGCGCGTCGCGAGCCTGCCGGATGGCGCGTGTCCGATCACCCATCACCGGTGGAACACCCCGACCCTGGAACAGCGCCGAGGCATGAAGCTCCGAGCGCGTCGTTCCTCCACCACTTTTTCCCATCGCCGTGCAGCCTCCAAGGAGTCGCCTTGGTCCGTGCTGCCGGCAGCACCACATGAAGCGAGAAATTCTCATCAATGCGAACCCGCGCGAGACGCGGGTCGCGATCATCGAGGACGACCAGTTGGTCGAGCTCCTCGTCGACCGCCCCGAAGCCCGGCGGATGGTCGGCGACATTTACCTCGGTAAAGTCGAAGCAGTTCTTCCGGGCATACAAGCAGCGTTCGTCGACATCGGCACCGAGAAAAGTGCCTTCCTTCACGCGTCGGATCTCGTGTTCGACGAGGACGGCGAGGACGACGACGCCGAAGAAGAAGAGGTTGGCGACAGCGACGACGCGCCCTCGCGCGGCCGTCGCGCAAAAGCGCCGCCGATTCAGGATCTTCTGAAACGCGGGCAGGAGATCCTCGTGCAGATCTCCAAGGAGCCCATCTCCACGAAAGGTCCGCGCGTGACCGCGCAGATCTCACTCGCCGGTCGATTCCTCGTCTACATGCCGTTCGCGAGCCGCGTCGGCGTGAGTCGAAAGATCGGCGAGCGCGCCGAACGCCAACGACTTCGGGAGCAGGTGCAGGGCGTGCTACCCGCCGATTCCGGCGGCGTCATCGTCCGCACGGTCGGCGAGGACGTCACGCAGGAGACGTTCGGGCGCGAGCTCACGACGCTGATCGGCCAGTGGAAGCGGATCAAGAAAAAGACGCATTTCCTCCGGGCGCCCGCTCTCGTCCACCGCGAGACGAGCCTCACCCGCGGTATTATCCGCGATCTCTTCAGCACGAAGATCGAGGGCCTGACGGTCGACTCGAAGCAGGTCTACAACGAGATCATCGAGTACCTCAAGGGCATTGCCCCCGAGCTGGTCGATCGCATCAAGCTCTACGAGGAGCCGACGCCGCTGTTCGACAAGGCTGACATCGAGACGGAGATTCGCGACCTGTTCAAGCGTCGGTGCGATCTGCCGTCCGGCGGCTATCTGATCATCGAGCCGACCGAGGCGCTCGTCTCGATCGACGTGAACTCAGGTCGCTACACGGGCAAGAAGGACCCGGAGAAGACGATCCTGAAAACGAACGTCGAAGCGGCCCGCGAGGTCGCGAGGCAGCTTCGTTTACGGGACGTCGGCGGCATCATCGTGTGCGATTTCATCGACATGGAGTCGAAGCAGAGCCGCGATCGCGTGCTCCAGGAGCTCCGCACACACCTGGGCCGCGACCGTGCGCGAACGAAGGCGTTCTCGGTCAGCGAGCTCGGTCTCATCGAGATGACGCGACAGCGCGTGCGGCAGAGCCACCTGCAGAGCATGACCGAGCCGTGCCAGACGTGCCACGGAACGGGCCGCGTGTTCACGCCCGAGACGATCATCCGTCGGATGGAGCGCTCGGTGAAGCGGATGGGTGTGGAAGGCCGCCGGGATCACCTGGTGATTCGCTTGCACCCCGACGTGGCGATGTACGTCCTCGAGCAGGAGCCCGACGTGGTAAAGAAGCTGGAGAAGAGTGTCGGATTCTCGCTCGAAGTGCGTGACGATCCATTGCTTCGGCCGGACGAGTTCAAGCTCGTTGTGAAGGCCGCTGGCAGGGATGTCACTCAGCAGTATGCAGTGGCTTGACGGCCCCCAGCCCCGAACGTCGGTTGACACCTAAGTGCCTACAGAATAAGTTGCTAGGCTCTTGTCCACCGTAGTCTTAACTGAGATCTGCACATGTCTTACGCGATCATTCGCACCGGCGGGAAGCAGTTTCGGGTCGAGCCGGGCAAGACGCTCCGCGTTCCGTCGCTCCTGGGCGATGCCGGCGCGTCCATCGAGTTCAACGACGTCCTCCTCGGCTCTGACGGCACCAACGTTCACACCGGCGTGCCGACCCTCTCGGGCGCGAAGGTCACGGGTGAGATCGTCAAGCACGGCCGCGGGGAGAAGATCATCGTCTTCAAGTTCAAGCGCCGAAAGAACTACGCCCGCAAGCAGGGGCATCGGCAGGGCTTCACCGAAGTCCGCATCAAGGACATCACGCTCCGCTAGACGAGGCGAGTATGGCTCACAAGAAAGGCGTCGGCTCGTCTCGCAACGGGCGCGACAGCAATCCGAAATACCGCGGCGTCAAGAAATTCGGTGGCGAGCGCGTCATCGCCGGCAACATCATCATCCGGCAGTGCGGCACCAAGTGGCACCCCGGCCGCAACGTCGGCATGGGGACGGACTACACGATCTACTCGCTCATCGATGGCGTCGTGAAGTTCGAGCACGCGAGCAAGACGCGCTTCAAGGTCAGCGTCTATCCCGTGCGGGCAACCGAAACGACCGCGGCCTGACGACCGGCGTTCGAAACACGAAGGCCCCGCACCCGCGGGGCCTTTTTGTATTTTCGTGCATTGCCCCCGTCGCGAGGGCACCGAGCGTGCAACATCGTTCCAGCAATGTCGTAGTGCGACGCGACCCCGTTCACTGGAAGATCACCATGGCAATCTGGGACAAGCTCAAGACAGAGCTCGATCGCGCAGGAAAGGCAGCGCAGAACGCGCTCGATGAAGGCAAGGTTCGCCTAGAGGCATTCAGAACGCGCCAGCTCGCCGATAAAGCGGCGCAAGCGCTCGGCTACGCCGTGTATCGCGCGAAACAGTCGGGCGCGGAGCTCGACGCCGAGACGTACGCTCGGCTGAGTGGAACGCTCGCTACGCACGAGACCGAGGCAAGTCGGCTCGAGCAGCAACTCCACGATATTGGCGGATCACCGAAACCGGAATCGACGTCGGACGAGCCGCCGCCTCCATCCTCGGCGCAGGCATCACCGCCTGCCGACAAAGCCCCGCCGGCGGATATTCCTTCTATTTAAGCCGCCAGCCATCAGCCATCGCCCGTCAGCTCGAACGACGCGCGCGCGGTTCCGCTGTCTGAGCCGATGGCTGCTGGCTGATGGCCGCCGTGCGCTTCGCGCCACGGCTACGGTTTTCGATACACCGGCGGATACGTCTTGTAGCGCTGCATCAGCTCGTCCTGTCTCGACGGCTGGACGACTTCGCGCCCCCGGATCAGCACGTGCTCGACCCGCGTCGCGAACTCGAACGGGTCACCGCTCCACACCACGATGTTCGCGTCGCGACCAGGCTGGAGTGACCCGACCCGGTTTGCCACGCCGAACACCTCCGCCGGCGTGAGTGTGATCGCGCGGAGCGCGTCGTCCCACTTGAGGCCATACGCTACGGCGACGCCTGCGTCGTACTTCAGGTTCCGGACGTTGAACCCCTCCTCGCCGCTCCCGTTTCCAATCAGCACCGTCTTGACGCCCGCGCGTTGAAGCAGGGCCGGCGTTTCCTGGCGAGAGCCTAACGTGGAGAACGACTGCGGGATGTTGATCATCGCGCCGACGATGACCGGAACGTTGGCGGCGGCGAGCTTGTCAGCCACCTTCCACGACTCGGCGCCCCCGGCGATGATCACCTTCACATTGGACTCGCGCGCCAGGCGCAGGACCGCCTCGATGTCGCTTGCCTGATCCACGTTGATCAGGAGAGGCAGTCGCCCCTCGACCACTGGGATGAGCGCCTCGAGGTCCGCGCGGCGCGCGGCGAACTCCCGCGTCTGTGCGCGCTCGAATTCGGCGCGTCGGCGCGAGTACGCGCGCGCGTCATCGAGCAGCTCCTTGAAGCGGGCGTACTGCTCGCCTCGTGCATTCGAGCCGCCGTCGCGCGGGTCACCGAACTGCGCGACCATTGCGATGGGAGCCTTGTCGATCATGTCCGTAAGCGTGCCCGGCACCAGGTCGATCACCGCTGCCTGTCCGGCGATCAGCCCACCCGTTGGAATGACGCCGACGGAGGTGACGCCCTCGTTTCTCGCTGGCGCGAACAGCGTGGACGCTGGATTGATCCCCTCCCACACGGGAAAGGACGCTGCCACGCCGCTATCGCCGCGCGCGCTGCGGTCGACCGTCGCCGGAACTGCGTTGATCTCAGCCACACCGAGCCCCGTGAGCGCATTGATCAAGCCCGGTGTGACCCACTTGCCGGTCGCGTCGATGCGCGTGGCGCCGTTAGGCACCGCCACGTTCGCGCCGACGGCGACGACCTTCCCGTCGCGAACGAGGACCGTTCCGTTCTCGATCGGCGGTCCACTCACGGGATAGACCTTGCCGCCCGTGATGGCGACCGTCTGAGCCTGAGCGGACGTCGTCGAGAGGCACGCGAGCGCGGCAATCAACGTCACGGTCCGACAGACCACGGTTCCCAGTTCCCGGCTTGTCCCGAGCGTCAGCAAGGGATCCTTCCCAGTTGCCGGCTTCACCTGGCACCTCCCGTCGGAAGCGGCACGTTCCCGAGCTCGAAATCCGTCCGCCACCACGACGCCGGGTTCGCGCGGTCGTAGGCCGGCGCGCCATCGAGCCACACGCGATCCACCCGCGCGTACACGCTGAACGGGTCGGCCGACCACAGCACGACGTCGGCGTTCTTTCCGACTTCGATCGACCCGATCTTGTCATCCAGGCCCAGCGCCCACGCGGGGTTGATCGTGAGCCACTTGATGGCCTGGTCTTCGGTCGTATGAATGCCGATCTGTTCGCCCGCTGCCATCGCTTTGGCCGCGTCCTGGTTCAGGCGCTGCATGCCCGACGGATCGTCGGAGTGAACGATCGCTCGGGCGCCAGCCGCACTCACCATCGCGAGGTTCGCGCGCACGCCGTCCATCGCTTCCATCTTGAAGCCGCCCCAGTCGGACCATAACGAGGCGGAGATGCCTTCCTTCGCGAGACGGTCGGCGATCTTGTACGCCTCCACGCCGTGGTGGAACGAGCGGATCTTGTAGCCGAACTCTTTCGCGATGTCGATCATCTGCATCATCTCGTCAGCGCGATAGCAGTGATTGTGGACGAGAATGTTTCCGCGCAGCACTTCGGCGAGCGTCTCGAGTCCGAGGTCACGCTGCGGCGGGTCGCCCTGATGATCCGCATTCCATTTGTCCCAGCGGCGACGATACGCCTCGGCCTGAATCCAAGCGGCGCGGTACCCGGCCACGTTGCCCATTCGCGTGGAAGGTCCGCGGGTCGCGTAGACGCGCTTCGGGTTTTCTCCGCACGCCATCTTCAGCCCGTACTTCGCACCAGGAAATTTCATCCCCTGCACACTCGGAGATGGGACCATCTTGAGCACGACGCTGCGGCCGCCGATGAGGTTCCCTGAGCCCGGAAGGATCTGGGCGGTCGTGACGCCACTCGCGAGCGCGCGCGGGAACTGCGGGTCCTGCGGCCACACGGAGTGCTCGGCCCATACGTTCGCCGTCACGGGGTTCGTCAACTCATTGCCGTCGGACAGCGCGTCTCCGCCCGGCGCCGCGTAGACGCCCATGTGTGAGTGGTCATCGATGATCCCTGGCGTCAGGTATTTGCCGCGACCGTCAATGACCTCGGCGTCGCCGGGCGGCGAGACGGAGGTTCCGACCGCAGCGATCTTGCCGTCGCGCAGGAGAACGCTCCCATCCCGGATGGCTGGCCCGGCGGCGGTCAGAATGGTGACGTTGCGAATGACCGTCGCGCGTGATGCGGGGACGACGTACGTGCTCGGGAACGGGTCCGCGTTAGGCGCGGAGACGCCGCCGAGCCCGGGAGGAGGGCGGGTTGTGTCCCGGGCCGGCGTGGTCGCCGCCGCCGGGCGTGGCTGCTGCGCGGCGGCCGTCGACTTCGCCGGCGCGCACGCACCCAGCGCCGCAACGACGCCGCCCATGGCGACCGATCCGACGAATCGATGTCTCATGAGTCAGTGGTGGGAGTGAGAGGAGTCAGTTTCATCAAAACGTTTCCAGCAGCGCGAACCTAGGGGAGTGGATCGCCGGCCGCGAGGTGGCGTTACGCGATCGCGTCATCGACGAGCGCCCGCATCGCCGCCGGCACGTCGGTACAGATGCCGTCGACGCCCCATCCCGCGAGGCGCCGAGCAACGTCATCGTCGTTCACGGTCCAGGCAACGACCTGGCCCCCATCGGCGTGCACGCGCTCGATGAGCTCGGAGTCGATCAGCTCCCAGTGCTGCCACAGATCGCGAGCGCCGGCGTCACGCATTGGCCGAACCGGATCGATGGGGTAGCTCGTCTGGAGAATGCCCGCCGGAATCTCCGGTGCGACGTCGCGAATGCGCCGGGCGACGCGATGGTCGAAGCTGTGTACGGCGCACTGCTTTGCCGCTGCTCGAATGACCGAAACGACCGCTTCCTCGATGCCCTTCGCCTTGACCTCGACGAATACCGCTCGGTCGTTCGGCGTCTGGGTGAGCAGCTCGGAAAGCGTGGGGATAGGGCCGTCGGGGATCGGGATCTCCCGCAATGCCGAAAGCGGCGTGGTTGCAATCACGACACGCGGTCCGGATTCACCGGGGCGCGAGTTCGTCGTTGCATCGTGGTGTATAACCACCGCGCCGTCGGCAGTGCCGTGGACGTCGAGCTCTATCGCGTCTGCCCCTGCATCGAAGGCGCGCCGGAACGACCGGAGGGTGTTTTCCCTATGGTCTCGAGGAGAGCCGCGATGGCCAATGATCCAGGGTCGGATGGGACGCGTTGAGCTTGCGTAAGCCATTGGTCCGCGCGAACCTACGGCGCTCGTTCTCGAGTGTCAACGGGTTCTTAACGTCGCAGGGCGCGGGGCGTCTCACCGTATGACCCGCATGGCCCAGGATCATGAGCCCAATGACGATTCCACCGATCTCGAGCTCATAGCCCGGTGGAAAGCCGGCGACGAGCGAGCCGCTACGAGCCTGGTGGCGAGGCACTCGCCGGCGCTCGCTCGCTTTGCCGTGAGTCTGGGTCAGCGGACGGATGTGGATGAGGTGGTGCAGGACACATTCGTGCGGGCGTTCGGATCACTGCACTCGTTTCGAGCCGACAGCTCGCTCCGGACGTGGCTGTTCACGATCGAACGACGCCTCATTCTCGATCGTCGCCGGTCGGAACGACGTCGTCGCGACGACACCTCGGTGGACGACGCGGACGCGGCAACGGAGTTCGATGCGCTGGACGAGATCGTCGCCGACGAGGCGGAGTCCCGAGTGAAAAAGGCGGTCGAGCAGCTATCGCGGCTGCAGAAAGAGGTGTTCCTGTTGCGGGTGAATGAAGGTTTGTCGTACAAGGAGATCGCTGAAGTCGTCGGAAGTACGGAGGGCGCGGCGCGAGTGCACTATCACAATGCGATGCGGGCAGTGAAGGAGTCGCTCTATGTTTGACTGCGCGGACGTCGAGATGCGTGAGCTGCTGCCGGACATGGCCGCCGGGTCGCTCGATGACGCGACCCGTGCGCGTGTCGAGCAGCACCTCGCCTCCTGTGCGGAATGCGCGTCCGAGCTCGAAACGCTTCATCTCGTGCGATCGGCCTACGCGACAACGCCAAGGGTCGATGTTCAGCGAATCGTCGCGGCGCTACCCAAGGCAGTGCCGCTGCCGGAGCGTACGCATGGTGCCCAACCTGTCAAGCGGTGGATCGACTGGCGAGTGGCGGCTGCCCTAACGATGATCTCGGTCGGCGGCTTTTCGCTCGCGGTGGCACGTCACCAGTCGAACGAGACGCGGCCGCGGGACTCCGCTGCTGCGGTTGCCTCCGTGGACACCCAGCGCGCGCGGCCGGTGAAAACGGCGGTGAGTGGAGGCTCTCCATCCAGCATTCATGATACGACGCGGCCCGTTGCTCGATCTGGTCGCGCGGCGTCCGCCCCGCAGCCGAAGGCGCAGCTCGCATTTGCCGGTGGCACGGATGACATGGACGACGCATCGATCAAGGTCCTGCTCGGCGCGCTCGACGAAATGGATCGCGCGCCAGTGGCTCCGTCCGCGGAGCCGGATCCGACGCCGGTGTTGCCCGTAATCAAAACGGGCCAGCCATGACGCGTATGGTCGCGAGTCTGTCGCCCAGAACCTGGAGCCTGTTGTCGCTGTGCCTGATCCTCGCGGTGTCGCCCGCGCGCGCGCAACGCGCAAATAGCGTCGAGGCGCAGACCGGGACTCCGGCGCAGCAGGGCCGCGCGCTGGAGCAGCAATTTCGCGAGCGATTTGCCGAGGTCGTCAAGCGACGGCTCAATCTCGATGACACGCAGATGCAGCAGCTTGGCCGTATCAACGATCGATTCGAGCGTGATCGCGTGCAGTTGCTTCGCGAGGAGCGACGCGCTCGCCAGGCGCTGCGCGCCGAGGTGCTGGCAGGCGATTCCGCGGATCAGAAGAAGGTCGCCGGTCTGCTCGATCAGGTGCTCGCGCTCCAGCGACGACGCTTGGACCTCACGGAAAACGAGCAGCGCGAGCTCGCGGCGTTCATGACACCGACTCAGCGCGCGAAATACTTCGCCATTCAGGACCAGCTTCGTCAGCGGCTCGAGAACCTCCGTCGGCAGCGCCAGGAACGGAGGGCAGGGGCCGGACCCGGCGGACAGCGTCCGCTTCCGTAGTGAGTTGGCCGGGCGACTCCGCGCGCTTGCGTTGAGCGGCGTCACGGAGGCCGCTACATTGTGTCAGAGTAGTGCGCCCGGGTGGCGGAATCGGTAGACGCAGGGGACTCAAAATCCCCCGACCTTTGGGTCTTACGAGTTCGAGTCTCGTCCCGGGTATTGCAGGCCTGATCGCCAACCAAAACCGATTCGATGGAAATGCCGCGGGCGCCGCCTCCTGTCTGGGTCGGCGCCCGTCGGCGTTGTGTGACACAAGTCCGCCATTTCGACGGCACTCCTGGTCGGCGCTGGTCGTCGCGAGCGATGGCGCGGCACTGCCGCGCCAAAGCCAGACGATC
>Ga0070681_10007036_pt1 | contig 10953 bp, 10 predicted proteins | sample KBSC83BmetaG_FD_65650 | JGI IMG/M metagenome (GOLD analysis project Ga0070681, IMG submission 65650) | Corn rhizosphere microbial communities from Kellogg Biological Station, Michigan, USA - KBS C8-3B metaG | ecosystem: Host-associated > Plants > Roots > Rhizosphere | place: USA: Michigan...
GGCGCTTACGGCATCGAGGCCGCGGCGCAACGCTACTTCGCCAAGCCCGCGCAAAAGCTCACCGTGGCGGAAGCCGCCATGTTGGCGGGACTGGTGCGCTCGCCGTCGCGGCTGGCGCCAAGCCGCAACCCGAACGGCGCGGAAAAGCGCGCCCAGGTCGTGCTCGCCGCCATGACGGAGATGAAGTTCATCACCGATGGCATGGCCAAGGTGGCGCTGATGGAGCCGGCGCGCGCCTTCAAGCCGGCCGGCGCGGGGTCGATCGGCTATGTCGCCGACTGGATCACCGATGTGCTCGACGATCTGGTCGGCCGGGTCGATCAGGATATCGTGGTCGAGACATCGATCGACCCGGTGTTGCAGGCATCCGCCGAAACGGCACTGGTCGACGAGTTGGCCAAGAACGGAGCAAAGGCCGGCGTTGGCCAAGGCGCAGTGGTGACGATGTCGCCGGATGGCGCGGTCCGCGCGCTGGTCGGCGGCCGAAATTACGCGGAGAGCCAGTTCAACCGCGCGGTCGCGGCCAAGCGGCAGCCGGGTTCGGCGTTCAAGCCGTTCGTCTATCTCACCGCGATCGAACACGGGCTGACGCCGGACACCGTGCGCGAAGACAAGCCGATCGCGATCAAAGGTTGGCGGCCGGAAAATTACAGCCATCAGTATTTCGGCGCCGTGCCGTTGCGACAGGCGCTGGCGCTGTCACTGAACACCGTCTCGGTGCGGCTGACGCTGGAATTCACCCCGGCCGCCGTGGTGCGCACCGCGCACCGGCTGGGCATCGCCTCCAAGCTTGAGCCCAACGCCTCCATCGCGCTCGGCACGTCGGAGGTATCCGTCATCGAACTGGTCGGTGCCTATGCCACCTTCGCCAACGGCGGCTTCGCGGTGACGCCCCACGTGGTGGAACGGGTCCGCTCCGCCAACGGCAAGCTCATCTATCAACGCACACCGGACAACCTCGGTCGCGTCGTTGAGGCGCGCGCAGTCGGGATGATGAACACGATGATGCGCGAAACGCTGACCATAGGCACCGCCCACAAGGCCGATTTGCCAGGCTGGCCCGCCGCCGGCAAGACCGGCACGTCGCAGGATTTCCGCGACGCCTGGTTCATCGGCTACACCGGCCATCTCGTCACCGGCGTCTGGCTCGGCAACGATGACAACACGCCGACCCGCAAGACCACGGGCGGCGGGCTTCCTGTCGAAATCTGGAGCAGGGTCATGAGGACGGCGCATCAGGGCGTGCCGGTGGTCGCCCTGCCCGGTACGTCGAGCGCACCGCTGACCGCGGGCCTGTTCCCGCCCTTCGGTGCCCCGTTCGGATCGTCGCCCGCGCCACGGCCCCAAGCGGACGTTCCGATGCAGTCCACTCTCGCCGGTGACGGCATCGACGACTGGCTGGTGAACCGGCTGTTCGGACGGCGCTGACCGTCGCCACCGATCACCGCCTCGCTTCGATCGCCTCCGCAATCGCCACCGTCCGGCGCGCCATGTCGGCGTGCATGCGTTCGACCATACGGCCGTCGATCTGCACCACACCTTTGTCCTTGTTCTCCGGCCGGTCGAATGCGGCGATCATGGCCTTGGCCTGGGCGACCTCGTCGGCATCCGGCGAGAACGCCGCGTTGCAAGGCGCGATCTGGTTCGGATGGACCAGGGTCTTGCCATCAAAACCCATGTCGCGCGCCTGAAGACACTCACGCTCGAAACCCGCGGCGTCGCCGAGATCGTTGTAGACACCATCGAGCACATCGATGCCGTGGGCGTGTGCCGCGAGAACGCAGGTCGCAAGCCATGACACCATCGGCGCACGACCCTGCACCTGACGCACGCGGGTTTCCTTGGCGAGATCGTTGGTGCCGACAACAAAGCCGGCAAGACGCGTCTCCGAATCGCGCGCCTCCGCCGCAAGAGCCTGGATGTTGAAGATCGCGGACGGCGTCTCGATCATCGCCCAGATGCGCGTCTTCAAGTCGGCTTTCATATCGAGCAGGCGTTGACCGACACGCTCGAGTTGCTCGACCTCCGCAATCTTCGGCACCAGGATCGCATCCGGTGCGGCTTGCGAAGCCGCGGTCAGGTCATCCGAATGCCACGGCGTATCGATGCCGTTGATGCGGATGAACACCTCACGCGCACCAAAGCCGCCCGCTTTCACGGCTTCGACAACCTGCAGCCGCGCTTGCTCTTTAGCGTCGGGAGCCACCGCGTCTTCGAGATCGATGATGATGCCGTCGACCGGCAGGTTGCGCGCCTTGTCAATGGCGCGGGCATTCGAACCGGGCATATAAAGCACGCTGCGGCGAGGGCGGAAGGTCATGCGTGGGTCTCCAACGATGGCACGGTAGCGGCCGAATGCGCACTGTGCCAGCGTGCAGGACAATGCGCACGCTCAACCAAGACATCTGGCTCGCCGGCGTCGACGGCTGCTCCGGCGGATGGATCGCGGCCTTTATCCGCCCGAACGGCGACGAGACGCGGCTGCGAATCGTATCGCGCTTTGCCGACGTGCTTGCTGCGCCGGAGCATCCTGCCATCGTCGCGGTCGATATGCCCATCGGTCTGCCCGAGCGCACGGGCCCCGGCGGCCGCGCCGCGGAAAACACCATACGGCCGCTGCTCGGCGCGCGCCAATCGTCGGTGTTTTCGGTGCCGTCGCGAGCCGCGATCGCCGCAACGGACTACCGGGACGCCTGCCGCATCGCGCAGGAAACCTCGGACCCGCCGCGCAAGGTGTCGAAGCAGCTCTTCAACATCGCGCCGAAAATCCGGGAGGTGGACGAATGCCTGCGGACAACGCCAGGCACGACCGGCCGCGTGTTCGAGGTGCATCCCGAACTGGCATTCTGGCGACTCAATCGCGATCGACCGCTTGAAGAGCCGAAGAAAATCAAAGGCCGTCCTTACGAACCCGGTCTGGCGTTGCGACAACGCCTTCTGACTGCTGCCGGCATCCCCGCCCCCGCCGTCCGTGCCGCACCGCCCAAAGGCGCCGGCACCGATGATCTGCTCGACGCACTGGCCTGTGCTGCCATCGCACGGCGCATCCGCGATGGAACCGCGCAGCCGTTCCCCGATCCACCGCAACGTGATGCTCACAATCTGCCGATGGCAATCTGGGCGTGACATGCCGCTCCGTCTATGAGAGGACAATCCAATCCCGGAGTGAATGACCTTGAGTTTTCCGCAACGATTGATCGACGGCTATGGCGCCTTCGCCAGCGGCCGACTGCCCACTGAACAACACCGCTACCGCGAACTGGCCGAACGCGGCCAAAGCCCCGAAATCATGGTGATCGGGTGCTGCGATTCGCGGGTATCGCCGGAGGCCATCTTTGACGCAGGCCCCGGCGAACTCCTCGTGGTCCGCAACGTCGGCAACCTGGTGCCGCCGCATCAGCCGGACGGACAATATCACGGCGTGTCGGCCGCGCTGGAATTCGGCGTCGGCGTTCTCAACGTCAAACATATCGTGGTGCTGGGTCACGCCCAGTGCGGAGGCGTCAAGGCTTTTGCGGAGCAAGCCAAGCCGATCACCCCGGGCGACTTCATCGGGCACTGGATGACATTGATCGCGCCTGCGGCGGCCAAGATCGGCTCAAGCAGTGCTCTCACGATGGAAGAATACCGCACGCGCCTGGAGCAAGCCTCGGTCCTCGTCAGTCTCGATAATCTGATGACGTTTCCGCTGCTGCGGCGCCGGGCCGAGCGCGGCGAGTTGACGCTCCACGGCGCCTACTTCGGCGTGGCGACCGGCGAGCTATCGGTGCTGGACCGCACGCGCGGAGAATTCCGTCCGGTCCTCGCCGGAGAGTAGAGGCTACTCCGCAGCAACCGGCATCCGCCGGCGAAGTTCGCCGAGCGACTGGCCAATCACGATCCACGCGCCCTGCAGCGCCAGCCCGGCCATGATGGTCGCGACGATAATATCCGGCCATCCTGTGCCGGTGCCAAACACCCCGACCGCAGCGAGCAGCACCGCGAGATTGCCGAGAACGTCGTTGCGGGTGCAAATCCAGGCCGAGCGCATGTTGGCGTCGCCGTCGCGATAGGCCCACAGCAGCGCAAACGAGGCTGCATTCGCTGCGAGCGCCGCAAAGCCGACCGCGCCCATCGTGGCGGCGTTCGGCAGCGTTCCATGCACCAGATGCCAGAGCACGGTCCCGAGCACCCATAGGCCAAACAAGCCCATGCTGGCGCCCTTGGCCAGCGCCGCGGCGGCGCGCACACGCAAGGCCATGCCGACGACGAACAAACTGATCGCGTAGTTGGCGGAATCACCGAGAAAATCCAGGGCGTCCGCCTGCAGCGACGCCGATCCGGCGGCGACGCCCGCCCCGATTTCGACCGCAAACATCGCCGCATTGATAGCCAGCACGGCCCAGAGCACGCGCCGATAGCCAGCGTTCATCTGGCTTGGGTCAGGATGGTGATGGTGGTCGTGACCGCAGCAGCTCGCGCTCATTTCGCGCCTCGCTTGGTTGCGAGTCGCATATAGGCGCCAAGGCCGGCGTTATACAATCACAAGGCGGAACCCGATCGCCGTCGCTCAATGGGGCTTATGCCGCCTTGCGCTTGGCCTGGATCAGCTTGCGGTTGATCAGGACTTCCGCGATTTGCACGGCGTTGAGCGCCGCGCCCTTGCGCAGGTTGTCGGACACGCACCACAGCACCAGGCCGTTTTCGACCGTCGAGTCCTCGCGGATGCGGCTGATGTAGGTCGCGTCTTCGCCCGCCGCCTCGTGCGGCGTGACGTAACCACCCGGTTCGCGCTTGTCGATGACAATGCAACCCGGCGCGCTGCGCAGAATCTCCCGCGCCTCGTCGGCGGTGATCGGATTTTCGAATTCGATGTTCACCGCCTCGGAATGGCTGATGAACACCGGCACGCGCACGCAAGTCGCGCTGAGCTTGATCTTCGGATCGAGAATCTTCTTGGTCTCGACCACCATCTTCCATTCTTCTTTGGTGTACCCGTCATCCAGGAACACGTCGATTTGCGGAATGACGTTGAAGGCGATGCGCTTCGGAAATTTCTTGGTCTGCAAATCCTGCAGCGAATAGACCGCCTTAGTCTGGCGATCGAGTTCGTCCATGCCGTCCTTGCCGGCGCCTGACACCGATTGGTAGGTCGACACCACCACACGCTTGATCTTGGCCTTGTCGTGCAGCGGCTTGAGCGCGACCACGAGCTGCGCCGTCGAGCAATTCGGGTTGGCGATGATGTTCTTCTTGCGGAAGCCGTCGATGGCGGCCGCGTTCACCTCCGGCACGATCAGCGGCACGTCGGGGTCCATGCGCCAAGTCGACGAATTGTCAATCACCACCGTGCCCTGCGCGCCGATTTTGGGCGACCACTCCTTGGACACCGCGCCGCCCGCCGACATCAGACAGATGTCGATGTCGGAGAAGTCAGCGTGCTCCAGCGCTTTGCATTTCAGGATCTTGTCGCCGAACGAAACCTCCACGCCCAGGCTCCGGCGCGACGCGAGAGCGACCACCTCGTCGGCGGGAAACCGCCGCTCGGCCAAGATCGACAGCATCTCGCGACCAACGTTACCGGTGGCGCCCACGACCGCGACTTTGAAACCCATCGAACTCTCCGAAAACTGGTCCGGCCGCCCAAAAAAGGCCCGCCGTAGGCTCGCTTCTAGGGGAGAACAGCCCGCAATTCAACGCTGGCACGCAGGGCGCATATATGACTTTTGGCGTGGGAATCCATCAGGCCGGGACATGAATAGCCGACACCTTGCGACGACGCGGGGTTGGACCGGCCACGGCCCGCATCTCTCAGGTTGTCAGCCACGCCGGTTATCAGACCGGCTCGCCCGATCCGAAACGGGTGGCTATCTCAGCTTCCGTAATTCTTTTTCAGATAATCCTTGATCGCCGCCGCGTCCGCATCGGTGATCGGCGCGCCGTAGGTCTTGATCATCTTGGTGACTTCGGAATCCCACAGTGCGGCGCTCGGATAAGGCGAATTCATCTGGATATAATCGAGGCTGTGGCAGGCGCCGCAGTTGCCCTCGACCTTGTCCAGACCGGGCGCCTTCTTGAGATCGACCGGCTGTTCCTCGGCGAATGCCGGAGCGGCAAGCCCCGGCAGGACAAGCATCGCAGCGGTCAGTGCCATCAGGATCACGCGCATGATGCCCTCCCTCAGCCCACATTCAACGTCAACGTCTGCATGACGTTGTGATGATAGCCGGGCGGGTTGTGGATCAACGTTGCCGTCTGAGTCTGGCCGATGGCGTTGCTGGCCCGGGCCATCACGGTGAACTTGCCACGCCGCTTGGGCGTCGCTTTGAAATCGAAGGTGCGGAATGCGTAGCGGCCCAGGTCTTCGCCCAGATGGGCTGACGACCAGGTCGCACCGCCGTCAGTCGATATCTCGACGGTACGGATGCCGTAGCCGCCGTCCCAGGCGATGCCGCCGATGTTGATCGGCGCATTGGCTTTGACCTTGGCACCCTCCCGATGACTGGTGATGAGCGAGTTCACCACCATTTCCGTGATCGGGGTGTTCGCCGCGGTCTCCTGCGAGATGAAGCGCGCCACCACCGGAAATTTACCGAGCGGAACCCGGTAGGCGCCGGCCATCCAGAAATTCGTATCCGGCTTGGTCACCGCGTTGATCGAGTTGATATGCTTCATCCAGTAGGTGCCGGTCCAGCCCGGCAGGATGAGACGTGCCGGCGCGCCGTTGAGATGCGGCAACGGAACGCCGTTCATTTCATAAGCGATCAGAGTGGTGTCCTCGATCGCCTTCCAGACTGGAATGCTTTTGATGAAGTCGGGAGTCTGTTCGACCGGCGGACCGTCGGCGCCACCGAGCACGATCTCGATGGCCTCCTTCTTGAGCCCGACCTTGTCGAGCACGTCCTTCAGGCGGGCACCTTTCCAGCGCGCGCAACCCATTGCGCCGTAGCCCCACTCGACCCCCGGCACGTGCGGATTGAACAAGCCGCGCCGGTTGCCGGAGCATTGGTTGACCGCGACGACCTCGGCCGCCGGCATCGCTTTCAGATCGTCGAGGCTGATTTCGGCCGTGCCGTTGGCCCCCTCGCCGCCAATCGAAAGCTTCCAGGTCTTGGGGTCGATTTCCGGAATGACCGACAAATGGTAGCGAACGAAAAACGCATCGGTCGGCGTGATCGCCGTGCGAAAATACTCGATCGGCGTCTCGTAATTCGGCGGCCTGTAGCTCAATTTGATGAGCGGCTTCTTGCCGGGCAAGGCGTCAAGGATTGCGTTCGCGCGCACACCCTCCGGCAGGGCCGCCGGCAGATCGAGGCCGGCGGCCGCCGCCAAACCGGGAATACCGCCGGACGCCACCACGCCGGCCGCGGTGCCGAGGAATCGTCGTCGATTTAGGGAATGCATGGCATGTCCTCCCAGCAATGCCGCTCGCGGCGGCCTTTGATGCGTGTGACCCTCGTCACCGCACCGGAGACATCGGCGGGCATCGCTGTACCCGCGCTAACGGGAACTATCCGCCCGCCCGACAGCCGGTGCAATAGTCGGGAACGGCATAATCGCTACGGCGTTCTCTTGTCGCGAAGCGCGAAAGCGGACTATAAGCTTGCAATACTGACAGTTTCCGGCCGCCCGAGGCGGAATCGAAACGAGGACAATCATGCGCCTGATGGCCATCGCCATTGCTGCCGCGTTCGCTGTGACCGCAGCGTCGACGGCCGACGCCGCTCCCCGCAAGCAGCGAACGGTGGAAGCTCCAGGCTCCGGTTCGACGGTGTTCACAACCCGCGGCGAAGACGGCCGTACCCGCACCCGCATTATCGTGCAGAAGCGCTCCTACCTCGATGGCGGGACCGAAGTGATGCCGGGCGACATCAGCCGGAACTACATGGCGCTGCCGACGCACCGCGCGTCCGACATGCTGGGACCAAACGACATCACCAATCCGCCGGGACCGATCCCCGATCCGTTCTTCCTGCCCGGCAAGGACAATCCCTGGCTCGGCTTCCAGTACTAGCCGACAGACGCGCCCGAAGAACGCGCGCCCCCGAAAACTCGACCAGATTCGGCGAACAGACAGACGCCTCGCGCGTTAACCCGCGAGGCGCGCCATGGCCGCAATCACGGCGTCGCCCATTTCCGTTGTGCCGACCAGCTTGCAGCCATCCGAATTGATGTCGGCGGTGCGCAGCCCCTGGGCGAGCGTCGCCGCAATCGCACCGTCGATCAGATCGGCTTGCTTGCCCATGTTGAACGAGTAGCGCAGTCCCATTCCAAACGACGCGATCATCGCGATCGGATTGGCGATGCCCTTGCCGGCAATGTCCGGCGCGGAGCCGTGGACCGGCTCGTAGAGCGCCTTGCGCTTGCGGGTTTTCGGATCGACATCGCCCAGCGAGGCGGACGCCAGCATGCCGAGCGAGCCCGTCAGCATCGCCGCGATATCGGACAGCATGTCGCCGAACAGGTTGTCGGTCACGACCACGTCGAATTGCTTCGGATTGCGCACAAGCTGCATGCCACCGGAATCGGCGAGCTGGTGTTCGAGCTGCACGTCCTTGAACTCGCGCTGATGCAACGCCGTGATGACCTCGTTCCACAGAACGCCGGTCTTCATGACGTTGCGCTTCTCCATGGAGGTCACCTTGTTGCGGCGCTGGCGCGCCAGCTCGAAGGCGACACGGCCGATGCGCTCGATCTCGTAGGTGTCGTACACCTGGGTATCGACCGCGCGCTTCTGCCCGTTGCCGAGATCGGTGATGGTCTTGGGCTCGCCGAAATAGACGCCGCCGGTCAGCTCGCGCAGGATGAGGATGTCGAGGCCCTCGACCAGTTCGCGCTTCAGCGACGAAGCATCCGCCAGCGCCGGATAGGTCACCGCCGGCCGCAGATTGGCATAGAGCTGCAAATCCTTGCGCAGGCGGAGCAAACCCGCTTCCGGCCGCACGTCATACGGCACAGCGTCCCATTTCGGGCCGCCGACCGAGCCGAAGATCACCGCGTCGGCGGCATGGGCCTTCGCCATCGTCTCTTCGGTGATCGAGACCTGATGCGCGTCGTAACAGCTTCCGCCGACCAGCCCTTCCTCGTATTCGAACGTGCCCATGCCGTGGGCGTTCATCCAGGCGATCAGTTTTTTCACCTCGGCCATCACCTCGGGGCCGATGCCATCGCCAGGAAGGAGAAGGAGCTTGTGGGTTGCCATGAACAAAACCTCGTTACGAGCGGCGATGCTGTCATGATCCGTCATGACAGCGGAGAATGTCGCGCGAATTGCTAAAGCCCAACGACGGGATTGGCAAGAACGCCGCCCGGAGGCTCGCCGCACCGCAGGTCCGCCGGGGCTGACGGACCACGCCCATCGTCGCTGTGACGCTCGCAGCGGACGCAACGGCTCTTGGCAAAGCGCAGGACAGCACCAACCTGAGTTGTGGATCGTTCGACAGGCCGACATCCACGGCCGAACTGAAGCGTCCCCGCATCAAGACCTGAGACCGCACTTGAGAACCCAAGGAGGCAGCGATGGACGAGGTCGATAAGCAGGCTGCCGCGGCTCCGGCCGCGCATCGGCCCGAACCCGCAAAACGGTTCGTCTGCGCCATCACCGGCCGGGAGCGCCCGATCAAATCCCTGGTCCGGCTGGACACATTGCGGCCGACCCTGGCGGATCGCATCCGCGCCGATCATTCCGAACTCTCCGACGAGGCCATGATCGACCGCCGCGAGATCAACCGCTACCGCAACCTCTATGTTGAAGAGATTTTGCGGGATGAGCATGGCGAGTTCAGCGAGCTTGACCGGCAGGTCGTCGAAAGCATCGCCAATCAAAACACCATCGCCGAAAACATCGAGGAGGACTTTCTGGAAGGCCGGACGCTGGGCCAGCGAATGTCCGACGCACTCGCCAGCTTTGGCGGATCGTGGGTCTTCCTGACGTCGTTCGGGGCTTTCCTGATGATCTGGATCGCCGTCAATATCGCGGCCGGCTCGAGCCGCGAGGCCTTCGACCCCTACCCATTCATCCTGTTGAATCTGGTGCTGTCATGCCTCGCGGCCATCCAGGCTCCCATCATCATGATGAGTCAGAAACGACTGGAAACGAAAGACCGGATGCGGTCGTTCAACGACTATCAGGTCAACCTCAAGGCCGAGCTCGAAATCCGGCATCTGCACGAAAAGCTCGATCACCTGATTACCAAGCAATGGCAAAGGCTTGCCGAAATTCAACAGATCCAGTTGGAGATCATGCAGGACACCCGCCGCCCCCGTTAGAGCGCCTTGGGGCGAATGGCCTTCGGTTTGCATGACGTAGCCCGTCGGCAAAAAAACGAGACTCCACCCCAGAGATACGGCGCGCTTCACGCGCCGCGCGTGGACTGGCGGTTGGCAAGCGCCGCCGCGGCAGGCAGAACAAGGGGCACCATTCGACCCGCTCCCTTGCGCCAGTGCGCCGGCCTGCTGCGCCATCCGTTCGAGACCAATGGAATCCATCACAGCCATTCTGCTGGCCTTCGCATCGGCGGCATTCCTCGGCAGCGGCGTCGTCATCACCCAATTCGGCCTGCGTCATGTCCACCCCCTGTCGGGCGCGGCGATCAGCATTCCGACATTTACGATTGTTTTTCTGCTCGCCTCTCCGATCCTGTTGCATGGCGAGCCGATCGTCTGGCCCGCGGTGCCGATCTTCGCCGCGGTCGGGCTGGTGTTTCCCGCCTTGCTCACGCTTTTGACGTTCGCATCCAATCGCGCGCTCGGGCCGGTGGCCACGAGTGCGCTCGGCAACCTGTCGCCGTTGTTCGCCGTGGCGCTCGCGGTCGTGGTGCTGCACGAACCGCTGCGGCCGTTGCAGGTTGTGGGTCTCGTGGTGGCGATCGCCGGCGTTCTCATCATCACTATCACGCGCACCGACACGATGCGCGATTGGCGAACATGGGCGCTGCTGTTGCCGCTCGGGGCTGCCCTGATGCGCGGCGTCGT
>Ga0070681_10007037_pt1 | contig 10953 bp, 6 predicted proteins | sample KBSC83BmetaG_FD_65650 | JGI IMG/M metagenome (GOLD analysis project Ga0070681, IMG submission 65650) | Corn rhizosphere microbial communities from Kellogg Biological Station, Michigan, USA - KBS C8-3B metaG | ecosystem: Host-associated > Plants > Roots > Rhizosphere | place: USA: Michigan...
CGAATCCGCATTACAACCCCAAGGCCGCGCGGGCCAAGCTGATGTCCAAGGGCTACACGCAAATCTGGGGGCCGCAGGTGAAGCCGGGCGAGCGGGCGCACGACAACGACGACATGATGTGCATCACCTGCCACACCTCGTGGACGACGAGTTGCGGCGGCTGCCATCTGCCGATCGAAGCGAACGTGAAGAGCGCCATCAACCACTATGAAGGCGGCGAGTCGCGCAACTTCGCGACCTACAACCCGCAGGTCGTGCGCGAGGACATCTTCCAGCTCGGTCGCAACTCGAGCACCAAGAACCACATCATCGCACCGATCCGCTCGTCCTCGGCCTTGGTCCTCTCATCCACCAACATAAATCGAGACCACATATACGTTCAGCAGCCGCCCATCGCGGCGAGCGGCTATTCGAGCCAGGCCTTCGCGCCGCATTACCCGCACACCGAGCGGACCGTGGAAACCAAGACCTGCGACGATTGTCACCTCTCGGAGAAGGGCGACAACAACGCGATCATGGCTCAGCTCCTGCTGCTCGGGACCAACTACATCAATTTGGTCGGCTACAATGCCTGGCTCGGCGAACAGAGCGGGGTCGAGGCGGTGCGCGTCACCGAATGGGAAGAGCCGCAGGCCGTGGTCGGCAGCTATCTGCACAAATACGCCTATCCCGACTACTACAAGGAACATCTCGACCACGGCCGTGAGCTTCAGGAGGCCTACAGCCACGGCGGGAGCGAGACGCGCTGCGTCCAGCTGCGCGGCGAATATCTCTTCACTGCCGCCGGCTCGGACGGCTTCCGCGTCTACGACGTCGCGTCGATCGCCAACAAGGATGTGTCGGAGAAGATTCTCACCGGGCCCTTCTCGCCGCTCGGCCACGACACGCATATCCCATCGAAGAATGCCACCTGCATGGCGCTGCCGACCGGCCAGGCCATTGCGCCGACGCGCATGACCGAGACGATGATCAAGGACAATGAGGAACAGGGCTTCGCCCCGATCTATCACTACGCCTTCATCACCGATGCCCAGGAAGGGCTGATCGTCACCAACGTCGACACCCTGGCCGACGGCGAGCAGCGCAATAATTTCCTGACGCGGGCGCTGACCTGGAACGAGGGCGGCATCCTCAACGGTGCGCGACACATCACGATCGCCGGCTCGGTGTTCTACATCACCGCCGACCGCGGCATCGTCGTGCTCGACATGAAGGACCCGCTGAAGCCGCGCGTCATGGCCGTGATCGACCTTCCCAAGGCCCGCGCGACGGCGCTGCAGTTCCGCTATCTCTTCGTGGCCGACGAATCGGGTCTCCGCGTCGTCGATGTCACCCATCCCGACAAGCCGCGCGTGCTGCCGGAAACCGTGCCGCTGCGCGACGCGCGACGGGTCTATGTCGCGCGCACCTTCGCCTATGTCGCGGACGGCGCCGACGGGCTCGCCATCGTCAATGTCGAGCGCCCGGAGCAGCCGAAGCTCTATCAGCTGTTCAACGCCGACGGGAAAATCAGGGATGCAACCGACGTGGTCGTCGGATCGACCAACGCCTCGGCCTTCGCCTATGTCGCCGATGGCGCCGGCGGGCTCAAGGTGATCCAGCTCACCTCGCCCGAGAGCCAGCCCGGCTATTACGGCTTCTCCCCCGATCCGAAGCCCGAGCTCATTGCGACGCGAGCGACCGCCAGCCCGGCGCTGGCCCTCTCGAAAGGCCTGGACCGCGACCGTGGTGTCGACGAGACCGGCAATCAGATCGCCATCTTCGGGCGGCTCGGCTCGCGGCCCTTCACCCTGCCCGAGATGCAGAAGCTCTATCTCGATGACAAGGGCAACCCCTGGTACGTGCATGACGACGTCCGGCCCGGCGAAGGGCCGACCGTCGCACGGTCGCGGCCGACGCGTCCGGCGGTGCGGCGGGCGCCCCCGAGTCGATCGCCGATCCTGCGGCGGCCCGGCAATCAGGTGAGCCGCTAGCGGCAGCGCTGAGCCGCGACGCCGCCCGGCGAGCCAGGGGAGCGCGGTCGCTCATTCCGCGGGCGTTGCCTCGGGCGTCCGCGCGGGTTTCGGCAGCAGGCAAGCCCGTTCCGAGCGCATTTGCGGGCCGCGCGGCGGTTAAAGGCGAGCAGCCCCGCCGGCGGGCTCGACCGGCAATGTCCCTGCCGGGGACGACCGGCGCAGCGGGCGATCAGCGGGCAGGGACGGGGCGTCGCTCATAGCGGCGCGTCGGCACGGGCCACGTCACGGCATTCGGCAATCAGCCAGGCGAATTCCGACCGCACGACGAACCGCGCGAGGGGAAGGCGGGCCGCCCGGCGCGGCGCTCGAGCGGCAATTGCCCATAGTGCTGGAGCCGCCGCGCGGACCCGGATGCGGAACGGCGGGGCGGCCTTATCGCGGACCAGAGCTGGAGAGCGCCGCCGGAAGGCCGGTCAGCTCACGGCATCGCGCCTGCATCTGCCGCTCGCTCCCCTCCCGGGACTGCTTTGCGCATCGGCCCGAGCTCGGTGCGATGGAAGACGTGACAGGAGGTGCAGGTCGACTGGGTCTTGAGCGCGGCCGACTCGCCGCCGTGACAGGAGGCGCAGTCTTCGATCCCCGGGATCATCACGTCGCCGCTGCTGTCGGAATGCTTGCTGTCGTGACAATCGGCGCAGGGCGTGGCGGCGTGCTTGGCGTGATCGAAACGCGCATTGGGCAGGAAGCGCGCCTCCATGAGCACCGGCGCCACGTCGAGATCGTCGTTCGTCCTGGTGACCACGTGGCAGTAGGTGCAGCCCTGCTTGTCGTCGAAGATGAGGCCCAGCGCCACCTGCGATTTGTTGGCCACCCAGGCGAGGACCTCTTTCTGCTGTGCCTCGGTCGGCGGCGGCAGCGGCGTGCCCGGCAAACGTCTCGATAGGGCCGGCGCGTCGGGTTCGGTCAGCCCGCCTTGCAGCGCCACACGGGAATAGAATTCCTGGAGCGTCGCCTTCACGGCCTTGGCGTCGCCATGCGCGACCTCGCGCGAAGGCAGGGCCGCGTCGAATTTCAGGTCGTGGCAGGAATGGCATTGCCCTTCGAAGGTGATCGGCAGGAAGCCCTGCCCGCTGGGCTCCGGGACATGGCAATCGGCGCAGACCATCACCTTCTTGCCGGCGGGCGTGAGGAAGCCCTCCTCGACGAGATGCGCCTTGTGCGAGAAGTGGAGGTTCGGGTGGTCCTCGATCTTGGCCTTCGTCCCCAGCTCCACGCGCGTGAAGCTCGGCTTTGCCGCGTCCTGCACCAGGGTCGCGCGGAATTGCGGATGGCCGATCGGAAAGCCGGTGACGCTGCGCAGCTCGTCGGTGGAGTGGTTCGCCGGCAGCGAGCCATGGCAATCGACGCAGAGGCCCGCGCTGCGGACGACCATGCCCGTCAGCCCACGATGCTCCTCATGGCAATCGGCGCAGCGCGTGCCTTCGAGATGCGCCTTGATGCTCGCGAAATCGGCCGAGGTATTCGCCGGCAGATGGTTCGCGACATCGGTATGGCAGCTCGCACAGGCCTCGTCCGGCACCGAGGAAAAGCTCGAGCGGTGGCAGGTCGTGCAATTCTCGGCGAAGAAGCGATGCGGGTTGGATAGCTCGCCGCTGTTCCAGGACAGGTTGACGTAGCTGAGCATGGTCGAGGAAGGCACGGAGCGGCTGGAGGTCACCACATTGCCCATATGGTAGGCGAAGATGGGTGCCACCAGCCCGATGGCCGCGATCACCACGAACAAGGCCCATGACACGCTGCGTTTGCTGAGATTGGTCTTGTCGAGGCCGATGCGGCTGTCGCTCGTCAGCTTTTGCAGGGCGTCGCCCATGGGCTGGACGAGCTCGACCGTGAATGCCGCGTCGAACCCTTCGCCGGGGTCGGTCATCAGCAGCTTGTAGGGGCCGATATTGATTTCGTCACCGGACACGACGGTGGTGCCCACGGTCGGCGAGCCATTGACGCGCAGCGGGCTGTCGCCGCGCTGCTCGATGAACAGGGATCCGTCCCGCTGATGCAGAGCGGCTGCTGCGAGCTCTACGCGGATGTCCGCGAGCTCGACCTCGTTGTTGGTGCCGCGGCCGATGCCGATGGCCTCTGCCGTGATCGTGCGGGACTTCCGCATGATCGCGTCCGGACCTTTGCGGGTCAGGAAGGTGACCTCAACCTGCATGACGGCGGCCTCGATGGAAAAGACGAATCGGCAAGATGGCGCTCACCAGTAGAAGAAGACCGAGATGACATGGGCCAGCAGCGCGGCCAGCAGCGCGAAGGACAGCGGCACGTGAAAATACAGCCAGATGTCCATCATGGCCTTGTAGCTGACGTCGCGCCGTATCCGGGTCAGCAGCTGCAGCTTTTCATCGAGGAGCAGCCGGATCTGGCGGCGCGCCTCCTGATGGTCGCCGTCGGCATTCATCCCGAGCGCTTCGAGGTCGTGCAGCGCCTGGGTCGTCGCGCAGCCGGGATAACGGCCCGTGAGCTGCCGAGACCATGAGCCGCCGATCTCCGTGGTCGCGGTCGCGTTCGTGACCAGCCTCGCCGTGGCGTTGTCGAGCGTCATGGCGCCGATACGCAGCTCGTCGTTCAGGGCGGCGATGCGGCCGAGCATCTGCGGCATCGTGCTGCCGTGGCGATTGGCCGTCATCAGCGCGGGATAGCGGATATAGCAATAGACGCCGAACGCGCCGCTGGCGATCACGATGCACATCAGCGCGTAGGCCAGCGTATGGATGTTCCAGCCGAAATGAAATCCGGTGTGGAGGGTGGCTACGACCAGCAATCCCAGCCCGAGATAGACATGCGCCGAAAGCCAGGCTTCGAGCCGGCCCTGGTTGCTGGCATAGGAGCGCTTGCGATAGCCGAACCACATCAGCCACAGGATCAGCAGGGCGCCGATCGTCCCGAGGATGTAGCCGAGCCAGGTACCGCCATAGGGCGAGCCGTAGGGGGTGTGAAACAGATAGAGGAGGATCGAGACCGCGACCATCGCCGCCGCGATCTTGAAATAGCGAAAGCGGTCGTACACCAGAAAGGACTGATGCCGATCGTCCTCATGGGCCAGCGGCCCGGACTCGGGCGTGGCGGCGGCCGGACCGCTCGCGCTCATTATCTGCCCTCTCGAATGACGGAGATGAAGCGCTCGGGATTGACACGGATCGCCGCACCGGTCGGACAAGCCCTGACGCAGGCGGGGCCGCCGTCCAGATCCTTGCACATGTCGCACTTCACGGCGTGCTTGCCGCCGGTGCGCTTCGACAAGCCTTCCGCCGACTTGTCCTCGCCCGGGCCGTAGCCCGCCCCGAACATCAGCCATTGCAGCAGGCTTGGCTTCTCGGCGGGAACGGCCGCCATCTGGATGACGCCGTAGGGGCAATTCCGCTCGCAGTTGCTGCAGCCGATGCACTTGTCGTCGATGAACACCTCGCCATTGGGCGCGCGATGGATCGCGTCGGCCGGGCAATCCTTCATGCAGTGCGGGTGCTCGCAATGCCGGCACGAGGTGGGAACGTGGATGGTCGCGTAGGTCGGGCCGGCCTCGCGATTGAGCCGGCTCACGCCATGGTGGGTCTCGGCGCAAGCCTTTTCGCAATTGTCGCAGCGTACGCAGAGCGCCTCGTCGATCAGCAGCACGTCGCTGGCCTCGCCGAGGCCCTGGCGCATGAGGAACTCGATCAGGCCGCCGCCCTGTCCGGCGCCCGCCTGCTGCCGCCGCGTGTCCAGCAGCCGCGACTGCAGTCGCTGCTCGACCTGCTGGCGCACTTCCGGGACCCGGTCGAGCAAGGCGCGAAACGCGGCGCTGTCGATCTTGATGGCCTCGGTCGCGACCGCCGCCTTGACGGTGGCCGAGCGCCGCGACTTGGTGAGCATGGCCATCTCGCCGACATAATTGCCGGCCGGAAGATAGTCGAGGACGATTTCCTTGCCGCCGATCCGGCGCGAGATCATCACGGATCCCTTGCGGATCAGGTAGACGGCATCATCCTCCTTGCCTTCCTCGATCAGCAGGTCGTTGGGCTTGAACTCGATCACCTCCGCCGTGCGCACGATGTCCTCGAGATGCTCGGTCTTCACCCGCGGCGCGAGATAGGTCCTGATCTGCCGGATGATTGCCGCGCCGTCGAGCACCCGCTTGACCTCGGGCACGGAGCGGACCAGGCGGACCATCGTGTTGCGGTCGACCTCCAGGAGCAGCGACGGCTTGGTTGCCTTGGTCGTGGCGGTGCGCCGGCGGCCGGAAATCAGTCCCATCTCGCCGAAGAACTGGCCCGGCCCGAGCGTCACGAGCTCATTCGGCTTCTCCGGGTCGATCTCGATGCCGACCTCGCCCTGCAGCACCGAAAAGAGCGAGTTGGTGTAGTCGTTGCGCCGGAAGATGATATCGCCCGGCTTCAGCTGATGCAGCTGGGAATGGATGAGAAATTCGCGGATCTGCAGGGTGGTGAGCGAGTTGTAGAGCGGCAGGGTCTCGCGCACGGCGGCCAGCAGCTCGGAAACCGACATGTTGATGCGCGACCGGTCGAGCTTCTCCTGGATGAGCGGCTCGTCGGCGGGTGGAATGGCGTGGCCGAGGATGTACTCGACGACCTCGTACCCCTGGTTGAGGCAGTGCTTGATCAGCGGATACCCGGCCAGCGCGCCGACGATGTAAAGGCCGGGAATCTGCGATTCGTAGGTTTCCGACACCTGCGGATAGGCCGTGGGGCTGTCGCTCGGAAACTGGATGCCGCAGGATTCCACGAACTTCCGCGGCGGCAGCGCGCCGATGCGCGCGATGATGCGATCGCACTTCACGCGCGCCTCGCCATCCGGCGTGTCGACGACCAGCTCGTTGCCCTCGAGGCGGTTCGGCTCCGCATTCGTGAAGGACTGGATGTTGCCCTTGTTGATCTGGCCCTGGATCAGGGCCGCATTCGCCGGCTTGGCGTAGGGATAGTCGGTGACGCGATTGATGATCGTGACATTGTTGGCGACCGACAGGGCAAGGGCGTTCTCGATGCCCGCATCGCCGGTGCCGATGACGACGATCTCCTCGCCGCGATACTCGTCCGGATCGTCGAGCTGATATTGCACGAAGGGTGCGTCGGCGCCCGGAATCGTCAGCTTGCGCAGATTGCCTTGCACGCCGATCGACAGCACCACATTTTCGGCCGTCAGCTTCTCGCCGTTGCCGAGGGTGAGCTCGAAATTACCGTGCGCTCCCTTGATCGCGGCCACCTCCGCGTTCAAGCGAAAATTGACTTGGGCCTGCTCGACGCCGCCGGTCCAGCCGTCGATCAGCTCCTCGCGGATCGATTCCTTGAATCCGAGCTCGCTCCGCAGCGGCAGGATCTCCGGCGTCGCCATGACGAGCTTGCGCTTCTGATACTTGAAGATCGTGTCGTTGAAATGCCCGGTCCGCTCGAGAAGGATGTGCGTTTGGCCAAGCTTGGCCGCATGTGCGGCCGCGCTCATGCCGGCCGGTCCCGACCCTACGATGGCAATGAGAAAATCTGCGGTCACTCGCCCTCCAACGTCACGCGTGGCGGGATGCGGCCCCGATCCCACGTGTGCTCGATATTTTATGAAATACCACAGCTGGCGCCCTTGAATACAGCCTTCCTGGGATAGCGTGCGGTGCCCGCCGGCACGGCCGCCTCGGCCGCGGCAGGCGGGTCGGCTGAGCCTGCCGCGATTTGGTAAACAGATGGTTGCGAATACGGGCGTCGGGCCGGCGCAGATCTGCCGGCACCCGCGGATTCATTTGAATGAATGGCTTTCTTTTGGCGTGAACCAAGCATAAGCTTCAAAAAGGTCGTTGCGCGATGCGCTCGGTTGCACTGGATCGACGCCATCGTCCGACGCGGCCAACCCATGGAAACGGGGACTCTCGGTACGAGCGGTGACGTCAAGCCCTATGCCTGTGCAATGCCTCTGCGCGGACCCCATCCTGCCCAAGGTCCTCGTGCAGGGTCGCCGGGAGCCGACCTTTATCATCGAAAGCGCGTCCGGCCGGCTGATTTCGGCACCAAAGACCGAGGGCCGTCCGGCCCAGCTTTTCAGCAAACTTCCCTCCAACAGCGCTTCGATTGTCGATCCTCTCGGCCCATACGTGATCCCGGTCGAGCGAATGCGGACGCGATCGTCGGCGAACCCATCAGGATAGGAGAAGCCACATGGCGAAGGCATCGACCGCGGAGCGGCCCAACACAAAAATAGTTAACATCGCGCTGCAAGGCGGTGGTGCGCACGGCGCTTTTGCCTGGGGTGTGCTCGACAAGTTTCTCGAGGACGGACGCCTCGAGATCGAGGGAGTCTCGGGGACCAGCGCCGGATCGATGAACGCGGTGGTCTATGCCTACGGCAAGATCCGCGGCAACGACGGAGCCCGCGAAGCCTTGCACAATTTCTGGAAAGCGATCTCGGATGCCGGCCAAAAGTACAGCCCGGTCAAGCAATCGCCGTTCGAGAAATTCATGAACGGCCACAATCTCGAAAACTCCATGGCCTCGGCGATGTTCAATCTCATCACGCACTCCTTCTCGCCGTACCAGCTCAATCCGCAAAATTTCAATCCGTTGCGCGACGTGCTGGTAAGCCAAGTGGATTTCGAGGAGTTGGAGCGCTGCTCGACGACCAAGCTGTTCCTGTCGACCACCAATGTCCGGACGGGCAAGGCCAGGATATTCAACACCGAGGAGATCACGGCCGAGGTCGTGCTGGCATCGGCCTGCCTGCCGTACCTGTTCCAGGCCGTCGAAATCGACGGAGAGTACTACTGGGACGGCGGCTTCATGGGCAATCCCGTGCTCTATCCGCTCTTCTACTATACGGTGACGCGGGACGTGATCATCGTCCACATCAATCCGATCGAGCGGCCCGGCCCGCCGCGCTCTTCGAACGAAATCTTCAACCGCATCAATGAGATTACGTTCAACTCCTCCTTGATCAAGGAGCTGCGGGCGGTCTATTTCGTGCAGCAGCTGCTCGACGACGGCTGGATCAAGGACGAGTACAAGGAGAAGCTGAAATACGTGCTGATCCACTCGCTCCGCGCCGACAAGGCGCTCGGCGACCTTTCGGTCTCCAGCAAGTTCTCGAGTGACTGGGACTTTCTCACCATGCTGCGCGATCGTGGCCGCGCCTATGCGTCGGAATGGTTGACGCACAATTTCGAAGCGGTGGGCAATCGCTCGTCGGTCGATCTGAAGCGCGAATTTCTATAAGCTTGTCCCTGCCATCCCTCCCATTCAAACCAAGCGGACGGACCGAAGCGTCCCTGCGCCTTTGTCGTGAGGAACCGTAATGAAGGTTGAAAAGATCCTCAGCTTGCCGTCGATGCCGGCGGCCAGCCCGAGCTATCCGATGGGGCCGTACCGGTTCGTCAATCGGGAATACATGATCATCACCTATGTGACCGATCATGAGCTGTTGCTCAATGCGGTGCCGGAGCCGCTGGTGCCCAATGTCGATTGTCATGTGCTGTACGAGTGGATTCGCATGCCCGACAGCTCGGGGTTCGGCGACTACACGGAAAGCGGCATCGTCATCCCTTGCACCTTCAATGGCGAAGCGATCAACTATACCTGCCAAATGTACCTCAACGATGAGCCGCCGATCTCCGGCGGCCGCGAGGTCTGGGGCTTCCCCAAAAAGTTCGCCCAGCCGAAATTGCAGGTCAGCTCCGATACGCTGACCGGAACGCTCGATTATGCCGGCCAGCTCGTGGCCATGGGCACGATGGCCTACAAGCATGAGATCGCGCCGGGCGGCATCGAGGCCACGGCGAAGGGCATGACCAAGACGCAGTGCAATCTCAAGATCATTCCGGATGTGGACGGCAAGCTGAAGATCTGCCAGCTCGTCGCCTATAACCTGACGGACGTCACGATCAAGGGAAGCTGGGTTTCACCGGCGCGCCTGCACCTGATCCCGCACGTCAATGCCCCGGCGGCCGATCTGCCGATCAAGCGCATCGTCGGTGGCCGGCATTTCCTCGGCGACCTCACCCTGCCGCACGGCAGGGTGCTGTTCGACTACGTCAAAGACCAGGCCGCGTGAGCGCGAAGGAGATCATGCAATGAAAAAATCCGACGTGCTGGGCCTCGCCTCGATGCCCCTGCAAAGCCCGACTTACCCGCGCGGCCCCTATCGCTTCTTCAATCGGCAATACCTCATCCTCAATTACAAGACCGACGCGGCGGCCTTGCGCGAGGCGCTGCCCGAGCCGCTCGAGCCGGTCGGTGACCAGGTCTCGGTGCAATGGCTCGACCTGCCCGACGGCGAAGGCTTCGGCGCCTATGCCGCGACGGCGCAGATCATCCCCTGCAAGTTCAAGGGCGAGACCTGCAATTTCGTCAGCCAGATGTATGTCGACAACTGCGCGCCTTTGGCGGGCGGCCGCGAGATCTGGGGTTACCCGATGAAGCACGGCGATCCCGTGCTCAAGATCAGCAGCGACACGATCCTGGGCGAGCTGCACTACGCCGGAACGCATGTCGCGACGGGCACCATGGTCTACAAGCACGATGCCTTCCGCGAAAGGGACCTCGTGGCGGAATGCAAGGCCCTCGAGCGGACGCAAATCACGCTCAAGGTGATCCCGGGCGTCAACGGCAAGCCCGAGATCGCGCAGCTGGTCGCGATCAACTTCACCGACTGCAAGATGAAGGGAATGTGGACCGGGCAGGCACGCCTCGAGCTGGTGCCCGCCGTCAATTGCCCGCTCGCCGACCTGCCGATACTGCAGATGGCCGGCGGCGTCCATATGGTGACTGACATGACGCTGCCCTACGGCCGCGTCGTGCACGACTATCTCGCCTGAGGGTAGCGTCGGCGGGAGCCGACCGGATTGCCGGTCGCTCCCGCCCGTTTGCCGGAGCGGCTTCCGATCGAATGGAATCGCAAAAGCGATCCCATTCGATCGGATGAAGCTGCTCGATCTTCTTAAAAGAGCGGGCAATTTCATCGGCTGAGGTCG
>Ga0070681_10007038_pt1 | contig 10953 bp, 10 predicted proteins | sample KBSC83BmetaG_FD_65650 | JGI IMG/M metagenome (GOLD analysis project Ga0070681, IMG submission 65650) | Corn rhizosphere microbial communities from Kellogg Biological Station, Michigan, USA - KBS C8-3B metaG | ecosystem: Host-associated > Plants > Roots > Rhizosphere | place: USA: Michigan...
GCGCCGCAAGCCCATGGATCGCGGTCCATTGCTTGACGAGTTCCGCGGCATTGCTCGGCAGAACCGTCTGGTCGGCGTCGCCATGCCAGATCGACAGCTTGGGCCAGGGTCCGGCATGCGAGGATGCGTTGCGCACCAGCGCGGCCCATTCCGCGGCTGAGCGGGAGCGGCCCTGCATCATGCTTTCGAACGCCTGCTGCACGTTGGTCGCGCAGCCGAAGGGCAGACCGGCGATGATGGCGCCGGCCGCGAAAACCTCCGGATAGGTGGCGAGCATCACTGCGGCCATGGCGCCGCCTGCCGACAGGCCGGTGATCCCGATCCGGGCGCGGTCGAGGCGGTGCTCTGCCACCATGTGATCGATCATCTGCTTGATCGAGCAAGCTTCGCCCCGGCCGCGCGCCGTATGCGCCGGGTCGAACCAGTTGAAGCAGAGATTGGGATTGTTGTCGCGCGTCTGCTCCGGATAGAGCAGGGCAAAGCCGCAGCGATCGGCCAGCGTGGACCAGCCGGTGGCGTGATCGAACCCGGCCGCGCTCTGCGTGCAGCCATGCAGGACGAGGACGAGCGGCGCGCCGGGCGGTAGATTCGGCGGCACATAGCTCAGCATGCGGAGACGGCCCGGATTGGTGCCGAATCCGGTGACCGGCCGAAGCCGGTCCACCACACCGTGCTGTCCGGCCCGCCAGCCGCCCGCCTCCTTGGCGAACAGCGTCTTCAGCTTGTGATGATAGCGATGGAGCTCGTCCAGCGTGCGACGCAGTCCTGCCATGGAGACGACTCTTTTCCTGATTATGACCCTGCAGCTACCGAACATCGTGCCGCGAGGCAGAGAATGAAAGCCGTCTTCCGCACGCGGCTGGGGTGCGTGCCCAGGATGGAACTCCCTTCCGGCACCCTGCTCCTGGCTGCGAGTCCCGCTGGCTTGGCTGGTCGGAGTTATGTCCGCGCCGGGCCCAACATCAAGCTGAAGAGCAGAAGCGACCGCCCCGTCACGCCATAGGCTGATCCCGTGGGAAAGGCTGCTTCGGCGGGCTGTGCATCGGCGGCGACGACGATGTTCGTGTCCAGCACCAGCGACCACCGATCGCCGCCAGCGGCCTCGGGCAATGTGAAATCGACGAGGTCGGAATGGGCGTTGAGCACGAGGAGAACGGTCTGATCCTCGCCGCGCTGGCGCAACCCGGTGGGCTGAGCCCGGCCGTCCATGAGCATGCCGAAGCAACGCATGGCGGAATCCTGCCAGTCCTCCGGCCGCATCTCGAAACCACCGGCATTGATCCAGGTTACGTCCTTGACGCCGAGCTCGTCATTGTAGGTTCCGGTCAGAAAGCGGCTGCGCCGCAAAATGGGAAAGCGCCGGCGTAGCTCGGTGAGCTGCCGCACCAGCTCGATCTGCTCGGCCCCCGACGCGGCACACTCCCAATCCACCCATCCGATTTCGTTGTTCTGACAGTAGGCATTGTTATTGCCGCGCTGCGTCCGCGCGAACTCATCGCCGGCAAGGAGCATCGGCGTGCCTTGCGACAGCAGCAAACTAGCCAGCAGGTTGCGCATCTGCCGTGCCCTCAGCGATTGAATCGCCGGGTCGTCGGTCGGGCCTTCCGTGCCGTGGTTCCAGGATCTGTTGTCGCTCGTCCCGTCCCGATTCTCCTCGCCGTTGGCTTCGTTGTGCCGCTCGTCGTAAGAGACGAGATCGGCCAGGGTGAAGCCATCATGGGCGGTGATGAAGTTGACCGAAGACCAGGGCTTGCGTCCCCGATGGTTGAAAATGTCGCCGGACGCGCAGAGGCGCGGCGCCAATGAAGCGGGCGCTGCCTTTCCACGCCAGAAATCGCGCGCCGTATCGCGAAACTTGTCGTTCCATTCGGCCCAGCCGGGCGGGAACCCTCCGACCTGATAGCCGCCGGGCCCGCAATCCCACGGTTCGGCGATGAGCTTGACCGTCGCGAGCACCGGATCCTGACAGCAGGCCTTGAGGAATCCGCTCCGGGTGTCGAAACCGGAAGGCTCGCGCGCCAGGATCGTGCCGAGGTCAAATCGGAAGCCGTCGACCCGGATCTCCTCGACCCAATAGCGAAGGCTGTCCATCACCATCTGCATCACGCGCATATGCGAAAGGTTCAGCGTATTCCCGGTACCGGTGTCGTTGATGTAGTAGCGCGGCTGGTCGGGCAGCAAACGATAATAGGAGGCATTGTCGATGCCCTTGAAGGAAAGGGTTGCGCCGCGCTCGTTGCCCTCGGCCGTATGGTTGTAGACAACGTCGAGGATGACCTCGAGGCCCGCATCGTGGAAGCGGGCCACCATCTCCTTGAACTCGCGCAGGCTGTTGGCCCGATCTGCCGCATAGCGCGGATCGGGCGCGAAGAAGCCGATGCTGTTGTAACCCCAATAATTGCTGAGACCCCGCTCGACGAGCGGCGCATCGTCGAGGAAGGTGTGGACCGGCAGGAGCTCGATGGAGGTGACGCCGAGGGATTTCACATAGGCGATGATCTCGTGACAGGCGAGGCCCGCGAATGTGCCGCGCTGGCCCTCGGCCACGGCCGGGTGTCGCTTCGTGAAGCCGCGGACGTGCATCTCGTACAAGATGGTGTCGGACCAATTGACTCTGCGGTGCCGGCGCTCCTCGTGCCAGTCGAAGTTCGGATCGACGACGACGCACTTCGGGACGAAGGGCGCGCTGTCGCGCTCGTCGAAAGAAAGGTCCTCTTCCGGCGCCCCGATCGTGTAGCCGAAGCAGGCAGGGTCCCAGCGCAGATTCCCGGTGTGGGCCCGCGCATAGGGATCGAGCAGCAGCTTGTTCGGGTTGAAGCGGTGTCCCTCGGTCGGCGCATAGGGCCCGTCTACCCTCAGACCATAGACGCTGCCCGGGCCCAATTCGGGGACATAGCCGTGCCAGATCTCGTTCGAGCATTCCGGCAGCTCGACGCGCCGCCGCTCGCGCTCGCCATCGAACAGGCAGACCTCGATCCTGGTCGCATGGGCGGAGAAGACGGCGAAATTGACGCCCCTGCCATCCCAGCTTGCCCCGAGCGGATAGGGCAGCCCCTCCTTGATCCCTGTCGCGCGACTTGCATCCATTTTGGTCCAGCCCCTCTCCGGAACGATACGAGGGCACAACCACTCGCGAGGCCTTTCGTTCGCCGGCGGCGAGAACACGGGGGGCTTCCCGGCCCGCGGCATCCCTTGACGCGGCTTGCCCCGGCAGGGTAGTCCCCGCACCCTAAGTTCTTGTTCCCTGGAGCCAAGCTTGGCAGCGTTGCAGCCGGTCCGCGGCACCCATGATCTGTTGCCCGAGGAGGAGTGGCGGCACCGCCATATCGCGGAGACGGCGCGCGCCGTCGCCGAACGCTACGGCTTTCTCGCCATGGCGACGCCGATCTTCGAGTTCACCGGCGTGTTCAGCCGCTCGATCGGCGAGACCAGCGATATCGTGTCGAAGGAGATGTACAGCTTCGCCGACCGCTCGGGCGACCACATCACGCTGAGGCCGGAGAATACGGCCGGCGTCGTGCGCGCCCTCATCTCCAATGGTCTCACCCAGTCGCTGCCGCAGAAATTCTTCTATTACGGCCCGATGTTCCGGCATGAGCGACCGCAGAAGGGCCGGCTGCGCCAGTTCCACCAGACCGGCGTCGAGCTGATCGGCGTCGCGACCCCGCTCGCCGATGTCGAGGTGGTCGCCTGCGGCGCGGATTTTCTCGATGCGCTCGGGCTTCTCGACCGCACCCGGCTCGACCTCAACACGCTCGGCGATCAGGAAAGCCGCCAGGCCTATCGCGCCGTGCTCGTCGGCTATTTCGCCGATCTGAATGACCAGCTCTCCGAGGACAGCCGGCGCCGCCTCGAAAGCAATCCCTTGCGCATTCTCGACAGCAAGGACGAGGGCGACCGCGCCCTCATCGCCGGCGCGCCTTCCTATGCCGATCACTTGAACGCCGCCTCGCAGGATTTCTTCGGCGCGGTGAAGAGCGGGCTCGATCGGCTCGGCATCGCCTATCATGTCGAGCCGCGCCTCGTGCGCGGCCTCGATTACTATTGCCACACGGCTTTCGAATTCGTGGCCGACGAGCTCGGCGCCCAGAGCACGGTGCTCGCCGGCGGCCGCTATGACGGGCTCGTGCAGACCATGGGCGGGCCCGAGGTGCCGGGCGTCGGCTGGGCGAGCGGCGTCGAGCGCGTGGCGCTCATGCTCGGCAACGTGCCGCCGCGGCCGCGACCGGTCGTGATGGTGCCGCTCGGCGAGGCGGCCGAGGCGGCGGCGCTGCCCCTGACGCATGCGCTGCGCCGCGCCGGCATTCCCGTCGAGCTCGGCTTCACCGGCAATCTGAAGCGCCGTCTGGCCCGCGCCGACAAGATCGGCGCCCGCATCGCCGTCATCCTCGGCGACAATGAGCTCGCCAAAGGCGTCGCCGTGCTGCGCGATCTCGATGCCGGCAGCCAGACCGAGCTGCCCTTGGGCGAGGTGGTCCTGCATCTGACGCGCGAGGCGGGACAGTGAACCTCGACGCCAATCTCGACCGCGTCGTGCGTCGGCATGACGAGCTGGGTGCCGAGCTCGCCAGCGAGAGCCGCCGCGAGCCCGCGGAATTCGCCAAGCTGTCCAAGGAATATTCCGATCTCGCCCCGGTGGTGGATAAGATCCGCGAGCTGCGCGCCAAGCGCAACGAGCTCGCCGATCTCGCCGGCATGATGACCGACGGCGGCAGCGATCCCGAGATGAAGGGCTTGGCCGAGCAGGAATTCCACCAGCTCAAATCCCGCCTGCCCGATCTCGAGCGCGAGATCCAGCTGCTGCTGCTGCCCAAGGACGCGGCCGACGAAAAGAACGCCATCCTCGAGGTGCGCGCCGGCACCGGCGGCGAGGAGGCAGCCTTGTTCGCCGCCGACCTCTTCCGCATGTATCAGCGCTATGCCGATCTCCATAAATGGCGCTTCGAGGTGATGGACGTCGCCGACACGGGTCTCGGCGGCATCAAGGAGGCGAGCGCCTCGATCACCGGCCGCGGCGTGTTCGCGAAGCTGAAGTTCGAATCCGGCGTGCATCGCGTGCAGCGCGTGCCGGCGACCGAGAGCAGCGGCCGCATCCATACCTCGGCGGCGACCGTCGCGGTGCTGCCCGAGGCCGAGGATGTCGATATCCATATCGACGACAAGGATTTGCGCATCGACGTGTTCCGCTCGAGCGGACCGGGCGGCCAGTCGGTGAATACGACCGACAGCGCGGTGCGCATCACCCATCTGCCGACCGGCCTCGTGGTGCAGCAGCAGGACGAGAAATCGCAGCACAAGAACAAGGCGAAGGCGCTGAAGATCCTGCGCGCGCGCCTCTATGACGCCGAGCGGCAGCGCCAGGACCAGGCGCGCGCCGCCAGCCGCAAGAGCCAGGTCGGCAGCGGCGACCGGTCGGAGCGCATCCGCACCTATAATTTTCCGCAAGGCCGTGTCACCGATCACCGCATCAACCTCACCCTCTACAAGATCGATCGCGTGCTGGCCGGCGAGGCGCTCGACGAGCTCGTCGATGCCCTCATCGCCGAGGATCAGGCGGCCCGGCTCGGCGAGCTCGCGGCCGAGGCATAAGCGCAAGTGAGCGCGGCCGCGCTCGGCACCATCCTCGATGAGGCGGCCGCATGCTTGGCGGCGGCGGGAATCGCCTCGCCGCGCCTTGATGCGCGGCTGCTGGTCGCGCATGTGCTCGGGCTCGATCAGGCGCAGATCGTCGCCGGACGTGAGCGGGCAGTGAGCGCGTCCGAGCGCCGCCGCATCGCCCGTGCGATCGCGCGGCGCGCGCGGCGCGAGCCGGTTTCGCGCATCCTGGGGCGCCGCGAATTCTGGAGCCTGCCGTTTCGCGTGTCGCCGGCGACCCTCGATCCTCGCCCGGACAGCGAGACGCTCGTCGAGGCGGTGCTGAGAAATCTGGCCGATCGCATGCGCGATTACGAGATTCTCGATCTCGGCACCGGGACGGGCTGTCTGCTGCTGGCGCTGCTCAGCGAGCTGCCGCAGGCGCGCGGCCTCGGCGTCGACATATCGCGCGCCGCCCTCAGCACCGCGCGCGCCAATGCGCGCGCCCTCGGGCTCGGCGCCCGGGCGCGCTTCGCGCCGGGCGACTGGGCACAGGGGCTGGCGCGCCGTTTCGATCTGGTGGTGACCAATCCGCCTTACATCGCGACGCGCGAAATGGCCGAGCTCGAGCCGGAGCTCGGTTTCGAGCCGGTCGAGGCGCTGGTCGCCGGGGCGGACGGGCTCGACGCCTATCGCGCCATCGCGCCGGCGCTCCGCCCGCTGCTGCGCCCGGCCGGCTTTGCCGTACTCGAGATCGGCGCCGGCCAGGCCGTGGCTACCGCGGAAATCCTGGCCGAAGCCGGGCTCGAGACGGCCGCTCCGCTCAAGGATTTGGCGGGGCGCGACCGGGTGCTCGTCGCGCGGCCGCGCAATTAATCGGCCGGGCGGGCAAAAAGAGGTTGGAAACGAGGGAAGGAGTCTCTAGCTTTTAAAGGCGCATGCGCGAGAGCGGGCGATAGCCCGGAGATGGCGAGTGTCGGCTCGGAGCCGGCCGGAATGCCGCTAGGTCGTTCTCCCATGCCCCTAACTGCATGTTGAAGGTGTCATGAGACAGGGTCCCCATGTGAAGCGGCCACGCGGGCGCGGTGGTCACGGGCAAGGCAATGGCGGCGGTGGCGGTGGTGGTGGCGGCGGAATGCCGAACCGCCAGCAGCGCAACGTGCCGCTGCGGCATCAGACCTTCGATTCGAACGGTCCGGATGTCCGGGTGCGAGGCAACGCCTATCAGGTGTTCGAGAAATATCTGGCGCTGGCGCGCGACGCATCCTCGGCCGGCGATCGCATCGCCGCCGAGAACTACTATCAGCATGCGGAGCACTATTACCGCATCATCAACGCCAACAATGAGGGTGGGCAGCCCTACGCGCCGCAGCAGCCGCGCGACGGCTTCGAAACCGACCCCTCCGAGCAGCAGCCGCAACAGCAGCAGCAGCCGGCCGCGACCAACGGCAGCGATCCCGATCTGCCGCCACTGAACTCCTGATCGGCCGCGCGCGGGCGATGAGGCGATGATGCGAGCGCTTCTGCTTGCCCTCGTCGGCGCGGTGGCGCTCACGCTGCCGGCGGTCGCCGGCGACATTGCCGCGGTCGACATTCTCGGCATCAAGTTGCGCGCGCAATTTCCCGAGGTTTCCGCTCTGCTGACCAAGCTCGGCGCCGGCCAGCTCACCGAATCCGTGACCTGTCCGGCGGAAGTGTCCGGCGTGTGCCTGCGCGACGTCAGCGTCGCCGTCACCTCGCCGCAGCGCCGCGAGCTGTTCCAGATCCAGTTCATCGAGGATGCGGATCACAAGACCCGCGAGGTCTATGACATCCGGTATCGCGACCTGCCGCTGCAGCGCGAGACGGCCGATGATTTCCTCGTCCATGCCCAGCAAAAGTTCGGCAACGCCGATCTGGCGCTGACCAGCGGCGTTTTCTATTGGGGCGCGGTGCTCGACAAGGGCACGGGCCAGGACCGTATCGACACGACCAAGCCGTTCATCATGGTCGATCCAATCCAGCGTGTCGTCGAGGTGAGCGATCCGGCCTTCTTCGCCGCCAAGCGCACCGAGCTCAACCAAGCGGCGCGAGATGCCGCCCGCCGGGCCACCGAGCAGACCATCCAGCCCCGCTTTTAGCGCCATCTGTTCGCGCGCCGAGCTCGGACGCCCGCGGCGCCCGAGCTCTGCTCGCCTCCTCCGGCGCCTCAGTTTCTCCCGCCCGGGATGCAGTTCGTGTCGCGCCCTTCGCCACCGGCGCTATCGCTGGCATTGGCCGGACACATCACTCCCAGAAAATACTGCGACATCGGTGCAGTGCCGATCTTGGTGGAGATCGGATCCATCGAGGCGCCCGATTGCCTGGCGGCGGCATCGATGGCGGCATTGCTCCGTTGCTGGCGATAGGTGTTGGTGCAGGCAGCGAGCTGCTGCCATTGCAGGGACGTTTCGGTCTTGGCATCGGCGGTCGGGAACATCTCGATCATGCACATGAGCCGTGCGCCTGGGGTTTGGGCAAACGCCGGAATCGCGCCCAACAAGGCAATCACGCAGGCTGCCAGAATGCTCCTCATGGGACTCTCCTCTGTTCTGCGGCTCGGCAATGCGAGCGTACGGCGTGGCGGAAGTATTGAAAGAAACGTCCGCGATTTGCGGGGCGGCAAGCGGCGGAGGCGCTCGGCGCAAAAAGCAAAAAGACGGAGCGTTTCGGACAAGCCCGCGCATTCCGCAAAAAGATCGACCTCGCCGAGTCGTGCATGAACGAGGCGCCGGCGGTCGAGGTGCATATCCTCGATAGCCGCGAGTCGTCGGGCGGCATCGAGGAGACCGCTGTCTCGGCCGTCCCGCCGGCCGTGGTCAACGCGATCTTCGCAGCGACCGGAATGCGGCTGCGCAGCTTGCCCGTCGCGCCGGCGGATCTCGAGCAGCCGGCCTGAGCGACGCATCGCGGCGTGTGCGGCACCTCGCCGGCAATCAGCGATCGGCGCGAGGAATGGCAGCCTGTTCACCTGCGAGGCGAGCGATTACAGCGCAGGCTATTCTGCCATGGCGAGTCGCAATGGGTCCGTAAGAGTAAAAACACGATCGAAAAGCACAAGCCTCGATGTCGGCCGCGCGAAGACCGTGCAGCACGAAAAGGTCACGGAGCCGTTTTCTGATAGAGGCAGGCGCCATCGAAATCGCCTGAGCGCATGGGACACCTCCCAGACATCCTCCTGGTCGCTAGAGAAACCGAAGCGAACGCCCGTGCGGCCGGCCACTGGCCAGAAGGGCGAATGAGATTTTGGCGCTGGACGCGAGGTGAGGCATGACTTTCTCGCAAGCTTCGTTTAGGAGCGACGACCCATCGACCACTCATTCCGCCGTGGCCCGCCTGCTCGAGGATGCCGGGTCGGCTTTGGCCGAGGATCGCCCGCTGGCCCGGTCTTTGATCGAAAAGGCCTGGGCCCTCCTCCGCGCCGAGGAGGAAGCGTTCTCGTCGGGATCGCTTCCTATTCGCCGCGGCGGGTTGGCGCCCTGGCAGGCGCACCGGGTGGCGAACCATATCGATGTGCATCTCGCCGGCAAGATCCCGATTCGGGATCTGGCCTCGATCGTGCGCTTGAGCTCCGGCTATTTCGCGCGCGCATTCAGGCGGACTTTCGAGGAGGCGCCTCACCATTACATCGTCAGGCATCGCCTGGAACTCGCCAAGAAGACGATGCTCATGAGCAATAGCGGGCTTTCCGAAATAGCCTTCGCCTGCGGTTTCTCGGACCAGGCGCATATGACCAAGCTGTTCCATCATAGGGTCGGCGAGAGCCCCGGTATCTGGCGGCGCAATCACCGCGGCCGCGCGGAGCTGAACGCGCGCTGTGCCTCGCGGCAAGCCGATGGCGAGAATGAAGGCGCGCCCTGAGAGTCCTGCAATTGTAAGCACCTCCCTGCAAGCGGCATCGGCCACGATCTGCGGCAGGCAGCGCCTCGGGCCTTCGCCCAGGCGATGATGGGAGTCGACGGCTCCTGAGGCGTGGCGGCCAGCGACCGCCGCGCGCGTCCCCGTGAGGCCGATTTGCCGACCGACCGAGGCTCGGATAGGTTCGCGGCCGTCGCTCGGCCGGCGGCCGTTTGGTGCCCCCCGCACTTCTTGCGGGTCCGGCCCTTGAGCCCGCGGCGGCTTGACACATATCAAGGCTGTAGGGCGCCCATGCCGTCAGGGTGGGGGCCGGATCGGGCGCCTTATGCGGGCCGGATGCGAGGTGACGATGGACTTCGAAAAATATACCGAACGCGCGCGGGGCTTCATCCAATCGGCGCAGGGCCTGGCCGTCCGTACCGGGCATCAGCGCTTCACACCCGAGCACATTCTCAAGGTCCTGCTCGACGATTCCGAAGGCCTTGCCGCGTCCCTCATCCGCAGCGCGGGCGGCGATCCCGCCAAGGTGCTGCAGCTGGTCGAGGCCGAGCTCGCCAAGCTGCCCAAGGTCGAGGGCGCCGGGGCGGGCCAGCTCTTCATGGCGCCCGAGACGGCGCGACTGTTCGATTCGGCGCAGAAGATCGCCGAGAAGGCCGGCGATTCCTTCGTCACGGCCGAGCGGCTGTTGCTCGCGCTGGCGATGGCGGTCGGCACGCCGTCGGCGCGGATCCTGGCTGACGCCGGCGCCACGCCGCAGGCCCTCAACAAGGCGATCGACGAGCTGCGCAAGGGCCGCACCGCCGACAGCGCCACGGCCGAGCAGGGCTATGACGCGCTGAAGAAATATGCCCGCGATCTGACGGCGGCGGCGCGCGACGGCAAGCTCGATCCGGTGATCGGCCGCGACGAGGAGATCCGCCGGACGATTCAAGTTCTGTCGCGCCGCACCAAGAACAATCCTGTGCTGATCGGCGAGCCCGGCGTCGGCAAGACGGCCATCGTCGAGGGGCTGGCGCTGCGCATCGTCAATGGCGACGTGCCGGAATCGCTGCGCAGCAAGAAGCTGATGTCGCTCGATCTCGGCGCGCTGGTCGCCGGCGCCAAATTCCGCGGCGAGTTCGAGGAGCGCCTGAAGGCGGTGCTGAGCGAGATCTCGGCCGAGGCCGGCGAGATCATCCTATTCATCGACGAGCTGCATACGCTGGTCGGCGCCGGCAAGGCGGAAGGCTCGATGGACGCCTCCAACATGCTGAAGCCGGCTTTGGCGCGCGGCGAGCTGCATTGCGTCGGCGCCACCACGCTCGACGAGTATCGCAAATATATCGAGAAGGACGCGGCATTGGCGCGGCGTTTCCAGTCCGTCTATGTCAGTGAGCCCTCGGTCGAGGACACGATCTCGATCCTGCGCGGCTTGCGCGACAAATACGAGCTGCACCATGGCGTGCGCATCACGGACAGCGCCATCGTCGCCGCCGCCACCCTGTCGCACCGCTACATCACCGA
>Ga0070681_10007040_pt1 | contig 10951 bp, 11 predicted proteins | sample KBSC83BmetaG_FD_65650 | JGI IMG/M metagenome (GOLD analysis project Ga0070681, IMG submission 65650) | Corn rhizosphere microbial communities from Kellogg Biological Station, Michigan, USA - KBS C8-3B metaG | ecosystem: Host-associated > Plants > Roots > Rhizosphere | place: USA: Michigan...
GCGATCGACATCGCGACGACGTCGTTCGATCCGATGGCGAAGATCGCCAAGGACATCGCTGCGGGCGCCGTGCTGATCGCATCCGTCAACGCGCTGATCGTCGGCTACTTCGTCTTCTCGGGGAAGGTCGCCGACAAGTCATCCCAGCTGCTCGATCGGCTGCGAGAGGCGCCGGCGGAGATCACGATCGTCGCGCTCGTGCTGACGGTGATCATCGTCGTCGCGACGAAGGCGTATACGGGGCGAGGCACGCCGTTGCGCGGCGGCCTCCCTTCGGGTCACGCGGCGCTCGCGTTCGCCGGTTGGATGGCGATCACCTACATCACCGGCGGCGACCACCGCTTCGTCGTCTCGTCCGTTGCGCTCGCGCTGGCGTTCCTCGTCGCCCAGACGCGAATCGAGTCGGGCGTGCATTCGACGCTCGAAGTCGCCTACGGTGGGCTCGTCGGCGCACTCACAACCCTCGTCGTCTTTCAGGTGTTCTCGTGAGCCAACTGGTGGAGAAGGCGGAACAGATCGCCAAGCAGGCGTACGCGCCGTACTCGAACTACCTCGTGGGCGCGGTCGCGCGGATGAACGACGGCACGGAGTTCGTCGGCACGAACGTCGAGAACGCCGCGTACCCGCTCACGCAGTGCGCGGAGAAGACAGCGATCGGCGCCGCAGCGACCGCCGGGTATCGCCCGGGCGACATCGCCGTGGTCGCGATCAGCGCGTCGCCGTGCGGGGGGTGCCGCCAGTGGCTGCATGAGTGGCGGGTGCCGCTCGTCGAGTATCGCCGGGAGGACGGCACGATTGCGACGACGAGCGCGGCCGACCTGCTCCCCGATAGCTGGGACCTGCCCGGATGAAGTCGGGATTCGTCGCGGTCGCCGGCCGGCCGAACGTGGGGAAGTCGACACTCGTCAATGCGCTGACCGGCACGAAGGTCGCGATCGTCTCCGACAAGCCGCACACGACGAGGCATCGCATCCGCGGCGTGCACACGACCGACGATGCGCAGCTGATCCTGGTCGACCTTCCGGGCTGGCAGAAGCCGGTCGACATGATGACCGAGCGCATGCAGGTCACCGTGAGCGACACGATGAAGGATGCGGACGTCGACGCCGTGCTGCTCGTCGTCAACGCCCGCGAGCGGATCGGCGCGGGTGACCGACACGTTGCCCGGAGCGTCTTCTCCCTCGGCGTGCCCGTCGTGATCGTCGTCAACAAGATCGACCGGCTGAAACCGGGACATGTCGTCACGCAGATGAAGGCCGCGGCGGCGCTCGGCCCGTTTCACGCGCTGCATCCCGTGAGCGCCCTGTCGAACGACGGCATCGAGGAGCTGCGCAGCGACCTGATCTCCCTGCTCCCCGAAGGGCCGATGTACTACCCGGTCGGCACCGACACCGACATGCCGCTCGAGGCGCGGATCGCCGAGCTCGTGCGCGAGCAGGCGCTGCACCGCGTCAAGGAGGAGCTGCCGCACGCGATCACCGCTGAGGTGGTGGAGATGGACGAGAAGCTCGTCCACGTCCGCCTGTACACCGAGACCGAGAGCCAGAAGCAGATCCTGATCGGTAAGGGCGGCAGCGTGGTGCGCGACATCGGCCGAGCGGCGCGCCCGTTCGTCGAGCAGCTCGTCGGCCACCAGGTCTACCTCCAGATCCAGGTGAAAGCGTCACCAAAGTGGCGCCGCAACCAGACGATGCTGGAGCGCCTCGGGCTTTAAGCTGGTTCGGCGGTGCGAGCCGCATCGAAACGCCTCTTTCACCCAGGCCGAACCAGGTTTATGAGTTTGCGTTGGGCGGCCGGACGCAAACTCTCGAACCTGGTTGAAGAGCGAACCAGGTTCGCCCGCGTTCACCCAGCTAGCCGCGGCGAGAAGTACCGCCTCAGCCAGGTCGCGAGGCCGTCGAGCCCCGGGAACAGCACCCGCTCGGTGATGTTCGCCTGGTCGAGCTTGTCACGCACCTCCCACTTGAGCTCGGTCGGCAGCACGATGCGCCGCGCAAGGTCGGGACGCTCCTCGAGCCACTTGTCCATCCGCGCCTGCGGTGAGGGCATCACGGAGAAGAGCGCGTACTGGTTGACGATGCGCTCGTCGAGGGCCGGCGGCTCGAAGAACACCACGAAGTCCTCGCCGAGCCGGTCGAAGTCCGGAAGCGACGGCGCGACCTCGGTGAGCAGGTCGGCCGACATCGCGTTCATCCCTTCCAGATCGAGCGCAGAACGCAGTTTTTTCGGCAGCAGCTTGTTCGTCTCGACGAAGTTGACCATCCAGATCAATCCGTCCTGGTCGAACTCGTTCGCACGTGCAGTTGCGAAGTGCAGCGCGACGTAGGGCGAATACGTCCAGTCGAGCATCCGCGTCGCCAGACCGTGGTGCTTGGCCAGCGCGAGCCACTGCCAGAGCTCGTCGGCCGGGACCGCGTCGCGCTCTGCGTACTTGCGGAAGCTGCGGAGCAGGTGACGCTCGACGTCGCCGTACTCGCCGCCGAGCCGCTGCAGGCTCGTCACGAGGCTGGTGCTGCCCGACGCCTCGCCCCGGAAGACGTAGTCGGAGCGGTGACGATTCAGCGTCTCGTGCCACGAGTCGGCAAAGAGCAGCTCGTGCAGGTGAGCCCAGGATTCGGCGCGGATCTCCTCCACGCCGACGATCTTGCCCACAGCACCGCGTCTTAGTCCGGGGGATACTCGCGACGATGAGCTCGCCGGCGGTAGAGGTTCGGGTCCTCCGCGTGCGACGGGGCGGGACGGTTGTGCTGCCGGGCGTGTCCCTTCAGATCCCGGTCGGGTCGGTGACCGGCCTGCTCGGGCCGAGCGGTTCCGGCAAGACGACGCTGCTGCGCGCGATCGTCGGTGTGCAGCGCGTCGAATCAGGCGAGGTGCGGGTGCTCGGCGAACCCGCGGGCACACCCGTCCAGCGTCGACGCGTCGCGTACGTCACGCAGGCTCCGTCCGTCTACACGGACCTCACGGTGCGTGAGAACCTCCGCTACTTCGCTCAGATCATGGGAGCGGAAGCGTCGCGCATCGACGCGGTGGCCGACACCGTCGGCCTCAGAGCGCACCTCGGCGCGCGTGTAGCCGCGCTTTCCGGCGGGGAGCGCTCACGAGCGTCGCTCGCGGTCGCGCTCCTCGGCGGGCCGAAGCTCCTCGCGCTCGACGAGCCGACCGTCGGGCTCGACCCGGTGCTCCGGCGTGACCTCTGGGGAATGTTCCATCGCCTCGCCGACGACGGCGCGACCCTGCTCGTCTCCAGCCACGTGATGGACGAGGCGGAGCGTTGCGACCACCTCGTCTTCATGCGCGAGGGGCAGATCATCGCCTCGGCGTCGCCGGACCAGATCCGCCGGCAAACGGGCAAGGACGATCTCGAGGATGCCTTCATCGCGCTTGCGGAGGAGGGATGAGCGTCGAGAACACCCAGGCGACTGCCCTCCGTGTGCTCGCGCAGCTGCGGCACGACCGGCGGACACTCGCGCTGGTGCTCGTCGTTCCGCCCGCGCTGCTCACCTTGCTGCGTTACGTGTTCGACGCGTCACCGGGCACGTTCGCGCGCATCGGGCCGCCGCTCGTCGGGCTCTTTCCGCTGATCGTGATGTTCCTGATCACCTCGATCGCGATGTTGCGGGAGCGGACGACCGGCACGCTCGAGCGGCTGATGTCGATGCCCCTCGCCAAGCTCGACCTGCTGCTCGGCTACGGGCTTGCATTTGCGGTGCTCGCCACGGTCCAGGCAGCGGTCACCAGCACGGTCGCGTTCTCGTGGCTCGGCCTGCATACGTCCGGCTCGGTGCTCGCCGTCGGAGCGCTTGCCATTGCAAACGCCGTGCTCGGGATGGCGCTGGGGCTGTTCCTGAGCGCGTTCGCCTCGACCGAGTTCCAGGCCGTGCAGTTCATGCCGGCGGTGCTGTTCCCCCAGGTTCTGCTCTCGGGGCTGCTCGCGCCCAGGGACGACATGCCGCATGCGTTGCGGATCGCATCGGACCTACTCCCGGTCACGTATGCGTACGACGCTCTCACCCGCGTGACCGGCGGCCGGGGCGGGGCGCGGCTCTGGCTCGACATCGGCGTCATGCTGGGCGCGATCCTGCTTGCGTTGATGCTCGGGGCCGCGACGCTACGCCGCCGCACGCCCTAGAAGGCGGCAGGGAGCGCGGAGCTACACTCGCCCCATGGCCAAGGCGCCCGCACTCCCGCGCGGCTTTGAATTGCCGCTCAAACAGCGGCTGCCGCGCATCGGCTCGATCGACCAGGTGGCCGTCGAGCAGCGTGCCGCGGAGCTCGCCAAGCGGAGCATCAAGAAGGACGCGAAGATCTGGGCGCTCGAGCTCGCGCTTCGCTGCTGCGACCTGACGACACTCGAGGGCCAGGACACGCCGGGGAAGGTGGCCGCGCTCTGTTCCAAGGCGATCCGTCCCGATCCCAGCGACCCGAACGTCCCCTCGGTCGCGGCGGTCTGCGTCTACCCGAATCTCGTTCCGACCGCCAAGGAACGCCTCGCCGGCTCCGGCGTGAAGGTGGCGAGCGTCGCCACCTACTTCCCCAGTGGGCAGGCTCCGCTGGACGTGAAGCTGCGCGATGTCGAGGACGCCGTCGCGCTGGGCGCCGATGAGATCGACATGGTGATCGACCGGGGCGCGTTTCTCTCCGGCCGCTATTCGACCGTCTTCGACGAGATCGTGAAGATCAAGGAGGCCTGCGGCGAGGCGCACCTGAAGGTGATCCTCGAAGTCTCCGAGCTCGGCACCTACGACAACGTGCGCCGCGCGTCGCTGCTCGCGATGGCAGCCGGCGGCGATTTCATCAAGACGTCGACCGGCAAGCTCCCGGGCGCCGCGACGCTGCCCGTGCAGCTCGTGATGCTCGAGGCGATCCGCGACGTCTACGAGGAGACCGGGCGCAAGGTCGGCATGAAGCCGGCGGGTGGCATCCGCACGTCGAAGAACGCGATCCAGTACCTCGTGCAGGTGCACGAGACGCTCGGCCCCGACTGGCTGACGCCCGACCTCTACCGCATCGGCGCGTCGAGCCTCGTCAACGACATCCTCATGCAGCTGCGCACGCAGAAGACCGGCCGTTACCAGTCGAAGGACTACTTCACTGTTGATTAGGACCCCAAATGGCTGAGGTGGAGAAGCGCCAGGATAGATCCCCTGTCCCGAAGGACTGGACGTACGCGCCCGCGCCCGAGAGCGCCGACATCGTCAAGCTCCAGGACCGCTACGAGCTGTTCATCGGCGGCAAGTGGATCGAGGCGAAGGAGCACTTCACAACGCTCTCCCCGCGCGACGAGTCGCCGCTCGCCGAAGTCGCGCAGGCGAGCGAGGCCGACGTGCACAAGGCGGTCGCCGCCGCGCGCGAAGCGTTCCCCGCGTGGGCGAAGCTGCCCGGCTCGGAGCGCTCGAAGTACCTCTTCCGGATCGCGCGCATCCTCGCCGAGCGCTCGCGCGAGTTCGCGGTGCTCGAGAGCCTGAACGGCGGCAAGCCGATCAAGGAGTCGCGCGACGTCGACCTGCCGCTCGCCTCGGCGCACTTCTTCTACTACGCGGGCTGGGCCGACAAGCTCGAGTACGCGTTTCCGAACCGCAAGCCGAAGCCGATCGGCGTCGCCGGGCAGATCATCCCGTGGAACTTCCCGCTGCTGATGCTGTCGTGGAAGATCGCGCCTGCGCTCGCCGCCGGGAACACCGTTGTGCTGAAGCCGGCCGAGACGACGCCGCTCACTGCGCTGCTCTTCGCCGACGTGCTCCGGCAGGCAGAGCTGCCGCCGGGCGTCGTCAACATCGTCACCGGCGACGGCCGCACCGGCGCGGCGCTCGTCGACAGCGACGTCGACAAGATCGCGTTCACCGGCTCGACCGAGGTGGGCAAGGCGATCCAGCGCCGCGTCGCAGGCACCGGCAAGAAGCTGACGCTCGAGCTCGGCGGGAAGGCCGCGAACATCCTCTTCGACGACGCCGCCCTCGACCAGGCCGTGGAGGGGATCATCAACGGGATCTACTTCAACCAGGGTCACGTGTGCTGCGCCGGCTCGCGCCTGCTCGTGCAGGAGTCGATCTACGAGCCCGCGATCGAGAAGCTGAAGAAGCGCATGGCAACCTTGCGCGTCGGCGACCCGCTCGACAAGAACACCGACGTGGGCGCCATCAACAGCCGGGAGCAACTCGATCGGATCACGGCCCTCGTCGAGGCGGGCAAGGACGAAGGCGCCGAGATCTACCAGCCGCCGTGCAAGCTGCCGGAGAAGGGTTACTGGTTCGCGCCGACCGTCTTCACGAACGTCGCGCAGAGCTACCGCATCGCGCAGGAGGAGATCTTCGGCCCGGTGCTGAGCGTGCTTACCTTCCGCACGCCGGAGGAAGCGGTCGAGAAGGCGAACAACACGCCGTACGGACTGTCCGCCGGCGTCTGGACGGAGAAGGGCTCGCGCATCCTCTGGATGGCGCAGCAGCTCCGCGCCGGCGTCGTCTGGGCGAACACGTTCAACCGCTTCGACCCGACGAGCCCGTTCGGCGGCTACAAGGAATCCGGCTTCGGTCGCGAGGGCGGCTTGCACGGGCTCGAGCCGTACATGGACTTCGAATGAGCCGCCTTCCTGTCAACAAGACGTACAAGCTGTTCATCGGCGGCGCGTTCCCGCGCAGCGAGAGCGGTCGCACCTACGAGGCGCAGGGCGCGAACGTCGCGCGCGCGTCGCGCAAGGACGTGCGCGATGCGGTGCAGGCGGCGCGCGGCGCGCAGCCGAAGTGGGGGAGCGCAACCGCGTACAACCGCGGCCAGGTGCTCTACCGCATCGCCGAGATGATGGAGGCGCGGCTCCCCGAGTTCGCCGCGCTCTGCACCGGCAAGGCCGAGGTCGAGAAGGCGATCGACCGTTGGGTCTGGTACGCCGGCTTCGCCGACAAGCTCGCGCAGGTGATCGGCTCGTCGAACCCGGTCGCCGGGCCGTACTTCAACTTCACGATCCCGGAGCCGACCGGCGTCGTCGGGATCGTCGCGCCGCAGGAGCCACCGCTGCTCGGGCTCGTCTCACGCCTCGCGCCCGCGCTCACCGGCGGGAACGCGGTCGTTGCGCTCGCGTCGGAGACCCAGCCGCTCGCTGCGATCGAGCTCGCCGAGGTGATCGCGACGAGCGACGTGCCCGGCGGCGTCGTCAACCTGCTCACCGGCCAGCAAGCGGAGCTCGCACCGTGGCTCGCCTCGCACATGGACGTGAACGCCATCGACATCACGGGCGCAAATGGCTCGCGGGCCGACCTGGAGGTCGCCGCGGCAGATAACGTCAAGCGGGTCGTGGTCGCCGAGCCCGACGCACAGTCGCTCCACGAGATCTCGGCGTTCCTCGAGCTGAAGACCGTCTGGCACCCGATCGGGCAATGACCGCGTTTAGCGAACTCAAGGACCTGGGGCCGCTGCAGATTTGGCCGGGCCTGATCGCGCGTGCGCTGACGGGCGCCGAGGCAACGTTGGCGCAGATCGAGCTCGAGCCGGACATTGACGTGCCCGAGCACTCGCACGTCAACGAGCAGATCGGCATCCTGACGGGTGGCTCGCTGACGTTCCGGATCGGCGACGAGTCGCGCGATCTGCGTCCGGGTGGCGCCTGGATCATCCCGGCGCACGTCCCGCATTCCGTCACGGCGGGCCCGAACGGCGCGACGCTGATCGAGCTCTTCGTGCCGGCCCGTGACGACTGGGCCGACCGCGAGGTTCTCGAGCCGCGCCCACCCGCCGGGCTTCGTTAGCTTCCGGTTAGGCGCCTAGTCCACTCTCTCCGTCATCACGACGACGGAGGGTCCCGTGTTCGACCACATCATCCGCGCGCGTCTCGCAACTGCTTTCGGTGTGCTCGCGGTCGCATCGCTCGCATCGCTCACAGGCGTTGCTCGGGCGGACAGCTCGGCCGCTTGCAACGTGAGCGCCCAGGACGCCGACGGCTCGCCGTTCGCGCTCGCCGGGCGGGCGCTGACCGATCCGACCGGCGCGGACCTGACGGTCCGGCTCACGACCGCGACGGACGGGTGCGTCGTCCCCGACACCATCGACCATCTCCAGGTCAAGACCTTCGCGGATGACGGCTCGGTGCTGCGCGTCCAGCACTTCACCGCCGTCGCAGCCCCCGGCGGCGTCGCAACCGTCGACATCGGCAAGGTCGCGCGGGGACAGCGCGTCAGCGCGCAAGCATCCTTCCGCTCGGGCACCGATCCTCAGGAGCTCGTGACGCGCGTGACGACGTCCGCGCTTCTACGGCCGGACCTCGCCGTCACGGTGTCCGCGCAGCGCCAGGTTCTCGCCGGGCGCCCATTCACAGCCGAGGTGCAGGTCGTCGAGCGGAACGGCGACACCGGTGCGAAGGCGACGCTGACGCTCAACGCTGGTGCGACCCAGGTCGGCACCACGGAGCTCGACGTCGCGGCGGGAGAGACGGTGACCAGGTCCTTCACGGTGACGGCCACGGAACCGGGTGCCCTGCAACTGGCCGCCGCCATCACGGGTGCCTCACCGCGAGAGGCGAACCTCGCCAACAACGAGGGACGCGTGACCGTCGAGGTGACGGAGTTCGAGCTCAACCAGTCCCAGGTGCTCGTGCCGGCGCTCGCGGGCTACGGCTCGCACTTCAACCACCGCGTCTACGCGAAGATCAGCCGCGACGTCGGCGTCACGCCGGAGAATGTCGGCGACATGGAATCGAAGATGGTGGCGCTGCAGCCGCAGTTCTCACGGATCTTCGTCAACAACGCCGACCTGATCGACGCCGACCGCAAGGCGTCGTTCGTCAAGACCGTGCTGCTCGCCCAGCGCGCCGGGACCACGATCAACATCACGTGGCAAGGAGGCACGCTCGACCTCAAGACGGGAACGATCCAGAGGCTCGCCGCGATCCTCAACGACCTCGTCCAGAACCAGGGCGTCACGAACCTCCGCTGGCTGACGCTGCAGAACGAGCCGAACGGCACCCGGGTGACGCCGCAGGAGATCGAAGCGCGATATCGCACACTCGACCCGTTCATCTTCCCCATCCGCGGTCAGGTTCGGTACATGGGCGGGGATCTCGTCCGCAACGGCGGCTTGCCGAATGCGGACCAGCAGGACCAGCAGGTCTGGTTCGACTACATGGCGACGCACATGGCCGACATCCTGGATGCGTGGTCGATCCACGTCTTCTGGGACTTCTGGGACACGCAGAAGCTGCAAGACCGGTTGACCGAGGTGCGCGCGATCTGGGACGCCGAGCCCGAGGCAGGACGCAAGCCGCTGTACGTGACGGAGTACGGCGTTCGCGGCATCCGCACGTTCAACGGCGTCGCGCAGATCGATCCGGGCGTGTGGACCGACGGTACTCCGATCACCCAGACGAACATCAATGCGTTCCAGCACGCGTGGTTCGACATCCTCTCGGCTCGGGAGGGTTACCTCGGGACGACCAAGTGGGACTCGTATTTCGGCAAGTACGACAACGGGACGCAGGCGTACTTCATGCTCGGCGCGCCCCAGAACAACCTGTGGCCGGTCTATCCGGTCTACAACGACGTCAGGCTGTGGACGATGTCCGTGAAGCCGGGCTGGAAGGTAGTCGGCCTCGACGGCACCTCAGGGTCGAAGCTGCTGGCCGGCTATGCAGGGCCGGCCGGTGAGCTGACCGTCCTCGGCCTCGACACGTCCGGTGCCCAGCTCAACACGCTCTCGAGTGAGACCCGCACCTACAGCATCGGCGGCTTGCCCGCGTTCGCGGTGCTTGACCTCGCGGTGTGGAACGAGCACGGCGACGGGCAAAACGCCGTCGACGGCGACGTCGTCGTCGACCCCGCCGGTGTCGCGACGATCAGCGTGCCGCTGAACGCGGTCTTCTCACTGACGACGATGCCGGTCGCGGCCGGTTAGCGCGGCCGGCGAAAGCCGCGCCCGGCGGGCCGGATACGGAAGATGCTCGCGCTGCTCTAGTCTTCGTCAGCACGTGCCAGGGTCACGCCGCCTCAGCCAACGCATCTCCGAGGGAGATGGCATCGCGATCATCGTCTGCGTCAACGACGCGGACGGTGCGCGAGACGCCGAGCAGCAAGGCGCGAAGGCGATCGCGGTCTACGACGCGATCGACGGGATCCGCCAGGCGACCTCGCTGCCGCTGCTGTGGATCGGGGCCGGCACGCCAAGCGAGGCGGATGCGGTGCGGATCCGTCCGGAAGAGGACGCCGATGCGAACCTCGAGAACGTGGTCGACGTACGCGACGACGAGGAGCTCGAGCTCGCGCTGGAGCGGCTCGACCCGGAGATCTTCCTGCTCTCCTCGCGCGAGATCGACGAGGACGCCGACCCGCTCGATGCGGTGCTCGAGCTGCTCCCGGACGTCCCTGCGGGCAAGCTCGCGATCGCCCAGGTCGACGTCGGCAACCGCGACGAGGTGCTGGCGCTCGAGCGGGCGGGCATCGACGCGGTGCTGGTCCCGGCCCGCCACGTGGGCGATCTGGTCGGCCACCAGCCGCTCGACGTCTGATCCGAACCTGATTCGGCGCAGCCGAACCAGATTCGAGCCTTTCGTGGCTACGATGGCGCCGTGAGAGGGCTCCTCACGTTTTCCCTGCTCGTGGGCATGTGCGCATTGCTCGCGTCCGGTTGCGGCGAGGCCAAGAAGGCCGCTGCTGCCGCGCCGACGGTGGCGCCAAAGCCGCACTGCGCCTATCCCGCCGGCTGGCAGAAGCTCGCGAACAAGATCAAGGCGCCCGTCTACTGCCCCGGCTGGCTCCCCGATCCGCTGACGAGCCAGATCGACGGCAAGTGGAGCAACGGCAACGACGTCTCGCCGGACCGCAGCTACCTCGAGAGCTTCGTCTGGCAGGAGACCGGGGCAGGCATCGGCGGCGGCGAGCTGCACGTGGTGCTCCGCGGCTACCCGGGCGTGACGAAGATCCCGAGGTGCCGCACCGGCGGCGTCGACAGCAAGAACGTGCCGTGCTTCGACGGC
>Ga0070681_10007042_pt1 | contig 10951 bp, 11 predicted proteins | sample KBSC83BmetaG_FD_65650 | JGI IMG/M metagenome (GOLD analysis project Ga0070681, IMG submission 65650) | Corn rhizosphere microbial communities from Kellogg Biological Station, Michigan, USA - KBS C8-3B metaG | ecosystem: Host-associated > Plants > Roots > Rhizosphere | place: USA: Michigan...
TGGCCGGTGGCCGGATCAGAGCCCAGGCCAGCCCAAAATCCTTCCGCCTTGTTGCTTTCATCCGGAATGGAGCCTTCGATGACAAGAATGAAAGGACCGAGCTTGCCGTCAGCGGCGAGACGGAAGCTGCGCAAGAAATCGTCGCCCACCTCGTAGGCGAGAACAGGGTTGTGCAACCTGACGCGAGGGATACCCGGAATACCGCCCCTGAGAACGTCTTCAATACTGGGCTGGGTGGCCGCAGTCATGGAGATGGTGTCGCCGTCGCACCCGAGCGCGGCGGTAATCCAAAGGATATCGATTTCTGTGATCGCTTCAGCCACAATCGCTCGCCGCGGGCAGGATGCGGCTTGAAAAGAAGTTAATCATACCTACCCGCGTCTCACCTCGCAAGGCGCTTAAGGATTTACCTGTAGTTCGCACGCTTCTCGCTCGTATGGAGTTAAGAATCTTCTAGATGAGTAGGCTCTTCCCGTTGTGACCTTCTCTGCTCTGAGAATCATCTTTGCTCACAGCCAAAATCCGATCCACGGTTTTCATTAATCGTTCTGGATCGTCGGGTGAAGCATGAAAATCAGACGGTACACGTTCCTCACCATGCCGCTCGAGCGAGAGAATAGGTGCTGGGCAGTTTTCGCGGAAGGTTTCTATCAACTCGAGCTTGTCCGTATCTGGGATGGAATGGCCCAGTATGAACAGATCGAAACCAGAGGCGCGGCAACGCGCGATTGCCTGGGAAAAGCCGAGAGCAGACGTGACGCTGTAACCCCTTTGTTCCAACAACATGCCGCGAGTCGCGAGCAGACTCACGTCATAGGAGACCGAGAGTATGCGTTTACTCATAGCGGTTTATTGTGAGATGAAGAAAAGCTCGTGTCAAGAGGATACGCAGGTCAGTTTGCCACCGCGAAAACCCGCATTTCACTCCTTGTGAGGCGGCCAAACGATTCGGAATTTATCAGGCGACGGTGCGCTTGAGTTGGCCGCAAGCCGCGTAGATATCGCGGCCACGTGGACGGCGAACGAACGCGGGAATTCCAGCGCGAATAAGGTCTTGCTGGAAGTCATGGACTTGTTGCTCTTCAGGCGTGGCAAAGGCGATCCCTGGGCCGGGGTTCAGGGCGATAAGGTTCACTTTGCAGCGGATGCCGCGCAGCATCTCAACCACCTCGCGCGCATGCTCCTTCCGGTCGTTGAAATCGCGCAGCAGCACGTATTCAAAGGTAATACGTTCGCGGTTGCGCAGCGGAAAATCGCGAGCCGCCTGCATCAGCTTGTCCAGGTTCCACTTGCGATTGAGAGGCATAATGCGCTCGCGAAGCTGGTCATTGGGAGCATTGAGGGAGATGGCCAACTTGGGGCGAACGGGTTCGGAGCCAAAATCGTGAATTCGCGGTACGATGCCGGAGGTCGAAACCGTCATTCGCGATTCGGAAAAGCCCACTCCTTCAACCAGAAGACGGACAGCCTTCATAAACTCCCAGTAATTTAGGAAAGGCTCGCCCATTCCCATAAAGACGATATTGATCCGCTGGCGTTCCATATCCACGCGGCGATCATTCAGAACGGCGATAACCTGGCCCACGATCTCGCCCGCGGTGAGGTTACGCTTCACGCCGAGCTGAGCGGTGAGGCAGAACTGGCAATTGACGGCGCAACCCATCTGGCTGGAAACACAGATGGTGGCGCGATCAAAACCGGCTTCGGCGATTTCGTCGCCCGCCTCGCTGCCATCGGCAGCTTCGCCGCCGTCTCCTTCGGGCATCCAGACTGTTTCAACGCTCTCGCCGTCAAACATCTCCACAAGATAACGGATGGTCCCATCCACTGACGGAAAGCTCTTTTGGATCTGAGCAGGACTCACCTCCATGCCCTGCTCCTGTAGGGCAGACCGGAACCGGCGCGGAAGGGTGGAGATTAACTCAAGACTGGGCAGGCGGTGCGAGTAGATCGCCTCAAAAAGCTGCCGAGCCCGGTACTCCGGCTCTTTTTGCTGCTGCACGACCGCGCTAAGTTCTTGAAAAGTAAGCCCCAGCAGCGGAATTTTGGGAGAAGCAGCCATGAACGAGCCTTCTTGTCCTGATTTTACACGGGCGACGGCGCACTTTGACGCACTGTCTGCAAGCTACTGACAGCAAAGTACATATAAAAACCCGAGCGACCATTTGCCGCGTGTGAGAATCATATACAGAGCCAAAGATCATGGAAACCGCGGTCCAGCAGCGTCCCACTACTGAAATTCGCGACATTCACCGGGAAGTCCTGCCCAACGGCCTCATCATTCTCAGTGAGGAAATGTCACACATTCGCTCCATCTCCATCGGAATCTGGATGAAGACGGGTTCCCGTGATGAGGTGCCCGAGCTCAACGGGATTTCTCATTTTACCGAGCACATGGTATTTAAAGGCACGACAAGCCGGTCAGCACGAGATATTGCGCGCCAGGTGGATTCCATCGGCGGCAACATGGACGCCTTCACCGGGAAGGAAACGATTTGCTTCAATATCAAGGTCCTGGACGAGCATTTGCCGATAGCGCTCGATATCCTGAGCGACCTGGTTTTGCACCCGGTGTTCGCGGAAAAGGACATCACCCGGGAAAAAGGCGTGATTCTGGAAGAGATCAAAATGGACGAGGACAATCCTGACTACCTGGTCCATGAGATCTTCACCCAGAACTTCTGGAAGGACCACCCTCTGGGCAAGCCGATTCTGGGCACAAAGGAGACGGTGAGGTCATTCCAGCAGGAGAAGGTCTTCGATTTTTACCGTCACCGGTTTGTGCCCAACAACATGATCATTTCGGCGGCCGGAAATCTGAATCACGGCCGGTTCATGGGCCTGATTAAAGAGAAGTTTCTAGGGCTCAAAAGCATTCCGAATGGCTTTCATCAGCCTGCGCCTTCAGTTACGCCCGGAATCATTACGCGTAACAAGAAGTCTCTGGAACAAGTGCAGCTCTGCCTTGGAGTGCCTTCCCATCCCATATCGCACGAGAAACGCTACGTCTCTTATGTGCTGAACACGGTCCTGGGCGGTGGCATGAGTTCACGCCTGTTTCAGAAAATTCGGGAAGACCAGGGGCTGGTCTATTCAATTTACAGTGACCTCAACCCCTACCGGGATACGGGCTGCCTCTCTGTGTATGCGGGCACTTCCCTCGAATCAACGCCGCGAGTGGTGGAATCGGTCCTGGCAGAGTTCCGGGAACTGAAGTTAGAGATGATTCCCACCGAGGAGCTCCGCCGCGCCAAAGACCAGCTGAAAGGCAGCCTCATGCTCAGCCTGGAGTCGAGTACCTCACGTATGTCCAACCTCGCCCGGCAAGAGATGTACTTTGAGCGCTTCTTCAGCCTGGACGAGACGATTGAGCAGATCGAATCCGTCACAGCGGAAGAGATCACCGAGATGGCCGCTGCACTGTTTCACCAGGACCGCATCGCCATCACGGTTTTGGGGAATATTGATGGGCTCAAGTTGTCACGGGAAGAGCTGGTCTGCTAAATCGCGCGGAATCGCCGAAATCACAGCGTGATCGCCGTAATCTAAAAAGCAATAATTTCCTCACCGTTTTTCATCGAAGAGGCACAAGATCAGCTCATGGATGGGGCGGCGCTCCGCAATCAAACCGGCCGGAAGCAGAGCCATTATTCAACAGAAATTTTCCGGTATGCCCATCCGCATTGATGATCACGGTGCCCAGTCCCATGTAGCTGTCTTGTAGTGCAGTCTTGCCCAGATAAACCGCAATAATCACATTCTTGTACGAGCCCGGGCCTGTGTACTTTGCTTTGTTCGCATGCATCGCGTCTGCCATGGCTGATTCTGGACCGATGGTGAAGGCAAGAGTCGGTAGAGCGCTCGGCCCCCACGTGCCGCCAAAGGTCCCGCCAGTTGTCAGACGGCATCCGCCACCGTTCACCGTGCGTGCTTTAGGCTTCTCAATGGTGACAGACGGTTGCGGAGCGGCACTGGTAATTGCGAACGTCGCAAGCATGATAAGAACAAGCTTTAGCGTGTGTTTTGCCATGGCAGCCCCGAATACTACCCGCACTTCGAGATCCTTTCAATCCTGTAAACAGGAATACCAAAGCGGCAGGCTGGGCGGCCTGCCGCTTCGGTCTTAACGAGATGACGCAGCTCTAAGGCGTCTTTTTCGTTCCTGTTTTCTTGCCTGCTCTGCCCTTGGGAGCCGTCTTTCCCTTCGGACGAGTCTTTGGCTTGGCGGTGCCAACGCCCTTTGGATTGATCAGGTTCAGTGCATCTTCCGCATTGAATGGGAATTGTCGGACAGACGTCTGCCCGGTGCTGCTCAAAGTGACGTCCACGCGGCGGCTTTGCGCCAGAGCCAGAACAGCGGCTTTGGCTGTGAGTTGTTTCTTTTGAGCGGGTGTCAGGTTGTTATCCTGGTCAACTGCCTGCTTCACCTGGTCCGCGCTCATGGGCTCCTCTTCGCCCAGGCCCTGGGTCTCAATCGCGTCGGCCGCAACCCCCTGTTGAATGAGGAACTGCTTGGTGCGTTCGACACGGCGATCTGAGAGCGCCTTGTTGTAATCAGGTCCGCCGCGCGGATCGGCATGGCCCTGCAGAATGAGGTGAGCATCCGGACGGAACTCCAGATACTTCTTGAAGTCCTCCGCCAGAGTGGTCAAGGTTCGCTGCTGGCTGCTTAACAGTCCGCTCGTGGGATTGGCAGCGGTCGGCTGCGCCGTAGGGAAATATATACTGTGCAGAGACAGGCGAGTCTCCAACTGTTTTTGCTCAGGCGGCGCCTGCACTTCAATATCTGCCTGGCCTTCAGACGTGCCGCCCTTTCCATCATCCGCGTGGCAGGTGACTGTGTAATGCCCGGGAGCAAGACCGTTGGTCGCAAACTGGGCCTGCGTTCCCGAGCCGCTGACTTGACCGCCGCTGGCAGTCCACGTGTAGGTAACGGGGTCGTTATCGGGATCACTGCCCGTGGCGGTGAGATTCACCGGCTGGCCAGCCGTAACCGTTTGGGGTGATGCCGCGCAGCTCACAGTGGGCGGGCGATTGGGACGGGCTTCAACCGCCACATTGGTGGAAGAATTGGCTGTTCCACCCTTCCCGTCATCTACCTTCACCGAAACAGAGCACGTTCCCGGCGCGGCGCCCGTAGAGTTCAAGTGGACTTCGGCGCCGGTGCCTTCAACATTTCCGCAGGTCGATGACCAGGTATAACTCAACTGGTCATTGTCGGGATCGCTCGCCTGAGCTTGGAGCACGGCAGAGTCGCCCACGGTCAGCTTATTGGGATTGGCACTCAGGCTCACTGTAGGAGGATGGTTCGGAGGAGGAGGAGGCGGTCCGCCGCCAAAGCGAAACACCAGACCTGTAGCGGCGCGAAGGTTGTTTTGCTCGTTGTTGTTGCCGTCCTCGAACTTGGTGAGGAGATAGTCGGCCTGGAACACGCGCCACGCCACATGCTTGCTCAGCGTGAGATCGAGTCCGCCGCCGAAGGCTGCGGCGAATGCATTCTGGTGAAATGAATTCGTGCTAAAAAATGCGGTTCCAGAGTTGGCCGCCGAAGGTGTCGAGACATCGGATTTGAGATGCGCGGCACCGAACAAAAATTGCATGAAAGGAGTCAAGCGATCACCGCGATGGGAAAATCTGGGGCCGAACAGGAAGGTCAATGCATTTGCACTGGTTCCCGAAGGCAGACCGGTAACCTTGTAGCCGCCAAAGTCGGCGACCAGTCCAACCCAGCGATTCACATTTCCGGCAATGGATGCTGTGCCACCATGGGAATTAAAGCCTTCTGTATCGGTGATTCTTTTGACGTTGAAGCGTAGATAGGAGTAACCGCCAAAGATCTCGGCAGCCGGTGTGGTGCTTGTGTCTGAGGAAGCGCTCTGAGGCGCCGAATCGGCTACCAGGAAATTGCCAAAATAAGGATTCGCAGGTCTAAAGCTGGAATTGGAGGCCCCGCTCGGGGGCGGCAAGGCCACGAAATCCGTGGATGAAGACTCACCGTTCTGTGCGTGAATTGTGATTACAAAGAAAAGAGCAAAAACGAGGGCGGTCATTGGACGCAGGCGTACTACCATGATGCCTCCCGGCGATTGGTGGCTGAAACAACGCCCGATATCATAGCAGACGCGACTTCAGGCACGTTGCAAAATTGCCTCCATGCAGGTCTGGAACGCGCAAACACCTCACGGCAGGAGAAACAAGTTTGTGAAATCTGAAGATGCGTCTCTCGAATTGCGCAAGTTCATGACCGAAGCAGTGCCGTACTGGCGCACTCTCGGTTTGGAATTGAAAGAAGTCGAGCCGGGCCGCGCTGTTTTTGAAGCGGAGGCCAGGCCCGACCTGATGCAGAATGCCGTTCTTCACGGCGGCGTGCTTGCATCAATTGCGGATTCGGCGTGCGCCGTAGCCGCCATATCGAAGGTCTTTCCCGGCAGCTACGCGACCACCATCAATTTGCAGCTCGCGTATTTGAAGCCGGTGATGGAAGGCCGGTTTCGCGCAGAAGGAAAATGCATTAGGGCGGGCAAGACCATCCTGTTCTGCGAGGCTACTGTTATCGACGAAAGAGGCGGCTTGATCTGCACCGCGTCTTCCCAACTGATGGCAGTGCCCTGGAATGGCAAGCGTTGACAGGACCAATAGGTCAGGTATGCACCTCGTACTACTGGGCGTGTTCTCTAGCTCGCTTGCTCCCTCTCATGGCTCAAAATCGAAGTCGGGAAGCCGAAAAAGGCATTGCGGAATCGTGGGATTTCGGTTAAGATAGGGGGTTTTGGCAGTGGTTTACGGCTCTCTCTGTAGCAGGTCAGTCCCGCATTATTTCGGCAACAACTGAAACCTAGCGCTGCTGTCGGGAATCCAACACTTAAGTTTTAGTACGCACTTTTCTATCCAAAGGTAGGAAGACATATATGGCAAGGAGACGTGGAAATCCGAACTGGGGAAAGCCTGAGCCGATCGGCCCGGTGATACCCGTCGTGACTTCATTCGAACAGGCGGTTAAGGAATTTAAGCTTACGCCTGACCAGTACATTCGCTCCACCCGCCTGCGCGAATGGGCACGCCGCAATAAGAACAGCAAGTACATTCCAGAACCCCTATTGGAAGCCTGGGGCTTTGAAATTGAAAGTACTTTGTAATCACGAATCTGGACCCGATCGGCCGCCATTTTGGCGGCCTTTTTCTTTGCGGAACCAGAATGCTTTCTTTAACGCAATCAGAAATTCTGGCCATCGTAGTCGGCGCCAGCTTCGCTTCGGGCGTTAACGTCTACGCCACGGTTGCCACTCTTGGCATGCTCGCGCACCTCCATGTGTTCCAACTCCCGGCCGCATTGCAGATCCTGAACTCCTGGCCAGTGGTGATCGTGGCTGCTTTGCTCTTCACGCTGGAGTTTTTCGCGGACAAAATCCCCCTCTTTGATCTCTTCTGGAACGCGCTGCACACGTTTATCCGAGTACCTATAGCTGCTTTGCTGGCGTACGGTGCAACACAGAATCTGTCTCCTGCCATGCAAATTCTCGCGACTTTGTTGGGCGTCGTTCTGGCTTTGGTTGCGCACGGCAGCAAACTGGCGGTCCGTACGGCCGTCACTCCATCGCCGGAGCCGTTCTCCAACATCGGATTGAGTATGGGAGAAGACGCGCTGGCCATCTTGCTGACCTGGCTGGCAACTCAGCATCCCATCATTAGCGCGGTGATTGTTGCCGTGCTCCTGCTCGTCATCATCCTGGCTGCGCGATTCGTTTTTCGCGCTCTATCGCGCTTTTGGCAGCGGCTCCGCGCCGCGACTCTCCTGGCTGTTTGACCCCATCGTAGCCCGCATGCGATAGTTCTAGGTTTGTTAACGTGGCTTGAGACCAACAGCAAACAGTGGAGGAGCGCCACACCAGCATGGTTCGTTTCATACCGCGCGATACCCGGTTCTTTGATCTTTTCGCAGAGATGGCCAGCAACCTGTGCGATGGCGCTCGGCTGCTGAAACGCACTCTGGACGATTTCAAGGATATTGAATCCCGCGTCCAGCAGCTCAAAAGCATTGAACATCGCGGCGATGAGATGACCCACAACGTCCTTACAAAACTCAACCAGACCTTCATCACCCCTTTTGACCGTGAAGATATCCATCGCCTCGCCTCTTCGCTGGACGACGTGCTCGATTTTGTTTATGCCGCCGGCGTGCGGCTGATTATGTACAAGATCAACACCGCGCCCGAGGCCGCTTCCCTTCTCGCCGAAGTCGTTGTCAAGCAGTGCGGTCAGCTTTCTGAAGCTATGGGCCGTCTGGAAAAACAGAACGAACGTGTGCTTGAGAACTGCGTGGAGATCAATCGCCTGGAAAATGAGGCTGACCAGATAGCACGCGTGGCAATCGCCCTGCTGTTTGAAAAGGAGAAGGACCCGATTTCCCTGATCAAGCTCAAAGAACTTTACGAAGTCCTGGAAACCGCCACCGACAAGGCTGAAGACGCTGCCAATGTTTTGGAGGGCGTGGTGCTGAAGAGCACCTGATTCACAAGATGCGGAGCAATCCAATTTTCTGAGGCGAGCCAGGTGCACTCAAGCTTACTGCTGGTTGTAATCACCATCCTCATTGCGCTTTCGTTCGACTTCCTCAACGGCTTTCACGATGCCGCGAACAGCATTGCAACTGTGGTTTCAACCCGCGTGCTCTCGCCGCGCCTGGCGGTGGTATGGGCAGCAACGTTTAATTTCATTGCCGCGTTCATATTCGGAATCGCTGTGGCCAAGACGATCAGCGGCGGCCTGGTGGATCCCAAACAGGTCACGCAATACGTGATTCTCTGCGCGCTGGCGGGGGCGATCATCTGGGACATTCTCACCTGGTGGTGGGGTCTGCCAACTTCTTCCTCTCACGCGCTTATCGGGGGGCTGGCTGGAGCCGGAATCGCGCGCGCGGGCTGGCAGGTGCTGATCCGCGAGCCCAAACTCCACTGGCCGATCATCGGCACGGTTCCTGGACTGGGCGAAAAATGGATGGCAACTCTGATTTTCATCGTCCTTGCACCCGTCATCGGCTTAATTATTGGGCTCATCCTGATGGTGGCCGTGTCGTGGATTTTTCGCCGCAGCGCGCCGCGCACTGTCGATAAGTTGTTCCGCAAACTACAACTTCTCTCTGCCGCCGGCTATAGTCTGGGCCATGGCGGCAGCGATGCCCAGAAAACCATGGGTATTATCGCCGGCGCTCTCCTCGCAGCAGGGTACATCACGCCTACGCAGTTTGCTCGCGGATGGGGACCCTATAAGTGGTACATCATTCTGGGCGCAAACGCCGCGATGGGATTGGGAACTTACTTCGGCGGATGGCGCATCGTGCATACCATGGGATCGAAAATTACCAAGCTCAAGCCCGTGGGCGGATTTTGCGCCGAAGGAGCGGGCGCTATCACACTCTTCGTTTTGGCTTATCACGGCATTCCTGTGAGCACCACGCATACCATCACTGGAGCCATCGTTGGAGTCGGCTCCACAGGGCGGCTTTCCGCGGTGCGATGGGGCGTCGCGAAACGGATCGTCTGGGCGTGGGTGCTCACCATTCCGGCATCCGCCGTCGTCGCCGCGATAACTTTTTATATCGTCAAACTATTTGTGCATGGCGCCTGAACCGGCGTGCTCACAGGCATGTGAGAATCCGCGCTACGGAGGTGCTGCCTGTGAGGCGGGCGAGAATCAGTATGATTTTCCGTGCGTTGAGGCCTACAATACTTCTCAATAAGGGGGGTACTCTATGGCTGCCTCTTCACCAACTGCTGCCCAGTTGTTCTGGATAAAGACTGATGCGAAAGGTAAGTACGAGCTTGTGCTCGATGGCCAGCCTCTGGGATGGTTGCATCACGGTGAGTACTGGAACGCTGAATCCCGCGCGCAGTTCGCCGGACACACATGGCTGTTTCGGCGGCCCGGCAGCGCCTTAGGCCGAACCGAGATTCTGCAGGGAGACAATCCCAGCGCAATAGCTTCCTACAAATCACACTGGGGTGGCGGCACATTGACCTTTTCTGATGGCAGCAGGATGGTCATTTCCAGTAAAGGAGTCTGGCATCACATTTGGTCGCTGCTTGATGCCAACGGCGAGGCAGTACTGCATATCGAGCCCAAGCCCCGCAAGGTTGCCGTGATCCCAGGCCAAGCCCTGGCTATGCCAAGTGAAGACCGCAGCCGGCTGCTGCTCCTTACGTTCTTTCTCTGGCACGAGATCCTTCAGGCCCAGGATGAGGCTGAGATGGTGGCAATCATGAGCGCCACCAGCTAGAAGATCGGGGACATCGATGTCCCGATATGCCGATGCCCTGATGATCCGATCAGCCGATAATCCGATCTCTCATCCCACTTGCAGCGGCACGATTTGATGCTGGCCGCATCCCGGCTTCAATGATTCCTTAAGCCTGGCCACCATACCCACTCCGTACTTCAGAAGGAAATACGCGGCGCCAATCTCCCGTTCCTGCAATTCTTTGTTGGGGTATAACAGCGTGGAGAGCTCGTCTGCATGACGCTGAATCTCTGAATCTTTGCGCGCCTCGGCGCGGGCAGCTTTTTCCTGCAGAGCCTGGAGTTGATGGCGCATCTTTGAACCGGCATTTGCAGCGGCGTCCACCAGAGTGCGATCGAGCTTTTCCAGCGACTGTTGCACCAGGCGCAGCGCGGTTTCCAGATGGTCTGAGGCGGCGTCAAAGCTTGCGGTAACGCTCTCTGGTAGACCTCGCGCAGCAATATTTTCCCGCAGCTTCTCCGGTCCGTCGAAGAGGTCTGAAAGCTGCAACCCGTACCGGTCCAGTAGCTTGGCTTGACGCGGCTCAACCAGAGTGGCGAAGAACCGTGGCAGCACAGGCGTGACTCGGCCAGCCAGCGCGCGATAAACAGTTTCAATCTGGGCAAAGTAGGCAATCTCGGCGGGACCGCCCATATAAAAGAGGGTCGGAAGAAGAAA
>Ga0070681_10007043_pt1 | contig 10950 bp, 11 predicted proteins | sample KBSC83BmetaG_FD_65650 | JGI IMG/M metagenome (GOLD analysis project Ga0070681, IMG submission 65650) | Corn rhizosphere microbial communities from Kellogg Biological Station, Michigan, USA - KBS C8-3B metaG | ecosystem: Host-associated > Plants > Roots > Rhizosphere | place: USA: Michigan...
GAACCACGTCCTCACAAATGCCAAGCGGTTGGGAAACCAGCCATCCAACAAGAGTGGCTTGTTCACCGCGATGTGAGGCGTCACGGCCGCACCGAAATGCCAGGCGGCATATAACGAGGGTATCGCGGCGACGCCGAGGCACAGCGCGAACGCACCAATCCACGCGTCACGGTGCGGTTTCGGATCGAGAAGAGGAAGACCCGATGCCACGGCCACTACGAACCAGATCGCTTCCGGCCGGAGCAAGACAGCGGTTCCGAACAGCAAGCCGACAAGGACACCACGCCGCATCGTCTGCGCGCGGACGAGCAGCGCAGTGGCGGCAGCCGCGGCTCCGAGCGCAGGAGTGTGTTCCCAGAATTCCAGCGCGTAGAACACGAACGGGGTGCAGACGGCCGCTATCATGACGACGAAAGCGGGATTGCGACGTTCGTCCAGGCCCACCGCAAGCCACGCGCAGCCGATGATCGCGAGGACGAAGCCAAGGACGGGCAAGACGTACACGCCCCGGATGCCGAAAGCCGCCAGCAGCGGTGCCGAGGTCAGCGCGAACAGTTCAGATGTCGCCGCATGGGCGTGATTGCCATGGACCGGAAAAAACGGATCGACAAAAGGCGCCTTGTTGCTGCCGATAGTCGGCAGGTCCACCTCCATGGGTCGTTCAGGGTGGGCATTCACCGACCGCGCTGCAATCAATTTCACCCCGGGGTCGCCGAGGAAGAAGGCGTCTTGCGGCATACCAACGGCAAGGAAGGCGACGAGCAGCGTGATTGCGGCGACGGTCGCGGCGAAGAGCCGTTGTTGCTGGACGCCAGACACCATTCGGGGGGAGCCTCGTGGTCGGTTTCTACGCTGTCAGGAAAACGTCCGCCCTCACCATTCATCAAGCAGGGGCCTGTCCATCCGCACAATGCGATCCGACCCGAACGTGAAAAACACAACGCCGCGCCAACCGGCAAATCCGCCTGGCCCGTTGTACGAGTACTTCTCGATTGACGGTCCGATGCGGATTTGCCCCAGCCGATACGCTATGCCAGCCTTGATTTGTTGCAGGCCGTTGAAGGCCTCATCGCTGGCGATCGGATTCCGCGGCTGCAAACGGCGCCACTTGTGTCGAAAGAACGGCTCGAACGATTCGCCAAGTTTCAGCGACAAGTAGCTGTCCACGCCCGTCTGCACGTAGAACCCGGTACCGGCGTTGAAACTGAAAGTGATGTTGCGGGATCCGTTGATGGTGAGGACTGATTGCCCTCTGGAGAGCGCCGTCGTCACGTCAAACGTTGGCACTGTTGCCGAGTGGCCGTTCAGGTCGGTGTAGGTCAACTGGCCGACCTGCGCCATCGCCGTCAGCATTCCGAGCGGTTTGGTTTGGAGGCCAAACATCGCCGTTCTGCCTCGGCCATCGTTGCCTCGTACGAACAGGAATTTGTCGTCCGTGAAGTCCACTGAAGCGGTGAATGACGTCAGCGGCGTCGCAGCCCAGCCCACTTTCGTGCTCCAAATCGTCGTATCGCGATTGAGATTGAATTGCAGGCTCGACGTCCGGAATCGCTGATCGGCGTCATAGCGAAGCCCGAGACGCTTCGCCGTCAGGGTCGCACTGAAACGGTGCCCGACAGGTTGAACATGGAAATCCCCTTCGAACGTATTCTCGATTCGGCGGGAACGGATCCCGAGCTCGAAGCCGACAAAGTCAGTCGGTGGCGCGTAGTGGTTTCTGTGCGACGCCACGCCGCTGACCCCAAACAGTCCGCCCTCTGTATGGAACTGAACGGAATTGAAGTGATTCCATGTGCTCGTGCCGCCGCCAGTCTGATATGAAACGGCATTCTGGAAATTGACATGAGCACGACCGCGATCGAGCCACCCTTCAATCTGGGGCGCGAAATAGTTCTCCTGCCCCGGACCGCCGGTTGACGTGCGGATCAAGTTCGTGTCGTAGCCGGCAAAGTAGTAAACGGCCGGCGTCACACTCACGCCCGTGCCGAGAGGGATACGAAGCTCAGTAGGCGAGTCGGTTTGAGCGACTGCGAATGCGGCGTTCGCGATGAGCAGCGCCACACTCGCCGAAATCGCGCGTCTCGTGCTCATCAGCCCCCCACATAAATGATCTTGCTGCCCTCGGGTTCCATCGTGAACGGGATCTCGGTCAGACCAATCTGGAGCATCGTGCGCCGGACGCGCGGCTGGAATCGGCGCGGTACGCACACCAACATGCAGCCACCGGCACCGGCGCCGAGAATTTTTCCGCCTTCAGCTCCTGCTTCTCGCGCCTTCGTGTAGTAACGGTCGAGGCTGCCGTTGGTGACGCTCGAAGCCATGCGCTTTTTGAGCTGCCAGGCGCGGTCGAGAATGTCGCCAAGTTCGATGGTTTCGTTGTGAAGCAACTGGCACCGCAGCTCTTCCGACAGCCAGACCAGTTGATCCATGGCGACCTTGACATGACCGTTCGAGTTGATCCGCCGTTTGGCGTGGCGGAGCACGGAACTGGCCGAGCGCTGCATCCCTGTATAGAAGAGGAGCAGTCGGCTCATGATCGACTCGCTGGCGTCTTTCGAGCAGATGATCGGATTCACTTCAACCGTCTCGTCGGGATTGAAGCGGACGTGCTGAAACCCTCCGTAGGCCGCGATGTACTGATCCTGTTTTCCGATCGGCTTGCCGAGGACCTCGATTTCGATGTCGCAGGCCTGACGTGCCAATTCTTCCGCTGACACGTGACGGCCCTGGAACGCGTACAGAGCATTCAGGGCACCGACCGTGACGGTGGACGAAGAGGCCAGGCCGATGCCTGCGGGAAGATCCGCGATGGTCGTTACTTCCACGCCGCCCGTGATGCCCACCATCTTCATGGCTTCGCGGATCAGATCGTGTTGAAGCTGGTCCACACGGCGCACGATTTCGGTCCTGGTGTACGACACGCGGATCGAGCTGTCGAAGCGCTTGTTGACGGTTACGTACACGTACCGGTTGATGGCCATGGCGACCACGCTTCCCGGACGAGCGTGGTAGTACTGCCGCAGGTCGGAGCCGCCCCCCACCAGACTGACGCGAAATGGCGTTCGAGAAATGATCATGCGGACGCTCCCGAACTCTCCGACGAGCGAGGTGGCACGCGCGCGGCCCAGTCGTGGCAGCCCTGTGCCAACGACTGCGGCGTGCCGATGTCCCGCAGATACCCGTCGAGGAGCTGTCCGTACATCTGCCCGATCAAGCGGGGGAAGACGTCTGTTCCAAAATCCACGATCGGCCGATCGTGCGGGATCTCATCGAACAGCGCCTGACGGCTGACGTAGATGCCGGCATTGGCGAGGTGTCCCTTCGGATGCGCCGGCTTCTCGTGAAAACCAACGATGCGCCCCTCCGAGCTGAGTTCGACAATCCCGGAGCTCCGCGGAGTGGGTGTGCAGAACAGCCCCATTGATAGCGCTCCCAAGTGAGACCGGTGAAACGCCAACAGACTCGGCAGAGACGCATCCGTGAGGTTGTCTGCGTAGAGGATGAAAAAATTGTCTTCCCCTCGGACGAAGTCACGATTGCCGAGCACCGTTCCAGCATTCCCGACCGGTTCTTTCTCTCGCACGATCCGGACGTTGATTGGCAAGTCCTGCAAAGCGAGGAACTCCTCCACCTGGTCGATGTGACGCGAAACGTTGATCAGAACCGAGTCGATGCCTGATCGGTTGCAGAGATCGATCCAGATCGACAGGAGCGGCACGCCATTGATAGGTACGAGGCACTTGGGCACGCGATCGGTCAATGGCCGCAGCCGTTCGCCCAGTCCTCCAGCGAGAAGAAATGCCTTCATCGAATCACCCCCGACGACTTTAACCATCCGTGCGGCTGATTCCTCGCGGACGCCGCGCGCACATCCGCTTCCCAAGCCGCACCACATCGTCTGATTTCGCAACGATCACAGGCGGACTCGAGATGGCTTGGATGATGCAAAGTTCGTCGCAGCCGGGAGAGCGCTGTGTCCGTTTCGCACGTTTCGCTGGAGACCGTCAAGAAGGTTCGCCGCACCACCGTGCGTCCGATGAAACGTTGGCGTGACGGTGGCAAAGCCGCTGTGGAATGGCTGCTTGCCTTCACCGCCGTCATCGTCCTGTCGCCGCTGTTCATCGTCATCGCGCTGCTGATTACCGTCACGACTGGACGACCGGTGATCCATCGACGTCGCGTGGTCGGACGTGGGGGCGCCGAATTCGATGCGTTCAAGTTCCGGACAATGGTGTGCGGCGCCGAGCGTGTGCTGGAGCAGGACGATCGGCTGCGCGAGCTCTTCGCCCGGAACTGGAAGCTGTGTGCAGATCCACGAGTGACGCCGGTCGGACGGGTCCTTCGCAAGTACAGCCTCGACGAGCTGCCGCAACTGCTGAATGTGCTGCGCGGGGAGATGGCGCTCGTTGGTCCGCGCATGATCTCGCCGCCGGAACTTGCCCGTTACGGCGAACTGCAATCGAAGCTGTGCTCGGTGCGACCCGGCCTGACCGGTCTGTGGCAGGTGTCGGGCAGGCAGACCGTGTCCTATGCACGCCGGATCGAGCTCGATATGCATTACATCGACAACTGCAGCCCGCTCACCGATCTCTCGATTCTGGTTCGAACGTTGCCGGTAGTCATGCGCGCGGAAGGCGCGTTCTAGGAGGCGTGGGTCGTGCACTTGCTGGTGACCGGGGGCGCCGGGTACGTCGGGAGCGTCGTCGCAGAGTTTGCGGTGCGCGCCGGCCATGAGGTCACGGTCATCGACAACCTGCAGAGTGGCAAACGCGGCGCCGTTCCCAACGGTTGTTGTCTGGTCGTGGCGGACTTCGGTGACGAGCAGACGCTCAACCGCGTGTTCGCTGGTGGCCGCGTCGACGCGGTCATTCATCTCGCCGCCGAAGCGGCCATCGGCGCGTCGATGAGCGATCCCGCCAAATTTTTTGTGAACAACGTGTCGAAAGGATTGACGCTGCTTGAAGCGATGTGGCGGCACGGCGTACGACGGATGGTGTTTTCGTCAACCGCCGCCACATATGGCGAACCGCGCAGCGTGCCGATCGCCGAGGACCATCCGCTGCAGCCGATTAATGCCTACGGTGAATCCAAACTGATGTTCGAGCGATGCCTGGGCTGGTTCCATCGCGCTTACGGCATCCGTGCGATCTGCCTCCGCTACTTCAACGCCGCCGGCGCCACGGCCTCCCACGGTGAGGATCGCGCCGAGGAGACGCACCTGATCCCGTTAGCGCTCGCCGCTGCCGCCGGAAGACGCGATGCCTTGTGCGTGTACGGAACCGATTACCCGACGCCGGACGGCACCTGTGTTCGCGACTACGTCCACGTGTCCGACATCGCCCGCGCCCACCTCGCAGCGCTCGATCGTATCGATGAGATCGGCTTCGATTGTTTCAATGTCGGCAGCGAATCAGGCTATTCGGTGCTCGAGGTAATTCGCGCGACTGAAGCGGTGATCAAACGCCGGGTTCCGCACGTCATGAGCCGCCGGCGTGCCGGCGATCCCGCGGTCCTGGTGGCCACCGCTTCGAAGCTCGGGCGGGTGCTGCACTGGCGCCCGCGTCAGAGCTCACTCGAGGCGATCGTCGAAAGCGCATGGGCGTGGCGTACACGCTTCCCCAACGGCTATGCCTGCTGACTCGCTCCAACGCCGACGGCAGGATGTGACGATCTCGATCGTCAGTTTGAATACGCGGGAGCTGCTGGCGGCCTGTCTGCGGTCGGTGATGGCGACCACCCGCGTTTCCTTCGAGGTGCATGTCGTCGACAACGGATCTTCTGACGGCAGCACCAGCATGGTCGCAGTGCAGTTCCCCCACGCGCGACTCACCCAGAGCGGTTCGAATCGCGGCTTTGCAGCGGCGAACAACTGCGCCATCCGGGAGGCAGACAGCCGGTATGTGCTGCTGTTGAACCCGGACACTCTCGTCTCCCCCGAGACCATCGGCGACCTCATCGCGTTCATGGACGAACATCCGCAGGTCGGCATCTGCGGTCCGAGGATCGTGTTCCCGGACGGCCGATTTCAGTCGTGCGGATACCGCTTCCCGACGCTGATGTCGGAAATTCGCCAGTCGAAGAACGTGAACAAAGTTCTTCGTGTCCTGATCGGCGACGAACCGGCGCTCGCGATGAAACCGGTGCCCTACGACGTCGACTGGGTTGACGGCGCCTGCCTGCTGATCCGGCGTGAGACGCTTCGCGAAATCGGATTGCTCGACGAACAGTTTTTCCTGTACGCCGAGGAGCTCGACTGGTGCTTTCGCGCGCGCAAGCGGGGCTGGCGGATCTGCGCAGTGCCACACGTGCAGATGATCCATTACCAGGGGCAGAGCAGCGGGCAGATGAGCGATTTCTCGCTCGCCCATCTCGTCGACACACGCCTGCGCTATTACCGCAAGAACCACGGACTGCCGATGGCCGCTGTGACCAGCGTGGTCTATGCCGCCGGCTGCATCAAACAGCTCAGACGAGACCGTCGAAAAGCCAGGGTGAAGCTGCACGCCACTCTGCGCTGGTGGCGAACGCTCGTGACGGCGTGATGCGATGCGAGTCCTGTTTGTTTCCCCGTACATGCCGTCGCCCGTTCGGGTCAGGCCCTATCAGTGGATTCGCGCGCTCGCTCGGCATGGTCATCGCGTGCGGCTTGTCGCCTTGCAGCCGCCCGAAGACCAATGGGTGACCTCGCCGCCGGCGGCGGACTGCTGCGAGCGGGTGACGGTATTCCCATTGAGTCGTACTCGAACGCTGTGGAACGCCGCCGCCGCGGTCACGCGCGATATCCCGCTGCAGGCCGCGTACTCGCTCCACCCCGCAGCGGAACGCTATATCGCGACCGAGGCACGTCAATGCGACGTCGTCCATGTGGAGCACCTGCGAGGCTCGCTGCTCGCCGGACGCGTACAGGACACACCCTGCGTGATCGATGCGGTCGACTCCATCACGTCCCTGTTCGAACAAGCCGTGCGACAGGCTCCGTTCTGGCGGCAGCGGCTCGTCGCGCGTCTCGATCTGGGCCGGACCAGAAGATTTGAGGCAGGTCTGTCGACGCGGTTCGAACGCACGCTGGTTTCCTCCCGCCGCGATGCCGCGGCGTTCACCGCATTGGCGGGCGGGCAGGCGGTGAGCCGAGTCGTGGCGTTGCCGAACGGCGTGGATCTCGACTACTTCCATCCGCTCCCATCGTCGCCCCAGGCAGAGACGATTCTCTTCACCGGCAAGATCAGCTACCACGCCAACGAAGCCGCGGTGCTCGAGCTCGCTCGCCGCATCATGCCGCTCGTGTGGAGTGAACGGCCGCACGCGCGGCTGGTGATTGCCGGCAAGGATCCCTCGCAGGCCGTTTCGCGGCTGAGCGACGACCCGCGGATCACCGTCACCGGTTACGTGGAGGATCTGCGGCCGTTCTTCTGGTCGGCGACGGTGGTGGTTGCGCCGCTGGTCTACGGAACCGGCATTCAGAACAAAGTGCTCGAGGCCATGGCGTGCGGTGTGCCGGTCGTCGCGTCAACCGCTGCGTGCGCGGGAATCACCGCACCACCAGAACGGGCCTTGCTGGTCGGATCCGACGCGCAGCAGATCGCCGCGCATGTGATCGCGCTGTTTCGTGATCCCGCACGATGCGCCGAGCTGGCGGCCGCCGGGCGACGGTATGTGCAGATGCAGCACGACTGGCATCAACTCGGTCGGCGGCTGATCGACGTGTACGAAGACGCGCAGAAAGCGTATCGACGCTGTGCCTGAGAGCGAGGTTCACATTTCAGATTCCAGAATCCAGATTTCAGATTTAGATTTCAACATTCTGGACGCTGGCCTCTGGTCCTCTGAAATCGGCCATCAGAAATCTGCAATCTGCAATTCCGTGAGGAGGTTGAAGTGTCCCAGATAGCTACTGCCACGTTCACCCATCCGCTGTTCTATGCGCACGGATCGGCCGAAATCCATCCCTCGACTGAAGTGGGACCAGGCACGAAGATCTGGCACCAGGCCCAGATCCGCGAAAACGTCCGCATCGGCGCCAACTGCGTGATTTCGAAAGATGTCTACATCGATACCGGCGTCAGCATTGGCGACCGCGTCAAGATCCAAAACGGTGTGTCGGTCTATCGAGGCGTGATCCTTGAAGACGATACGTTCGTGGGACCGCATGCGGCGTTTACCAACGATCTGACACCGCGTTCGTTTTCCGACGAGTGGGAAATTGTTCCGACCCGCGTGCGGCGCGGCGCGGCGATCGGCGCCAATGCCACGATCGTGTGCGGTGTGACGCTGGGACCGTACTGCATGGTCGCCGCAGGGTCGACGGTGACGCACGACGTGCCGCCGCACGCGCTGGTAATCGGGAGTCCGGCTCGAGTCGTGTCATACATCTGTCGCCGCGGTCATCGGATGGAGCCCGACAACCCCGTCGATTACGAGAGCAGCTATCGCTGCGCTGAGTGCGGCGAGATCCTGCAGGTCACGGTCCAGTTGGCATGGGCCGACCCGTTGAAATAGCACGTGGAACTCTCCTGGTTCTCGCCGCAGAGCCTGGGCGGCATCGTGGCGGTGCTGGCGTTCGGGATCGTGTGTCTGCGCGATCTGCGGATCGGTGTCATCGGCCTGACCGCCGCGGGGTGCATCAGGAACGTGACCATCGGTGCGTTTTCCGGCAGCGAGACGGCGCAGGGACTGCTTCCTGTCGAAGCGCTCATCTCCGTGATGTTTGCGGTCTGGCTGTTCACCCGTGGTCGCCGGCCGATTCGGGCGGTGCCGTTCAATACGACGTTGTTTCTGCTCCTGCCGATTTCGGCGCTGTCGCTCGTCGTGGGATTTGTGATGTACGACCCCTCGATTCCGGTCGATCACATGAAGCTATCGGTGTCACTGGGACAAATTCTGCTGACGATGTGGCCGATCGCCATGTATCTGGTCGTCGCCAACGTGGTCCACGACACAAAAACGATCGATACGATTCGCACCATCGTCATCGTGCTGGCAGTACCGTCGATGGTGCTGGTCGTGGCGCCGGGCGCCTGGACCTACGTCGACTGGAGCACCAGCTTCGCCCTGCCAGCATCGTCATTTGCCTTCGTGGAGTGCCTCCAGACGAGGTCGACCCCGAAAAAGATGTGGTGGCTGCTTGTCACGCTCGCGCCGGCGGTGTACGGCATCGAGTTGGGGAAGGCCTTTTATTACGGCTACGTAGCGGTTTCGGCCGCGATCATTCTGTGGCTCTCAGCACGTCGCGTCGTGATCGTGCTGATGCCGATCGCGCTGGCTGCCTACGTGATTGCCGTTCCCCTCGCGTCGAGCTCCGTCACGCCGGCATTCGTTCGTCATCTCGTCACCGAAGAAGAACAGCAACAAAGCCTCGGTGGAACCGGCGGCCGCGATCACCTCATTCTCGACGGGCTGGGCATCTGGTCGCGTGCTCCGGTCCTCGGTGTCGGGCCAGGCAACAACTATCCGTACATGCTGCGGTATTCGGCGCTTGGCACCGCTCACAACCAGTACGTGAACATCCTGATGGAACTCGGAGCGGTGGGCCTCGTGTGCTTCGTGGTGTTCCTGTCCCAGGCGTTGCGCCTCGGTCTGAGGCTCTGGCGCACCGCGCGTGTGCCGTCACACCGGAAACTGGTGCTGGCCTGGCTCGGGATCTTTGGTGGCTTTCTCGTCGGCGGATTCTTCGGCGATTTCATGTTGCCGAGCATTCGCAATTCGGGTCTGGAATTGTTCGCGGAGTTCTACGTGCAGTGGATCGTGCTGGGTTTAGTCGTCAGCGCTTCCGCCATCGAGCGGAAATATCGAACCGGGGCCGCAACCTATGTGTACGCTTGATCGTCTCTTCACCGAATCGAACAGCCTGGCCGATTATGCCGGTCGATACGCGTCGTACATCGCCGACCTGCTGGACCTGCTCGATTACCACGCCATCGACCGCGTCGGGCACCTGTTTGAAGCGGCGCGTCTGCAGGGACGCACGATTTTCATCGCCGGCAACGGCGGCAGCGCCGCAACCGCGTCGCACTTCGCCTGCGATCTCGCCTTCGGACCGCGCACGCACGGCGGGAAGGCGTATCGCGTCATCAGCCTGGCGGACAATCACGCCCTGCTGACTGCCGCGGGCAACGATCTCGGCTACGAGACGGTGTTCTCGGAACAACTCAAGACGCTGCTCGCGCCGGGGGATGTGGTGCTGGCCATTTCCGCCAGCGGCAACTCGCCGAATATTCTCGATGCGGTCGAGTATGCCAATCAGGTTGGTGCAGTAACGATCGGCCTGACCGGATTCGATGGCGGCCGGCTGCGTCATCTCACCAGAGAACACATTCACATTCCGACGCCGGCTGGTGATTACGGGCCCGTCGAAGACCTCCATCTGATGGTCAACCATCTAATCTCGTCGTATCTGGTGCGGCTGACACGAGAAGAGACGGACGGCGAGTTGGTGTTTGCGCTCGATCGCTCGGGGCGTGCGCGGCCAGCTGTTTCCGCTTCGGTAGAAACCGCGTGAGTTGCCGATCGGGTCTTGTGATGGCCACGCCGTCACTCAGGGGCGTCGACGTTCACGGGCGTCGCTGGGATTGGCGCTGAACTTGCTCAGTGTGGACTCGCCAGGGAACTGTGTCCGTTTCTTCGGCACGCCTCCCCGTGAGTGACACTCGAATGAACAGCTGCAGCGCGAACGATCTCTTTCACACGCTCGATGGCCAGAGCGTCTCAGTGCGTTCGGGCAGCTGGCGCATCGAGATCACAGGGATTTTCGAGCACGACGGGTCGTCCTGGATCCAGATGACGCTCAATGGCACGCCTTCGTATCACGTCGCCATCAAGATCACTGGAACCGACAGCCCTGCGGATGTCATGAACGCCTTGCGATCGTGGCTCGACTCTTCCTCGAAAACGAGCGGCCAGATTTTCTACTTCGAACGGTAAGCAACCCACCAGCGGCACTTTGGGATCTGCGCG
>Ga0070681_10007044_pt1 | contig 10949 bp, 11 predicted proteins | sample KBSC83BmetaG_FD_65650 | JGI IMG/M metagenome (GOLD analysis project Ga0070681, IMG submission 65650) | Corn rhizosphere microbial communities from Kellogg Biological Station, Michigan, USA - KBS C8-3B metaG | ecosystem: Host-associated > Plants > Roots > Rhizosphere | place: USA: Michigan...
ACCCAGTTGTGCCGATTGAACTTCTTCAGTGTTTCCGCCGCTGGAATGCCCAATTCCGCGAGAGTGCAGAGCAATATCAACAAGATCAGGCGCCTAGCGTCGCGGGCAGCAATCGACGCTTCACTTCCATCTTCCACACCTGTCGTCAAATTATGTACGAGGCCGTTCCGTCGCTCAGCAACCTTCTCCGCCCAGGTACTGCTGACGCCAATTTCTTTTGCGGTTGCCCGATCGAGTTCGCGCACCAACTTGTTGAGATACCAAGCAAGAGATGGCTGTCCGAAGCTTGCCAGATATCGTCGCAATCGCTTGGCAACGCGCGCGTCCAATTCTTGGGGTATTGCATCAATCAACGTAGCGACTGCCTTCTCGCCGCCCTCACCAATCGTTTTGTCCTCTCCGTATCGCAATCTTGCGAATGTCTCAGCTGCTTGAGTGGCGCGCACGAAGAGCGTGACGGCGGGAGTCGCTTCATCATCGAGCAGATTGAGAGCAATGCGAATAGCCAGTCGCTTGTTCTGTGACCATTGGAACCACGTATCGATCCATTGATCTCCTAGGCTGCTTATCGTGCCAAAGGTCGCCGCGACTCCCCAGTGCGAAGTATCGTCATCGTCGCCATAGGTTCTGATTGGCCAAACAACAGCCCGTGGATCGGCATCCGCCTCTGTCGCGCGCGGTTCGATTTGACAGTCCAGCAGCGAGACCGAATTGCCGGTACACACAGAGATAAGGGTTGTCAGACTGCTGATTGTGTCGATCTGCTCTTGGAGTGACACCATTTCTTCTCTTATGAGCGATAGTCGCGGCGTGACTTCTATCTTTGCTTTATGTCGCCCGTACGAACCGGTCCAATGGAACCCAAGTTGAAGTTTTGCCTTTAGCGTTGGGACCGCCACGATCATCTCCGTCGGCAAGCCCGCGTCGATGGACAGATGCCGATGAGTTTCAGTCGCCGCGACCACGGTGTTGCCGACGCCACTCCAGCGTCCGAGATCTGTCGTCCGAATATGAAATTCTCTAGAGCTCACATCATCGAGCGTTTCGGGATGATCACCGAATAGTGCAAAGCGCGAAACGTATCGCTCGGTGTTCGCGCCGCCAGAACGACTAGTCGTCCCCTGAGGAAAGCACTCGAGTAATGCTGCCCATTGATTGTCATAGGTGACGCCATGGATGGCCTTTATGGGCCAGCCCCTAACTGCCTCCTCCGGCAGTCTCTTCAAGAGCTGGTAATGAGGTTCCGCAGCGATTTGGCCATCGAGCTCCAATCGTGGGAACTTGCCGACAACCAAATGAAGCGTCCCAGGAACGCGCTTTTGATCGCCTGGGTCGGGCAACCACCATAGCCCCTTGATCGTCAGAGTGCCGAAACCGATAGCAGACACGTGGAGAACCTTTACTTAGAGAGCAGAACCGCCCCGCCCGATGCCCAGGCAAACATCCTCAATGTCAGAACCCAACAAGCACCACTATATTCCCATTTTCTATTCCAAGCAGTGGGCCGGTTCGAACGGCAATCTCTGTCAATACAGTCGGCCATATAAATCCGTTGTCTACAAATGGAAGAGTCCTGCGGCCGTCGGATACAGGCCGGGGCTCTACACAATGCCGGGCGTACCGCTTGACCAAGCACAGAACATTGAAAAGCGGCTTATGGGGATGACTGATGTCTCGGCGGCGGAAGCGCTCCAAATATTCTTGGAGAGGAACACTGCGGCGTTCGGTGCTCGCGAATGCATCGGTTGGGCCCGCTTTCTTTACGCCTTAACTCATCGCAATCCTGAAAAGATAGCGGAGATGCAGGCCAAACTTGCTATCGACGCTCCGCTTGCCATCGAAGAATATCGATCAGTTTATGATTCGATGCGGAGGACCGCGGATCCTCCAACCTTTGACGAGTTCAAAGCCCAGTACCTCACCAACGAGACGAACATGAGCGCTCTGAACGTGCTTCCGTCTCTCTTGCAGAGTCGGCGGGTGCTATCTCAAATTTCCAATATGAATTTCCGCACTATCCACGTAGACCGCTTCGCCGGCCGCACATTCCTTACTTCTGATCGTCCGATCATTATGACCAACGGCCTATTGAAGCCCGAGAGCCACATCGTCATTGCCATTTCGCCGACCATGCTTTTTGTCGCGGACAATACCGATTACGGATACAAGTTCTTGAATTCTTTGCCAGCCGACAAACTGATCCAGACTATCAATCACCAAGTGGCTGAGCAGTCTTACGAATTTGTTTACGGTACCGATGCTTCCCAGTTGAAATTTATTTCAAAGCGACTGGGCAAGAAAGCTCCGGCGATTCCAGGTGACGCGCTCTAATGTACTGAAATGCCACTACATGACCTCCGCCACCTCGAACCATATTCTGTTGCCCGACATTTCCCACCGTGCCTTGTTGGATGAGTTGATCTTCTGTATCGTGTTGCACCTCCATATAAGAGACAATGCGATCAAGGAAGATCCCGGCATGGCCAACGACGTAAGAGCAGCGCTGCTTGGTGGTGTGTGCGCGATTATCGGCGGGGGAATGGTTGCCCTGATCAACGGCGCATTCGGCGCGCTTCCAACATACATACCGCCAAATCATCATGGCTTTCAGATCGTGCCAGGGGATAGGAAAAGCTGTAACGGCGCGGACATCTCAGCAACCTATTCCGGCTCACGCCCTACGGATGGACTTTGCGAGTTCGGAACCGAAGGCACAATCGCTGTTTGCTGGGATGGCAAGGACTCTCACAACAAGTCTAATCCAAGCAGCGACGCGACGCTGGCGTGGTGTACCTACAAGCACGTAACACCAGCGCAGTGTGAAGGCGGAAGCAAAGGCGCGGAAGGCATTATTTGGGTATGCAAGGACAACATCAAGAAATAGCCCTTACGCTAACTTCTGCCACTAGCGTCCTCCCGGCTCAGACCTTCTTTACCGTTGGTAGATTACCCGTTCAAATCGCGCCGATATCTACTCCGCCCCTCTCACGTCATCATCACCTGGCTGATTACGAAGTTGCTGACGCCAGTTCGGCGGCGGTTGTCGTCTCGGCGTGGGCAGTGGCATCGCCCACGCTGGTGGCTGCCAATCTTTTGAGATGCTTCTTCAAAAGATGAACGACACATCGGTAGTAAGCCTTCGAGTGACGTGGTGTTGCACGCTGCGGCGTACTGTTTCGAGGCATGTCTCGTGTGTGTCCACTGAGTGTGTGAAGCGCTGAACCGTGGCTTAGAATATGAGTTAAAAAGTTCGAGTTTTTGATCGCAAAAGTGATCGCCAAAACGGTGGCTCAAAATAGGGTCGGAAAGTTCGAGGTTAGAAGATGTCTCTGGCGGCCAAGCCGCCCCGGTTTTGATAGAATAGGTGCATGCCACTTCCAGATTTCCCGCCGCCCAAAGAAATTCTCGATATGGAGCCCGAGGAGCTTGCCCCCTTCGTGTTGCGCCACCTGCAGAAGCAGAGAGAGAAACTCAATCGATATAACTTCACGCTGCCGAACGACCGAGAGCTGCATGAAACCCTCGGACTCGACTACGACCGATATCTCAAACGCCTGATGGAAGCCTGGGTATGGCTTGAGCGAGAAGGACTGGTAGCGCCAACGCCAGGCGAACAGGGCGACTGGATGTATGTGACTGACCGGGGCAGAAAGATTGTCACCTCGGAAGACTTCACAGCTTATCGCCAAGCCGCGTTATTCCCCGGTCACTTTGACCCGGTGCTCGTGCGGATGGTTCGGCCACTGTTTCTGCGAGGCGACTATGAAACGGCTGTATTTCGGGCGCTAAAGGAAGTCGAAGTGCGCGTTCGTGCCAAGGGTGCCTTCACCAATGACGACTTTGGTGTCGACCTTATGAAGAAAGCATTCGGCCCGACCGGACCTCTCACAGACAAAAAGGCACCGAAGGCGGAACAGGACCGTGTGCGAGAATTATTTACCGGTGCACTTGGTGCCTTCAAGAATCCTGCAAGTCACCGCGAAGTGCGCTTTGATGATCCAAGCGAAGTCATCGACGTTCTATCGTTGGCCAATCAGTTGCTTCGCATCGTCGATCGCGCATAAGGAACACACCTATGAAATTCCTATTCAATAGCCGCGGCAGCCATATCGCGAATCTAGTGAACGATCAGCTGCATGCACCTACAGGAGCAAACATCGGGCACTACATGAAATCGGAAGGCATATTTATCGATATGCATGGTCGCTACCTTGGAGAAATTCTTTACGACGATCGGCTCGTCTACAACAACTCCTCTCCCTATAGGAGCACGAACTACGGGTCGTATGGCAACTATGGAAACGTGGGGAACTACGGAAATCCTGGCAATTGTGGTTCCATAGGTCTGCCAGGTGGTTACAGGGATATTGAATTCTCCTAGCTCAACCCGATCAGTGCTTCGCCTTCGTTCAAATGATTGAGCTCCCGCAGCCTATTTATCTCGCATCTCCTCCTTCTCTCTTCGATCGAGCGATAGATTGCCAGCATGGCTTTAAGGTACCGCTGTAGTCGCGCAGTCGCCTCGAGGACCTCTTCTTCGGTCGCGTCCTTCATCACGCGCCGAACGAACGGTGGCACATACGGTTCTTCATTCTCCATATGCCGGCAGCGTACCAAAGACTTCGTCTCTGTACTTACGCCACATCCCGAAGATCATCACTCGGTTGATTGCGCAGCTGCTGGCGCCAGTTCGGTGACGGCTGTCGTCGAGGCTCAGGCAGCGGCATCGCCCACACCGGTGGCTGCCAATCTTTCAGATGCTTCTTCAGAAGATGAACGACGTGTTGGTAATGCGTTTTGGAGCGGCGTGCTGTTGCGCGCTGCAGGGTACTTGTTCGAGGCGCGTCTCGCGTGTGTCCACAGGTTAGAACAGAAAGGTCGGAAATGAGCTCGCGAAAGGGCGATTGCGTTGTCAGATAAGGCTCTTTTCCGATCAGTAGTCGGTTCGAGGTGAGTTCCACGAAAGCATCGCGGAACTTTTCTGTATCTGAGGTGGCTTCCTCGATGCGCAGATAGCGCACAAATTCGAGAAACCCCTTGATCTGCAACGCAATCTGGCTGGGCGTAGTCGTCGCCCTCTGATGGGCTTGTTTGGCGCTGGCTAGTTCGAGGAGAAGCGCGTCCCTTCGCAATCGATAGGCGTCTTGTTCAATGCGTTGATCTAAATAGGCGTCCGTCAGCCTGCGATCTCGCTCGGTGAGCGCGTCTATTCGAAGTTGAGCCGTCTTTATGTGCTCTGCCGTCGCCTTCTCCGCTTCCTTCTTATCCAGGTCGATGAGGGGTAGCATTTCGTTCAAATCCGAATCGGAAAAGGCCAAGTCGGCGACCGCCCGAACAAGGCACTGAGAAATAGCGTCCTCCCGAACGCCGGTAGTTATGCAAGCGGAGTTTTGGCATCGATAATAGACGATCCCTTTTTGCCGCTCGCCGATGAGTGTCACACTGCACGCATCGCACTTGAACAAACGCCTGTAGAGAAAGTCGTGCCTCAGCGGCTTGGCATTCAGCTTTCCGTCCATGATGTCTTGTACTTTTCGGAACAATTCCGCATCAATCAGCGGCTCATGTATGCCTGAAAAGACTTCGCCCGTTGAGGCTAGTCGAATAACGCCTGCATAGAACGGATTGCGGAGTATCGAGGTGAGCGTGCAAAGATTTAGCGGCGCACCATCCCTTCTCCCAAATCCCTGTCGGTGAAGTTCGGCGCGTAGCGTGCGAAAGGAGTAGTGTTTCGTTGCATATAGTTCAAACATGCGGCGGACAAGTGGACCTTTGATCGGATCAATGGTCTTTGCGTTGCCTTTGCCGTGGTTAAGATAGCCGATAGGTGCACTGAACGGCGTCAGTCCCTGCTTGAGGCGACCGCGCTGTCCCTTTTTCACCTCATCGCGCAGATTGCGAATGTAGTCGACGGCGACTGCTGCCTGGATGTCTGCAGCGAGACGGCCACCTCTGGATTTTAGATCGAGATTGTCGTGAGCGAAGTGCACTTCAATCCCTGCATCGAGCAAGTCTTGAATATGAGCCCAGTCCCAGTAGTTACGGGCGCCCCGGTCAATCTTGTGTACGATTACGCCAGCCGCTTTTCGCTTCTCCAGCGCGGCCATCATCCGCATGAATTGCGTTCGGCCTTTCTTTGCGGCTGTCTCGCGATCCTCAAACCACTGAGAGATGGTGAGATTATGTAGGCGCGCAAACGACACGATCTCATCCCGTTGCTCCTGCAGAGATGTACCACGCTGACCTTGCTTTTGTGTAGAAACGCGAATGTATGCGAAGCAGGACTTCATGGATTAGATGGATCTGCACTATCAGTTGGTAATCTACCATGCATCTTAGTTTGCTCCGAGTCGCCGGCCGCCTTCTGCTCAGCCAACTGAACGTAGATGCCGTACATCGCCTTTAGGTATCGCCGCAGACGACTCGTGGCCTCGAGTAACTCTTCCTTTGTTGCCCCTCTCATAACGCGGCGCACGAACGGTGGAATGTACGGATCTTCTTGGGACATAGAAAGCCATGCTACGCGCTCGCGCACCTTGCTCGTAGACGTGGGAACGCATTTGCGATCGTGCCTCCCCACGTCTACCCCCACTCCATGCATTGCGTACGCTGTAGATATGAATCTCAAACCACGCAGACCGACACGCATGGTGTCGGATGTGCTGCCCGACGGAACGCTGGTCGAACTCGTACAGGCGGGATCGCATACGGAAACAGACTTGGTCATTGCACGCGACGACAAGATCAAAGTGCAATCCAAATGGACGAAGGATGGCCTGGACTACATTCCGGTTCCTGCGGCTCACAATCTCATTAAGCACCGCGCCATTAGGCTGCCCGGATTACCTCTTGAGTACGACAATGCAGAGCAGCTCGCCGACGAGATCGAAGCGTATGCTTGCCGGTACGTGGCCCTCTCGCCGGAGTTTCTGAAGGTCGCAAGCTCGTATGTCCTTCTCTCCTGGGTGTACGACGCTTTCAATGAGGTGCCGTACTTACGCTTTCGGGGTGACTACGGCTCCGGAAAAAGCCGCGCCCTCATTGTCTTTGGCAGCATCCTCTACAAGGGCTTCTTTGCGAGCGGCGCTTCTACCGTCTCTCCCATCTTTCACACACTCGACACCTTTCGGGGATCGCTCATCCTCGATGAGGCGGACTTCCGATTCACCGACGAGAAAGCCGAGCTGGTGAAGATTCTAAACAATGGCAACGTGAAGGGCTTTCCCGTCCTGCGCACCCAAGTGACGGCGGCCAAGGAATTCGAGCCGCGCGCCTTCTCCGTCTATGGGCCCAAGGTAGTTGCCATGCGCGGCTCTTATGAAGACCGCGCACTTGAGAGCCGCTTTCTGACAGAGGAGATGTCCGGGCGATCGCTGCGTTCGGATATTCCGATTAGCCTGCCTGACGCCCAGGAGGAAGAGGCTCACGTTCTTCGCTCCAAACTACTCATGTTCCGCCTGCGCGAGCGCAGCCGAGCGGCAATCGATCCGTCACTTGCGGACGCAGGGCTTGAGCCCCGCATGAATCAAATATTGCTTCCCTTATTGTCGATTGCTCCTACAGAAGATGCGAGGGCTGAAATTCTGGCCTACGCCGCCAGCATACAGCGCGGCATCGTGTATGACCGGGCCGGATCAACCGAAGGTCAACTCCTCCTAGTTATCGCCGACAGCATCGGTAAAGAGCCGAAGGCCATACTGCCACTCCGCGAGATCGTCGCTGCATTCATCAATCGCTTCGGCTCGGAGTACGATCGGCCGATCACCAATCGATACCTGGGCGGTGTACTGCGCAATCGGCTTGGATTGCCACTCTACAAGACGAACGGCGTGGTCGCCGTGTCGCTCAAGGATGCCGGTCGGATCAAAGCTCTCTTTGCGCGGTACGACATTGGGGAGAGCCAGGGGATAAAGTCTGAATAGCGCCAGCTCAGGGATTTAGGGAGATAGGGAGCAACACAAAGGGTGTCCGTGACAGACACCCTTTGTGTATTCGAGCCAAATTGCTGTATCTGCCGATCGACCGAAGATGCGGTGAGTTCCTCCCTTTCTCCCTGACTTCCAACCAGTAATCCGCTGCTGTGCATTCCCACGTCTTAGCGACGAGCGGATATGGGCGCATGATGTTTGAGGCAACGAAGGCTTAGTAACCTCTTTCGTGCGCCGAACATCATGAACAAGATGTCTTGTTACGTGCGTACCCAGCGATTGAAGTCTGGGTTACTGCAGAAGGACCTACTTGCGCTCCTGCCGACGACGGGCCGCAATCGGGTCTCTACCACTGAGCGGGGTTTGCACCCACCCAATGGCGGGGAAATCTTAGCATATGAGGTCATTTTTGGCTCGCCCGCGCATGAACTCTTCCCAAAGCACTTTGCGGAGGTTGAAGAGGCGGTCGTAGACCGAGCCTATGCGCTCCACCAAAGCTTGGAGGGCAACCTCGACGCCAAGTCGGCCAGAAAGCGCGCATCCCTAGAAGCTATTCTCGCTCGCGCGGTCGACCGCCGGCAGCGCAAGGACCGATGAAGGGTCCTCTTTGTGACGAGTTGGTACTCGCAATTTATCCGACCCCTCGTGGATTTGCGTATGCGCTCTTTGAAGCACCGCTCTCGCCGGTTGATTGGGGCACGAGAGAATTCTTAGGCAAGGACAAGAACGCTCGCACGCTCGGCGCAATCGCTCGGCTTTGCAAAGCAGCGCGTCCCGAAACGCTCGTGATCGAAGACGGGGTAACCGCCAGCTCTAAGCGGTCACAACGCGTGCAGCGTCTCCTTGGGCTCATTGGTGCGATGGCGGAAGTTGAGGACATCAGTCTCGTTCGATATTCGCGGAAGACAATCCGCGAAACCTTCCATCACCCAGCGATTACCCGGCAAGAAATTGCCCAGGCCATCGCAACATACATCCCAGCACTCTCCGATCGATTGCCGCCGATGCGAAAACTTTGGCAGAGCGAAGACCCGCGACTCTGGATCTTCGATGCGGCGTCACTTGCCCTTACGCACTTCGCACGAGTGACGGACGACGAACCTCCTTAGCGTCTCCCAATTTCTGCCTCCAGCGGTCCCTTGCGACCACTCAAACCCCTGGAGGCATCTATGACAGACGTTCTTTCTGAAGCCGCGCCGCGCGGTGATCTGTACCAACGAGTCACCGACGAGATCGTGCAAGCGATAGAGAAAGGAGCCGGCAAGTTCATCATGCCGTGGCATGGCGCCGATGGCAGGCCACGCAACGCGTTCACCGGCGACGCGTATCGCGGCATCAATACTCTTGTTCTTTGGGCGGCAGCTCGCAATCGCGGCTATGTCTCCTGGCACTGGGCAACCTTCCGCCAGTGGCAAGACCTGGGTGCTCGGGTGCGCAAAGGAGAGAAAGCGACAGCCGTTGTTTTCTACAAGCAAGTGCCGGTCGAGGCGGAAGACGCCAAGACGGGCGAGAAGGTGGAAGACACACGGCTCATCGCTCGCATGTACTTCCTCTTTAACACTGCGCAGGTGGACGGTTGGGTTGTGCCTGATCGTTGGCCCGGAGGCATGATCGGCCGTGACGAGAACGTCGAGAACTTCATCGCGGCAACCGGGGCAGAAATACGTTGTGGCGATATCGCAGTGTATTCGCGCGCTGCAGATTACATCTCGATTCCGCATGAGGACCGATTTGTTGGCACAGAGACCAGCTCGGCGACGGAGAGCTACTATTCGACCGTCTTCCATGAGTTGGTGCATTGGACCGGGCACCACGTGCGGCTGGCACGCAATCTCTCCGGTCGGTTCGGTACCCATGACTACGCTATGGAGGAATTGGTCGCTGAACTCGGAGCGGCGTACCTCTGCGCCGAGTATCTGGTGCACAACGAGCCGCGCCAGGATCATGCCGCTTACATCGGAGAATGGCTCGACGTGCTCAGGGGCGACAAGCGGGCGATCTTCATGGCTGCGGCGAAGGCCAATGAAGCCGTGCAGTTCCTTATGACTGCCTAGACCAAACCCCACCTAAGCAGGTGGGGTTTTTCTTTGTTGTAAAAGTCCTTTTCAAGTGCGTTGAGAAGACGGAGAATAATTCAACCCTACAGGAACACCGCGCGGAGCGACGCATGGCAAAGCGAACTGAGATCGCAGGGACAGCCAAGCAAGTAGGCATCTGGATACGCGTCTCGACGGAGGACCAAGCCCAAGGCGACAGTCCCGAACATCACGAGCGCCGGGCCCGCCACTATGCCGAGGCCAAGGACTGGAACGTCGTCGACGTCTACCGGCTCGAAGCCGTCAGCGGCAAGGCGGTGATGGAGCACCCCGAGGCCAAGCGGATGCTCGCGGACATCAAGAAAGGGGCGATCACCGGGCTGATCTTCTCCAAGCTCGCCCGCTTGGCTCGCAATACCAGGGAGCTATTGGAATTCGCGGACTTCTTCCGCGATCACGAAGCCGATCTGGTGAGCCTGGGCGAGAGCATTGATACGAGTTCGGCGGCGGGCCGGCTCTTCTACACGATGATTGCGGCGATGGCGCAGTGGGAGCGTGAGGAGATCGCCGCCCGCGTCTCGGCGTCGGTACCCATCCGCGCCAAACTCGGCAAGCCGCTCGGCGGGCAGTCGCCCTTTGGCTTCCTCTGGAAAGATGGGAAGTTCACAGTCGAGCCGGCGGAAGCGCCGATCAGAAAGCTCATGTACGAGCTGTTCCTGAAGCACCAGCGGAAGAAGACGGTCGCCCGGATGCTCAACGATCAAGGTTACCGGACGCGCAACGGAGCGCAGTGGTCAGACACGACGATCGAGCGTTTGCTTCGGGACCCGACTGCAAAAGGGGTCCGGATTTCGAACTACACAAGGAATGTCGGGAAGAGCAAACCCATCGAACTGAAGCCCGAAAGCGACTGGGTCTATCATTCCTGCGAGCGGATCATTTCTGACGAGCTTTGGGGCGAGGTGAATGCCCTGCTCGACGCGCA
>Ga0070681_10007047_pt1 | contig 10946 bp, 10 predicted proteins | sample KBSC83BmetaG_FD_65650 | JGI IMG/M metagenome (GOLD analysis project Ga0070681, IMG submission 65650) | Corn rhizosphere microbial communities from Kellogg Biological Station, Michigan, USA - KBS C8-3B metaG | ecosystem: Host-associated > Plants > Roots > Rhizosphere | place: USA: Michigan...
ACGCAGATCGGGCCCGTCGTCGACGAGACGCAGCTCGCGCAGAACCAGCGCTACGTCGAGATCGGCAAAGGGGAAGGTGCGCGCCTCGTCGCCGGCGGCGAGCGTCTTTCACGCGGGACGCCGGGCTTCTACATGGCGCCGGCGCTCTTCGCGGACGCGCGCAACGACATGCGGATTGCGCGCGAGGAAATCTTCGGGCCGGTCGCCGCGGTGATCCGCGCGCGCGATTACGACGAGGCGCTCGCGCTCGCGAACGACACGGCGTTCGGCCTTTGCGCTGGCGTCTGCACGACGAGCCTCAGGCACGCGACGCATTTCAAGCGCAACGCGGATGCGGGCATGGTGATGGTCAACCTGCCGACGGCCGGGGTCGACTATCACGTTCCTTTCGGCGGCCGCAAAGGATCGAGCTACGGGCCGCGCGAGCAGGGCCGCTACGCCGTCGAGTTCTACACGACGGTCAAGACGGCGTACACGCTCGCGTGATCCGCACGCCGTTCCAACGAACAAAAAGGTGGTCATGATGCTTCGTTCTCTCTTCTTCGTCGCGGCGCTCGGCGCCGCGACCGCCGCCGGCGCGCAGACGGTCACGTTCGGCGCGTCGGTGCAGCTCACCGGTCCCGTCGCCAACACCGGTCGCTACTACAAGGACGCCTACGAGTTCGCGATCGACAAGATCAACGCCGCCGGTGGCGTCAAGGTCGGCGCGCAGCAGCAGAAGATCGCGCTGAAGCTGCTCGACAACCAGTCGGACGTGAACCTCTCCGTGCGCCAGTACACGCAGCTCCTGACGCAGGACAAGGTCAACTTTCTGCTCGGCCCGTTCGCGAGCAATTTCGTCCTCGCCGATTCGTCGATCGCCGAGAAGAGCTCGGTGCCGATGGTGCAGGGCGGCGGCGCTTCGGACGAGATCTACGCGCGCGGCTACAAGTACATCTTCGGCACGCTGCCGCCGGCGACGGATTACTTCGGCAGCACGATCGACGCGATGCAGAAGCTGAACCCGGCACCGAAGACGGTCGCGCTGCTGTACGCCGACGACTCGTTCGACGTGTCGGTTGCCAAGGGAACGCGCGATCTGCTGAAGAAAGCGGGCCTCAAGACGGTGCTCGACGAGCGCTACAGCACGAACGCGACCGACTTCTCCGTGCTGCTGTCGCAGATCAAGAGCAACAACGCCGACGCCGTTCTCGTGGCGGGCCATGAAACGGAGGTGCTGAACTTCATTCGCCAGGCGAAGAGCCTGAACGTCAGTCCGAAGTTCTATTCGTTCACGGTCGGCGTCCCGAGCGCGGACTTCCGCAAGGCGCTCGGCAAGGACGCCAACGGCGCGAGCGGGATGACGGCGTGGCTCCCTGCGTCGACGCTCAAGGACAAGTGGTTCGGCGACGCCGAGCAGTTCGCGAAGGCGTACAAGGCCAAATTCGGCTACGATCCCGACTACCACGCGGCGGCCGGCGTCGCGGCCGTCGAGGCGCTCGTCAACGCGATCGAGGCGGCGGGCTCGCTCGACGCGAACAAGGTGCGCGACGCGCTCGCGAAGACGGACTTCGAGAGCGTCTACGGCCGCATCGCGTTCAATGAAAAGGGCCAGATCAACCTGCCACAGATCATGATCCAGATCCAGAACGACAAGGTGGTCTCGATCTATGCGGGCAAGGATTTCCTGAACAAGCTCGAGTATCCGCTGCCGCCATGGGACAAGCGGCAATGAACGCTGCAGAGGCGCCTCGAAGCGCGAATTCCACCCCCTCGGGAGGCAGCGAAGTGGCGAAGCCGCGAGCGTGGGGGGATCTCGCGAGCGTGCAGCACGTCCGCCGCGACCACGCGTAGCCCGCCTTGTCGCTGCTCGCCCAGGTTCTCGTAAGCGGCGTTCTCCTGGGCGGGCTCTACGCGCTGATGGCGCTCGGGCTCGCCCTCGTCTGGGGCGTGCTCAACATCGTCAACCTGTCGCACGGGGCGCTGATCATGCTCGGCGCCTACGTCACCTATTTCCTCTTCACCGGCGCGCACATCGACCCGTTCGTCGCGCTGCCGATCACCGCGGTCGTGCTGTTCGTCGTCGGTTACGTGATCGAGCGCGGGATCTTGAACTACGTGATCCGCGGGCCGATGTTCAACACGCTGCTGATCACGTTCGGCATCGAGGTCGTGCTGACGTACCTGGCGCAGCTCGCGTTCTCGGCCGACTTCCGCGCGATCAATCCGAGCTACGCCGGATCGAACTTCGCGCTCGCCGGTGTAACGATTCCGCTCGTGCAGGTCGCCGTGTTCGCGGTCGCGATCGGGCTCACGATCGCGATGTGGCTGTTCCTGCTGCATACGCGGATCGGCCGCGGCATCCGCGCGTCGGCGCAGAATCTCGTCGCGGCACGGCTTTACGGCGTCGATCCCAAGCGCATCTACGCGCTGACGTTCGGCATCGGCGCCGCGCTCGCCGGCGTCACCGGCGGCTTGTATGGAACCGTGTCACAGATCAATCCGTACATCGGCGGCCCGCTCACGGCGAAGTCGTTCGCGATCGCGATCATCGGCGGCCTCGACAACCCGCTCGGCGTCATCGCCGGCGGCCTCGTGCTCGGCCTCGTCGAGGCGCTGACCGCGCTCTATTTCGGGTCGACGTACCGGGACGTCGCGAGCTTCGGCGTGCTGCTGCTGGTGCTGATCCTGCGGCCGAAGGGCCTGCTCGGACGCACGACATGAACGGCGGCGCAATGAAGACGAAGGCGGGGATCGTCGTCTGTGCGATCGTCGTCGCGGTGCTCGCGGCGCTGCCGTGGTACGGCAACAGCGTGATGGTGCAGTTCGGTATCAGCGTACTGCTGCTCGCGACGCTCGCGCAGGGCTGGAACATCATCGGCGGCTATACCGGCTACGCGTCGTTCGGAAACTCGGTGTTCTACGGTCTTGGCGCGTACGGCGTCGCGATCGCGATGGTGCAACTGAAGCTCCCGTTCTGGGTCGGGATGCTGCTCGGGCTCGGCCTCGCCGTCGTCTTCGCGGCCCTGCTCGGCCTCGCGGTTCTTCGGCTTCGCGGACACTATTTCGCGATCGCGACGCTCGGCCTCGCGTTCATCATGACGGCGATCGTGTCGAATCTCGAGATCGCCGGACGCAACATCGGCCTCGTGCTGCCGCTGCTCAAGAGCGACCTGCTGTTCTACGAGCTCGCGCTCGCGCTGCTCGTGCTCGCGACGCTCACGGTGTTCTGGCTGTCGCGAAGCCGCTTCGGACTGGGCCTGATCGCCATTCGCGAGAACGAGGAAGGCGCCGCCGTGATGGGCGTCAACACGACGCTCTACAAGGTGCTCGCGTTCATGCTGTCCGCGGCGTTCTCGGGGCTGGCCGGCGGCATCTATGCGTACTACATCACGTTCATCGATCCGGTCGGCGTATTCGACGTCGCGCTGAACGTCAAGATGATCATCATGGCGGTGTTCGGCGGCCCGGGCAGCGTGCTCGGGCCGGTCGTCGGCGCCTTCGTGCTGTCGACGATCTCCGAGGTGCTGGCGACGAAGGTCACGAGCTTCGCGAGCATGTTTTTCGGCGTCGTCATCGTGATCGCCGTCGTGTTCATGCCGCGCGGCCTCGCGGACTTCGCCGAGCGCTTCCGGCGCCTGCGGTTGCGCTATTTCGCCGAGAACGTCCGCGCGCACCGGCTGTAGAACACGATGAGCGCGTCGCCCAACATCCTCGACGTCCGCAACGCGACGAAGCGCTTTCACGGCCTCGTCGCCGTCCGCGACGTGAGCTTTCATCTCGGGCGCGGCGAGATTCTCGGCCTCATCGGCCCGAACGGCGCGGGCAAGACGACGCTCGTCGGCATGGTCAACGGGACGCTCGCACCGACGAGCGGCGACATCCTGTTCGACGGCGCGTCCGTGCGTTCGCTGCCGGCGTTCCGGCGCGCGCATCTCGGCATCGGTCGCACGTTTCAGGTAATGAAGCCGTTTCCCGGGATGAGCGTGCTCGAGAACGCGTCGATCGGCGCGCTGTTCGGTGCCAAAGGTGGCGAGCGCAACCTGCGCAAGGCGCGCGAGCAGGCGCGCGAATCGCTCCAGTTCGTCGGCCTCGGCAGGCGGATCGGGCAGCGCGCCGACGCGCTCGGGGGCCCCGACCGCAAGCGGCTCGAGCTCGCGAAGGCGCTCGCGATGCAGCCGCGGCTCCTGCTGCTCGACGAGGTGATGGCGGGCTTGAACCATGTCGAGATCGAAGAGGTGATCGAGGACATCCGCAAGGTGCGCGAGCGCGGGATCAGCATCCTCGTGATCGAGCACGTGATGAAGGCGATCACGAGCCTCGCCGACCGCACGTTCGTGCTGCATCACGGCGAGAAGATCGTCGAAGGGCCGACCGACGAGGTGCTGCGCGATCCGCGCGTCGTCGAGGCGTATCTCGGAAAGAAGCGATGAGTGCGGCGACGGCCCCTCACCCCGACCCTCTCCCCGCAAGCGCGAAGAGGGAGCCGAGCGTACGCGAGGCGGGTGAGGGGAACGCACTTCTGCACGTCGCCGGCCTCGACGCCGGCTATGGCGAGATGCAGGTGCTGCGCAAGGTGAGCCTCGACGTGCGAGCGGCGGAGATCGTCGCGATGGTCGGCGGCAACGGCGCCGGCAAGACGACGCTGCTCCGCGCGATCTCGCGGCTCATCCCGTCACGCGGAAAGATCGATTTCAACGGCCGCCCGCTTGCGCATGCGACGGCCGACGACGTCTTCGCGATGGGCCTGGTCCAGGTGCCCGAGGGCCGCCAGCTCTTCGACCGGATGAGCGTCGAGGAGAACCTGCGGATGGGCGCCTATCGCCGCCGTGACGCCGACGGCATCGCGCAGGATCTCGAGCGGATGTACGCGATCTTTCCCAAGCTCGCCGAGCGCCGGCACCAGCTCGCGGGCAGCATGTCGGGCGGCGAGCAGCAGATGTGCGCGATGGCGCGCGCGCTGATGGCGAGGCCGCGGCTCATGATGGTCGACGAGATGAGCCTCGGGCTCGCGCCGGTCATCGTCGACCTGCTGCTCGAGACGATGACGAAGATCCGCAACGAAGGCGTGACGGTGCTGCTCGTCGAGCAGGACGTCCATGCCGCGCTTTCGGTCGCCGATCGCGGCTACGTCATGGAGACCGGCGAGATCGTCCGCGAGGGCAGCGCGCGCGCGCTCGAGTCGGATCCCGAGGTGCAGCGCGCGTATCTCGGCGACGTCACGGGCGCGACCTAACCGCCCTCGGACCGATGGGCGCGCACTGCGCCCGTCGGACCCTTCCGGCTTAGCACGCGCAGCTCTTGCGGTTCGCCGGGCGCTGCCTTCAATATATGCGCGCGTTGCACGCTCGAAAAAAACCACGGAGCGGCGAATCAGCCGTCACCGGGAACTGGAGGAAAACATGAAAACGCTTCAACGGCTCGTCATCGGCTTGCTGTGCGTTCTCGCGAGCACTGTCGTCCTCGCCCAGGAAACGATCACGATCGGATTCACCGTGTCCCAGACGGGACCGCTCAACCTCGATTCGATCGCGCAACTGCACGGATTCGAGATGTGGCGCGACGACGTCAACGCGGCGGGCGGCATCAAGGCCGGCGACAAGCGCTACAAGGTTCGCTTCGTGAGCTACGACGACCAGTCGCAGCCGGGGCGCGTGCAGCAGCTCTACACGCGGCTGATCGTCGAGGACAAGGCGCAATTCCTGTTCAGCCCGTACTCGTCCGGGCTCGTCGCGACCGCGACCGTCATCTCGGAGCAATACGGCAAGCTGATGATGAGCATCGGCGGCGCCGAGCCCAAGACCTATCAGCTCGGCAACCAGTACCTGTTCCAGACGTACACGCCGGCCGATCACTACCTGACCGGCGCGCTCGAGCTCGTCAAGTCGAAGAACCCCGCGGCGAAGATCGCGCTCGTCTATTCGGACGATCCGTTCTCGAAGGCCGTCGCGATCGCGACACGCGAGCAGTCGAAGCAACTGGGCTTTTCACTCGTGCTCGATGAATCGTATCCACCGAATCAGACCGACTTCAGCGCGATCATCAACAAGATCATTTCGTCGGGTGCCGATACGCTGCTCGGCGGCGGTCACTATCCCGACGGCGCGACGCTCGCGCGCCAGCTGCACGACCAGAAGGCGAACCTGAAGTGGGTGACGCTCCTCGTCGCGCCCGACAGTCCGCAGTTCGCAAGCCTCGGTGCGGCAGCGCAGGGCATTTCCGTTCCGTCGCAATGGGCGCCGCAGGTTACCTACAAGCCCGACTTCGGCCCGACGCCGGCGGAGTTCACGAAGCGCTTCGAGGCAGCCTACAAGATTGCGCCGGGCTACCATGCGGCCGGCGGCTACGCCGGGGGTCTGTTGTTCCAGCACGCGATCGAACAGAGCGGGTCGATCGATCCGGCAAAGGTCGCGGCGGCGCTCAACGCGATGAACGTGACGACGCTGTGGGGCGCGACGAAATTCTCCACCGACCCGAAAAGCCACGGCCTGCAGCTCGCGCACGCGATGGTGCTGACCCAATGGCAGATGAAGAACGGCCAGCTCGTGAAGGAGGTCGTCTGGCCGCAAGCCGCCGCGACGGCGCCGGTCGTCTACCCGTACCAGTGATCGCACGATCGGAAGCGGCCGCCTAACGCTGCCGCATTCCGATCGCGAGCGCACGATGTTCGGGATCCTGGCCTCGATCGTCGACGGCGTGCTCGTCGGCTCCGTCTACGGCCTCGCCGCGATGGGCCTCACGCTCATCTGGGGCGTGATGAACGTGATCAACCTGACGCACGGCGCGATGATCGTCGCCGGGATGTTCGCGCTTTTCTACCTGACCGCGATCGGCGTTCCCGCGTATGCCGCGCTCGCACCGGTGCTCGCCGGCGGCTTCGCAATCGGCGTCGGCGTGTACTGGATCGCCGTGCATCGGATGATCGGGCGGCCGCCGCTGATGAGCCTGCTGTCCACGTTCGCGATGAACATGGTGCTGATCGGTCTCGGCACGGCGGTTTTCGGCACCGTTCTCTTCAACGTGCCGGTCGCGCTTCCGGGCCTCTCGATGCGCGGATACACGTTCACCGGCACGCACCTGATGGCGGCGGCGCTCACGGCCGCGATGGCGGCCGCGCTCTATCTGTTCCTTTATCGAACGCGGCCCGGCAAGGCGATTCGTGCGGTCGCGAGCAATCGCGAGGCTGCCGAGCTGAACGGCATTCCGACGACGCAGGTGCTCGCGTTCACGTTCGCGCTCGGCGTCGCACTCGCGTGCCTCTCGGGCGCGCTGATCGCGACGCTGTTTCCGTTTACCGTCCTTTCCGGCGCCGCCTACCAGCTCAAGAGCTTCGTCGTGACGGTACTGGGCGGCCTCGGCAATCCCGCCGGCGCGTTGCTCGGCGGCGTCGCACTCGGACTGCTCGAGGGCCTCGTGACGCCGTTCATGCCGGTGAGCTGGACAGCCGTCATCGAGTTCGTCGTGTTCGTGATCGTGCTGATTGCGTTTCCCAGGGGTCTCTTTCCGTTCCTTCGGCACGCGCGAGTCCGATGAGGCCGGCCGAGGCGCTGCGCCGGCCGACGCCCTGGCTCATCGCCGCGGTCGTGCTCGCCTTCGCGCTCGTTCCGCTGCTCGGCAACAACGTCGGCCTGCGCGAGGAGCTTCTGCTCGCCGCGCTGTACGTGATTCTCGCGACGAACCTGAACATCGTGATCGGCTACGCCGGATACGTGAACTTCGGCAACGTCGTATTCTTCGGGCTCGGCGGTTACCTCTGCGTTTGGCTCGTGAGCGCCCATGCGTGGCCGCTGGTCGCCGCGGCGCTGTCGGCGGGCGGCGTCGTGAGCATCGTCGCGCTCGGCTTCGGACTCGGTATCCTGCGGCTTCGCGGTGCCTACTTCGCGCTGGCGACGATCGGCGTCAACGAAGGCGTCAAGGCGTTCACGGCCAATTTCCCGCCATGGGGCGGCTCGACGGGCATCTATCTGTCCATCACCGCGTACGGATCACTCGGTGGTCCCGCGAACGCGCTATGGACCCTCTACTTCCTGCTCGTTGCGGTGATGGGGTTGTCGCTCGCACTGAGCTACGCGATCAGAAACTCGAAGTTCGGACTGGGCCTGCGCGCGATCGGACAGAACGAGGATGCAGCGGTCGTGCTCGGCGTGCCGACGCGTCGATACAAGGCCGCGGCCTATAGCGTGTCGGCGTTCCTGCCGGCCGTGGCGGGCGCGCTTTTTTTCTTCAAGAGCGCGTTCATCCAGCCCGACGACGCGTACGACCTCGTGCTTTCCACCGAAGCGATCGTCGCGGTGATGCTCGGAGGGCAGGGCACCGTCATCGGGCCCGCGCTCGGCGCGTTCCTCTACGAAGAGCTTCGCAGCACGCTGCTGACGACGCAGGCGTTTTCGAATTTCCAGTTGGTGATCGCGGGACTGCTGCTCCTGATCATCGTCCAGTTCGTCCCCGGCGGCCTGATGGGCTGGATTCACCGGCGCTGGCCGCGGATGAAACAGGTGCTCGAATGAGCCCGCAGGGCCGCCCCAAGGGCGAATCAGCCCCGCAGCGCGAAGCGCGCGGGGTAGCCCAAGCCCGCAGGGCCGCCCCAAGGGCGAATCAGCCCCGCAGCGCGGAGCGCGCGGGGTAGCCCAATGACGGCGCTCCTCGACGTGCACGAGCTCGGCAAGCGCTTCGGCGGTGTCGAGGCGGTCGCGGGATTGACGTTCACGGTCGGGGAGGGCGAGATCGTCGGCCTGATCGGTCCGAACGGCGCCGGCAAGTCGACAGCGTTCGACCTGATCAACGGCGTGCGCCTGCCGGATCGCGGACGCGTCGTCTTGCGCGGCGAAGACATCACCGGCATGGATCCCCGTTCTGTCGTTCGGCGTGGCCTCGCGCGCACGCATCAGATCGTGCAGCCGCTCGCGACGATGAGCGTGCTCGAGAACTGCATGGTCGGCGCGTGCTTCGGCCGTGCCGATCTTTCGCTGCGCGCCGCCGAAACGATCGCGCGCGAGACGGCGGATCTGGTCGGACTCGCCGATCGCCTCGGCGAGCCGGCGAGCCAGCTCACGATCGCCGGCAAGAAGCGCCTCGAGCTTGCGCGCGCGCTGTGCGCGCAGCCGTCGCTGCTGCTGCTCGACGAAGTGCTCGCGGGGCTCAACCCGACGGAGATCCGGCGGATGATCGACGTCGTGCGCACGCTGCGTGATCGCGGCATCGCGATCCTGATGATCGAGCACCTGATGCAGGCGATCATGGGTCTATCCGATCGCATCGTCGTGCTGAGCTCCGGTCGCAAGCTCGCCGAAGGCACGCCGGCCGACGTCGCGGCGAATCCGGCCGTGATCGAGGCGTATCTCGGCGACGCTTCGCTCGCGGGCTTCGAGCCGACGGGTGCGTGACGTGGCCGCGCCGCTGCTGACGATCGAGGCGCTCGAAGCCGGTTACGGCGAGGTGCAGGTCCTCTGGGGGCTGTCGCTCAGCGCTTCCGCCGGGAAGCTCACGACGATCGTCGGCGCGAACGGCGTCGGCAAGACGACGCTGCTCCGCGCGGTCGTCGGCACGATCCGCCCATGGCGAGGACGCGTCGTCTTCAACGGCGACAACGTGACCGGTCTCTCGCCGCACGCCAAGGCCGGGCGGGGCCTCGTGCTCGTCCCCGAGGGCCGGCAACTGTTCAACGACATGACCGTCGAAGAGAATCTCGAGATGGGCGCGTTCTCGCGGCGCGCGTCGCGAAAATTCGGCGAGCGGCTCGAACAGGTCTACACGCTCTTTCCGCGTCTCAAGGAACGGCGCCGGCAGGCGGCGGGCACGTTCTCGGGCGGCGAGCAGCAGATGCTCGCGATCGCGCGCGGGTTGATGTCCGACCCCGAGATCCTGATGATCGACGAGCTGTCGCTCGGTCTCGCGCCCGTCGTCGTTCACCAGCTCTTTTCGGCGCTCAAGCTGCTGAAGGACGCGGGCTTGAGCATCGTGCTCGTCGAGCAGAACGTACATCTCGCGTTCGCGTTGAGCGACTATGCTTACGTGATCGCCGAGGGACGCCTGTTCAGCGAAGGCCGGCCGGCGGAGCTCTCGTCGCGGCCCGACATCCGCCGGGCGTACCTCGGGCTGTAATCTGTCGCGCATGATCGATGCTCTCGCAAGCGCTCGCGCGCGGATTCGCGATCGTGGTTTCCGCGTGGTTTTCCCGGAGGGCGGCGACGAGCGGATCGTCGCGGCGGCGCGGCGGCTTTCGGAAGAACGCCTCGCCGAGCCGATCGTGCTCGCGACGGCGGACGCATCGCGACTCGACCGCTACGCCGCGCTCTATCGGCAGGGACGACCCGACGCGAGCGAGGCAGTCGCGCGACGGCTCGCGGCGAAGCCACTGTTCCACGCGGGGCTGATGGTCAAGGCGGGCGACGCCGACGCGATGATCGCCGGCGTCGCGAACCCGACGGCGCGCATCATCGAGGCGGGCATCATGACGATCGGCCTCGCGCCGAACATCGCGACGCCGTCGAGCTTTTTCCTGATCGCGCTCCGCGATCGGCTGCTCGTCTACGCCGATTGCGCCGTCAATGCCGATCCTTCGGCCGAAGCGCTCGCCGACATCGCGATCGCCTCGGCGCGCAGCGCCGCGCAACTGCTTGGCGTGCTTCCGCGCGTCGCGCTGCTGTCGTTCTCGACGAAGGGCAGCGCGCGTCATCCGCGCATCGACAAGGTCGTGCAGGCGCTCGCGATCGCGCGCGAGCGCGATCCCGCGCTGGCGATCGACGGCGAGCTGCAGGCCGACGCTGCGCTCGTGCCCGCCGTCGCGGCACGGAAGGTCGCGTCGGCGTCGGACGTGGCAGGACGCGCGAACGTGCTGATCTTTCCCGATCTCGACAGCGGCAACATCGCGTACAAGCTGACGCAATACCTGGCCGGCGCACAGGCGATCGGACCGATCCTCCAGGGCTTCGCGCGGCCGATCAGCGACCTGTCGCGCGGCGCGAGCG
>Ga0070681_10007048_pt1 | contig 10945 bp, 7 predicted proteins | sample KBSC83BmetaG_FD_65650 | JGI IMG/M metagenome (GOLD analysis project Ga0070681, IMG submission 65650) | Corn rhizosphere microbial communities from Kellogg Biological Station, Michigan, USA - KBS C8-3B metaG | ecosystem: Host-associated > Plants > Roots > Rhizosphere | place: USA: Michigan...
ATATAGCGCGAATCCGCCCGGCGTGCCACGCGGCCCGCGCCATTGCGAGGGTGCCGAGCAGCCCAAGCGCCGCCATTGCGAGGAACGCGGCACTTCCTCCGAAGTGCTCGAACAGGATTCCCGTCCCGGCATAGACGAGGCCGGTGCCGATGCCGAGGGGCAGGGCGGCGTAGAGCCCTTGGGCCGAGGCGCCGAGCCCGGCCGGCGCCTGGCGCGCGAGATAGAGCATGGCGCCGAGATGGGCCGCGGCGAAGGAGAGGGCGTGCAGCAGCTGGATCGGCACCAGCAGGAGGAGGTCGGTCGAGAGGCCGAGCGCCGTCCAGCGCACCGCCGCACCGATCCCGCCCAGCAGGATGAGCCTTTCCGGCCCGACGCGCCGGAGCAGCATGGGAGCCGCCGCGAACAGGACGATCTCGGCGATCACCCCTTCCGCCCACAGCCAGCCGATGGCGGCCGAGCCGATGCCGGCGGCCCGCCAATAGAGCGTGCCGAAGGCGTAATAGGCGAGATGGCTGTTCTGGATGAGACCCGCCGCGAGCAGAAACCAGGCGATGTGCGGCCGCGCCAGCAGCGCCGCCATGCCGGCGAGCTGGCCGGCCAGCGACGGGCGGCGCGCGCCGGCCTCGCGCTCGGCAATCTCGGGCAGCAGCAGGGCGGCGGCACATGCCGTCGCCATCAGCCCCAGCAGCAGCCACAGGATGAAATCGCCGGGCCGGCCCTCGATCGCCGCGCCGGCGCCGAGCGCCACCAGCGTGAAGCCCAGCGAGCCGAACAGGCGCACCCGTCCGTAGTCGAGGCGCCCGTCGCGCGCGAGGCCGAGCGCCAGCGCGTCGGTGAGCGACATGACGGGGCTGGTGACCAGCACTGCGACAAAGCTGATGGCGAGAATCGCCGCCCAGCCGCGGGCCGGCACAAAGCAGAGATTGGCGGCGAGGCTGGCCGCGACCAGCCAGGCAATCACCGCCCGCCGCCGGTCGAGCCGGTCGGCGAGCGCCGTGGCGAGCGGGGTCGCCACGATCTTCGCGAGCGAGGTCAGGGCGAAGACGAGGCCGATCTCGTCCGGCGCGAGGCCGCGCGACGCCAGCCACAGCGGCCAATAGGGCAAGGAGACGCCGAAGGCGCCGAAAATCAGGGCATAGAAGGCGGCGAGCCGCACCTCGGGCTTGGTGGCGAAGGCAGCTCGGCGCATCGCGCTATTTTCGGCCGGCGCTTTCTCGTGTAGCAAGAGCCGACATACCCAGGACGGATTATATGGCCCTAGCCGAAGCCCCGCTCAGCGACATCGCGATCGCGCGCGCCACCCCGCTGCAACCCATCGAGCGCATCGCTGCCGGGCTCGGCATTCCGGAAGCGGCGCTTTACCGCTACGGGCCCTACAAGGCGAAGCTCACCTTCGATTTCCTGGACAGCATTGCGGCCAAGCCCGAGGGCAAGCTCATCCTGGTGACGGCGATCAGCCCGACCGCCGCCGGCGAAGGCAAGACCACGACGACGATCGGGCTCGGCGACGCGCTGGCGCGGCTCGGCCGCCGCATCTGCATCGCGCTGCGCGAGCCGAGCGCCGGGCCGGTGTTCGGCGCCAAGGGCGGCGCCACCGGCGGCGGCAAGGCGCAGGTCGCGCCGATGGACGAGATCAATCTGCATTTCACCGGCGATTTCCACGCCATCACCGCCGCCAACAACCTGCTCGCGGCGCTGATCGACAACCATCTCTATTGGGGCAACAAGCTCGGGCTCGATGCGCGCCGCATCTCCTGGCGCCGTTGCCTCGACATGAACGACCGCGCGCTGCGCAACCTGGTGCTCGGCCTCGGCGGCCCGGCGCATGGCGTGCCGCGCGAGGACGGCTTCGACATCACGGTGGCGAGCCCGGTCATGGCGCTGTTCTGCCTCGCCGAATCGCTGGCCGATCTCGAGCGGCGGCTGGGCGAGATGGTGATCGGCCAAGGCTTCGACAAGAAGGCGGTCAAGGCTTCGGCGCTCGGCGCCCAGCGCGCCATGACGGCGCTCCTGCGCGATGCGCTGCAGCCCAATCTCGTGCAGACGCTGGAAGGCACGCCGGCGCTGGTGCATGGCGGCCCGTTCGCCAACATCGCGCATGGCTGCAACTCGGTGATGGCGACTCGCACCGCCCTCAAGCTCGCCGATTACGTCGTGACCGAGGCGGGCTTCGGCGCCGATCTCGGGGCCGAGAAGTTTCTCGACATCAAATGCCGCAAGGCGGGCCTCGCCCCCTCCTGCGCCGTGGTGGTCGCGACGGTGCGCGCGCTGAAGATGCATGGCGGCGTCGCCAAGGGCGATCTCGGCGCCGAGAATGTCGAGGCCTTGAAAGCCGGCCTGCCCAACCTGCTGCGCCATGTCGAGAATATGCAGAAATTCGGCCTTCCCGTGGTGGTGGCGATCAACCGCTTCACCTCGGACACGCCGGCCGAGCGTGCCGCCATATCGCAAGCCGTATCGGCGCTCGGCGTCGCGGTGCAGGACTGCAACCATTGGGCCGAAGGCGGGCATGGCGCCGAGTCCTTGGCGCGCGCCGTGCTCGATCTCGCCGAGTCCGGCAAGGCGCGCTTCGAGCCGCTCTATCCCGACGAGCTGCCGCTCGCCGACAAGATGCGCGTGATCGCGCGCGAGATCTACCGCGCGAGCGACATCGCGCTCGACCCGGCGGCGGTCACCAAGCTCAGGCAGATCGAGGCGGAAGGCTACGGCACGCTGCCGGTGTGCATGGCCAAGACGCAATACAGCTTCTCCGCCGATCCCAACAAGCGCGGCGCGCCCGAGGGCTTCACGGTGCCGATCCGCGACGTCCGCCTCTGCGCGCCCGAATTCGTCGTCGCCTTGTGCGGCGACATCCTGACCATGCCCGGCCTGCCCAGCAAGCCGGCGGCCGACGGCATCCATGTCGACGACGCCGGCAATATCGAGGGCCTGTTCTAAAGAACCACACCCTCTGCCCTTCTCTCTCCCCCTCTCCCCCACTTCTGGGGGAGAGGGTCGGGGTGAGGGGGCATAAGTCGCCGGAAGCCAAACGCATTAGCTGAGCAGTGAGCGCGGCATTGGCGCCGTGCACCCCCTCACCCTTCCCTCTCCCCCTGAAGAGGGGGAGAGGGTATGTTTTTCTGATCGGCGAATAACAAGCCGAGCTTGAGGAGGATGCGATGCGCTGGTCAGCGTTGGTCTTCGCTTTGTTGTTGAGCGTCCCTGCCGAAGCCGACGGCGTCGCCGACTTCTATGCCGGAAAGACGATCAACATGATCATCGGCTCCGACCCTGGCGGCAGCTACGACATGAATGCGCGGCTGGTCGCGACCTATCTCAGCAAATACATTCCGGGTCATCCCAGCATCGTGCCGCAGAATCTCGTGGGTGCGGGCGGCATCGTCGGCGCCAACAATGTCTATAATCTCGGCGCCAAGGACGGCACGGTGATCGGCGCAACGCAGCGTCTCGTGGCGTTTGATCCGCTGCTCGGCGATCCGGGGCCGAAATACGATCCCTTGAAGATACGCTGGCTCGGCAGCACCGCCAAGGAGCCGGGCACGCTCGTCGTCTGGCACACGGCACCGCACCGACGTGCCGAGGATCTGTTCACCACGGAGCTCATCGTCGGCGGCACGCAGCCCGGCACCGATACGATCCTCTACGCCAATGTCTTGAACAACGTGCTCGGCACCAAGCTCAAGATCGTCGGCGGCTATGCCGGCTCGGTGCCGATCCTGCTGGCGATGGAGCGTGGCGAGGTGCAGGGCGTCGCCAACTGGTCCTGGTCGGACATCAATGCCGCGCGCCCCAACTGGCTGCGCGATAAGCAGATCCGGATCCTGCTGCAGATCGCGAGCGCGCGCATTCCGGACCTCAAGGACGTGCCGACCGCGATCGAGTTCGCGCGCACCGACGAGCAGCGCGCGGTGCTCACCCTCCTCATGGAGATGAAGGATGTCGGGCGGCCCTTCTTCATGGCGCCGGCGGTGCCGCAGGAGCGGTTCGAAGCCGTCGAGGCCGCCTTCCTGGCGGTGATGAAGGACCGCGAATTCGTCGCCGAGAACCGCCAGCAGAAGCGCGAGGTCGAGCCCGTGGCGGGGGCGGAGATGAGCGCCATGCTGCAGCACGCCTACGGCCTGCCGCCGGCGATCATCGAGGCGACGCGGCGCGCCGTGAAAAGCCCGGCCGCCAAGTAGGCCGTCGCCCGGCCCGCTTCGGTCGTGCTAGGCTGCTCTCGATAAGCCGGCCGCCGAGGCCGGCGCCGCTCGCGGGAGGAGGAGATGGCACGCCGTCCGGCTTGGTTTCTGGCGCTCGCTTTGTCCCTATCGGCCGCGCCGGTAGCGGCCCAATCGCTCGATTACGACTTCTTCAAGCGGCGCGTCGAGCCGATTTTTCTCGAGCAGCGTGCCGGGCATGCGCGCTGTTACGCCTGCCACTCGCAGAGCAACAACGGCTTCCATCTCGAGCGCCTGGCAGCCGGCAGCAAATTCTGGAGCGAGGAGCAGTCGCGCAACAATTTCGATCTCATTCAGCGCGTCGTGAACCAGGGCGATCCCAAGGAAAGCCCGCTGCTGCTGCACCCGCTCGATCCGCGGGCCGGCGGCGACGCCTTCCATTCCGGCGGCCGCCAATTCGCCTCGCGCCAGGACAAGGATTGGAAGATCCTGGCGCAATTCGTCGGCGCGGCGCCGGCGACGAAGCCCCAGACGAAGAGGCAATAAGCCTCATTCATCGTCATGCCCGGGCTTGTCCCGGGCATCACGCCTTATTTTTTACCTTTGGTTTCCGTCGCAGCGGCCATCGCTCCGAAGGGCCTAAGGCGTGGATGCCCGCAACAAGTGCGGGCATGACGGCTGGGAATCGGACTACCGCCCAGTCCAGCTACTGCAGGGCCAGCGTGTTCATGCGCTGCGGCACCTGGCCGACCTTGATGTCGGCGATCCGCTTGATTCGTTTGGCATCGATGACCGACACCGTGTTGAGCGCGGTGTTCGCGACATAGACGCGCTGGCTGTCGGGCCGGAAGGCGACCCAGTTGGGCAGCGCGCCGATCGGGTCGCGGCCCTTGACGGCGAGAGTCGGAAGGTCGGCCTTGCCGAGCAGCTTCAAGTCGGGAAGCGAATAGGCGAAGGCCGCATTCTCGAAGATGCTCGTCACCCACAAGGTCTTGTTGTCGGGCGAGACGCCGAGCCCGTGCGACGGCGTGTCCTCGCGCTTCTCCTGGATGCCGAACTTGATCGGCCCCTCATGCGGGAACTTGATCTCCTGCGTCTCCTTGCGGCCGGTGAAGTCCACCACCACGAAGCCGCTGAGCTTGGAGATCTGCGCATAGATGTTGCGGGTCGAGCCGTCGGGATTGGCGTCCGCCGTCATTGGCCGGACGCCCGCGGGCAGCTTGAGGGTCCAGGCGATCTTCTCCGAGGCGAGATCGACCACGGTCAGCACATTGGTGCGGGTCGAGCCGGAATAGGAGTATTTGCCGTCCGGCGTGATGTAGACATTGTGCTGCGTGCCGTCGGTGACGATGCTCGGATGGCGCGTCAGGGTCTTGGTGTCGACGATGTCGAGCGCGCCCGGCGGCTCGGCGATGCAGATCACGATGCGTCCGCCGTCCTTGGTTACCGCGATATTGTTGGGATGGCCGGAGAGCGGCACCCTCTTGATCAGCCTGCCGCTCTTGCGGTCGACCACGTCGAGCGTCGACAGCGACTCGTTGCTGAAATAGACGCGGGCGCCGTCGGGCGAGAAGCCGACGCCGTGCGGGATCTCGGTACCGTGCAGCACCTGCACCACCTTGTTGGTCGCGGTATCGACGACTTGCGTCGTATCGGCCGCGTGGTTGGTGACATAGAGCAGCGACGAGCCTGCAACGGCCGGCGCCGGCGCCAGCGACAACGCAAGGCCGAAAGCGGCCAGGCATGACAGCGCTTTCATGACTCCCCTCCCCTGGTCCCGGGCTTTTTTTCGGGCTCCATGCTACGCCCTTTCGTCCGGGCTGGCGATGGCCGGTCCGGCAATCCGGCGGCCAAACCGGCCTTGGCGATCAGCGGGCGGCCGGTGTAGGGTCGCGGAAGTTCCTCACGACATCAGAATCCCGTGCCGTTCATGCGCTTGCTCTCCCCGTCCCGCCTCGCCCGACTGTGGCTCGCCGCCACCCTTGCCGCTGGTCTCGTCGGCTGCAAAGCGGAAAGCACCGATACCAAGGACCCCTATGCCGACCTTCCCGTCGAGGTTCTCTACAACGACGCGACCGATGCGCTGACCCAGAAGCGCTTCGTCGATGCGAAGAACCTCTATGACGAGGTCGACCGGCAATATCCTTATTCGGTGTGGGCGGCCAAGGCCGAGCTTATGTCGGCCTATGCGCTCTACCAGCAGGACAAGTTCGACGACGCGGTCGCGGCGCTCAACGGCTATATCCAGCTGCATCCCGGCAATCGCGACGTGGCCTATGCCTACTATATGAAGGCGCTGTGCTACTACGAGCAGATCGTCGATGTCGGGCGCGACCAGAAGATCACCAAGCAGGCGCTCGACGCCATGCAGGAGGTGGCGCGCCGCTTCCCCGATTCGCCCTACGCCCGCGATGCGCGCCTGCGCATCGATCTCGCGCACGACCATCTCGCGGGCAAGGAGATGGAGATCGGCCGCTATTACCTGAAAAAGCATGAATGGGTCGCGGCGATCAACCGCTTCCGCCACGTCATCGAGGAGTACCAGACGACCTCGCACGTGCCCGAAGCGCTCGAGCGGCTGACCGAGGCCTATCTCTCGCTTGGCGTCGTCGACGAGGCGCAGACCGCGGCGGCGGTGCTCGGATACAATTATCCGGGATCGGAATGGTACAAGGCCAGCTACGCGCTGCTCAAAGGCGAGGATCTCGAGCCCCAAGAAGACAAGGGCTCCTGGATCAGCCGGGCGCTGCGCTCGGTCTTCTGACCGGACGCCGCTGAACCCGCGATGCTGGCGCGCCTCGGCATTCGCGACCTGGTGCTGATCGACAGCCTCGCCATCGAGTTTGCCAAGGGACTGACCGTGCTCACCGGCGAGACCGGCGCCGGCAAATCGATTCTGCTCGACGCGCTGGGCCTGGCGCTCGGCAGCCGCGCCGACAGCGCGCTCGTGCGCGAAGGCGCTGGCCAGGCGATCGTCACCGCCGAATTCGAGCTCGGCGCCAAGCACCCTGCCGTGGCGCTCCTCGCCGAGCAGGGGCTCGATGCCGAGGGCGCGCTGGTCATTCGCCGCACCCTCTCCGCCGACGGCAAAAGCCGCGCCCTCGTCAACGACCAGCCGGTCAGCGTCGGCCTGTTGCGCCGCCTCGGCGGCCTGCTGGTCGAGATCGAAGGCCAGTTCGAGCAGCACGGTCTGCTCGATCCGGTGACCCATCGCGAGCTGCTCGATTGCTTCGCCGCGAGCCCGGCGCAGCCGGCGGTCGCCACGGCTTACGCGCGCTGGCAGGCGGCAATCGCCGCGCGCGAGACGGCCGAGGCCGACTTTTCGCGCGCCCGCGCCGAGGAGGAGTATCTCCGCCATGCCGCGGCGGAGCTCGACCGGCTGGCACCCGAGCCGGACGAGGAGGCCGGGCTGGCGCGCCAGCGCACCGATCTGCAGCAGCGCGAGAAGCTGCTCGCCGCGATCACGGCGGCGTCGGCCGAGCTCACCGGCGAGCGCGCGGCGCAGGCACGGCTCGCGGCGGCCTCGCGCCAGCTCGACCGGCTGCCCGAGGCGGCGCGCGCCCGTATCGCCGCGGCGTTGGCCGCGATCGAGCGCGCCCAATCCGAGATCGAGGACGCGGCTTGCCAATTGGATGCGCTCGCCGGTTCCGAGCTCGAGGAAGGCGGCCGGCTCGACTCGATCGAGGAGCGGCTGTTCGCGCTGCGCGCCGCGGCGCGCAAGCATCAGGTGAGCGTCGACGACCTCGCCGCCTTGCGCCGGCGCATGGCCGAGCTGCTGGCCGGCATCGATCAGGGCTCCGACCGGTTGGCGCTGCTCGCCCGCGAGGAGCAGGCGGCGCGCGTGCAATATCTTGCCGAGGCCGAGGCGCTGTCCGACGCGCGCAAGGCGGCGGCGCTCAGGCTCGACAAGGGCGTGCTGCGCGAGCTGCCGCCCTTGAAGCTGGAGAAGGCGCGTTTCGCGACGCGCATCGAGCGCCTACCCGAGTCCGGCTGGTCGGCGGCGGGGTGGGACCAGATCGCCTTCGAGGTCGCGACCAACCCGGGGGCCGCACCCGGCCCGCTCAACCGCATCGCCTCGGGCGGCGAGCTGGCGCGCTTCATGCTGGCGCTCAAACTGGTGCTGGCGGCGACCGGCCCGGTCGCGACGCTCATCTTCGACGAGGTCGACAGCGGCATCGGCGGCGCCGTCGCCGCCGCGGTCGGCGAGCGGCTGGCGCGGCTCGGTGAAAGGCTGCAGCTGCTGGTGGTGACCCACAGCCCGCAGGTGGCGGCGCGCGGCAACGATCATTGGCGCGTCTCCAAGCGCGAGACCAAGGGCCGCGCCGTCACCGAGATCGAGCGTCTTCCGCCCGACGGGCGGCGCGAGGAGATCGCCCGCATGCTGTCGGGCTCGGTCGTCACCGACGAGGCGCGCCGGGCGGCGGAAAGTCTGTTGGCGTAACGCGACATGGCGAAGACCAAGAAAGCGGTTCCCCAGCGCGCCGCCGCAAGCCTCGAGATCGAGCAGCTGAGCCCCGAGCAGGCGCGGGACGAGCTCACGCGCCTCGCCAAGGAGATCGCGCATCACGACAAGCTCTATTACCAGAAGGACGCGCCGGAGATCGCGGACGCGGACTATGATCTGCTGCGCCGGCGCAACGAGGCAATCGAGAAGCGCTTCCCGGAGCTGAAGCGCGCCGACAGCCCTTCGGGCCGCGTCGGTGCGGCCCCCTCGGCGGGCTTCGCCAAGATCACCCACCGCCTGCCGATGCTGTCGCTCGACAACGCCTTCTCCGACGAGGATTTCGAGGATTTCTGCCGCTCGATCCGCAATTTTCTGCGCCGCGATTTCGAGAGCAATCCCGAGCAGCCGCTGGCCCTGGTGGCGGAGCCCAAGATCGACGGGCTGTCGCTGGCCATCCGCTACGAGAAAGGCGCCCTGGTGCAGGGGGCGACGCGCGGCGACGGCACGGTCGGCGAGGATGTGACGGCCAATGTCCGCACCATCGAGACCCTGCCGCAGCGACTGAAAGGCGATTTTCCCGAGGTCATCGAGGTGCGCGGCGAAGCCTATCTGTCGCGCAGCGCCTTCGCGCGCTTGAACGAGCGGCGCGCCCAGCAGGGCGAGGCCCTGTTCGCCAATCCGCGCAATGCCGCCGCCGGCAGCCTGCGCCAGCTCGATCCCGAGATCACCCGCGCGCGCCCCCTCGCCTTCTTCGCCTATGCCGCCGGCGAGATGTCGGCGCCCCTCGGCAAGACGCATTGGGACTTCCTCCAGCATCTGAAGGGCTGGGGCTTTGCGGTCAATCCGCTGTCCAGGCTGTGCCGCGACGAGCAGGAAGCGATCGCCCATTATCATCGCATTCTCGAGCAGCGGCCGGCGCTCGATTACGAGATCGACGGCGTCGTCTACAAGATCGACCGGCATGACTGGCAGGAGCGGCTCGGTTTCGTCGCGCGCGCGCCGCGCTGGGCGATCGCCCGCAAGTTCCCGGCCGAGCAGGCGCGCACCAGGCTGGCCAATATCGAGATCCAGGTCGGCCGCACGGGCGCGCTGACGCCGGTCGCCATTCTCGAGCCGGTGCAGGTCGGCGGCGTCACCGTGACGCGCGCCACCTTGCACAATGAGGACGAGATCCAGCGCAAGGATGTGCGCGTCGGCGACATGGTGGTGCTGCAGCGCGCCGGCGACGTGATCCCGCAGATCCTGGGGCCGGTGCCCGAGCTGCGGCCGAAGGGTGCCAAGCCCTACCAATTTCCCGAGACATGCCCGGTCTGCCAGTCGCTGGCGGTGCGCGAGCCGGGCGAGGTGGTGCGCCGCTGCACCGGCGGGCTCATCTGCGCGGCGCAGGCCGTCGAGCGGCTGCGCCATTTCGTCAGCCGCGACGCCTTCGACATCGAGGGGCTGGGCGAACGGCACATCAGCGCTTTTTTCGCGGACGGGCTGGTGAAAGCGCCGGCCGATCTCTTCCATCTCGAGCGCCACCGGACGGTGCTGCTGACCCGCGAGGGCTGGGGCGAGCAGTCGCTCGCCAACCTGTTCCGCGCCATCGCGGCGCGGCGCAAGATGCCGCTCGACCGCTTCATCTATGCGCTGGGCATCCGCCAGGTCGGCCAGGCGACGGCGAAGCTGCTCGCCCGGCACTATCACACGCTGGAGCAGTTCGTCGCTCAGATGGAGGCGGCGGCCGATCGCGACAGCGAGGCCTGGCACGACCTCGACAATATCAGCCAGATCGGCGAGAGCGTGGCGACGGACCTCACGGCCTTCTTCGCGGAAAAGCACAATCGGGCGGTCGTCGCCGACCTCGCCAGGGACGTCGAGATTCTGCCGGTCGAGGCCGCCGCCGCCGTCTCCGGATCGAAGGTGGCCGGAAAGACGGTTGTCTTCACCGGAGAACTTGGCACCATGACGAGGCGGGAAGCCAAGGCCCGGGCCGAAGCGCTGGGCGCCAAGGTCGCCGAATCGGTCTCGCGCAAATCCGACTATGTGGTGGTCGGCAGCGACGCCGGATCGAAGGCGACCAAGGCGAAGGAGCTCGGTCTCACGGTCTTGAGCGAGGATGACTGGCTTGACCTGATCGGAACGCGGCCATGACCGATCTCGACGCGGAAGAAATCGACGAGCTCGAGCATCTGCCGGCGGGCGTCTATGTCTGCGACGGACAGGGCGGCTTCACCCTGGTCCATGCCTGCCTCGGCGGCGATTACGAGATGCAGGACATCCTGGAATATTTCGAGCTCGGCGAGCTGGTCGAGGCCGGCGAAGGCTGCGGCCTCGAGCTCGATCGCAAGGAGCTGAAGCAGCT
>Ga0070681_10007050_pt1 | contig 10942 bp, 8 predicted proteins | sample KBSC83BmetaG_FD_65650 | JGI IMG/M metagenome (GOLD analysis project Ga0070681, IMG submission 65650) | Corn rhizosphere microbial communities from Kellogg Biological Station, Michigan, USA - KBS C8-3B metaG | ecosystem: Host-associated > Plants > Roots > Rhizosphere | place: USA: Michigan...
CGCGCCAGCACCAACCGCAAGCTCGTCTTCGAGCTTCTGGTCGCCGACCAGCCCAAGCGCGAAACGGCGCATGATCCGCAATCGGAATTTTGGCAGCACGCCACGCGCGTCGGCGTGACGGCGAGCCGGTTCCCCGCGCGCACGCAGCCCGTGCCCGACCGCTCGCATCCGGCGATGGCGGTCAATCTCGACGCCTGCATCCAATGCACGCTTTGCGTCCGCGCCTGCCGCGAGGTTCAGGTCAACGACGTGATCGGCATGTCGCTGCGCGGTCACAACGAGAAAATCGTGTTCGATTTCGACGATCTGATGGGGCGCAGCACCTGCGTCGGCTGCGGCGAATGTGTCCAAGCCTGCCCGACCGGCGCGCTGCTGCCGGCGACCATGGTCGATGCGCAAAACGCGCCTCTCCCGAAGCCCGATCGCGAGGTCGATAGCGTTTGCCCCTATTGCGGCGTCGGGTGCCAGCTCACCTATGGCATCCGCGACAACACGATCGTCGAAGTGACGGGCCGCAACGGCCCGTCGAATGAGCGTCGACTTTGCGTCAAGGGACGGTTCGGCTTCGACTACATCGCGCATCCCGACCGGCTCAAAGTGCCGATGATCCGCAAGGACGGCGTGCCGAAGCGCGCCGACGACCAGATCGATCCGGCCAATCCCTGGACGCATTTCCGCGCGGCGAGTTGGGACGAGGCGCTCGATGCCGCCGCGGCCGGGCTCAAAAAAATTCGTGATGCGAATGGCGGCGACGCGCTCGCCGGCTTCGGCTCCGCCAAAGGCTCGAACGAAGAGGCGTACCTCTTTCAGAAGCTGGTGCGCGCCGGCTTCCGCACCAACAATGTCGACCATTGCACGCGCCTCTGCCACGCCTCGTCGGTGGCGGCGCTGATGGAAGGCATCGGCTCGGGCGCGGTGACGGCACCGTTCAACGCCGCCATGCATGCCGAGGTGATCATCGTCATCGGCGCCAATCCAACCGAGAATCATCCGGTCGCGGCGACTTACTTCAAGCAGGCGGCCAAGCGCGGTGCGACGCTGATCGTCATGGACCCGCGCGGCCAGACCTTGAAGCGGCACGCGACGCACATGCTGCAATTCAAGCCGGCGCGCGACGTGGCGATGCTCACCGCCCTGCTGCACACGATCATCTACGAGGACCTTTACGACAAGCAATATGTCCAGGCGCATACCGAGGATTTCGAAGCGCTGAAAGACAGCGTCAAAGACCGCACGCCCGAGGCGATGGCGGAAATCTGCGGCATCGATGCCCAGACCTTGAAGACCGTCGCGCGCAAATACGCCCGTGCCGAAAGCGCGATCATCTTCTGGGGCATGGGCATCTCGCAGCATGTCCACGGCACCGACAATGCGCGCTGCCTCATCGCGCTCGCCCTCGTCACCGGGCAGATCGGCCGGCCCGGCACCGGGCTTCATCCGCTGCGCGGCCAGAACAATGTCCAGGGCGCGTCGGATGTCGGACTCATCCCGATGTTCTATCCGGACTATCGCGACGTCGCGAGCCCCGAGATGCGGCGCATCTATGAGGAGCTGTGGGGCGCGGCGGCGGATTTGAAGCGGGGCCTCACCGTGGTCGAGATCATGACCGCGATCCATGAGGACAAGATTCACGGCATGTACATCATGGGCGAGAATCCGGCGATGTCAGATCCCGATGTCCAGCATGCGCGCGAGGCGCTGGCAAAGCTCGATCATCTCGTGGTGCAGGACCTGTTCCTCACCGAGACCGCGCGCTACGCGGATGTCGTCCTGCCGGCCTCGGCTTGGCCGGAAAAGAGCGGCACGGTGACCAACACCAACCGCCAGGTGCAATTGGGCCGCGTCGCGCTGCCTTTGCCCGGCGAGGCGCGCCAGGATCTCTGGATCATCCAGGAGATCGCGCGGCGCATCGGGCTCAATTGGAATTATGCCGGCCCGGCAGATGTCTTTGACGAAATGAAGCGCGGCATGCCCTCGCTCGATAACATCACCTGGGAACGGCTTGAGCGCGAGAGCTCCGTCACCTATCCCTGCGAGGCGCCTGACAAGCCCGGCAACGATATCGTCTTCGGCGAGGGCTTTCCGACCAAGAGCGGCCGCGGCAAGCTCGTCCCGGTCGGGCTCGTGCCGCCCGCCGAAGAGCCGGACGAGACCTATCCGATGGTGCTGACCACGGGACGCCAGCTCGAGCACTGGCATACCGGCGCGATGACCCGGCGCGCGAGCGTGCTCGACGACCTCGAGCCGGAGGCGGTGGCGAGCCTCGCGCCGGCCGATCTGCGGCGCTTCGGCGTGCAGCCGGGCGATCCGATCCGGGTCGTGACGCGCCGCGGCGCAATTCAGCTGAAGGCGCGCGCCGACGGCGCCGTGCCGCCGGGCATGCTGTTCATCCCGTTCTGCTATGCCGAGGCGGCGGCGAATACGCTGACCAACCCGCAGCTCGATCCCTTTGGGAAGATTCCCGAATTCAAGTTCTGCGCCGCGCGCGTCGAGAAGCTCGCCTGAGCCTCGGCCGCGCCGCGGGCAGCGTCACGCCGTGCGTGGCACCGCCGGCTGCGCTACCGCCTCCCGTGCGTTGTGCGCATCGCGCATCGGCTTCAGCACCGCGAGTGCCATGATCGCCGCCACCGCATTCATCACCGCCGCGACGATGAACACCGCATGCCAATTGCCGGTCGCGGTATTGAGGATATTGGCGAGCGGCACCAGCAGCGATGCGGTGCCTTTGGCGGTATAAAGCAGCCCCGAATTCACCGTCGCGAATTTACTGCCATAGGTGTCGGTGCAGGTCGAGGGGAAGAGGCTGTAGATCTCGCCCCAGGCGAAGAAGACAAGTCCCGTCAGAATGACGAAGGAGAGGGGGTGGGTCCCGAAGATGCTCAGCGCCCAAATGCCGATGGCTTCGAGGCCGAAGGCGATGAACATGGTGTTCTCGCGCCCGATATAATCGGACACCCAGCCGAAGAACGGCCGCGTCAGCCCGTTGAGGACGCGGTCAATCGACAAAGCGAAGGTCAGCGCCGGGAGCGTCAGCCCGAGAAGGCTCACCGGCACTTTGGCGATCTGGAAGTCGTTGGCGATCGGCGCGAGCTGCGCCGTGGCCATCAGGCCGCCGGCGCCGACCAGCACGAACATCGCATACATCACCCAGAAGACCGGCGACCGCAACATCTCCAGAGGCTCGTAATTGCGCCGCGTCTGCCGCTGGCTCGGCGCGACGGCGGGAACCTCGCCGGCTTTGGGCGCGGCGAGGAAGAGCGACAGCACGACCACCACGACGCCTTGGCCGATGCCGAACCAGGTGAAGGTCGCCTCATAGCCGCTGGTCTGGATCATGTGCTGGATCGGAATGATGGTGAGGGCCGAGCCCGCACCGAACCCCGCGGCGGTCAGGCCGGCGGCAAGGCCGCGCCGGTCGGGAAACCATTTGAGCGCGTTGCCGACGCAGGTGCCGTAGACGCCGCCCGCGCCGATGCCGCCGAGCGCCGCGGCGATGTAAAGCATGGTCAGCGAGCTCGCGGCGCCGTTCATCAGCCAGGCGATGCCGACGAGAACGCCGCCGATCAGCACCACGATCTTCGGCCCGAAGCGGTCGACGAACCAGCCTTCGACGGGAACGAGCCAGGTTTCGCACAGCACGAAAATGCTGAAGGCGACCTGAATGGCGGCGCGGCCCCAATGATACTTGTTGTCTATTGGCGTGACGAACAGAGTCCAGCCATATTGCAAATTGGCGATCATCACCATGCAAACGATGCCGGTGATGAGTTGCCACCAACGATAAGAGGGAGATGTGCCTTCCGACATGTCGCTTCCCCTTTTTGGGTTTCGATCCAACGCGCATGGATGAAGCGTGCCTTGGCAGGCATACATCAGATGGTGGCGGCAAGACAATCAAATGCCATGTTGCTCTGCAAACAGGGCTGGGCTGCTGCGCCGCAGCAAGCTCGTCAGGCAGTGCGGATTCCCAAGGCTTTTGCGTGGCTTGCCGTGCCGCTCCGGGGTTTGACTGGTAATCCGGCTGGGCTTGTGTTCGAGTTGTGACTGCTGCGGCCTGTCCGGCCGCGGCCTTCTTTTCCCGAGGGAGTTCGGAGACTCATGGCGCTTGTGCGATCGCTGATTTTCGGCCTGATGGTTGCTGCTGCCGCTGTTCCTGCTGCCGCGCAGACCGCGCCCGCCGCCGCCAACACGACCATGCTGCATCTGAGCGAGACGGCGCAGCGCGAGGTTCCGCGCGATCGGCTGCGCGTCGAGCTTGCAGCGCAGGCAGTCGATGCGAACGCATCGAAAGTTCAGGCCGAGATCAATCGCCGCATGGCGGCGGCGCTCGCGCGCATCAAAGCGGTGCCCGATATCGCGGTCGAGACCCAAGGCTACAGCGTCTATCAGGAGCGCAGCGACAAGGCGCCGACGCGGTGGCATGGGAGCCAATCGGTTGCCGTCACCGGCAAGGATTTCGGCGCGGTGCTGGCTTTGGTCGGCACGCTGCAGCAGGACGGGCTCATCGTCCAGGGCATGATGCCCGAGCTCTCGCGCGAAGCGCGCCAGTCGGTCGAGGACGAGCTGACCGATGTCGCTTTGCAGCGGCTGCGCCGGCGCGCCGAGCACATCGCCGCGGGACTCGGCACCAAGGTCGAGATAATCCGCGACCTGCATATCGGCAATGCCGCGCCGCCATCGCCCGTGCCGCTGCGCGCCATGATGGCCATGAAGGGCAGCGCCGCCGCGCCGCCCCCTGTCGCCGAAGCCGGCGAGGCGACGGTTTCGGTCTCGGTTTCGGCGGATATCGCGCTGGCGCCGCAGCGCTGAGGCGCACGGCAACAAGGCTGACAGGACCCGCGCGGCGCACTACATAAGGCAGGCTTGGCTGGCGAGGAGGCTCCCGATGGACCAGGTAACGCAAGCGGATGTCGCGCCCGAGACGATCGAGGCGGAGGTCAATTATCTGCGCGATACGGGTGAGCAGCCCTTCACCTATACGGGCGGACCGGGCTCGACGGATATTCGCACTGGCGGCACGCCCGATCCGCGCCGCGTCGTCATGCACAATGGACGCCCGCTCGCCGATGGCTTCGCGCTCGATGCCAGCGGCTTTCGGTTCCGTCGGCACGATACGGCGATGCGCGACTTCTTCGACGAGGAGGAGATTCGCCGCGTCTACTATCCGGAGATGGAAGCGCTGATCAAGGCGGAGACCGGCGCGGCGCGCGTCGTCGTCTTCGACCACACGCTGCGCACCGCCGATGATGCCATGCGCGAGGAGCGCAAGCTGCGCGAGGTCGTCCGCCGCGTTCACAACGACTACACCGAATGGTCGGGGCCGCAGCGCGTGCGCGATCTCTTGGGGGAGGAGGCCGAGGGCCTGCTGCAGCGCCGCTTCGCCATCGTTCAAGTGTGGCGGCCGATTCGCCATCCAGTCGAAAGCTTCCCGCTGGCGCTGTGCGATGCGCGCAGCATGTCCCCTGAGGATTTCGTCATCTCCGAGCGGCGCTATCCAAACCGCGTCGGCCAGACCTATGCCGTCACCTACAATCCTCAGCATCGCTGGTATTGGTTCCCGCGCATGCGCCGCGACGAGGCGCTGGTTTTCAAGGTGTTCGATTCGCTGAAGGATGGGCGGGCGCGCTGGACCGCCCATACCGCCTTCGATGATCCGACCGCGCCGGCCAATGCGCGGCCGCGCGAAAGCATCGAGATTCGCACGCTCGCTTTCTTTGCCTGACCGGCATCGGTTCGGCGCGAGGAGCGGCCCCGCCGCAACAGGAAAATGTTGATTACCGGGGCAAGCAATGAGAGTGTGATCCCCGCGTCGAACCGCTGCGTTCGGCGCATGAAAAAGATCCGTCAGGGAGGGGCGGCCGCGGGGCAAGAACCGGCCGCTCGCGCAAAAGGAAGGGGAACCAGATGAGCAAGCAGACTCTCATTGAAGCGCTGAAGAAGACCGGCCTCAAAACCTCAGCGGCCGGCAAGGCCGTCGACGCGCTGACCGGCGTGATTGCCAAGGAACTGAAAAAGGCTCAAAAGTTCAGCATCCCGGGTTTCGGCTCGTTCCATGTCAGCAAGCGCTCGGCCCGGATGGGGCGCAATCCGCGCACCGGCGAGCCGATCAAGATTCGCGCGAGCAAAGGCGTCCGCTTCAAGGCCGGCGCAAAATTGAAAGGTTCGCTCTGACCACTCGAATTTCACCCGTATCGGCGAGGGAACGGGAAGACCGGCCGCGGATCGTCAGGCCGCGGCCGGCCTCCTTCGCCGCCAGGTCTCTCTTGTCGCCATGAGTTTCTCGCCGCGCGAATTTCGCGACGCGCTGGGCTTGTTTCCGACGGGAATAGCGGTCGTGACCACCGTCGACGCCGAAGGCCGGCCGGCCGGCGTCACGGTCAACTCCTTCACCTCGGTCTCGCTCGAGCCGCCGCTGATCCTCGTGTCGCTGGCGCGCACCAGCCGCAGCTTCGATGCCTTCATGGCGGCGCGGCATTTCGCCGTGAACCTGTTGCGCGACGATCAGCGTCAGGTGTCGTCGGCCTTCGCCAGCACCGCGGGCGAGCGCTTCAGCCAGGTCCGCCACCGCGCCGGGCTCGGCGGCTGCCTCATTATCGAGCCGCATCTCGTCGCTTTCCATTGCGAGCTCTATGCCCGGCATGACGGCGGCGATCACATGCTGATCCTCGGCAAGGTGACGCAGATCGAGCCGGCCAAGGACACGGTGCCGAAGCCGCTCCTCTACTTCCGCGGCCAATATCGCGAACTCTCGGAGCAGCACGCCGAGATCGCACCCTTCCGTCTCGAGGGGTGGTAGCCCTCGAGACGCGCCGGCGTCGATCAGCGCTTGTCCCAACCGGGGACGGGATAGATCGGCTTGTTCAGAATGTGATCGGTGAAGATCGGCACGACCTCGTCCTTTTGGATCTGGATCGCGATCTGCGGCACGTCGATCTGGCCGTTCTCCGAGAATTTGACGCGCGCGTAGAGGCTTTCGAAATTGCTCTTGGCGATGGCATCGCGCACCGCCTTCTTGTCGAGCGAGCCGGCCTTTTCGATCGCTTTGGCGAAAATCTCGACATCGGCGGCGGCCGAGGCCGCGTGATAATCGGGATCGTAGTGGAACCGGGCGGTATAGGCCTTGGCGAATTGCTCGGCGTCGCCGAACCACTCGTCCTTCAGCGCCGCGGTCGGAACCCAGGACGTCATGCCGAAGGCGCCGTCGGCATCCTTGCCCAGCGCTTTGCGGAAATCGGCGGTCGGAACGCCGACCGTGTAGGAGGTCATGTATTTGGCGCTGACATTGAGGCTCTTCGACTGGCGGATGCTGTCCAGCACTTCGGCGAGCAGCCCGCCCCACAGCACCACATCGGGCGATTTCGACTTCACCAGCGCGAGAAGCGACGAGAAATCCGAGCTCTTTTGCGCATATTGCTGGTCGAGGACGGTTTCGAGCCCGGCTTTCTTGAGGAGAAGCCGCGTGCCCTGCGCCACCGAGACGTCGAACGCGTCATCGGCGGTGATGAGCGCGACCGTCTTCGGCTTGGGGTTGAGCTGGCCCATCATCGCGATGGTGCTGCTGAAATAATCCTCGGCCGGCGGCAGCGTACCGAAAATATATTTGTAGCCGCGCGAGAAGATCTGGCTGGCGGCGCCGCCGCCCTCGACCATCGGCATCTCGTATTTCTCGGCGACCGAGGTGTCGACCAGCACGACGCCGCTGGTGTAGGAGCCGAGCAAGAAATCGACCTTGTCGCGGGTGATGAGCCGCGTATAGAGCTGGACGTCGAGATTCGTGTCGGATTGATTGTCGAGGATATTGAGCTTCAGCTGATATTTTTTGCCGCCAACGGTGATCCCGCCCTTCTCGTTGATCTTGTCGATCGTCATCTGATAGGCGTCGCGATAATAGCGCCCGGTATTGGCGTCCTTGCCGGTGAGCTGCACGGCGGAGCCCAGTGTGATGGTGCCGGTTTGCGCCCAAGCCGGCGCCGCGGTCAGCATGGCCAGGGCGAGGCTCGCCTGCCATAAGCGCTTCATCGTTTCCTCCTCAAAAACTGTGCTTCTCCGAAGAATGGCGGCACTCCGCGCGCCGCGCAAGCGTCCGGTGGCGGAGGACGCGCCGGCCCGTTCATGGCATGATCGGCGCATGATCCGGGTGACGCCGACCATCGCCCTCGACGAGCGCGAGCTCCACGAAGACTTCATCCGCGCCTCGGGCCCCGGCGGCCAGAACGTCAACAAGGTCGCGACCGCGGTGCAGCTGCGCTTCGATATCGACGCTTCGCCGGCGCTCGATCCGGCGGTGCGGGCGCGGCTCAAGCGTTTGGGCGGCCGGCGGGTGACGAGCGAGGGCGTCATCGTCATCACCGCCGGGCGTTTTCGCACCCGCGAGCGCAACCGCGCCGACGCGCTGGAGCGGCTTATCGACCTCATCCGCCGCGCGGCGGCGCCGCCGCGGCCGCGGCGCGCCACCAAGCCAAGCCGCAGCCAGCGCGCGGCGCGGCGCGAGGCCAAGGCGCGGCGCGCCCGGCTCAAGAGCTTGCGCCGGTCGCGGCCGGCGGAAGAATAGCGCCGCCCCTTGTCGCAAGACCTCCTGGTGTATACTTCCTAGTCACGAGAAGGAGGCCGCCATGCCATCGCCCAGCGAATGGGACATTCCGGCTCAAGCGCAACCCAAGCCCGAAGATTGGGATTTCGATCTCGAGCGCGCGCTGTCGGCGACCGTGACCGTGCGGGCGACCGTGCCCGCCGACGGCTTCACGGCGCAGACGCTCGGCACCGAGCGCGCCGGCAACGGCGTCATCATCCGCGAGGATGGGGTGGTGCTGACGATCGGATATCTCATCACCGAGGCGGAGACCATCTGGCTCAACACGATCGATGGTCGCGCCATCCCGGGCCATGCCCTCGCCTATGACCAGGAGACCGGATTCGGCCTGGTGCAGGCGCTTGGCCGGCTGAAATTACCGGTGATGGCGCTGGGGCATTCCGCGGCGGCGCGGCCGGGCGATCGCGTCATCGTTGCGGGCGGCGGCGGCCGCCAGCATGCGATCGCCGCCCGCATCGCGGCCAAGCAGGAATTCTCCGGCTATTGGGAATATCTCATCGAAGACGCGCTCTTCACCGCGCCCGCTCATCCCAATTGGGGCGGCACCGCCTTGATCGGCGGCGCCGGCAATCTTCTGGGCATCGGCTCGCTGCATCTGCAGCAGGCACGCGAGAACGGCGCGGCCGAGCATCTCAACATGCATGTGCCGATCGATCTCTTGAAGCCGATCTATGACGATCTGCTGACGCTCGGCCGGCCCAACCATCCGCCGCGGCCCTGGCTTGGGCTCTACGCCACCGAGATCGACAACAAGGTGGTGGTCGCGGGCCTCGCCAATTCCGGGCCGGCGCGCCGCGCCAATCTCAAAACCGGCGATATCATTCTCGCCGTCGGCAGCACAGAGATCGGCGATCTCGCCGCGCTCTATCGCAGCATCTGGCGGCAGGGGCGGGCCGGGGTGGATGTGCCTCTCTTGGTCTATCGCGATGGCAAGACCCTCGATCTCAGCGTCCACTCGGCCGATCGCGCGCGGTTTCTGAAGTCGCCCAGCCTACATTGAGGCTTTGGCGCGCGCGTGACCGTTGAGGTTGCGCACGTCGCGCAGGCTCGCACCCTCGAACTGCGCCTTGGCGGCGTGCGCGTCCTGGAAATTCGCATTGGCGAGATCGGCCTGGCGAAAATCGGCATTGTCGAGATTGGCGCCGGAGAGATCGACATTGCCGAGCTTGGCCTGCTTCAATTGCGCGTCGCGCAGATCGGCGCGGCCGAGCTTGGCGCCTTCGAGATTGGCCGGGAAATCGTATTTGCGGTCGCCGACATTTTCGAGCGGCATCAAATTCGCGCGCATCAGCGTAGCGCCGGAGAGATGCGCGCGGATGAGCTTGGCGCCGCGCAAATCGGCGCGATCGAGCCGCGCCTCGCGCAGATCGGCGAGCGAGAGATCGCACATGACGAGCGAGGCCTCGGTCAGGTCGGCGCCGCGCAGCACCGCGCGGGCGAGCACGGCCAGCGCCAGCTTCGCCTTGCGCAGATCGCAGCCCGAGAGATCGCGCTCGCTTAAAACCGCGCGCTGGCCTTCGGTGCCGCGGCTGTCGAGCCAGAGCTGATGCAGCCGCAGGATTTCCTTGATGTCCTCGGGCGAGACCGGGCCGCCCGGCGCGCCTTGCACATCACCGCTGTCCTTGCCCTGGGCGAGCGCGCCCGGATCGAGAATGGCGCCGCTGACATCGACGCCTTTGAGCTCGGCGCCGGCGAGCTTCGCCTGGGCGAGAGTCGCGCCGCGCAGGGTCGCGCCCGAAAGATTGGCGCCCGACAGATCGGCGCGTTCCAAGACCGCCCCGGTGATGTTCGCGTTGCGCAGATCGGCGCCGCAGAGATCGGTGTTGGTGAGATTGGCGTCGGTCAGATCGGCGCGGATGATCGAGGCGCCGGCGAGCTTGGCGCCGGAAAGGTCGCATTCCCGGGCCTCGATCGAGGAAAGGTCGGTGCGCGGGACTTCGTCGCCATTGAACTGCCGCCCTTCGAGCCCCAGAAGCTTTAGCGGCACGATCTTGGTCATGTCGGCATTGGGCAGCTTGGCGCGGTTGAGCTGCGCCGCGCGCAGGCAGCTCGAGCGCAGATCGGCACCGGTGAGATCGGCACCGTTGAGATTGGCGGCGCGCAGATCGGCGGTCGACAGCTTGGCGCCGCGCAAGCGCGCATTCTTCAAATTGGCGCGATGCAGCCGGACGCCGGTCAGATCGGCCCCCGACAAATCCTGATCGCTGAGATCCGCTTCGGACAGATCGTGATGCGCGAGCACGGCACGCCGCCCCCCGGGCAGGCGCGAAATGAACAGCTCGTGCAGCTGGAGAATCTGGCGGAGCTCTTGTGGCGAAAGCTGGCGCAAGACGTTCTCGTCCCTCTGCTGGT
>Ga0070681_10007054_pt1 | contig 10939 bp, 10 predicted proteins | sample KBSC83BmetaG_FD_65650 | JGI IMG/M metagenome (GOLD analysis project Ga0070681, IMG submission 65650) | Corn rhizosphere microbial communities from Kellogg Biological Station, Michigan, USA - KBS C8-3B metaG | ecosystem: Host-associated > Plants > Roots > Rhizosphere | place: USA: Michigan...
GTACACGCCGTTCCTGAAGACGCTCTACCCCGAGGAGCCCTCGGGCCCGGACGAGCTGATCGACGACCACTGGCTGTGGCCGGTGCACAAGCTGCTGCCGTTCCACATGAGGCACCCGATCACCGGCGAGGAAATGGTCGCGCAGCGCTGGGAAGGCGATGCCAGGCGCGACGAGAAGCGGGCGGCAAAGAAGAAGGCCGAGGCGGCCGCGTGAAGCATGTCTGAGGCGTCAACCCCGCAAGAGCGGGGACCGCCGGGCCCGACGCGCGGGCCCCGCCACTCAACCGGGCCCCCGCGTTCGCGGGGGGCGAGGAAGGAATTTGGTAAGAAGATGACCCAGTACCCCTCCCTCCACATGCTCATCGACGGCGAAAGGGTCTCCGGCGGCGGCCGGCGGACGTTCGATGTCGTGAACCCGGTCACCGGCGAGGCGATCGGAGCGCTGCCGCTCGCTCAAGCCTGCGACCTCGACCGCGCGCTCGAAGTCGCGGCCGAGGGCTTCAGGATCTGGCGCAAGTCCACGCCGCAGGAGCGCGCCGCGGTGCTCAACGGCGCCGCCCGCCTGCTGCTCGAGCGCGCCGACGACCTCGCCCGCATCGCCACGATGGAGGAAGGCAAGCCGTTCCCCGAGGCGCGCCTCGAGGTGATGATGGTCGTCGGCCTGTTCCAGTTCTACGCCGGCGAAGTCTTCCGCCTCTACGGCCGCGAGCTGGTCCGCCCGGCGGGCATGCGCTCGAGCGTGCGCCACGAGCCGGTCGGCCCGGTCGCCGCGTTCGCGCCGTGGAATTTCCCGCTCGGCAACCCCGGGCGCAAGCTTGGCGCGCCGATCGCGGCCGGCTGCTCGGTGATCCTGAAGAGCGCCGAGGAGACGCCGGCGAGCGCGCTCGGCATCCTCCAGGCGCTGCTCGACGCCGGACTGCCGAAACAGGTCGCGCAGGCGGTGTTCGGCGTCCCCGACGAGGTCAGCCGGCATCTCCTCGCAAGCCCGGTGATCCGCAAATTGAGCTTCACCGGGAGCACGGTTGTCGGCAAGCACCTGATGAAGCTCGCCGCCGACAACATGCTGCGGACGACGATGGAACTGGGCGGGCACGGCCCGGTGCTGGTGTTCGACGACGTCGACGTCGACCACGTGCTCGACGTCGCGGTCATGGGCAAGTACCGCAACGCCGGCCAGGTCTGCGTCAGCCCGACGCGCTTCATCGTTCAAGAGGACGTGTTCGAGCGCTTCCGCGACGGTTTCGCCGAGCGGGCGGGCAAAGTGAAGGTCGGCGACGGCCTCGTCGAGGGCACGCAGATGGGCCCGATGGCCAACAAGCGCCGGCCCGAGGCGATGGACCGCCTGATCGGCAACGCGAAGGACAAGGGAGCGAAGGTCGACGCCGGCGGCGGCCGCATCGGCAACCAGGGCTTCTTTTTCCAGCCTACGGTGCTGAGCGAAGTGCCGCTCGAGGCCGACATCATGCACGAAGAGCCGTTCGGCCCGGTGGCCCTCATCAACCCCTACAAGGGCGAGGACGCCATGATCGCCGAGGCCAACCGCCTCGAATACGGCCTCGCCGGCTACGCCTGGACCAACGACGTCAAGCGCCAGCGCCGCCTCGCCGACGCGATCGAGACCGGCATGGTCGGCATCAACAGTCACATGATCGCCGCCGCCGACGCCCCGTTCGGCGGCGTCAAATGGTCCGGCCACGGCGCCGAGGACGGCCCCGAGGGGGTGCTCGCGTGCATGGTGATGAAGACAGTTCACGAAGGATAACGATGACTCACGAACTCAAGACCGGCGGCGAGCGCGGCTATCTGCGCATCGCCACCGAGGAAGCCTGGGCGACCCAGGAGCAGCTCGACGCGATCATGCGGCAGGTGAAGGAAGGCCGCGCCGACAAGGGCACGGTCAGCCTGTGGGGCTTCTACGGCACGTCCCCAAGCGAGCGCACGACCTTCATCCGCGACCGGCTGGTCGAGGCGGGGCCGGAGCGCATCGCCTCGATGGACGAAAGCGGGATCGACAAGGCCGTCCTCGCGATGACCAGCCCCGGGGTGCAGACGCTGTTCGACGTCGAGGAAGCCAAGCGCATCGCGCGCAACGGCAACGACAGGCTGAAGGACGCCTGCGAGCGTTACCCCGACCGCTTCTACGGCATGATCGCCGTCGCCCCGCAGGACCCCGAATGGTCGGCCGGCGAACTCAAGCGCGGCAAGCAGGAGCTCGGCTTCCACGGCGTGCAGATCAATTCGCACACGATGGGCCACTACCTCGACGAGCCGCAGTTCGACCCGATCCTGCGCGCCTGCGCCGAGCTCGACCTGCCGCTCTACATCCACCCCCAGGGGCTGCCCGACGACATGATCGGCGACATGGTCGGCGCCGGGCTCGACGGCGCGATCTTCGGCTTCGCGGTCGAGGTCAGCTACCACGCGATGCGGCTGATGACGACCGGGGTGTTCGACCGGTATCCGAACCTCCAGCTGATGCTCGGCCACGGCTGCGAGGGCCTGCCGCACATGCTCTACCGGCTCGACTACATGCACAAGGCAGGGCTCAGGAGCGGCCGCTACCCGCGCCTCAAGCCGCTCGAGCACGACCTGTTCCACTACATGAAGAACAACGTGCTGGCGACCAACAGCGGCCTGCCGTTCGGCCCGGCGATCAAGACGATGATCGAGGTGATGGGCGAGGACCGCGTGATGTACGCGATGGACTACCCCTACCAGTACGTCCCCGAGGAGGTGTGCTGGATGGACGATCTCGACATCCCGTTCGAGCAGAAGAAGAAATTCTTCCAGACAAACGCGGAGCGCTGGTTCAAGCTGTAGTCGGGGCGAATCCTCACCCGGGACCAACCCGGGGAGGGCGAGGAGAGGAACGATGAATGGCTACGACTGCCGCTGAAGGCGCGGTGCCGGGACAATCGATGAGGGTCAGCCGCGCCGGCTGGTACGCGCTGACGCTGGTGTCGACCGCGCAAGGGCTCAGCCTGCTCGACCGGCAGATCCTGTCGATCCTCGCGCCGAGCATCCGCGCCGACCTGCACCTCGGCGATTCCGAGCTCGGGCTGCTCTACGGCACGCTGTTCTCGCTGTTCTACGCGCTGTTCTCCCTCCCGCTCGGGCGGCTGGTCGACGGCTGGATCAGGACGCGGCTGCTCGGAATCTCGATCTTCGCGTGGTCGGCGTTCTGCGGCCTGTCGGCCTTCGCCGGCGGGTTCGCGCTGCTGGCGATCTCGCGGCTCGGGGTCGGCATCGGCGAGGCGTCGGCCCAGCCCGCGGCCAACTCGATCATCTTCGACACCTTCCCGCGCGCGCGCCGCGGGACGGCGATGGCGGCGATGGGCATCACGACCTCGCTCGGCCTCGGTTTCTCGATGGCGCTCGGCGGCGTGGTCGCGCAGTGGTGGAACACCGCGTTCCCGAACCATCCGGGCGGATTTTCCGGCTGGCAGTTCGCTTTCCTCGTCGCCGCGGCGCCGGGGCTGCTGCTCGGGTGGCTGATCCTCAGGCTGCGCGAGCCCGTTCGCGGAGAAGTGGACGGCATCATCTCGCCGCCCGACCCGCATCCATTCAGGGCCAGCGGAGCCGTGCTCGCCTCGGTCACGCCGGCGGTCAACTGGCTGTCGCTGTGGAGCCGCAAGGCCCCCGCGCGGCAATGGGCGGTCAATCTCGTCGGCCTTGCCGTGATCGTGCTGTTCTGCTGGACGATGACGCACCTGACGCAGGCGTTCTCGCCGCGTCCGCCGACGAACGTGCTCGGCCTCAGCATCGATCCGCACCGGCTGCAGTGGTTCGTCGTCGGCTTCGGCCTGTTCGTGATCCTCAACATGTTCCAGTCGCTGCGGCTGACCGACCGGCCGACCTACAACCTCGTGCTGTCGCCGGCGATCGTCCTGCTGACGGTCGTCGCCGGCCTGCAGACCTCGATCAATTACGCGGTGATGGGCTTCACGCCCTCGTTCCTCAACCGCGCCTACGGCCTGTCGATTGCCGCGACCGGCCTCCAGTTCGGCCTGCTCGCCGCCGCGCTCGGCGTGATCGGACCGGTCGTCGCCGGGCCGATGTCCGACTGGCTGACGGCGAGGATGGGCGGCCGCGGCCGCGTGTGGCTGACGATGTTCTCGCTCGGCGTCTCGCCGATCTTCGGCATCTGGACCTACCATGCGCCCGATCCGGCGAGCTTCTACGTGCGCTTTACCTTCTACAGCCTGATCCTGACGCTGTGGCTGCCGCCGCTGTACTCGCTGGTCTATGACCTGGTGCTGCCGCGAATGCGCGGGGTCACGAGCTCGATCTTCATCATCATCCAGACGCTGCTCGGCCTCGGCATGGGGCCGTACTTCGTCGGCATCGTCAGCGACCGCCTGCACGGCGACCTTGGCACGGCGATCATCTCGATCAACGTGGTCTGGCCGGTGATCGTGCTGTGCCTGTTCGTCGTGCTGTTGCGGGTCAACCGCGAGGAGGCGAGAGTGCTCGAGCGGGCGCGCGCCGGGGGCGAAGAGGTCTGAGCGCGCGTCACGAAAACATCTTGCTTCCCCGTTGCCGGCCGCCGAAGGCGGCCCGGCAATAAAGGTTGAGGAAGAGCGCCCAATGCCCACCGTCCGTGAAGCCGCCTTCAGGGTTTTCGAGCACTTCGGTATAGACCGGCTGTTCGGCAATCCCGGCAGCACCGAAATCCCGATGCTCAGGGCAATGCCGTTTCCTTACGTGATGGGGCTGAGCGAGGCGGTGGTGGTCGCGATGGCCGACGGCTTCGCGCGCGCGTCCGGCAAGCCCGCCCTCGTCAACCTCCACAGCGCGGCCGGCACCGGCCATTCGTTGGGCAACCTGTTCACCGCCTTCCGCAACAACGCGCCGGTGGTGGTGACCGCCGGGCAGCAGGCGCGCAGCATCCTGCCCTACGACCCCTTCCTCTACAACGAGCGCTCGACCGAATTTCCGCGGCCCTACGTCAAGTACTCGGTCGAGCCGGCGCGGGCCGAGGACGTGCCGCTGGCGCTGATCCGCGCCTTCGTGACCGCGCTGACGCCGCCGATGGGCCCGTGCTACGTGTCGATTCCGGTCGACGACTGGGACCGCGAGTGCGAGATGCCCGCCCTGCCGCATCTGACGCTGTGCACCGTCCCTTCGGCGACCGGGATCGAGCGCCTCTCGGCGCTGCTCGACGGGGCCGAACGGCCGGCGCTGGTCATCGGCACCGGGGTGGCCAACTCGGGCGGCTGGCGCGAGGCGATCCGGCTCGCCGAGAAGACCGGCTGCGCCGTGTGGTCCGCGCCTTACGCCGCGCGCGAGACCTTTCCCGAGAACCATCCGCAGTTCGCCGGCTTCCTCCCCGCGTGGCGCGACGACTTGCGCGACTTCCTCGCGCCTTACGACGCGATCCTCGTCGCCGGCGCGCCGGTGTTCACCTGGCACGTCGAGGGGACGGGCCCGCACTGGCCCGAGCACGCGAAGCTCATGGCGCTCAGCGAAGACCCCCAGCACCTCGCGGCGCTCCCCGGGGGAGGCGGAGTGCTCGGCAATGTCGCCGAGGGTCTCGCCCTCTTGTGCGAGCGGGCCAACGCGCGCCCCTACCAGGGAAAGCCGCGCACCTTCGCCGAGCCCGAGCCGGCGATGAACGCCGCTTACGTCCTCAAGCGCGTCGCGGCGCTGCGGCCGGCGGCGTCGGTCATCGTCGAGGAAGCGCCGACCGCGCGCGGCCCCGAGCACGAGGTCCTGCCGATCACCCGCGAGGGCGGCTTCTACACCTGCGCCAGCGGCGGCCTCGGCTACTCGCTCCCCGCCGCCGTCGGCATCGCCATGGCGCAAGGCGACAAGGTCGTCGCGATCATCGGCGACGGCGCGGCGATGTACACCATCCAGGGCCTGTTCGCCGCGGCGGCCGAGAAGGCGAATGTCAGCTTTCTCATTCTCAACAACGCCGCCTACGCCGCGCTGTCGGGCTTCTCGGCCGAGTTCGGCATGAACCACGTGCCGGGGTGCGATCTCAGCGGCCTCGATTTCGTGAAGCTCGCGCAAGGCCACGGGGTCGAGGGCCGGCGCGTCGACACGGTCGATGCGCTCGATGCGGCGCTCGCCTGGAGCTTCGCCGAGGCCCAGCCGACCCTGCTCGACATCCGCATCGCCTGAGGAAGGTCAGGCGCGGGTCGAGGTGCGCCCGTTGAATTGCCTGAGGATATCGCGCGCGAGCGTGCGCCACTTGGGCGCTTCGCGGACATCGACCGACACGAAGATCTTCCCGCGCCGGATCTGCTCCTGGTAGTAGGAGGCCGAAACGCCGTCCACGTCGTGGTCGGTCAGCATCCGGGCGATGGCCCCGCCGGTCGCGCCGAGGACGCCGCTTGCCGCGGCGAACGAATGGAAGGCCGAGGTGGCGAGAGCCCCGGCCGCCGCCACCGGCCCGATGCCGGGGATCGCCAGCACCGCCATCGCGAAGATCACCGCGGCGACGCCGCCGCCCGCGGTCGCCCCGGCGATGCTGAGCTTGCTGTGCCCTTCGCGCCATTTGACGGTCGTGTCGATGAACTGGCTGGCGCGGAACATCAGCGAGATGGCCTTCGGGGCAACGCCCGCTTCCTTCAGCGCCACCACGGCCTGCTCGGCTTCCTTGAGCTGATTGAAGATCGCCGTGACGTGATGGCTCTCGACCCCGAGCAGCTTCTGGCGCGCCGCGGTGAACGCGGCGGCGAACATGTTGCGCTCCTGGTCGCTGGCGAAAACCGCGCGCAGGCCCGAGGTGCGGTGCAGCCGCACCACGCTGGGCGAGGCGACGTCAACAAACAGCGTGCGCATCAGCATGTCGACCGACGAGGGCCGCAAGGTCTGGTTGGTGCCGCGGTTGATCCATTCGACGGCCTGCGGGCGCGGATGGTCGGGCGGCAGGTAATTGAGCGCCGACAATTCCTCGGGTTTGATGACGTAAGCCGGCGCTGCTGCCGATTCGTGTCTCATGCGCCCGACGATAGAACTTAAGTTAACAACGTCCCAGCCCGGAGTTTACGATTGTCCAATAGGTGGACGGTTGCATCAACTTTGTGAACATCGCCGGGCAGGCGAATTTCATTCCTTCGGATTAATCCGCTTCGGCGTCGCTCAGGCCTTCCCTTGCACCCGCAACTCCCGCCAACGTGAAAGACTGCGACCTCACGGCGCCTCGTTGTAGATCGGGCTGCCGACGAGGCCGGGGATCAGCTCGAGCGCGATCGCTTCGCGCGCCTTGTCTTCGCCGAGCGCCCGGCGGATGGCGGCAAAGCGCTCCTCAACCCCGGCGCGGAACTCGGGCGCGGTGAAGATGTAGAGCGCGTTGCCGCGGATGCCCTGCAGCACCAGCTCGCCGGCTTCCTCCGGCGTCGCGGTCAGGCCGGCGAGCCGCGCGCGCTGCTCATCGGTAAAGGCGAAGCCCGGCGGCGGGCCGCCCGGCGCCTCGGTCTTCGTCGCGTAACGTCCGGGCCTCGTCGCCTCGTAGTCGCGGATGTTGGTCCTGACGCCGCCGGGGCAGAAGGCGGAGACGCCGATGCCTTCGCTCGCCAGCTCCGCGCGCAGGGCCTCGGAGAAGCCGACGACGGCGAACTTGGTCGTCACGTAGATCCCGGCCTGGCTGTACTGCAGCACGCCGGCCATGCTGGCGGTATTGACGATGTGGCCGCCTTCGCCGTGGGCGCGGATTTTCGGCAGCACGGCCTTCACGCCGTTGAACATCGAATTGAGGTTGACGTCGATCGCCCAGTCCCAGTCGGCTTCGCTCGCTTTGGTGATCGGCTTGAGCAGCCCGATCCCGGCGTTGTTGCACAGCACGTGGATCTTGCCGAACATCGCCTCGGCCTCGTCGGCCGCGGCGGCGAACGCCTCGCGGTCGGTGACGTCGAGACGGAGGAACCGCACGCGCTCGGCGAGCCCTTCGTCGGCGATCTCGTCGTGCGCGGCGGCGATGTGGTCCTCGCGGACATCGGCGGCGACGACGTTCATTCCCGCCCAGCCGAATACCTTGGCCATGCCAAGGCCGATTCCGCTGGCTCCGCCGGTGACGAACGCAGTCTTGCCGGAGACGTCCTTCATGCCTGCTCTTTCCCCAGCGCATCGGCGAGCGCCCTCGCTTCGGCGGTCATCCTCGCCCGCCGCTCCTCGCCCAATCGGCGGCGCTCGTCCATCGTGAACTCGGTCGGGAAGGCGGCGAGCATCTCCTCGAAGTACGCCTTCACCTCGCCGACGAATTCCCCGTGCGGGAAGATGTACGGGCGGTTATCCTCGATCGCTCCTGCAACGAGCTCGCCGACCTCGGCCGGGTCCATTCCGCCGTCGAGAGTGTCGCGCAGCTCGATCGCGGGGTCGGCCCGCTCGTGCGCCCCGCGGTAGAGATCGCCGGCCGTCATCGCCCGGGTGCGAACGAGGCCGGGGCACAGCACCGAGACGCCGATGCCGTAAGGAGCGAGCGCCAGGCGGAGCGCGTCGCTCAAGCCCCTGACGGCGAACTTGCTGGTAGCGTAGATGCCCGCGAACCCCGGCACCGGTATCATCCCCGCCATCGAGCTCGTGTTGACGACATGCCCGCCCTCGCCATGCGCCTTCATCGCCGGGAGGAACTCGACGAGGCCGGCGATCGTGCCGCCGAGGTTGACGCTGAGCACGTAATCCCAGTCGGCGTAGCTCGCCTCGTCGAGCGAGTTGCGCTGGCTGACCCCGACGTTGTTGCACAGGACGTGCACGTTGCCGAACACGTCGGCCGTCTCGCGCGCGGCGTCATGCATGGCCGCGCGGTCGGAGACGTCGAGGCGGATTGAGTGCAGGCGGTTGCTCGAACCCAGCAGGCCGCGCGCTTCGTCAAGGTGCGCCTGCAACAAGTCGCCGATGACGACCTTCATGCCGCGGGCGAGGAAGGCCCGCGCCATGCCGAGCCCGATTCCGCTGGCGCCGCCGGTGATGAACGCCGTCCTGCCTGCCAATTCGCGCATCGTTGCTCCGCGAGCGATCCCAAGGGCTTGGGCCAGTGTGAACCAAAAAGCTTTTTGACACCAACAAAACTACTCTAGAGAAGGGGAGCGAACGGGAGCCTGAGATGCACGACGCGCAATCGATCGCCAGGGGCCGGCCGGACCTCGACTACGGGCTGGTCTCGATGCGAATGATTCGCCTCTTCGTCGTCCTGCGGCGAAGCGGGATCCTGGCGCAGCGGCGCCAGTTCGGCTTGTCCGAGACCGAGTGGCGGATCATGACCCAGCTTGGCGAGAACGCGCCGCTGTCGCTCAACGGCCTCGCCGAGGCGATGGTGCAGGACCGCGGCCAGCTGAGCCGCGCCGTCAAGGCGATGGTCGAACGCGGACTCCTCACGCGCGAGCGCAAGCCCGGCGGACCGGAGATCGAGATCGATCTCTCGGGCGAGGGCCGCAAGGTCTACGACCAGATGGTCGATTGGGTCCACGAGCGCGATCGCCTGCTGACGAGGGACATCCCGGCCGAGGATGCGGCCGTCGTCTGGCGCGTGCTCGGAACGATGCGCGAGCAGGCGCAGGCGATGCTCGAAGAGGAGCAGCGGCTCGGAAGCTGATGCTGGCGCTTTATCATTTCGGACCGGTCGCCAACTCCCTGACCCCGCTCCTGTGCCTCGTCGAGAAGGGCCTCGCGTTCGAGAACCGGGTCCTCGACAGCCGCAAGTGGGAGCATCACGATCCGGCGTTTCGCTCGATCAACCCCGAGGGAATGGTCCCCGTTCTGGTCCACGACGGGAGGGTGGTGAAGGAATCGAGCGTGATCAACGAATATCTCGAGGATGTCTTCCTTGAGGTTGCGTTGCGGCCGGCCGATCCCTGGCTGCGCGCGGAGATGCGCGGGCTCACCAAGTACGTCGACGAGTATTTCTGCCCGGCACTGACGGTCATCGGGGCGCACGGCGCGACGCCCTTCGCCTCGAAGATCGACAAGGCCGAAATGGCCGCCCGCCTCGCCAACATGCCGAACGAGGAAGTGCGCCGCAAATGGGCGACCGTTTCGGAGACCGGCTATTCAGAGGACGAACTGGCCGACGCCCGTCGCAGGCTCGGCCATTGCATCGCCAAGCTCGAGGGCTTGCTCAAGTCTCGCGGGCCGTGGCTGCTCGGCGAGGATTACTCGCTCGCCGACATCAAGTGGTATTCGATGGCCCCGGCGCTTCCCCGGGTGATGCCCGATGCCTGCAACGCCGAGGCGACGCCGGCGATTACCGGCTGGCTGGAACGGATGGCGGCGCGACCGGCGGTGCAGGCGCTCCCCGCTTATGCACCGCGTCGCTGAAATCAGGCGAGCGTGGTGAGCGCGAACCCCGCGGCGATGGCAACGCCGTAGGGCACCGGCATCTTGCGCATTTCCCGCATCGACTTTCCGCTGCTTGCAAACAGCAGCTTGCCCACGACGAGCACGACCAGGAGCACGAGACCGGCCAGAGATGTCCAGCCGAGCAGCGTGAAGCCCGCCTTGAGCGGGACCGCGAGGGCCGCCGCGGCGTAGAACTTCGCGTCGCCGCCGCCGATCACCCCGAGCGCGAAAAGACCGATGCCGACGGCAAGGGCGATCGCCGCGTGCATCGCTCCCCACAGGAGACCGTTCGCGCCGGTCGCCCACCACGCGTAGGCGGCCGCCATGACCGCGAGCAGCAGGCAAAGTACATTGGGAATCCGGCGGATCCTGACGTCCCACGCGGCCCCCGTCGCCGCGAGCGCCAGGCACGCGGCGAGCAACCCGATTTGCCCTGTCATGGCCCGCTATGATCCTGAATCAGTCGACCAGCACGACCTTGGAGAGGTCGACTCGCTGCGGATATTCAACGCTCGCGAGATCGCCGCCCGCCGAGCTCGCGTTCTTTGTGAGGTCGATCCGCACCGGATAGCCCGCCGGCGCCCTGGTCCGGATCGATTGACTGGACAGCGGCCCGGTCGCCCTGGCCGGGAGGGCATCGCGCGAGGCCACGACGGCG
>Ga0070681_10007058_pt1 | contig 10936 bp, 10 predicted proteins | sample KBSC83BmetaG_FD_65650 | JGI IMG/M metagenome (GOLD analysis project Ga0070681, IMG submission 65650) | Corn rhizosphere microbial communities from Kellogg Biological Station, Michigan, USA - KBS C8-3B metaG | ecosystem: Host-associated > Plants > Roots > Rhizosphere | place: USA: Michigan...
ACCTGCCGTTCAGAACGCGAACACGGCATCGGCAACGATCATCGCACCGGTTGCCCCATCGACGTACACGTTGAGATTGACGGTGACGGATGATGCCGGGCGCAGCGACTCGGCTGATGTTGTCGTGACTTCGGCGAGCGCGAGCAGCACAGCCGCGGCGAGTGCGGGAAGCAACGCTTGTCCCACACCGATCAGTTTCTCGACGTCAGCTGCGAGTTCGGGTGGCAGCTCCGGAGGGTCTGGTGGACGGCCTGGTGGCAGCGGTGGCGGTGGCGGCGGAGGAGGCGCGGTCGATCTCGTGACGTTGCTGGTCGTCGCGTGGGCTGCCGGCGGGGCTTCGAGGCGCTACAGAATCCGCGCCGCGGCGTCCAGCCAGGACCGTTGAGCCCGGCGATAGTGCCGGGGGGCGATGCGTGCCTGCTCCAGGAGCTCGCGGGCTACTTTCTGCGCTTCTTCCTTGCGGCCTCTTGATTCCAGCAACTGAGCGTACCGCACCGCCGCCTCGGCTCCGGGATACGAATTCGCGAGCACGCGGTACTCCTCGAGCGCTTTGTCGATGTTGCCTTCTCCCTCGAGGGAGCGAGCGTAGAGAAGGTGACCCTCGGGCGATCGGAAATCCGGATTGAGCCGGATGAGATCGTCGAGCGTCGCACGGGCCGCTGCGGGGTCCCCTTTGCCGAACTGCGCCTTGGCGACACCGAGCATGAGGTTGGGGTCATGCTCGTACAGTCCTGTGAGGGCCGAGCGGTACTGCGCGATGGCCTCATCGTATCGGCCATGACGCGCCAACTCATCGGCGTAACGTTGACGACTCGCAACGTTGCCGCCTACGCGTGCTTCATTCTCGTACCTTCGCAAATCGCCTTCGGGATTGAAGGCTTTCTTCAGTCCGCGGGCGGTATTCCGCGCGGTTCGGCTGCGCATCAGATCCGGGATGATCTCGACAACGACGTAGGCGAGGGCGCCCACCGTGTTGAGCAGGACAAGCACCCAGATCCAGATGTAGCTCCGCCCCGTCTTGATCACGTGAATGACCAGCAGGAGGGGGATGAGGTAAGCGATGACGAGTCCGCGAATCACTGACGATCCCTTATTTCCGGTTCAAGGCCGGCAGAGCGAACGCGATGAGGTAGTCACCGCGTGGCGTGCCCAGGCCGCCGTGCCCGCCGGCCGCGATCACGAGGAATTGCCGCTGCCCCCGCCCGGCGCGGTAGGTCATGGGCGTCGCCTGGCCACCGGCAGGAAGGTGATATTTCCACAGCTCGCGCCCGGTTTCGAGGTCGAAGGCGCGGAAATACCCGTCCATGGCGGCGCCCACGAAAACGAGGTCGCCGGCGGTGGCAATGGGACCCCCCATGTTCGGCATGCCGAAATCCCGGGTGGGCGCGAACCACGGGCCGACACCCTCGGTCGAGCCCAGAGGGACCTGCCAGACGATTCGATTACGCCGCAGGTCGACACTGACGAGGCTCCCCCAGGGAGGCGCCGTGCAGGGTAGACCCCAAGGCGACAGCAGCGGTTCCCGCTTCATCGCGTACGGAGTGCCGGTCTGCTGAGCGAATTCAGCGTGGGAGTTGGTGTTGGACTTGCGCGCGTTGGCAAGCTCGCCCTGAGGGATGAGCGTGACCACGAACGGGAGATGATTGACGGCGGCGAATATCCGCTGTCGCCTGGCATCGAATGCCACGCCGCCCCAGTCGACCCCGCCCATGCTGCCCGGCGAGAGGATCGTGCCCCGGGTGTCCGGTGGAGTGAAGAGGCCTTCGCTGCGATGGGAGGCGATCAGCGAGCGGCAGCGACCACGGTCCCAGAAGGTAACCCCCCAGCCGTCCTCGGGACGGATGGGCTGTTGGGAAACCAGAGGCGCAAGAGAGGAGAACGGCTGCGTGGCCGAGGCCTCCTCCCCGGGGATGGCGCTGCGCGGAACCGGCTTTTCCGTGATGGGGAATAGCGGCCGGCCCTTGGTGCGCTCGAACACGTAAACCATGCCCGACTTCGTCGCCTCGATCACCGCTGGGACCGGGATGCCGTTCTCCTCGATGTCGACCAGCACCGGTTGCGCGGCCAGGTCGTAGTCCCACAGGTCATGATGAACGAGTTGTTGGTGCCACACGAGCTTGCCCGTCGATGCATCCAGGGCGAGCAGGGAGTTGGCGTAGCGATTGTTGCCGGCGCGTTTCCCGCCATAGTAGTCGGGGCTCGCCGAGCCTGTTGGGACATAGACCAGGCCGTGGTCTTCGTCCACCGACATGACGCCCCAGGCGTTACCGGCTCCGGTCGCCGCGGCCTGAGCAGCATTCCACTCGCCAGCGGCGGGGTGATTCCCCGAGTCCGGAATCGGATCGAAGGTCCAGCGGATCGCGCCGGTGTGGGCATCGACTCCCCGGACAATGCCGCGCTCCACGTCGACTGCGCGGTTATCACCGATCGCCGATCCTACGATCAGCACGTCGCCATGGGTAGCGGGCGGCGAGGTGACCAGATAGGCCTCCCGATCGCGAATGCGCATACCCTGCGTGAGATCGATCTGACCGTTGGTTCCGAAGTCCGCGCAGGGCTTACCCGAGTCGGCATCGATGGCAAGGAGTCTCGCGTCGAGAGTTCCGGTGAAGATGCGGTGGCTGCAGGGGCCCTTCGGGCGCTTCGGGTCGGTTTCTTCCCAGACCGAGACACCTCGCGAGGCGCCTTCCAGGTAGTGGCGCGCACGATCGATCCGAGGGTCGAAGCGCCAACGTTCCTTGCCGGTCTCGGGGTCCAGGGCGATGACGATGTTCGTTGGCGTTTCGACGTAGAGGTTGCCGAAGGCCAGGACGGGCGTTGCTTCGAACGAGAGTTTGTCTGCGTTCACGAAGCCGGCCCCCAGCTCGCCGGTGCGAAAAGTCCAGGCGACCTCGAGGTGCGACACGTTGCCGCGATTGATTTCGTCGAGACTGGAGAAATGGTCGCCGAACGCGTCGGCCCCGTAGTAGCCCCAGTCGCTGGCGTCGGGCGATTGGGCTTGGGCGTCACGGAGAACGAGGCTGGTGCCGAAGAGGGCGTCGCTTAGCAAGGCGACCAGGGCCACGGCAGCTAGACGAAGCGCCGCCGGCCGGAGGTGGAAGTGGGGGATGTCGCTGCCGGCGCGCCGTCGGGTCGAGGTCATCCAGCCATTATGGTTCAACGCGAGGGGTGGCGTGCAGTCGGTGCATCACGTTGCTGGTATTCTCCGCTCCGTGATTTCACTACGGGCGGTCGAGTCCTTCAGAGGGGCTCTGCAAGTCGTATTCGCGGTTCTGTGGCTCGCGAGCGTGAGCATCGCGGAGGCCCAGACTGCCGCCAGCGCCGCGACCTCCGCGCAGGCGCTGCCAGAACGCGCGTCGGCCGATCAGCCCGGGAGCGACCGGGCTGCCGCTGACGCGGAATCAGCGCGTGCCCCCCTTGAAAACGCAGTTCGAGCGTCGGGCCTGAAAGACCTGCAGGGGCTGTCCGGGCCGAATCGGCCGCGCATTGGGCTCGTGCTGTCGGGTGGTGGCGCCCGCGGCGCGGCGCACATCGGCGTGCTCAAGGTCCTCGACGAAATGCACATCCCGATCGATGCCATCGCAGGCACCAGCATGGGCGCGGTCGTCGGTGGGCTCTACGCGAGCGGCCTGACCGCACGCGAGGTCGAGTCGATCATGACATCGCTGAACTGGCAGGACGCCTTTCGCGACCGACCGTCGCGCGAAGACCTCACTTTCCGCCGCAAGCAGGAAGACGAGAATTTCCTGGTCAAGTTTCCGCTCGGCCTGCGCGGCGCGCATATCCAGCTCCCGAAGGGACTCATCCAGGGCCAGAAGCTCAGCCAAACGCTCAGGCGGCTGACACTGCCCGTCGCTCACATCACCAATTTCGACGAACTCCCGACGCGGTTCAGGGCCGTGGCCACCGACCTCGAGACGGGCGAGGCGGTGATCATGAACTCGGGAGACCTGACGACCGCCATGCGCGCGAGCCTGTCCATTCCGGGAGTGTTTGCGCCGGTAGAGCGGGACGGCCGCCTGCTCGTCGACGGCGGGATCGCGGAGAACATTCCCATCGACGTGGCGCGGCAGATGGGTGTGGACATTCTGATCGTGGTCGACGTCGGCTCGCCGCTGCTCACGCGCGAGAAGCTGACGAGCGTGCCGGTCATCTCCAACCAGATGCTCGCGATTTTGATTCAGCGTAATTCGCGCCAGCAGCTCGCGACGCTCTCCAGGAACGATATCCTCATCGAGCCCGAGATGGGCGATGCTTCGTCTTTCGATTTCGGGATCATCAACCGCGTCGTCGGGGTTGGAGAGGCCGCGGCGCAGGCGAATCAGAGTCGTCTCGCACAGCTCAGCGAACCTGCGAACGATTACCAACAGTATGTGACCCGCCGCGAGAGCGAGCGCCGCTCCCCCCCGCGCATCGAATTCGTCAGTGTTGATGCGGATTCACAGCACTATAAGGACAAGCTGGAGAATCGATTCAAGAACGTGGTCGGCAAGCCTCTGGACCCGGACGTCGTCGCGCAGGATGTGACCTCGCTGTATGGCCAGGGGAACCTGGAGCAGCTCGACTATCGGGTCGTGCGGGATGAGAACGATCGCTTCGGCCTGTCGCTGGATGCGCGCCGCAATTCGTGGGGACCGAACTATGTGCGGTTCGGCCTGAATCTGCAGGACGACTTCGAGGGGAACTCCAGCTACAACGCGGCGGCCCGCTTCGTGCTGTCGGAAATCACCAGCCCCGGGGGCGAGCTGGTGTTGGATCTGCAGATGGGCGAGGACTCCAGGGTCGGATCCGAGTTGTACCTGCCGATCTCCGATACGTCGGGATTTTTCTTCCTGCCGCACGTGCTGTTCGAGGCGCGCAACATCGAAGTGCTCAACGGGCAGACGCCGCTGGCGCAGTACCGCCTGCACACCTTCAACTATGGACTGGACTTCGGGCGGCAGTTCGGCAACTGGGGCGAGATCCGCACCGGAATCCAACACGAGGAGGGCCACTCGAACGTCCACATCGGCGACCCGACGCTGCCGGTCCAGACTTTCGACACGCGGACGTTCTTCCTTCGAATGTCGTATGACCGTCTCGATGACGTCAACTTCCCGCGCCATGGGCAACAGGCGACTCTGGAGTGGGACGCGGAGCGGACGGGATTGGGCTCGGATCAGAACATCGACCGGATCGACTTCACGTACCTGGCCGCTCATTCTTTCGGCCGCTTCACCACGGCGTTCTCCGCTGCCGGGGGCACGACTTTGAACACACCCAGCAGCGTCCCGCAGATTGTCCCCGGGGTACCGGTGGACGTGCGGCTGTTGTTCTCGCTCGGCGGGTTTTTGAATCTGTCGGGGTTGCGGGCTGACTCGCTTACCGGTCCGCACTATGGGATTGCGCGTGCGCTGTTCTACAAGCAGATCGGGCGCGGCGGACCTGGGTACCTAGACGTGCCGACCTACCTTGGCGTGTCATTGGAGATGGGGAATGTCTGGGCCACCCGCAGCGACGCGTCGCTCAGCAACACGCATCGCGATGCCAGCGTGTTTTTGGGGATGGACACGTTTTTAGGACCGGTGTATCTGGCCACCGGGTTCGATGACCGGGGGCAGCAGGCGTTTTATTTGTTCCTGGGCAGGACGTTCTAAGAGAACGGGCCGCGAAAATCGCCACAGGCGATCTTCGCCAACGGACGGGACGATCGAGCTGGGCATCCGAACATGAACAGCTCGCCAATGAACTACAGGCCGCGGCTTTGGGCCAGGTTCTCGACTTTTTCGAATACCAGTGAGGGCTTGTCGGTCTTGCGCGAGTACTGATGACGGCGTGCCATCTCCGTCAGCGCTTCGTCCCGCTCCTCGGGCGTCGGATACCAGTGCACGCGATGCCACTCCGGCCCGAGAAGCTTGCGGAAAGGATCGCCGGCAGGGAGGCTCACGCGCACCCCGTAGGGGCGGAGCTTCTCGATCGGCGGCGTGCGGAGGTTCTGCGGCTGACTGATTCCCATGGCGGCCGGAAGCTTACGGTGCCGGCCCCGGGGTTCGCAAGGCGATGCGCGGGAACTGCGAAGCGCGACGGCTGTGCACGACGGCGGCGAAGGGGAGGCGCGTGTGGCGGCAGGCCCGTGTGACGGGAGGCCCGTGGGACGGGAGGCCCGTGGGACCACACGCTTGGCGTTGCGGGTACCACGCCGCCGGGTGGGGGCCGCGTGGTTGCTCGGCGTTGTTTGCGCCACGCCCCCGTGGGCGCCGCGTGGTTGCCGGCGGCCTCATCCCTCAGGAGGGAACCGCGTGGCGCCCGCGTTTTTCCATGATTCGCTTGTTTCTCTCCGCGACACGCAGGCTTTCGTGCAGCGTGCGCGAGTTCGGCGCAAGTTCGAGGCCCGCGTTGATGTCCTGGAAGGCTAGATCGAAGAGCCCCTTCGCAACGTAGATGGCGGCGCGGTTGTTGAACGCACGCCAGTTGCTGTTGTCGAGCGCTACGGCCTGGTTGCAGTGCTCGAGCGCGTCGTCCCACTGCATCAGCAGTGCGTATGCCGCGCACGCGTTTGCGTGGCCAGCCGCGATGTCGCGAACATCCCCGGGTTCCTTCAGACCTTCCAGCGTGAGTCGCAGTCCTTCGTCGACATGGCCGTTCTGAAGCTCCTCAGCGCCTTGTGAAAGCAGCACGTTTGTCGTGCCGATGATCGTGGTGCTGCTCGCGGACTCGTGCGATTGGGCAGAGGGCGTCGTGAGCAGGAGGAGGAGTGCGAGGGCCGCTGCCGTGATGTGCGCGAGTTCGAATCCTTGATGACGATCGGAGACCGGGCCCGGACGGCCGAGGCGCAGGGCGCCAAGTAATCCCTTGCGGCGGAAGGGGGCGCTGAGAGCGTTCGTGAGACCCGCTGGCTTCATGGCTACTGGTGACGGGCGACGATGGGCGGATAGTGCACCCGGCACTCACCGTCTATATAGCGACGGTTTTGCGAACTTGCAAAGAGGCTGGGCTGCATAGAGGGGGCGGGCGTTCCCGAAAGCCATGCCCCCGGGGCTGCCCGGCTTGGCTTGAGGCTTGAGTTGCGCTCTGACGGTCCCCACACTGACCTTCCTCGAAGGAAGGGCGCAACGCATGCGTTGCGCGGGTGCCGCGATAGCGGTACCCCGGATCGACGGTGAGCAGGCGAATGCCTGCGCAGAAGGGCGTAACGCATGCGTTGCGCGGGTGCCGCGGTAGCGGTACCCCGGATCGACGGTGAGCAGGCGAAGGCCTGCGCAGAAGGGCGCAACGCATGCGTTGCGCGGGTGCCGCGATAGCGGTACCCCGGATCGACGGCGAGCAGGCGAATGCCTGCGCAGAAGGAGAGCACGTATGGCCTTGTTTCGTAAGAAGTCCGCGATGCCCGCCCGTGAAGAGGCGCTTCCGGGCCGGTCCACCCCCCTCAAGGTCCCCGATCTGCACTTCGTCAACGGCCATCGCATCAAGCCCCCCTTTCCGGCCGGCCTGAAAGAGGCCGTGTTCGGCCTGGGCTGCTTCTGGGGCGCCGAGCGAATCTTCTGGCAACTCCCGGGCGTGTACTCCACCGCCGTCGGCTACGCCGGCGGCTTCACCCCGAACCCGACGTACCAGGAGGTCTGCACCGGCGAGACCGGGCACACCGAGGTCGTGCGGGTCATCTACGACCCGGAGAAGGTCGACTACGAGGACCTGCTGAAGTTGTTCTGGGAGTCGCACGATCCCACGCAGGGGATGCGGCAGGGGAATGATGTTGGGACTCAGTATCGCTCCGCGGTTTACGTGTTGGATGCAGAGCAGCGGCAGGTCGCGGAGGAAGCCAAGCGCCTGTACCAGGCGCGGTTGAGCGCGGCAGGGAAGGGGACGATTACGACGGAGATACTGGATGCTCCGGAGTTTTATTATGCGGAGGATTATCACCAGCAGTATCTGGCGAAGAATCCGGACGGGTATTGCGGGATAAAGGGCACGGGAGTGAGCTGTCCGATCGGGGGGAGCGTGCAGGTTCCGGCGCACTGAGCGAATACTGCAGAGAAATGCAGAGATTTGGGCGGTAGAGACGTCTACGGAAAATCTACTGCCACTGAAGCCGGCAGTTAGTCCACTGTAAAGCGCTTACGTGGTTAACTGAGATCTGAAGTGTTCGCTCAGAAAAATCTTCGTGCGAGAAATTTGAGTCCTCGTTATGGAACTCAATCAAGTCAGACCGCAAATGACCAAAAGTCTTCGGGACATTCTCTACTTCGACTTCGAAAAGGCTGCCTCGCTCATTAGCCAAATTGAAGGGGGCATAGCGCGGAGTAGAACAGAAGGGTCTGAGGCGCTCTCCGATAACAGAAACGTCCGCAAATACGACTAGGATGGCGTGCTGCAAAGTCAGGGTCGGCTATCCTTGTCTTGTTCGCCGCTTCGCCGATGATCTCGATGCTACGAATGACAGCGTCTTGGGTGCGTGTGTCACCTTCAAATGACGTTAGGTCCATCCCCTTTACATAGCTGGTAGCCCTGTCGATAGCCTACAGTATGTGCTGTAGGTACTCAGGTACGCGCCCGGGATGTCTGGGTTTCATACGGGAACCGCTTCGAGCAGTACCCTATCGCGAAACGTCTTCGGAAGGCTTTTCGGAGTGAGTACATCCACGCGGACACCCAGTAGCCGTTCCGCCTCCAGCTGAATAGCTGCCAGCGTCATTAGGGTAGTCTTCGACGTGGGATCGACGAGCAGATCAAGATCGCTCTCATCGGTATCGTTGCCACTAATAGCAGATCCGAATACCCGGGGACGAGCAGCGCCGTGGCGTGCAACGATTTCGCGCAACTGCGCTCGGTACGTGCGGAGTGCTTCTGAGGGTCTCATGGCGATATAACGAGTGCGTTGAATGGTTCGCGGCTCCCCTCTATGTGGTGCCGCAGTCTTCTGTTGCGGACTGCCCGCAACTCGAGTACATCGACAGGGCGATGAAAAAGTGCTTCCAGAGACTTCTTCAAATCGAGGAAATTCTGGGAGCTTGCGGCACGCGCCGGCTGAAACTCCACATCGACGTCGCTTCGTTCCTTGCCGAAGTCTCCACGCAAAATCGAGCCGAACGCTTCTAGCTGCCGGACGCCATGGAGGAGACACAGCCTGACAATGGCTTCCCGATTGTTCTCGATGGGCGGGTGCATGCGTGGAACTTCAACCCAGCACTTCATGCTCGCCTAACCATAGCATGGTCCGCGATTTAGATTAATTATCGCACAACTCTTTGAATAATATAGTCATTCGCGTTCGGTTGGATCACGCCTTTCCGATAGGCAGTGCGTCATTTGGGAAGGCCGCCGGTGGCGGGCAGATTTCGGCGGTTTCGATTGCGTCCGGGCTCCCGGAGTCCAGAGAGTTATGCGGCAGCCGAGACTTGTTCGGTCGATTTCCGGTAGACGGTGCGGAAAAAAAATCCTCGGTAAACCTGCGGGGAAATTGCCACGTCCAACTACCACGGAGAGGGGACGTCAACCCACGGGGTAGTCCCATCTAACAGAGGGGACTCCCGTTCTTTGTCGCACGCATAGCAATCGTGCAGCTCTACCTTTCGGTCACACCGTCCATCGCTATTGGGAGCCTTCTTATCAGGTGATTATCACCAGGCAGTACTTGGCGAACAATCCGGACGGATATTGCGGCATAAAAGCCACGGGGAGTTTCGTGTCCGATCGGCGGAAACGTGCAGGTTCCGGCGCACTGACGCGGTCGCGCGATTCTCCCGTTATCAGGCTACAAGCCTGCCGCTCTTGAGTCGCCTACTCCGCTCGCAGCGCGACCAACGGATCGACGCGAGTTGCTCGTCGAGCCGGTATATAGCTCGCTGCCAGCGCGACTGTGCAGAGCAAGCATGACACACCGACGAACGTAAGCGGGTCTGTCGCACTCACACCGAGCAATTGGCTCGCGACGAGCCGTGTGAGCGCAAAGGACACGACCAGCCCAATACCGACTCCCACCATGGCCAGCCTGAGTGCCCGACCCAGGACGGGCCGAAGGACATCCAACGTCTGAGCGCCGAGAGCCATCCGGATGCCAATTTCTTGAGTGCGCTGACTTACGGTGTAGGCCATTACGCTGAAAAGGCCCAGCGCGGCGAGTAGGAGTGCCAGAGTGCCCAAGACCCCCAGCAAGGACGCCGCGACCTTCTGCACAAACCAGGAAGCGCCGATGAAATCCTGGAGTGCATAGACCACAAAGAGATTCACCCGAGGGTCGACGGATCTCAATTCACGCTGCAGCGCGGGCAGGATCTGCTGTGGCGGACCGTCCGTTCGCACGAGCAAACCAGTGCCGGTGTGGGGCTCCCAGACTTGTGGCATCGGCAAATAGAAGTACGGTTGCGGACTCTCAGTGAGACTGTGGTACTTGATGTCCTTGACGACCGCGACCACCGTCCACTCGGTCCCCCACAGCCGCAGCTTGCGCCCAACCGGCTCTTCTCCTCGGAAAAATCGATGCGCGAAAGCCTCGCTCACGATGACCACGGGTGGCGCATGGCTATCGTCGCGATCGGTGAAATCCCGGCCCTCGGTGAGCCCGATCCGCATGAGGTCGAAGTATCCCGGCCACACCTGGGCCCAGTAGGTGCTCATGCTCTCGCCACGGCGGGGCAGATACCCATCGACCTGCACTGACTCCGAATTGTCGTGGTCGCGGTCGAAGCCGAGTGGCGCGTGCCCGAAACTCACGGCCCGAACTCCAGGCAAGGCTTCGACGCGATCGCGCACGTGCCGCATAAAGAGCTTGCCCTGCTCGGTGCTGTACCCCTCCTCCGATAGGTCAATCCCGGCCAGAAGCACGTGTGAGGGATCGAATCCGAGGTCTGTGTGTTTGGCGTGCCGGAAGCTCTCGAGAAATAAGCTGGCGCCGATCAGCACCACGAGGGCCAGAGCGACCTCGGAAATAACCAGTCCTCCGCGCAAGCGATGCGAGCGC
>Ga0070681_10007062_pt1 | contig 10935 bp, 13 predicted proteins | sample KBSC83BmetaG_FD_65650 | JGI IMG/M metagenome (GOLD analysis project Ga0070681, IMG submission 65650) | Corn rhizosphere microbial communities from Kellogg Biological Station, Michigan, USA - KBS C8-3B metaG | ecosystem: Host-associated > Plants > Roots > Rhizosphere | place: USA: Michigan...
TCTGCGGCACCCGTCTTCATGGCGGCGGGGCAGACGCCCGTCGCGCCAGGAGCGGGTCGAGAAGCGTGCGTGATGCAATGCTGACGGCGGGGGGACGTTTGTCTCGCAACGGCGACGCACCAACGCCGAAGTCCAACGGGACGACGACTACGGCGGCCTCGCAATGGCGCTCGCGGTTTTCAATGCCAGCCGCGACAATACTCTTCTGCGAGCGACTGCGGTCAGCGAGCGCGCATTCGGACGGCGCCGGTTGGGCCGCCGGCCGGAGATTCCTTTTTGCGTTCGCTCGTGACGAGGCACCTTCCGCGATGAGTGGAAAGCCGACGCGACGACGCGCGCACGCTCCGGCCTTGGATCACTTGGCGATGCGAAAGTCGGCACCGAACGTTACGCTTTCCTGCATCGTGCAAAAGGCGATGAACGGGAACGTTTTGGGATTTGTCTCGGTGATGGTCGCGCGCACGTTCGTATAGTCTCCGTCGGGCGCCATCGCAGCCTCGAGCACGTCCTGGTGGCGAACCATCTGGTGCGGCGCCAGGGACCCGGTGATCGGCGATCCGATCGGCACGCCGTTGCCGGTTGCAAGGTCGATGCGATAGTCGAGGCCCGCCGAGGGCGCGGCGACGAAGCAGTTCGACAAGTAGCTCGGTCCGGACGACGAGCGCTTGAGGCCGTCCACGCTGACGGAAGTGGTCTTGAAGTGCGTTGACGGCGTCCCTTCCACACTGAAGCCGACGCCCGCGGGGGTTTGGCTGCGCGAGAAGACGGAAAAAGAGCTGGTGTCGCCGTCGGATTCGTGTAGCAGCAGCATTCCAAAATGGGAGTTTGCGTCAAGCGCGCATTGGACTGCGAGCGTCAGCAATCTCGTCGAGTGCCCGGGCACGTCGAATGGATCGCAAGCATGAGCTCCCGGGTTTGCGGAGTTCGCGGCCTCGTAGAGATCCACGTCCAGTGCCAGCGCGCCGGCGCTCGGGTTGTATACGTAGACTTCGGTGTTGAACGAAGCCGTGCGAGCAACGACCGGCACGATCATCGGGGTCGGCACGGCGCTGACCGGTTTCGCAATGCGAAAATCGGCGCTGAACGTCATGCTTTCCTGCATCGTGCAAAACGCCACGAACGGGTCGGTGCCTGGTGCGGTCTCCGTGAACTGCGCACGCACGTTTTCATAATCACCCGCCGGCGCACCCGCCACGGCGAGCGTGTCGAAATAGCGCACGATCTGGTGCGGCAACAGCGAGCCCGGGATCGGGTTTCCGATCGCCGCACGATTCGCGGTGAACAGGTCGATCCGGTAATCGATCGGGCTATCGAGCGCCGCGACGAAGCAATTCGAAAGATACTTCGCCCCGGTCGAAGAGCGCTTGAGGCCACAGGCCGACACGACCGCGGGCTCGAAAGTCGCGACAGGAAAGCCCTCCACACTGAAGCCCACTCCGGCTGGCGTTTGGCTTCGCGAGAATACGGTGAACTTGTGCGTCTTGGGCACTGCCGCGTCGTCGAGCAACAGCATTCCGAAGTGCGAACCGTCACCCAGCGCACATTGCGTACCCGGAGTGAGCAGCTGCGTCGTGTGCACGGGCACCACGAATGTCGAACACGAGCGCAGTCCGGGAACGCCGGACTTCGTCCCTTCGTAGAACGCAACGTTCAGCGTGAGCGGCGCGGGGTTCGCGTTGTGTACGTACACTTCCGTGCTGAACGATGCCGTTTGCGCGACGATCGGCACCACGACCGATGTGGCGGAATGATCGGGAGGAAGGGCGTCGCCATCCGCAATCGCCATGGTTGCGGAATTCGGAGATCCGACGAAAATGCACGGGTTGTCCGACGCGGTTATCGTCACCGTGACCGTCTCGCTGCCTTCAGTCACGGGGTCTGACAACGGGGACAGCGTAAGCGGTGTCTGCTGAGCCCCGAGAATGAGCATACTCGTGGAAAGCGCCGCGTAGTCGACTCCATTCGTCGCGCTTCCCGTGACCTGCAGCGTGAGGGTCGCGCTCCCGGTGTCGGGAAGGGCAAACACGAACTGGCCTTGTCCGCCTCCGGTTTCCGCGACGGCTGGTGTGCGTGCGAAAACAGAGACCGGAATCTCATCGCCGTCGCACGCGGCGATCGCCGCGGCGCGAAGGCTGAACATCGATAACATCAGCGCTCCCAAAACGCACGCTACCCGCTTGATCTCAGCGTTCATCTGTAGCTCCGATCGAATGATGCCGAAAGCGCGTCGAAGCACCTCGGCTCCGACATGAAAGGCCAACGTTTCTACGAAGCTCTGCTGTTTGGACGCCGAGTTCGATGTTCGGCGAGCGAGCAGCCGAAAGCGATCAGCGCTTGAAGCGATGACGTGACGGCGAACGGGGAAGACCGCGAGCGAAAGAAGTCGCTCGTTTCGCCTGCGACAGGACCCGACTTTCCATAGCGCCCTCCCTCGAAGACCGCTATTGACTCAGGTTCGACGAACCGTACGCCGGGTATCCCTTGTCGTCAAGTTGGCTATCGCGTCTCGCTGCGATCGTAGCGCGGGCCGATCGCGTCGTAACAGTCGGTGTCGACCTTCCCCTGCTCGACGTCGCGCGCGCCTTGCACCGTCACCGGGGTCGGCGCGCCCGGGGCGTGAGAGCTTTCGTCGCGCTCGTGCGGCATCTTCAATTTCGCGTAGCGGTTGCCGCGGCGCGACCGAGTCGTCGCCGCGTCCGTGTCGGTCGCGACGTCGGCGGCGACGCCAGGATCCCCGGGCGGACGCGCCCGCCGCCGGCTCCGCTTCACGCGTTGCCTCCCTCGCGCGCGTGCTCGATCGCCGCCTCGAAGAGCGCGATCGCGATCGCCGCGGTCGCATGGTCGTACCAAGGCTGCGCACCGCTGGCGCCGACGATCCATCGCCCCTGCCTGACCGCGCCTTCGACGCGGATGTCGTCGTCGCGCAACCGCTCGCGATGCTTCGCGTAGAGCGTGCGCAGGCTCATCTGCTCGCGCCACGCGAGCCGCGTCTTGGCGCGTGCGTACCAGGCGTAATCGGCCTCCCATCGCGCGGAGTCGCCGAAGCTTCGCTCGGCGAGAATCGCATCGTCGAACGGCGTTCGCGGGTCGGCATCCGGGTTCATCACGACGACGTGCATCGCATGCTCGGCGCTGATCGCCGAATCGGCGAGCATCCTGTCGAGCAGCGGCGCCAGCGCGTCGAAGCCGCGCTCGACCGCGTCTTGCGCCGTCACCGTCACGCCATGTTCGTGCGATCGATCTCGGACGCGAGGCGGCGCCCCTGCTCGAGATGCTCGCGCAGCGCCGGAATCTGGTTTGCCGCGAAGCGCTGGACGCGCGCCCCTGCGGGATCGGCCGCCCGCTCGAACGCCGCGAGCACCTGCTCCTGGGCGATGACGCCGACGTTCCGCGCATACGCGCGGTCGAAATCGCCGCCGGTAAGCTGCTCGAGCACGGCGAGCCGCGCCTGGAACTCGTCGGACAGGCGCGACGGCAGCACGACGCCGACGCTTCGCGCAAGCTGCTCGAGGTCCGTATCGATCGCGACGCGATCGCGCAGCGTCGATTCCGCGAAGCGGCGGACGGCCGCGGAGCCCGCGCGCGCGAGCGCGATCCTGCTCGCCTGGATCTCGAAGAGGCTCGCCTGCGCCGCGTCGGTCAGAAACTCGCGCTGAAGCGGCGCGAGCATCGCAGGCGTCGCCAACGATCCGATCCGATCGCGCAGAGAGTCGCCGGGGAACGTGCGGAATTCGATCCGGTCGCAACCGGCGACCAGCGGAGCGCCGACGATGCAGGCGAGCGCGACTGCGCGGCCGCACCGTAAAATGGATCGTGGAAGCACGGAACAATTTTAGCAATCGTCATGCCGTCCGCTGTGCAGTGCACAAACGCGTCATGACACGCCGGGCGCCACGTCGTAACGTACGGAAATGCACGGGCTTCGCGCTTCGCGCGTCGGCTCGAGCACTTTCCTGTCCAGGAAACCGAATGGCAACTGTTACGGTGCGCCATCGGTAACTTTTACGCCGCTGGTCCGTTCTGCCTGTCGGCGGAACGCCGACAGCGGCCGATGATGAGGGCCGGATATCGTGACGGCTCGATTTTCCTCGAGAGCGCTTTCATGCCCGACCTGGATTATTGGAACCTTGTGCAATGGCCGGCGATGGTCGTGACGCTCGCCTCGACGTGGTTCGTCGGATCGACGCGCAAGTCGCTGCGCATGGTCGGCTTCTACGCGTTCCTGCTGAGCAACGCGATGTGGATCGCGTGGGGTTGGCACGACCGCGCGTTCGCGCTCGTCACGCTGCAGATCGGTCTTGCGGTATTGAACGTGCGCGGCGCGTCGAAGAACGAGACGAGCGCGGCGCCGTTCTGAATCGCAGCTACTGTGCGCGGCGATGCATGCGCTCGGTGAGCCACTCCGCAACGAGATGCTGCAGCGGCTTGATCAGCGGCGGAAGCATGACGCCGGCAATGGCGCCGAGCAGTCGCGCCGGATGCGAGCGGCGCTCCGTCACGGCCGGCGCCGGCCGCGCGGGTTTGCGCACGAAGCGCGATGCGGCGAAGCCGATGCCGAGCGCAAGCGCCATCGCAACGGGAATCGACTTCGTGACGCTCATCCGGCTTCGCGCTTCGGCCGTGAGCAGCCGCAGTTCGGCGCGCCGGCGCGCGAGGCGTTGCTCGACCTCGGCGATCTGCTCGTCGAGCGACTTATCGCTTCGGCTCATCGTCGCTCTCCCCCGGCACGTCCCTTCGCAACTGGCGCACGGTTGCCGCGAACAACAGATCGGGTAGCTGGCTCTTCGCCCAGAACGCAAGTCCCGCGGCCACGGCGAGATTGACGAACGCTGCGATCAGGATCGCGACGGCCCAGTTGGCGCCCTGGCCGACCGCGAACGCGATGGCGGCCGCAACGAGCGCCATCCACGCCGATATGACGAGGATCGAGATCACGATCCCCGCGATGATCAGCTTGACGAACGAGACGCCCGCACGCTGGATCTCGAGCATGGCCAGCAGCGCGTGATCCTGGACGAGCGCCTTCACGTTCGCCCATGCGAGCGACAGACGCGTTCCGGCGGTCATCGGTGTTGTTCTCGGCGGTGGCGCGTACGTTGGATCCATCGCGGGCTTCCGTTCGTTTCCTCCCGAAGCGGAACGGCCGCCCCGCCCGGGATGCCCGAGCGGCGCTTCGATCATACCCGTGATGCAACGGGCATGCCATGCGGTGAGCGCAGAGCCGTGGCGTGCGGCGTCGCGCAGGCCTGCTGAATTCTCGCGCAATTCTTGCGTCCGCGGCGGGGCAACTCTTACACCGGCATAGGCGAGTCGCTTGCAGGTTTTCTTCAGGGCATGCGGCTTGCTGACGTCGCGGCATGCAGCCCCGCGAACGAGCGCATGCGCACGCGACGAAGACGCGCAGCGCGTTGCTTCTGATCGACTTCATGAATCCCCTCGATTTCGACGGCGCGCAAGCGCTGGCCCCGAAAGCCGTCAAGGCGGCCGCGCGCGCGGCCGCGCTCAAGAAGCGGATGCGCGCCCGCGGCGCGCCGGTCATCTACGCGAATGACAACTTCGGCCGCTGGGAAGCCGATTTCGCCGCCGTCGTCGCGGACTGCGAACACCGCGGCGGCGCGTCGGCGACGATGGCGAAGCTGCTCGCGCCGTCGAAGCGCGACCGCTCGGTGCTGAAGCCACGGCACTCGGCGTTCTTCGGCACGCCGCTCGATTTTTTGCTCGACGAGCTTCGCGTCGGCCGCCTCGTGCTCGCCGGCCTCGCCGCCGATTCCTGCATCATGTTCACGGCGCACGACGCGTATCTGCGCAAGTACGCCCTTCGGATTCCCGGCGATTGCGTCGCGTCCGAGAACGACGCCTGGCGCCGCGACGCGCTCGCGTACATGGCGCGCGTGATGAAGGCGAACGTCGATCCGATCGGCGCGTAGCTTGGCCTGCGGCGCGTATCGGTCATCGCGCGCCGGCAGCATGGCCGGCATTGGCGGATGCGGCGCGGTCGCCGGGCGGCACGGCGTGAAGCAGCGTGCGCCGGAAATAATCGATCGTCCGCCGCAAACCCTCGTCGATGCTCACTTGCGGCTCCCAGCCGAGCAATTGCCGCGCGAGCGAGATGTCGGGACGCCGCTGGCGCGGATCGTCGCGTGTTGCCGGAACGAAGATGATCGGCGAGCGCGAGCCGGCAAGTCGGCGTATGCGTTCGGCAAGATCGAGCACCGTGAACTCGATCGGATTGCCGATGTTGACGGGACCCGGGCAGGCGTCGGGCACGTCCATCAGCCGCATGAGTCCCGCGACCGTGTCGCTCACGTAACAGAACGCACGCGTCTGCCAGCCGTCGCCCTGGATCGTGAGCGGCTCGCCGCGCAGCGCGGCGACGATGAAGTTCGAGACGACGCGTCCGTCCGCCGGCTGCATGCGCGGCCCGTACGTGTTGAAGATCCTTGCGATCCGCGTATCGAGCCCGTGCTGCCGCCGGTAGTCCGCGAACAGCGTCTCGGCGCAGCGCTTGCCTTCGTCGTAGCATGCGCGCGGGCCGATCGGGTTCACGTGTCCCCAATAGTCCTCGGTCTGCGGATGCCGTACCGGGTCGCCGTACACCTCGCTGGTCGACGCCTGCAGGATCGGCGCACGCAGCCGCTTCGCGAGGCCGAGGAGGTTGATCGCGCCGTGCACGCTCGTCTTCGTCGTTTGCACCGGATCGCGCTGGTAATGCCGCGGTGACGCGGGGCAGGCAAGGTTGAAGATGCGGTCGACCTCGACGTACAGCGGAAACGTGATGTCGTGACGGAGCAGCTCGAAGCGCGGCTGCGCGAGCATCGACGCGACGTTCGCGCGCGTCCCGGTATAGAAGTTGTCGACGCACAGCACCTCGTGGCCGGCTTCGAGCAGCCGCTCGCAAAGATGCGAGCCGAGAAAGCCGGCGCCGCCGGTGACGAGCACGCGCAGCGGCTGGCTCGGTTCGGTTCTCATTGCAGTCGCCTCATGTCGTCGCCTCCCTGAACACCGCATCCCAGTCGCGCGCGAAGCGCTCGATTCCGAATCGCTCGCGCGCATAGTCGCGGGCCTTGCGTCCGAGCGCCTGCGCATGGGCGTGGTCGCGGATCAGCTCGCGGCAGAAATCGACGAGGCGCGCAAGCTCGGTATCGGCGTAGCCTCCGCCGCTCTCGCGAACGATCTTCGGCAGCTCCGTCGTCGCGAGTCCGACGACCGGCAGACCGACCATCATCGCTTCGCAAAGCGCGAGCGCGAGACTCGTGTAGCGGACCGGATGCGCGTAGAAACGATGGCGCGCCATCGCGGGGAGCAGTTCGGCATACGGAAGCTCGCCGGCGCCGCCGCTCGCGCGGGCGTCCATGCCGTAAAGCTCGAGCGGCACTTCGCGGCGCCAGGCGTCGAACACGTCGGCGCCAAGGCGGCGTCCGCGCCGCGCGAGATGGTTGATGACGGCGACGCCACGCGGCCGCTCGCCGCTCCAATCGACGCCGTCGGGAACGCGGACTCCGTGCTCGACGACGCGCGTGGGCACGCGACCGCAATCCCACATCAACGCGTTGTAGTGCGTGACGTGCACGATCATCGTCGACGGATCGTCGACCGGGTGCACGGTGTTCGTCGGATGACCGAGCGGCGGATCGTGCTCGAGATAGATCCGTGGCAGGCGGCGCTGCGCGTCGCTCAGGATTTCGTGCTGGTCGTCGCGGTAGTGCGCGAGCGACTGGAACAGCACGCAGTCGAACGACTCGCGGCTGACCGCGTCGACCGGACAGTCGTGCACGTTGCCGCCCCAGGGCAGCGTCCCGTTGCGTCCGCCATAGCCGGGCGGGCGACCGGGCTTCGAGAGCACGAAGAAGTCGTGCGGCGCGTGCGTCAGGTAATAGAGGTAATTGCCGTGCACCTGCCAGGTCAGAATGCGCAAGCGTCGCACGTCGGCGCCTTCACGGATTGCGTGGCGGCAGCGTCGCGCCGTCGAGCCGGTTCGCGGGGCGCGCCGGCAGCGGCAGGCGCAGCGGCTCGACGGGCCTCTGCGGCGCGAGCCGTGCACGCACCCGCGCGAGCACGCGCTCGGGCAACAGCTTCTGCGCGCACGGATGGCCGATCGGGCAATGCACGTGCGCGCAGGGCCTGCATGCGACGGCGTGATGCAGCACTTCGTGCAGCGCGTGATCGAGCGGCGCGAAGCGCTGCGGATCGGCGCCGCAGCAGACGATGACGCTCGGCACGCGCAACGCCGCCGCGACGTGCGAAACCCCGGTGTCGTTCGCGACGAGCAGCTTCGCGTGCCGCAGCGTCGCGCCGAACACGCCGAGCGCCGTCTCGCCGGCGAGGTCGACGTAGCTGCCGGCAGGCAGCGCGCGGCCGATTCGCCGCGTGATCAGGGCTTCGTCGCTGCTGCCCGTCAGCACGACTCGAAAGCCGCGGCGCACGACGTCCTGCGCGACGGCCGCGAAGTATTCGGATGGCCAGCGCCGCGTGTAGAGACGCGCGCCGGGATGCACGCAGACGAAGCGCCGCGGCACGAGGCCATGATGCGCGAGCAGCGCGTCGGCTTGCGCCATTTCGTCGTCATCGAGCGGAAACTCGAGCCGATCGCCCGCGCGGGGCAGACCGAGGAAGTCGGCGAGCGCGATGCAGCGATGGATCTCGGTTCCGTTCTCGGGCCAGGGCAGAAAGCGCAGCGCGTCGGGGCACGGGCCGCCGGGCGGGCAGAAGCCGGCCGTCATCCTCGCGCCGAGCGCGGCGACGATCGAATTGGTGAGATCACCGCGGCCGTGCATCTGGATCGCGAGATCGTAGCGCGCGGCCTGTGCATCGGCGAGGAAGCGCGGCAGCGCGGCGAGATCGGGCTCGCGCTCCGGCAAGCCGGGAAAGCCCGGGAATTCGACAAAGTGGTCGACGAGGCGCGCGAACCGATGCACGAAGTCGCGCGCCCACGGCAGCCCGATCAACGCGATCTCGGCGTCGGGAAAGCCGTTGCGCACAGCGCGCAAAGCAGGCACCGCGCAGAGCAGGTCGCCAAGCTGCAATGCGCGGAAGATCGCGATCCGCTGCGGCTTCGCGCGCCGCGGCGCGAGTTCGGTGACGCTGTTCATGGCGCCGTCCTCAGAAGACTCCGCGATAAAGCGCGCACGAGCGGCAGACCGCCGACGGGCGGTCGCTCGCGAGTTGCTCGCGAAAGCGCTCGTACGCGGCGCCGTTCCAGACATCCGCGACGCCGTCGTCGAGCATGTTGCCGAAGCTGACCCGGTCCGGCGTGCCGACCATGCAGCACGGCATCGCATCGCCGCGGTAGCTCACGTACGCGCCTCGCCATGGCCAGTCGCAGCGCGGGATCGCGACCGGACGCCCTCGCCGCTCGAGAGGCGGCAACCGCAGGCGCACGCCGCAGTCCGCCGCCACGGCGCGCGCGTCGTCGAACGCACGCGCCAGCGTTTCGCGCGGAACGCCTGCGAGCGTCTCGTCGCGGATGAACTCGCGCATCGGCCGATACGCGTCCGGCAGCGACTGCTCCTCGAAATCGTGGCAGAGATACTGGACGAACATGTCGTCGATGCCCTCGGCGCTCGCGAGGCGCACGATCGCCGCCAGCTCGTGCAGGTTCTGGCGCATCAGCACCGTCACGATGCGCACGTGCAGCAGCGAAGCGAGTGCGTGGCGCGCGGCCATCACGCGGCGAAGGTTTCGGAGCACCTTCGCGAAACGCGCGCCGCGGCGGATCTTCTCGTAGAGCTCCGGCGTCGCGGCGTCGAGGCTCACGTGCAGCGCCGCGAGCCCGCTTTCGACGCATAGGCGCGCGCGCCGCTCCGACCACAGCGTGAGGTTGCTGTTCGTCGATACGCGGATGCCGCGCGCGCTGGCCCACGCGACCATCTCGAAAAATCGCGGATGCATCGTCGGCTCGCCGAGACCCTGGAGCTGCAGCTCGTCGATGTCGCCGAAGCCCTCGACGAGGCGCGTGAAGTCGTCGAACGCGAGAAACGCGAGCGGGCCGTGCGGCGGGCCGTCGGTGCGGAACTGGATCGCGCACATCTGGCAGCGCAGATTGCATTGCCCCACCGGCTCGATCTGCACGAAGCGCGGCAGCGGCGGTGCGGATCTGGGACGGGAGAGCGGGGCCGGCGCATCGCATGCGACCCTTTCGCGGTCGTCGTCGGCGAGCGGTGCCGGTCGGGGAAGCGCGGCGCTTGTATGTTGTCCACTCATCGGAGGACTCCGAGAATGGACACCGACGGAACCGGGAGAGGGTCGCCGCTGCGGCGCTTGAAGCGCAGGCTTCGGTCATGAGATTGGCGCCCTCGACCGGTGCTGAAGGTCCGAACGGTATCCCGAGGCCGGCTGCGCCGTGTCCTCGCATGCACATGCGCGGACAGCAGCACCGGCTCCGAGGCTCCCGACTTCCTCCGTCGCCAGGAGGTCGTAGGCGCTTCGCCGGAATCGATATCGCATCGGAGACGCACGTGCTCGCCATCGTCAACGCCGATGGCGCGGTGGAAGTGAAAGCAACGCCGTTTACCGAAGACGCCGCGGGCTACGCAAAAGCACTTGCGTTGCTCGGCGCGCCCGGTGAACTGCTGATCGCGATGGAAGCGACGGGCCGCTACTGGAAGAATCGGTTCGCCGTTCTCGCTGCAGCCGGCCATGCGATCGCGCTGATCAATCCGCTGCGCACGCACCGCTTCGTCGGCGAGGATCTTGCCCGTACCAAGACCGATGCCCTGGATGCTTTGGGCATCGCGGGCTACAGCGTCGCCAAGCATCGCCGCGCTTTCGTGCCGCAACTCGCCGCGTCCGGGACGGCGCAATGAAACCATCCCTTGACAGAGATCACGGTATTCATGAGGACAACCTTCGGATCCCAGGCGACTTCATACGAAAGGCACCCGGAAGTGCAGCGCACCGCGCGTTCGCCAATACACCGAAAGCCAGGGAATCAGAAGC
>Ga0070681_10007066_pt1 | contig 10932 bp, 9 predicted proteins | sample KBSC83BmetaG_FD_65650 | JGI IMG/M metagenome (GOLD analysis project Ga0070681, IMG submission 65650) | Corn rhizosphere microbial communities from Kellogg Biological Station, Michigan, USA - KBS C8-3B metaG | ecosystem: Host-associated > Plants > Roots > Rhizosphere | place: USA: Michigan...
GGTCGCAATAGTATCCACGACTCGCACACCCGTCAGCGGTAGCGTGCATTTCTTCAAAATCTTCGGAGCGCCTTCGCGTGTCGTATGCTCCATCGCAACTACCACGCGCCGTGCTCCCGCGACTAGATCCATCGCGCCGCCCATCCCCTTCACCATCTTTCCGGGAATCATCCAATTCGCGATGCTGCCGGTCTCATCGACCTCCATCGCGCCCAGCACGCTCAAGTCGATATGCCCGCCGCGAATCATGGCAAACGAATCCGCGCTCGAAAAGTAAGAAGTCCCTGGCATCTCGCTGACCGTCTCCTTGCCCGCATTGATCAGATCCGGATCCTCCGTACCTTCCACCGGATATGGCCCGATCCCCAGCATTCCATTCTCTGACTGCAACGTAACTTCAATCCCCTTCGGTACATGGTTGGCAATCAGCGTAGGCATTCCAATGCCGAGGTTCACATAGAACCCATCCCGCAACTCGCGCGCAATTCGCCTCACAATCCGCTCGCGCTTATCGACGTCTTTGCCGGCCTTCCCTGTCGTCATATTTCATCCTCACCGGTGCCGTCTCACCGACCGCTCGTCGCTTTCCGCACGGTCCTGCGCTCGATCCTGTGCTCGTATAGTTCGCCTTGAAAAATCCGCTTCACATAGATTGACGGAGTATGAATCGCGTCCCCCTCCAACTCGCCCACATCCACCAGATGCTCGACCTCAGCGATCGTAATCTTGGCCGCTGTCGCCATCATGGGGTTGAAGTTCCGCGCCGTCTTGCGATAAATCAGATTTCCCGAACGGTCGCCCTTCCACGCCCGGACGAATGCGAAGTCGGCCGTCAACCCTCGTTCCATCAGATACGGCCGGCCATCGAACTCGCGCGTCTCCTTGCCTTCCGCGACCATCGTGCCCACGCCGGTGGGAGTGTAGAAGGCCGGAATCCCCGCGCCGCCAGCACGAATACGCTCCGCAAAGGTTCCTTGCGGCACTAATTCCAACTTGATCTTGCCGGCGAGCACCAGTTCTTCCAATAACTTATTCTCGCCAACGTAGGTGCCGATGTGATGAACGATCTGTCCCGCCGCCAGCAGCAAGCCGTTGCCCACTCCATCGATTCCGACATTGTTGCTGATGGTATGCAGGTTCCTAATGCCTTTGCGCGCCAGTGCCCGAATCAGGTTCTCCGGCATGCCGCACAGCCCGAACCCTCCAATCATAATGGTCGCGCCGTCGAACACATCCCGGATGGCTTCATCCGCATTGGCCACAACTTTGTTCATAAGAAATTTGGTAATTGGGTAATTTTGTAACCTGGTAATTTAACAGGCCTGATCAGGATTTTGTATTCAATCGGCTCTAGCTTTCTTCGGTGTTGCACTCTTCCGCAGTGCGTGCGCCTGATCAAACTCTTGCGCCAGCTCCCGGGTCGCCAGATTTTCGCGGATATGCGCCAGCCGCTGCTCCACTTTCCATAAGGCGTCCGCAAGGTTCTTCTTATTGCTGATGGCGACATCCCGCCACATGGAATAAGGACTCGCTGAAATCCGCGTCATCTCCTGCAGGGCGCGGCCGCCCGCCGGCAGCAGTGGAGCATCCTCGCCAAACTCTTCTACCAGCGCGGCGGCCAGGGCAGTGGACATCATCTGCGGTACGTGGCTGATCCAGGCGCATAAGCGGTCATGCTCGTCTGCCGGCATCATCGCAACCCGCGCCCCGATGTGATCAATCCATCCCAGAAATTCGCCGATGAGCCCCTCTTGCATGTTCTGATTTTCGACAGGCGTAACGAACCACACCGCCTTGTGAAACAAATCCGCATCGGCGAATTCCACGCCGCTCACTTCCTTTCCCGCCATCGGATGTCCGGCCAGAAAGCAGCTGCCCGCGTTCTTGCCTAACACTTTTTTCGCGCACTCCACGACCAAGGCTTTGGTGCTTCCGACGTCGGTCAGCAAAGCATGGCGCGGCAGCGCCGGACCCAAGCGCTGAATCAAATCGACAATCGCCAGCACCGGAGTCGCCAGCACTACCAAATCGCTTCCATGGACGGCGTCCCCCGGCTCAACGATTCCCTCGTCAATAGCGCCGCAATTGTGCGCCTTCTCCAGGATCGCTTCCCGATCGCAGCCAATAATTCTGCCGCCAAACTTCTTCCGGCGTAGCGCCAGAGCGAGGGAGCCACCAATCAGGCCCGTGCCGATGATCGTGATTTGCCGGAGGGACATAAGAAGTTGAGTAATTTTGCAATTTGGTAATTGGGTAATTTAAAAGCGCACAAATACCGAGAAGTTCAATTACTCAATTGCCAGATTTCCCAATTACCCAATTTTCCGTCCCACCGCCGGGGTAATCATCCTGAGTTCATCCATGAGCTTTGCGAATTGCTCCGGGAACAGCGACTGTGCTCCATCCGACAGTGCCTTGTCCGGATTGCAATGCACTTCGATGAGCAACGCGTCTGCGCCCGCGGCCACCGATGCGCGCGCCATGGGCGCAACCTTGTCGCGACGGCCCGTCCCATGGGAAGGATCCGCCGTCATAGGCAGGTGCGACAGCTTGTGAATGATTGGAATGGCGGAGATGTCCATGGTGTTCCGCGTGTAGGTCTCAAAGGTGCGGATCCCCCGCTCGCACAAAATGACGTCATAATTCCCGCCCGACATCACGTACTCCGCCGAAAGCAAGAGCTCCTCAAAGGTCGCAGCGATGCCGCGCTTCAGCAGCACCGGCTTGCGCACCTTGCCCAACTCGCGCAGCAGGTTGAAATTCTGCATATTGCGCGCGCCGATCTGAAGAATGTCCACATACGGCAGCATCATCGGAATCTGCGAGATCTCCATCACTTCGCTGATTACCAGCAGGCCGAACTTTTCGCCCGCCTCCTGCAGCAACTTGAGCGCGTCCTCCCCGTGTCCCTGGAACGAGTAGGGGGAACTGCGCGGCTTGAATGCGCCCCCGCGCAAGACTTTCGCACCGGCCTTGGCGATCGCCTCCGCCGTGCTGAACAACTGCTCGCGGGACTCGACCGAACAGGGCCCCGCCATAACGACCACTTCATTGCCCCCGACCCCGATCCCGTTGCGCAACTTCACGACGGTGCCCTCGGGGCGAAAGCTTCTGCCCGCGAGTTTGTACGGTGAACTGATGCGGTGGACTTCCTGCACCCCGGGCAGCAACTCCAGGATGCGGATATCGAAATCGATATTCGATCCCACGGCCCCGAGCACGGTCATGCGCGCCCCAGTGGAGCGGTGCACCTCGAACCCCATCTTCACCAGGTGCTCAATGACCTGCTGTATCTGCGCTTCGTCGGCGCGTTCCTGCATGGCAACAATCATGAAAACAGCTCCTGGCTTCTAGCTCTTAGCTTCTAGCTAGGAGCTAATGGCTAACAGCTAATAGCTCTCCCTCAATCATTCACGTCCGACTCCAGCTCCGTCTCGGTCTCGTTGGGTTCCTGGTGCGGGACAATTTCTTCCTTCTGGATATTTCGCATTACGTCGATGATGCGCTCGTAAATCCTCACCAGATCGCGGCCCGGCAGAGGTCCCGGATTCACCGCTTGCACGTTTTCAAAAACAATCCGCTCCCGATCCGGCTCGTAAATTGGCAAAGAGGTATTGCGCTTGAGCTTGCCGATTTCAACTGCTGCCCGCGCCCGTTCGCTCAGGAGCGCCACCAGCTTTTGATCCAGCTCATCGATTTGCTTTCGCCAATCTTCTATATCCATGAACCCGCTCTCACCGCCCCAAGCGCTTTCCAGCCCACGCATTTCTTGAAGCTTGGGAATTTCGCCGTTTCTGTCGATCCCTTGAATCCCGGTGCACTCATGCTGCACCCACCGGAACGCGTCCGAGCAAGCCTCTCACAAACTCCCCCACAGCTTTCGCTTCCCGTCCTCTGTTTTTTTCGACCGTCTGAACAATGGCACTCCCCACCACCACTGCGTCGGCAAACTGGCCCACTTCGGCGAACTGTTCTGCGGAAGAAATGCCGAATCCCAAAGCAATCGGCAACTTCGTAACCCGCCGCAAGCGCTTCACCAGCTTGCGCGCATCTTCGGCCAGTTGCTGCCGCTGTCCCGTGACGCCCGTCCGGGATACGGCATAGACGAACCCGCGCGACGCTTGCGCGATTCGCCTCAGGCGCTCATCGGAACTGGTGGGCGCGGCCAGGAATACGGGAGCTAAATCATGTTCCCGCATCGCCCGCAGATATTCCCCGGCTTCCTCGACCGGCAAATCCGTAACCAGCACGCCATCAACTCCCGCGGCCCGCGCCACTTTGCAGAATTTCTCCATCCCCATCCGCAGAATGGGATTGAGATACGAAAACACAATCAGCCCGGTGGACTGTGCCTGCTGGCGAATTTCCGCAGCAAGAGTCAGCACTTGCGCCAGAGATGTTCCGTGCTTCAGCGCCCGCTCGCTGGCGCGCTGAATCACAGGTCCATCGGCAACCGGGTCGCTGAAGGGCACGCCTAACTCGATCGCCTCCGCTCCGGCTTCAATGGCAGACAAAATAAGCTCACGCGTAGTCGCCAGATCCGGATCGCCGCAAGTTACATACGCCACCAGCGCCGGCTTGTTGTAGAAGGTAAGAGGCACTGAACCCTGTTCCCTATTCCCTGATCCCTGAACTTGAGCGGGATACTCCATTCCCCGCCTACGAAAGCCAAGTAGGGTGGGCACCCTGTCAAGTATCGAAGTGGTCAGTCGATCTTTAAATTCTCGCGAAGAATGCCTACATCTTTATCGCCGCGCCCAGACACATTCACGATCACGATTTCGGACTTCTTCATGCGAGGCGCCCGCTTGATGACCTCGGCCACAGCGTGCGCCGACTCGAGCGCCGGAATGATGCCTTCTGTGCGCGCCAGGACAGTCGTGGCTTCCAATGCCTCTGCGTCGGATGCCGGGACATACTCCGCCCGCCCCGCATCGCGCAATGCCGCGTGCTCCGGGCCAATCGAAGGATAATCCAGACCCGCCGAAACCGAATGCGTCAGCGCTATCTGCCCGCCCGAATCCTGCAGCACGTAAGAGTAAGTTCCCTGAAGAACCCCCGGTGATCCCCCGCGAAAACGCGCTGCGTGATCGCCCAGAGTCTCACCGCGCCCGCCGGCCTCGACTCCGATCAGGCGCACGCTCCTATCTTTTATAAATTCGTAAAACGCCCCGATCGCGTTGGAACCGCCGCCCACACACGCGATGACAGCGGTGGGAAGTTTGCCCTCAGCCTTCAGGATCTGCGCCCGCGCCTCCCGCCCGATCACGCGATGAAAGTCGCGCACCATCGTGGGATAAGGATGAGCGCCGAGCACGCTTCCCAGCAGATAATGCGTGGTGCGCACGTTCGTGACCCAGTCTCGCATGGCCTCGTTGATCGCGTCTTTCAAAGTGCGCGACCCTGATTCCACTCCGCGCACGTCGGCTCCGAGCAAGCGCATGCGGAAGACGTTGAGTTCCTGCCGCCGCATGTCCTCGGTGCCCATGTACACAACGCACTCGAATCCCAGGAGCGCACACACTGTAGCGGTCGCCACCCCATGCTGCCCCGCGCCCGTCTCAGCGATTACGCGGTGCTTTCCCATGCGTTCGACCAACAGCCCCTGCCCCAGGCAGTTGTTGATCTTGTGCGCCCCGGTGTGCAGCAGGTCTTCGCGCTTGAGATAAATTTTGGCGCCGCCCAGTTTCTCTGTCAGGCGCCGCGCGGAAAATAAAGGGGTAGGACGTCCCGCATAAGTGCGCAGCAATTCGTCCAACCGCGCCTGAAATTTCTTGTCCTTCCGAGCTTTCGCGTACTCGCGCTCCAATTCGTCCAGCGCAGCCATGAGCGTCTCAGGCACATAGCGTCCGCCATAAACGCCAAAGCGCCCAGCCTGATCGCTAGGAATAGAAGCAGAAGTCGAAGGCGAACGAGGGTGCCCCACTCTACGTGCTTTTCGTAAACGGGGAATTTTGACTCTGGAACTCCGAGGAACCGTAGCCATCCCTAGTCCGCCTTCCGATCTGCTTCCCGCACCGCGCGCACAAACGAGCGCACCTTCTCGGGATCTTTCTTTCCCGGCCGCGACTCCACCCCCGAGACCACATCCACTCCCCAGGGCTTCAGAATGTTCAAAGCCGTACACACATTGTCGGGCGTAAGACCGCCTGCCGCGACCACGTTGCCCAGTGCCTTGATGTTTTCCAGCATGGGGCCTGACGCACGCCAGTCGAAAACCTTGCCCGTCCCGCCGGGTCTAGAACCGTCCCCTGAATCGAGAAGAAAGGCGTGAACGACATCTGGCTGCCACATCATCGCCCACCCGTCAGGACTTTCGCGAACCATTGAAATCGCCGCAAGAACCTTCAACTCCGGTCGCCTCGCCTTCACCCGGTCCGCAACATGCGGATCCTCATGATCGCCGTGCATCTGAATCGCGGTCAGGCCGGCACCCTCAGCAATTTCGGAGAGCATGCCCTCCGCCTCATTCACAAATACCCCCACCTTCTCGATTTCTTTGGGCAGCTGTTGCACAATCTGCCGTGCGGTTTCCACGTTCACGCACCGCGGACTCTTTTCATAGAAAACGAATCCGATCGCATCCGCTCCCGCATCCACCGCAAGCAGCGCGTCCTCCAGATTCGTCATCCCGCAAACCTTGACCCAAGTCATAAATGAACAATCAACGGCCGAGCGACCCGCTTCACTGAGCACGGGATACCGAGGTATGAAGCACAGGTGCTCCCATGAGTTCCCGCAGTGCAGCACCGGGACGATCCGCCCGCATCAGTGACTCGCCTACCAGAAACGCGTGATAACCAGCCGAGCGCAACAATCTGACATCCTGCGGGGAATGAATCCCACTCTCCGCGACGCCAACCACGTTACCGGGAAAGCGATCTGCCAGCGCGATTGCCGTCTGCAGATCAACCTTAAACGTCCGCAGATCCCGCGTATTCACCCCAATCAAGTCACACCTCGCATCCAGAGCGCGATCCAACTCGTGACGATCGTGCACTTCGCACAGCACATCGAGACCATGCGACCGTGCCGAATTCGAAAGCGAGATCAACTCTGCCTGCGACAGCGCCGCCACTATCAGCAACACCGCATCCGCCGAATTGGCCCGCGCTTCCAACACTTGAAATTCATCGACAATGAAATCCTTGCGCAAGCAGGGGATCGCCACCGCTGCCGACGCCCTCCCCAAATTTTCGAGTGATCCCTGGAAGAATTCCTCGTCGGTTAGCACCGACAACGCTGCCGCGCCCGCTCCTTCCAACTCTCTCGCCAGAGCAGGCACATCGAAATCAACCCGAATCAGCCCTTTGGATGGCGAAGCCTTTTTCAGCTCGGCAATGACCGCGATCCCATCCTGGCTGCGAGCCGCCAGCGCTCGTTGAAACCCGCGCAGCGCATGCGTTTCGGCTTGCTTTTCTAACGCGCGCAAGTCGGCAGCGCTCTTGCTTCGAGCTATCCGTCGACGCGTCGACGCCACGATTTCATCCAGAAATGCAGCCATACTGAGAGCACCCACAACTCAGGGGAGTCCTCCGATTATACGGGAAGGGCGGGTCCCCACTGGTCTTCACGGCGCCTTCAAGGCCGGAAAGAATAGGTGTACTTGATCACAAAGCGGTGCTCATAGAACTGCTGTGGAGTCACCGCCGCCAGGCTGGCGAACTTCTGCCCCGCCGTGTAAATCACATACAAATCGCTGTCCGGGCGGTAGTTCCACCGCAGACGGATGTTAGCGCTGGCGCCCTGCGGGTCCGCCGTATTCATCTGCAGGATGGTGGAGAGCGACAGAAAGCGCGAGAACGCGTAATCCGTCTCCAGGGAACCAAACACCACGGAAAAGTCCTGGAACGAAGGCGCCGCGCCCGGACTGCCGTCCGTCACTCCCAGGTGAAACCGGTTCCACTGCTCGCTAAATCCAAACGCGAGACGCTGGTTCGCCCGGTAAGTCGCCCGCACCCGGGCCTCGTTCAGCTTTCCGTTGTAATATCCGCCGAATCTTTCATAAAAGCTTACTGTCACCTTGCGTTCCTTCGACGAGCCATAGGTCAGTTGATGACGCGCCCAGTTGTAGACGCCGACGGGAATATACAGGTTCTTATAAATGTTGAATGGTTCGGTCAGCCGCTGCGCGAACGCGTCCACAATGTCATCATCGGTGTAGGACCCGTTGTTGAACTCCCCCCGAAACGTCGCCTGCCACTCCTGCGTCTGCACGCCGCCGTGCGTATCGGGATCGTGCACGAGGAAGCTCTCGAAATTAAGCTCCCGCAGCTTCATCACTTGCGGACGCACCTTGAAATTCGCATCCGCGAAATCGCATATGCAGTCCGTCCTCTCCAGGAAACCGACCGCGGGATTGAAATTCGGCCCAATCTTTCTGTGCTCGGCAAACAGGTCCAACCAGTTCGATCGATAAATGACTCCTGCTCCCAGGCTCGTCTGCCCCGACTGGCAGTTATCCGGATTGATGGAGCACAAGTAATATCCCGGACTGCGCGTCTGCGCTGCGTATCCCGACAACGCCAGATTTTTCAGCAGCACCAGACGCCCATCCACGCCCTCGGTTTGGTTGTAATTTCCCGCGGGATTGCCAAACCGCTTATCGATGCCCATGACGCCGAGGTACGACCCACTCTCCCCGATCGAGCGCTTCACCCGCACCACGGCATAGTTGGCGTACGGATTCGGCCCGGACGATCTCGTGTTTACATCCATCACGCCCAGTTCGAATCCAGCCATCTGACCGGTGACGCGTCCACCACCATTGATCGGAACCTCCTGGCCGGTAACCGGGTCGATCCCAATTTGACGGCTGAAAAATAGCTGGTCGCCGCTCTCGCCAATACTCATCGGGAAGGAAAACACGTTGGCGTTCTCCAGAAAAAACTGCCGCTTCTCGGGAAAAAATAGTTTGTAAGGAGTCAGATTGAACTGCTGCACATCCACATCGCTGTCGGCGAAATCCGTATTGCCGGTAAGATTCGCGACCAGGTTGGACCGCAGCCCATACTTGATATCGAGCCCGCCGGTATGCAGAGCGCTGGTGCCAGGGCTCAAGCCGCTGCTCACCGCGCTCGGCGGAAGATGGCTGAATCCTCCGAGCGCATACGGCTTCACGATAAACAGCCGGCCGCTGCCAATCTGGCTGATCCCGCTGAGTTCCCCGGCTTCGCTGATCTTGCTGATGCCAAACGTTCGCCGCCAGGCGCTCCACAAATCTTCTTCGTTCTTTCTGCGGATAAATCGCTTGAAGTTCACGCCCCACACTACGTCTTCGCTGCGCATGAAATTCAGCGTGGAGAAAGGAATCTCTACGGTCGCCGTCCACCCGTCCCCGGTAATCCGGGCTTCCGATGCCCAGACGCCGTCCCAGCCCGGGTCGCCATCTTGCGCATTATCCATCTGGGCTTCGTCGGTGAGCAGCCCGTCGCGCTGCGTTCCGAGAGGATTGATTTGGAAGAGGTAGGCGTTCCGCCGGTCGCGACGCGAATCAATGATGATTTCGAAGTGGTCGTCGAACTCCTGGCTCACATCCCGCCGCAGTTGAGAAGCGATGACGCCATGCGGAGTCGAGTCATGGCATGCGATCCCAAAGTACACGTCGTTGTGCGTGTACAAGATTCGAACTTCGGTGCCTTCAGTAGCGCGCTGCCCTTCGAAGGGCTCTCGCTGCCGGAAATCTGTGATCGGTTTCGCCAGTTGCCAGATAGGATCGTCGAGGCTTCCGTCCATCTTCGGCGCGCGCTCGACGTGCACCGCGCGAGCCGTGCGGATGGGCTCGCTTGCCGACTCCGCTGGAGTAATCTGCGCGAGCGCTGAACCCACGGCCAGCACGAGCAGACAAGCCGCAACCCGAATGAGTCCCGGTCTTCCACCATCCATCGACACATATCCCCAAGCGCTCAACAACTATCAATTGAACCTGAACAGTACCTGAAAACCGAAGAGCACTTAACGCGCGTAACTCCAGGCGGAAGGTCTCCGTTCAGCGGCAGGTCGTCAAACGTAATCGCCACTTTCTGGGCGGCACATGCACTGAGGAAAAATACAATACAAAGAAGCTGCCGTGCTGCCTTCCTGAGCCCTATCCCCTGACCCCTGTCCCCTGAATGTGTCAACGCGTTACTCCATGCCCAAAGACTTCTTTACCGCCATACCATACTCCCGCGCCTTCTCGAGCACCGCTGGTTCATCGACAGTCAGCAGTTTCCGATCGCGCATCACGATGCGGCCGCCAATGACCACGTCCTCCACATCGCTGCCCTTGAGCGAATATGCAATCTGCGCATAGATGTCATACACGGGCACGGCATTGGGCTCATTCAAACCTATCAAAACCAGATCAGCTTTTTTGCCGGCCTCCAGCGATCCAATCTCCTTTTCCATGTGCAATGCGCGGGCTCCATCGATGGTGGCCATTTCCACCACCGCCTTGGCATTCAAGGCCAGCGGGTCCATCTTGGAAATCTTCGCCAGCTTTGCCGCAAGATCGATCTCTTCCATCAGATCGAGATCGTTGTTACTCCCCGCCGGACCGTCTGTGCCCAACCCGACCGCCACTCCCGCAGCCCGCATCTCGGGAACCGGCGATACTCCGCTCGCGATCATCATGTTGCTCGACGGATTGTGCACGCATCCCGTGCCGCGCTCAGCCAGCAGCTTGCGGTCCGCTTCATCGACGAAAATGCAATGCGCCGCGACGATGTCGGGCCCGAGCACGCCGATTTTCTGCAGAAATTGCACCGGAGACATCCCGTTGGCCTTCTCGCTGTCCTCCCACTCTTTCTTCATCTCCGCCACATGAATCAGGATCGGCGAATGATATTTCCGTGCGAGCGCTGCCGCATCGTGCAGCGTCTTCTTGGAGCACGTATAAATGGAATGGGGAGCTGCCGCCGCATGGATCAGCGGATCTCCCTGCCACCGCTT
>Ga0070681_10007067_pt1 | contig 10932 bp, 5 predicted proteins | sample KBSC83BmetaG_FD_65650 | JGI IMG/M metagenome (GOLD analysis project Ga0070681, IMG submission 65650) | Corn rhizosphere microbial communities from Kellogg Biological Station, Michigan, USA - KBS C8-3B metaG | ecosystem: Host-associated > Plants > Roots > Rhizosphere | place: USA: Michigan...
TACGGCTTCGCCAAGTCAGTGAGGTTCCTCCATTGGTGCACAGGAAGCTACGACTGAGTCGACTGTTCGTGAAAAGTAACGGCTACGTTACTTTTAGATAGTTGCTATTTGTCTGCAATTCTGCGGTACAAGAAAGGTGAGTAAAATCAAGCTCGCGGCAGTTTGCTTAAGCTTAGCCTGCACTCTGACAATCCAAGCGGACGCGAGCACCATCACAGTTACCAATACCAACGACAATGGTCCCGGCTCATTGCGTCAGGCACTCGCGGATGTAAACGACGGCGATACGATTGACGCAACGCAGGTGTCTGGCACCATCACGCTCACCAGCGGCCAGTTGCTCGTGGACAAGAGCGTGACAATCAACGGCGCCGGCGCCGAGGTCCTGGCCATTGATGGCAATGCCACCAGCCGTGTCTTCCAGACTGTTACAGGTGCAAAAACGGTTTCGATTTCCGGCTTGACGATCAGCAACGGCCAGCTCAGCCAGGGCGGTGGCATCTTGAACGCCGAAGCCACGATACTGACGATTATTGACAGCACGCTCAGCGGCAACAAGGCGGGACTCGGCGGCGGCGTCTTCAATTCGGGCACGTTAATTATTATTAACAGCACTTTTAGCAGCAACATGGCTAGTCAGGGCGGCGGCATCTACAACTCCGGTAGCGGCATGTCGACGATCAGCAACAGCACGTTCAGCGGTAACGCAGCTCCAGTGGCTGGCGGCGTCAGCTTCAACGTCGGCACAATGCAGATCGCTAATAGCATCCTCAGCGATAACTCGGCGGACTCCGGCGGCGGCGTCTACAACATTGGAACGCTGACCATCATTAACAGTACGGTTAGCGGCAACATGGCTAGCGGCAATACGGCTGGTGCCGGTGGCGGCGCGACCTTCAATGTGGCAACGATGAACGTCGTTAGCAGCACGATAAGCGGCAACATAGCCAATCGCGAAGGCGCCGGCATTTACAACTCCGATGGTGGCACATTGACGATCACCAACAGCACGTTCAGCGACAATGCCGCTTTATTAACTGGCGGTGGCGTCTATAACAGCGGCACGCTGCAGCTCGCCAATAGCACATTCAGTGATAACTCGGCTGCTTTTCTGGCTGGCGGCATCTTAAACTTTGCCAACTTTGAGATCGGAAGCACGATCCTGAAAAGAGGCGACTCAGGTGAAAACATTTATTCAAATAGCCAAGGCATAGTCACTTCACTGGGCTACAACCTTAGTAGCGATGACGGGGGAAAGATTTTGACTGGCCCAGGCGATCAAACCGACACCGATCCGCTACTTGGCCCGTTGCAAGACAACGGCGGCCCTACCTTCACGCATGAGCTACTGTTTGGCAGCCCTGCCATAGATGCGGGCGATCCTAGCTTCACTCCACCACCTTTCTTCGATCAGCGCGGGCCAGGGTTCAACCGCGTCATAAATAGTCGTATCGACATCGGCTCGTTTGAAATGCAAACAGGAGGAACACCTACGCCTACAGCTACAACCACGCCTGCCTCCAGCGCGACACCGACTCCAACGGGAACAGCGACGGCAACGCCAACTGCTACCTCCATTGCAACAGCAACTGTAACTCCAAGCACGACAGCGACAGCCACGGCAACCGCCACCCCAACGGCAACACCGGGGGCTACAGCGACTGCGACAATGAGCCCGACTGTAACGCCTACCCCTACAGCTTCACCCAGACCAACGCCTACGCCGAGAGCTCTTCCGACGCCGCGTGCGCGCCGCACCCCGGCGCCGAGGCCCTAACCTGGAAGAGTCATTTGTGACTACTGCTGTTGCCGTGCTGTAGTCGTCGGCAGCCTATCTGTGAGCAGCTCAAAGGCTCTATCGCTTATGGTAGGGCGCGACCGCCGGGCGCGCCGAAGCAGACGGACGGCTCGGCGATTCGTCCCTAACACACGCGATCGCTCTTTCTTGGTTATTCTACAGTCGCGGCATGAAGATCAACGTCCGGCCTGGCGCGCCGCGGAAAAAAATTAGTGTCCATTCGTGTTCATTCGTGGTTAGTAGAAGCTGATGAGAACGAACGCCAGATCGACTTTCCAGTTCATCGCTTTTACCGTTGCGCTGTTATCAGTCGCGATAATTCCCGCAGCTACAGCGACGACGCCTCAGTATCAGATCTATGACATCGGCGTGATCGATCCCGGCGATGATGCCTCCCAGGGATTTGGTGTATCGCACGGTGGAACTGCAGTGGGCCGTTCGATACGGACCGGCGGAAGTCAGGCGTTCAGCTGGACATTGCAGGGGGGCATCGTTGGATTGCCAAATCTGGCCGGGCGGAATCACGCGGTCGCAAACAGCGCCGCTGAAAATCTTGCCGTAGGGACTGCAGCGACCACTCTTTTCGGCAGCGATCGGTTGCCGGTCAAGTGGTTGAATGGAGTCGTTTCCCAGCTGCCGCTGCCGCCGGGCGAGACGCTCGGCGACGCGAACTCGGTGAACTTTTCGGGTATTGCAGTCGGCTCTGTGGATGCCGGAAGCAACCAGCGGGGCGCAGTCTACCTCGGCGGCGGCGGTGAGATCATTACAAGAACCACACCGACCGGATGTTTTTTCGTCACCGCGTTCGGCATCAACGACTCAACCAACAGCCGCATCGTGGGCCAGGGGATCGATCCAAACAATGCTGCGCGCAACGTTGGTATCGTCTATGACATCGGTGATAACGACGCGTTCGAGGTTGGTGCGTTGCCGGGGTTCAATGGAGCGCTGGCGTTCGGTGTGAGTAACACAGGTTACGTCGTTGGCTCGAGCATGCTAAATCAGGGATCGGGTCTGCCGTTCATCTGGTCGGATCAAGGTGGAATGGTTGCTATCCCACTCGCCACAGGTACCAGCCAAGGCTCCGCCCGCGCGGTCAATTCAGCCGGCTGGGTGGTGGGAAACGATTCGTCAGCTTTCTCGATTCCGTTTCTTTACGATGGAACAAACACTTACCGCCTTGCCGATCTCATCCCACCGAACTCCGGCTGGGATTTGTCGATGAATACTTCGTCGTCGGCAGACGGCATTAGCGAAGACAACGTCATCGTCGGCACGGGTGTGCACAACGGCGAGACTCACGCGTATGCGATGGTACCCGTCGCGCCCAGCCCGACACCTACGCCAAGTCCAACCGCTACGCCCACGGCGACTTCGACACCTAAGCCAACTCCGACTGCTACCCCCACCGCAACTCCAACGCCCGGGCCAAGAGTTACCCCTACACCAAGGGGGCGCCCGACTCCGCGACCGCGACCGTAGTCGTTAACAAAAAAATGGTGGGGCGCGACCACCGGACGCGCCGAGGGAATTTCCGAGTCGCATCTGATTTTGTTGGATCAGAGCGCAGATGACAAGTTCGCCACGGCGAGGATGCCATCGCCGGCGCGCCCGGCGGTCGCGCCCTACCACTCTTACTTGTCATTCGTCTCTACAGAAGCCAAGATCGCGCTGCAGTTATGAATGAAATGCATCGCGAGGACCCGCACGCTCCGCTGAGTTACTATGGCGCGCGGCGCATCGTTTGGCTGGTCTTTTTCGTATTTATCACCTGGCTGATCCTTCGCGCGCTGCAACCTATCATCCTGCTGTTCGCGCTGGTTTTTCTTCTCGCGATGGTTCTCAATCCGATCGTCGTCTGGCTACAGAAACATCGCATACCGCGCCTGGTGAGTGTCATCGTGGTGATGCTAGCGCTAATTGCTGTTACGACGACCGTCATCCTGTTTGCCATTCCGCCGCTAAGCCGGCAACTGCAGGAGCTCATGCACAGCACGCCGAATATGTGGCACGGCATTCGCGCGCGCATCGAGGCGGTCACGAAAAATTATCCGCAAGTCGGCGACGCCTTGCCGCGGACGGACGAAATGGCCGGTAAAGTCGGAGCAGCCGCGGCGACAGTCGGAAATTTCCTGCTGCAATCTACGCTCGGGTTAGTGGGAGGCGTGGCCAGCGCCCTGTTGGCGATTCTGTTGCTTGTTTTCGTGCTGGCGAATCCGCGCCCGCTCGTAACTGCATATCTGGCGCTCATGCCGGATCGTTATCGTCAGCAGGCGCACCGGACTCTGGAGCGAATGATGCGACAAATGATTGCTTGGGCACGAGGCGTCGTGATTAACGGCGTGATTACCGGCGTCTCCATCGGTTCGCTGCTTTGGTTGGTTGGCGTGCAGCCGGCGCTCATATTCGGAGTGATCGCTTTTCTCGGTGAGTTTTTGCCAAACATCGGCGCCTTTCTGGTTTCTATTCCCATCTTGCTAGTCGCATTGAGCATGGGCGCGACAAAATTCTGGCTGGCGCTTGGCGTAATCGTGGTGGTTTATCAGGTTGAACTGAACGTCCTCGTGCCCGGCGTGCTTGGCAAAGAGATGCGCCTGCACCCGGTGAATATTTTGTTTTTTACCCTCGCCACCGCCGAATTGTTTGGATTCCTGGGATTGTTTCTGGCGGTCCCTGCTGCGGCGCTGGTGCAAATCGTCATCGACGAATTTTATTTACAACCGCGCAAGATAGATGCCGCCGCGCTCGACCGGGAAGCCGCTGTTCTGGTAGAAGGCAGAAAATGACGGGCTCACGGCATCTGCTTCAGATGCCGAATAGCCACGGAGAAAACGTTTGCCCCGTCTGGGTCTGGACCTCGCCGCGGCCAAGTGATTGACGAGAAAAGTTTTGACATTTCCCCACCGAATTCAGTAAAACCGGGACACGGAGGAATTCATTTAATCATGTCAAAGATCAAACTAACCCTGAGCGGTTTCATGTTTCTGTTGCTTCTGCTGTTTGGTTTGTCCCGCGTATTTTCGCGTAATCCAGACAACAAGAACAATCACAATGGCGACGCCCCGAGTGGCACACTTCAAAAGATGATTGTGGAAAACGCGAGCGTAACGATGCAACTCGATTTGAACGGATTGAATGGGAGCAATTCCCTGGTGGCAAGGCCAGTCACTCTGCAATTTTCCGCCGCAGCCAATTCCTTCTTTCCCATTCTCGTTTTTAATGATCTGCTGCGCGGAGTTAAGCCGGGCTCAATGGTCTTGATCCCGCAAAATGTTCCCGCACTTCCGGTGCGATTAGGTGCGTCTATCAAGCAACTCGTAGTCGAAAAACTTCCGTCGAATCAATCTTTCGGTCTTGCCGTACGCGACAGCAAGACAGGTTTCACTTTTTTCGATGTTGCAGGAGGCGATTACGATTACAAGCCCAACGCACGATCGCTTGGCATTGAAGGTGGCCAACTCCTTATTTCGAAAGACTTTGCTAACGCTCTCGGTCGCCCATCGGACGCCGGCTCAGTCGTTGGAAAAATTTCAGTCGGCGCAGCGATGCAGCCAATCGAGATCACGCAAGTGGTGAATGGCAAGCGTACGTCGGTGGTCGAGCCTCCCTTGAGCCATCGTGCCGGTCCGGGAGCGCCTGCACTCGTAGCCGGCCCCGATATTATCGTTGGTGAGCTGCCGGACATGGTGCAAATCGACCCAGCGGTGGGATCACAGGTCGGCCTCGGGATTGCCACGACTTCCTGCAACAACGGCGATCAGCCGGTCGACTTTTTCGCATTACCAAACACAGATCATCCATTTTTTCCGGAAAATTTTTACCGGATGAGCGGTGGCGCAGATAACACCGAGCGGATCGAACAAATTGGTCAGTCGTGGATCAAGCACACATTCGGCGCGGACGAAGGCGACGACTGTAACCTCGGCTGCAACACAAATAATTGCACTCAGTTCTCACAGCTATGTCCGGGCTGTTCCGATCCGTATCTCGCCGAGGAGAATGGATGGTACGACCTGCTTGGTTCACGTGCGTGGGTCAATCCTTTTACCGGCGCGATGCCGTCAACCGCGACTAATCACAACGGCCACAACCATGACGGCGTATCGCATCGGGTTCGCGTTAATGTCGCTGATTTGAACACAACACTCAATGCAGGTGCAACCTATTTCGCGGAAGCGGCATACCTCGACCCGCTTGAATACACGTGGTGTCAGACCCATCCAGGGCAGTGCAACATGTACAACAACGCTTCCTACCGTAAGTTCCTTGTTAGCGGCACAACGAGCTTCACATTTTCCCCTGTTGGTACGACCCAGAGAATGCAGCCTGCCATCATGGGCTGGGTAGGGGCGACAGTGAATCAGGTGCAGCCTGATCCGGGCAACGATGGCATTTCGTTTGTGGGCTACAAAGTGACCAGTCCCACGCCGGGAGTCTATCACTATGAGTATGCCGTGTACAATTACAATCTCGATCGCAGTATTCAATCCTTTAGCGTGCCTTTGGGCGCGGGAGCCAATCTCAGTAACATCGGATTTCACGCGCCGCCTCAGGAACCTGGCTGGGCAAACGACGGCACGTTTAATAACCAGGGTTACAGCAGCACGCCCTGGGCTGTCACTCAGGCCAGTGATTCTATAACCTGGAACAGCGAAACGTTTGCGCAGAATCAGAATGCCAACGCGATTCGCTTCGGCACATTGTATAACTTCCGGTTTGACGCCGATCAACCTCCGCAAAATGCCAATGCAACAGTAGGATTCTTCAAGACAGGATCGCCGGTGACGGTGGCAATACAGGCACCTGCTGGCGGAGCAACGCCTACAGCGACACCGACCGCCACGGCTACGCCGACTGCAACTGCTACCGCTACTGCAACCGCCACGGCTACGGCAACTATAACACCGAGGCCTACTCCATCCCCACGGGGCAGTCCTCCGCCGAGGCCGCGTCCAACTCCTCCATCCCGGCCTTAGCCTTCCCTGCCCACTGAATAAAAGAGTAAGGAGGTTGTTAGAACTCTTTTTTGGTTTGTATCGCAAGCACCAACAAGAATGAGGACTTAATCTTCCAGTCCACCCTAACAGAAGGATCCACTACAATGTCAAAGATATGTCTTACAAGCTTCGCCTTGCTATCAGTTCTTTCGTTCGCGAGCGCTTCGGAAAATAACGCCAGTCAGCCCCAACAAAACGCTTCCGGAGCGCTGACTGGAACACTGCAAAAGATGATTGTGGAAGACGCGAGCGTGACGATACAACTCGACCTGAACGGGTTGAATGGGAGCAGTTCTCTCTTGGCAAGGCCAGTCACTTTGCATTTCGCAGCGGCGCCAAATTCTTTCTTTCCCGTTCTCGTCTTTAACGATTTGTTACGCGGGATTCAGCCTGGCTCGATGGCACTGGCTTTGCAAAACTCCTCTTCGGCCGCCGCAAAGACCCCCGGCTACGGTAATTTACCTGCCGCGCTGCGCTCTTCTCTTAATCGGCTGACAGTGGAAAAACTTCCTTCAGGTCAAGGCTTCGATCTTGCAGTTCGCGATAGCAATACAGGATTCACTTTTTTCAACATTGAAGGGCACCAGTACAATTACGATGCTGCGGCGGGGTCGCTTAACATTACTGGCGGCAGGCTCCTCATATCAAAACACTTCGCCAGCACACTTGGTATTCCATCAGAAACTGGCTCATTGGCCGGAACAATTTCAATGGGGGCAGCGATGCAGCCGATCCAGATCGATCAGATTGTTAAAGGTGAAACGAAATCGATGGTGTTGCCTCCCGTACAACATGCAGTTGGTCCCGGAGTGCCGAATCTTGTGCCCGGACCGGATGTTATTGTTGGGAATGTCGAAGACGTGGCACAGTTTGATCCTGCCGTTGGAACTCAAGTCGGTTTGGCCATAGGCACAGACTCCTGTAACAACGGGGACCAGCCGGTCGATTGGTTTGCGTTGCCTCAAACCGATCACCCTGTGGTTCCGCAGAACCTCTATCGCATGAGCGGCGGCGCCACCAACGATGCGCGCTTCGAACAAATCGGCCAGTCATGGATGAAACACACCTTCCTGGCGTTGGAAGACTCCGTTTGCGGCACTTGTAACACCAGTGGTTGCCAAACAGGTTCGCATCTGTGCCCGGGCTGTTCTGACCCGTACACGTCAGGCCTCAATGGCGACCAAAATAGCATCGGCTCGCGCGCCTGGATTAACCCTTTCACGGGTTCTTTTCCATCGACTGCCAACAATCATAGCGGCCATAGCCATGATGGCGTGTCGCACCGGATCCTGGTCGAGACGGCTGATCTGATCCCAGGGCAGAATGCGGGAGCCAGCTATTTTGGCGAAGCTGCTTACATCAGTCCCCATGAGTATACCTGGTGCCAGTCGCATCCAGACCAGTGCAACATGTTTAACAATTACTCCTATCGCCGGTTCTCAGTTACGGGCGGGCCTACTTTTTTTAACTTTCCGGCCGCTGGTTCTACCATCCGAATGCAACCTGCTATCGAAGCGTGGGCAGCTACAAACGCGACAGTCAACCAAGTTGAACCCGATCCGGGTAACGATGGCATGTGGTTGATGGGCTACAAAATAACTAACCCGTCTGCCGGCGTATGGCACTACGAGTATGCCCTGTTTAACATGAATCTCGATCGCGGAATCCAATCCTTCAGCGTGCCCCTGAGCGCCGGAGTTAACGTAAGCAACATCGGTTTTCACGCGCCTCCTCAACACCCCGGCTGGGCAAACGACGGCACGTTTAACAGCCAGGGTTACAGCAGCACGCCTTGGACCGTTGCTCAGACGAGCGCTTCCATAACCTGGAACAGCGAAACGTTTGCGCAGAACCAGAACGCGAACGCGATTCGCTGGGGCACACTGTATAACTTCCGATTCGACGCCGATCAGCCGCCGCAATCTGCGAGTGCCACGGTGGGATACTTTAAAACAGGTTCGCCGATGATGGTTGCAATCCAAGCTCCGGCAGGTGGGACCCCGACCCCAACACCTACTGCTACTGCTACGCCCACGGCTACGCCCACGGCTACGCCGACCGCAACGGCTACGTCAACGGCGACGCCGACCACCACGCCGAGACCAACGCCATCCCCGAGACCCATCGCGTCCCCACGGCCTCGCCCAACTCCTCTGCCGCGCCCATAGCTGGTGACGATGGACTGGTGGAACGCATTGTCTCAACGCATTGGTAAACATCACTGCGGCTTCACCGTCTGATATCCGGGCCTTTGCCCATTGGTTGCCATCGCCTTCAGCCGCCTTCGCCGAGGCTACGGCCAAGGGAGAAGGCGATCCACCTGATTGGTCGCGCCGCAGGATTTTTTATCGAAAATGTTTTTTTGCTTCTACGGCGAGCACGTGAGACAAATTACCACCTGATCTCCGCCAGCTTCACGATAACCAGGAGAATCCACACACTATTATGTCAAAGATAACCCTTACCGGCTTCGCGCTGCTGTCAGTCCTATTTTTCGGAAACAGCTCGGAGAATTACGCAGTGCAGCCCAGGCAAAACGCTTCCGACGGATCCACCGGGACGCTTCAGAAAATGATTGTCGAAAACGGCAATGTGACCCTGAACGTGGATCTGAACGGCTTGAATGGAAGCAATGCCCTGATCACGAGACCTGCCGCGCTACAGTTCGCCGCCGCGACTAATTCGTTTTTTTCCATTCTTGTCTTCAACGATCAATTGCGCGGCGCTGAGCCGGGCTCGATCGCGCTGGTCCCACAAGGGCGGCCGGTTCCTCTGCTCCCCTCATTGTTGGCAACCTCTCTGAAGCAGCTCGTCGTCGAAAAGCTCCCTGCCGAGTCGGCGTTCGACATGGCTGTGCGCGATGCGAAAACAGGCTTCACATTTTTCAAAATCGAAGGACATCAATCCGATTACAACGCCAGGAGGCAGTTACTCGATATCCACAATGGACGACTTTTGATGTCAAAAGAGTTCGCCGCGGCGCTCGGCCGTCCCGCGGATGCTGATTCCGTCGTCGGAAAAATCTCCATTAGCGCAAAGATGCAACCGATTGAGGTCACGCAACTGGTCAATGGCGAACCCAGGTCGATGATCCTGCCCGCGCTGCCTAATCCGAATCCCGGGACGACACCTGGTCCCGACGTTATCGTAGGTGATTTGCCCGCGATGGCGCAGTTTGGCAGTGCAGGCACGCAGGTGGGAGTTGCAGTTGCAACAACTTCCTGCAACGCGGGAACCATCGATCTGGATTGGTTCGCATTACCACAGACGGATCATCCAGTCATACCACAAAATCTGTATCGGATGAGCGGTGGCACCGATAACACCGAGCGCTTCGAACAAATTGGTCAGTCCTGGCTTAAACATGCATTCACAGCGTTGACACAGAACATCTGTAACTTTGGCTGTAACGGCGTAGGCGGAAGTCATCTTGGCTCCGGGTGTTCAGACCCGTACTCTGCCAGCCTGAATGGTGGCCAAACCGGCATCGGTTCGCGCGCATGGGTCAATCCTTTCACTGGCGCCTACCCATCCACGGCGAACAATCACAGCAGCCATGCGCACGACGGGGTGTCACATCGGGTCAGGGTTGACGTCGATGACCTGAACCAAAACCTCAATCAAGGCGCGACGTACTTCGCCGAAGCTCAGTATGTAACTCCCCACGAGTACACGTGGTGCCAGGCTCATCCTGGACAATGCAACATGTACAACAACGTTTCATATCGACAGTTTAGCGTCACCGGCACAACGAGCTTTTCATTTTCACCTCTGGCACCCACGGTCCGGATGCGACCAGCCTTCATGGCCTGGACAGGCGCCTTACTCGGTCAGGTCGAACCTGATCCGGGCAATGATGGACTCTGGTTTATCGCTTACAAAGTGACGAATCCAAGTCAGGGCGTGTGGCACTATGAGTATGCCTTGTATAACGAGAACCTGGATCGAGCTATCCAATCGTTTAGCGTGCCCTTGGGAGCAGGTGTCAATATCAGTAACATCGGCTTTCACGCGCCGCCTCAGGAGCCGGGCTGGGCCAATGACGGCACTTCTAACAATCTAGGTTATAGCAGCGCTCCCTGGACAGTGACCCAGGCACCCGATTCCATAACTTGGAGCAGTGAGACCTTAGCGGAG
>Ga0070681_10007068_pt1 | contig 10931 bp, 8 predicted proteins | sample KBSC83BmetaG_FD_65650 | JGI IMG/M metagenome (GOLD analysis project Ga0070681, IMG submission 65650) | Corn rhizosphere microbial communities from Kellogg Biological Station, Michigan, USA - KBS C8-3B metaG | ecosystem: Host-associated > Plants > Roots > Rhizosphere | place: USA: Michigan...
CCGCCAGGACCAGAGCCGACGGCAACGTGTACGCCTCGGGCACGTGGACCCCCAGGTCGACCAGCCGTACCCAGGTGGCCGCCGCGAGCAGCAGGCCGCCCGGCCAGGCCAGCAGTCGCCGGCTCTGGTGGATGATCGACGTCGCCGTGACCAGCACGCCGGCCAGGGTCAGGTGGATCGCCAGTGCCAGGAGAACGTCGTAGGCCGCCGTCACCGCGGCAACCGATGCGAGGGCGACGACCGTCGCGGCGGATGCCTCCAGCTCGACGCGCGGCTTCCAGAGGGCCAGGCCCCCGAGCACCAGCAGGATCGGGACCGCGCGGAACTGCTCCTCGACCCCGGCCACGTTGGCCACCGACCAGACGAACGCCGCGAAGGCCACCGGGAAGCAGCCCGCCGCCACGGCTCCGGCGGGGCCCGGCCGGGTCATCGACCGGGCGGCCCCCAGCGACGCGACCGCCAGCACGGCGGCACTGAGGCGGTCGCTGGGCAGGGCCAGCAGCGCCGAGCCTGCGACGAGCACCAGGCTCGCCATCAGCCACGCGTTCGCGCGGGCCGCGTCCGAGCGGTCGGCCGCGACGTAGCAGGCGGCACCGCAGACGAGCACGAGCCCGATCACCACGACCAGCGGGACGTCGTACAGCGGCAGGGTGCCCACGATGCCGAGGGCGGCGGCGGCGCCGAGCACCACGCACCACGTCGTACGACGGACCGGCTCGGCCAGGCGGAGCGCGGACAGGGCGGCGGTCGCGACGACCAGCGATGCCGGGAGCACCAGCAACGGGGAGAGCTCGACCGCGCGGGCTGCCACGCGAACGCCGAACGGGTCGCTGTACGGCGCGCCGACCGAAGCCACCGCGCGAGCGGCCTCGCCGACGAGGGTCACGGCGGCGACCGTGGGTACGACGAGCGTCCCGCCGAGGGGAAGGAGCGTCGTACGTCCGAGCTCGCCGCGCGCCAGAAGGAGGACGGCGGTCCACCCGGCGGCAACACCGAGCACGCACCAGGCCATCACCGTCGGGTCGTTGTCGAGGACCGGGCCGAGCGCGACGTAGGAGCCCAGCAGGGCCGCCACCGACAGGCCGCCGGCCGAGACGCTACGGCGCAGCCCGACGGCCGGCCCGGCGGCGGCGACCAACGCGGTCGCGACGAGGAGCGGCCAGACCGCCAGGTGACCCCAGTAGTGCCCGGCCGTCACCGGGTCCCCGATCCCGTCGAGACCGTTGCCGACCACCGAGACCCAGGCGAGCGCGGAGGCCGCGACCGAGGTCACCTGCAGGGTCCGGCTGGGCACCTGCGTGCCGACGCGGGCGAGTCCCAACAAGACGACGGCCGCGACCACTCCTGGGAGCGCGCCGCCCGTCGAGGACTGGGCGCCGGCCCAGGCGACCAGGATCCCGAGGGGTGCGACGACGGCGGGGGAGACCAGCGGCCGGCGGACGGTCACCGCGAGCAGGGCGAGGGCACCGGTGGCGAGCGCCGTCCCGGTGACCAGGAGGAGACCGTCGTCGTCGAGGGGTCCGAGCCAACCGGCGTGTCGGATCCCGACGACGTCGACCGCCAGCAGGCCGAGGCCGATCACGGAGAAGGACTCGGCCGCGGTGCGCAGCGACCGACGGTGCATGGTGACGGCGAGCCCGAGCGAGGTGCCGGTCAGGGCGACCAGGACGGCGGTGCGTCCCCCGACGCCAAGCCAGCTCCACGCGACGGCGAGGAAGATGACGGCGGCGACGAGCAGGCAGAGCGCTCCCAGCGAGAGCAGGATCTTGGGGACCGAGGCGCCCGACATGCGGGCCCGAACAGGGACGGTCGGCGGTGCCGGCGTCGCGGTCGGGTACGCCGGGAGCCCGTCGACCAGGGATCCGTCCGACACGGGCGCGCCCACGTGCGCGGGGACCGGCCGCTTCTGCGTGCGCAGCACGCCCAGCAGTCGGTCCGCCTCCTGGAGGGTGGCGAAGAGGGAGAACGCGTTCCGGCCGGACAGCGGGAGAGCGCAGACCGGGCAGGTCGTCGGGCTCGGCGGGAGCACGGCGTGACAGTCGGGGCAGCGGGTCGGATCGGCGTACGTCGTCATGAGCACCAGTACGCCATCGTATGGGTGTGCGTACCCAGGGTCGAGGTGCTCAGCCGGCCTGAGCACCCGTACTCAACTGGGCGTCAGCCCAACGTCATGCGGGGCTCGCCGTCGAGCAGTCCGAGGCCGCCGGGGGTGCACGTCCCGCTGCGGGGCGAGCCGCCCGTTCCATGCCTGGCGCAGACAGCGGGGGATCTGCTCGCCGGTGCCGGTCGCGTTGTCGTCGTACGCCGTCGGGCCGAGAGCGTCGACGTACGACTCCGAGGCGTTCGAGTTGCCGGCCCAGCGGCCGGCCTCCCCGGAGATGTAGGAGTCGCCGACCGACACGACCCACGGGACACCGACACCCGGCCCGTCGGCGCGCGCCTGCCCCTGACCGACGATGGTGAGCAGCGCCGCGACGACGATGACGGCGTACAGGGCGAGGGCGTGGCGCTGGGGGAGACGCACGAGGACTCCCGAGACAGGCGGACGGCCGCGGGGCGGCGTTGGCACGGTAGCGATCGCCGGGGTGGTGCCGAAAGCACAGGTTCGTGCAACGCAGGAACCTGAAGGCGGCGCGACGGCCGCACGCACAGATCCGCAGGTGACGGAGAAGGGGTGGCCAGGGGCGGGGTCGAACCGCCGACCTTCCGATTTTCAGTCGGACGCTCGTACCAACTGAGCTACCTGGCCGGACGCACCCACCCCGTCGGGGCGACGCGCGTGCACACAGTACCGGAGCGTGAGCCGTGCTCCGAAACGCGGCGGGCGGGGGACGGGACTACCGTGTGCCCATGGCCGAGGACCTCGACATCCGTCATCACATCAGTGAGCTGGTCGACACCGAGCACTCGCTGCGCGAGAAGCTCTCTGCCGGTGAGATCTCCTCCGACGAGGAGCACCAGCGGCTCCGCCGTCTCGAGATCGAGCTCGACCAGTGCTGGGACCTGCTGCGACAGCGACAGGCGCTGCGCGAGTACGGCGGCGACCCGGGCGCAGCCCAGGCCCGGCCCGAGGGCACGGTCGAGGGCTACCTCGGCTGACTCGCGAATCGGTGACCGACGCGGGTCGCCGTATGCTGAGCCGCGCTCCGGCCCCCATCGTCTAGCGGCCTAGGACGTCGCCCTTTCACGGCGGTAGCACGGGTTCGAATCCCGTTGGGGGTACCAGATCGAAGCCGGCCCATGTGCCGGGCTGCTCGCCGGGCGGGCTCCCAGGCCTGCACGAACCCCTCGGTTGCTGAAGCGGGTGCGACGAGGGTCCCGGTTCGTCGTCCGGGAGAGGCGCCACGATTGGGAGGCGCTCGCGGCGATGGGTTACAGTTCCATCCGCTCCGGCGCTCACGCGCCGAGCACATCAGGCCCCGTAGCGCAGTTGGTTAGCGCGCCGCCCTGTCACGGCGGAGGCCGCGGGTTCGAGTCCCGTCGGGGTCGCTCAGCACGCGAACGAAGAGGCCCCGGTCCGAGCAGACCGGGGCTTCGTCGTCTGCCGGCGAGGCCGCTCCGCGAGGGGTCCGCCGCCGTGGTCAGTGACCGACCGGCAGGGACTCCTCGGTGACCTCGGCCTCACGCTCGACCTGGCGCATGTGAGCCTGGGCGTCCTCGGGATCGAGCTGGAACCGGTAGGCGAGCCAGTAGATCAGGGCCGAGAGGGCGACCACGGCCACGATCGACCACTCGAAGGTCAGCACGCCACGGTTGCCGACGTACGGCTCGGGGAACTTCCCGAGCCACGAGACGAACGTCAGCCCGGCCAGCCAGGGCAGGAGCCATGCGGCGCCGGAGGGCAGCTCCAGCTCGGGTACGGCGACCTTGCCGGTGAGCATGAAGATCGCCAGCAGCACGAACCCGAGCAGGACCGCGACCATCAGCTTCCACACGATGTCCCAGCCGGACCAGTAGACGATCAGGTTGGAGGCGCAGAAGGCCAGGAAGGGGATGACGTGTCCGCCGGGGAGACGGAACGGTCGCTCCCGGTCGGGCGCCTGCTTGCGCAGGGCCACCAGGACCAGCGGTCCGGACGCGAACGACATCACGGTCGCGGAGGTGATGAACCCGACCAGCTGCTGCCAGCTGGGGAACGGCAGGAACACGATCAGTCCGACGAAGTAGGTGACGATCAGGCTGATCAGCGGCACGCCGCGGTCGGTCGTGCGGGCGAGCGGCGCGGGGGCGTTGCCGTTGCGCGCCATGGCGTAGGAGATGCGCGAGGTGATCGTGGTGTAGATCAGGCCGGTGTCTCCGGGCGAGATGATCGCGTCGATGTAGAGCAGGACGGCCAGCCAGCCGAGGCCCAGGAACGACGCGGCGGCGGCCAGCGGGCCGAAGTCGTTCGCGAAGGACAGGCCCGCCCAGCCGTGTGAGAGGTCCTGCGGCCTCAGGATCCCGATGAACGCGACCTGCAGCAGGATGTAGAGGACTCCGGTGATCACGACGGAGCCGATCACGGCCAGCGGCACGTTGCGCCGGGGGTTGTCGGTCTCGCCGGCCAGCTCGATGCCCTGCCGGAAGCCGAGGTAGGAGAAGACGATGCCCGAGGTCGCGATGGCGGTGAAGACGCCGTGCCAGCCGGCGGGCTTGAACCCGTGGTCGGAGAAGTTGCTGCCGTGGAAGGCGGCGAAGAAGAAGGCGACGATGACCAGGCAGATCATGCCCAGCTTCCACCAGACCAGCACGGTGTTGACGCGGGCGAACCAGCGGATTCCGAAGTAGTTGACCACGACGAAGACGGCCATCAGGATCGCGGCGGTGATGTAGCCCAGGGCCGTCAGCGTGTGCACCGGCTCGCCGCCGACCATGTGCTCCTTGGTGAAGCCGGCGTACTTCGTGCCGTACTGCAGGGCGGCCTCGACCTCGATCGGCGCCGTGGTCGCCACCGCCACCCAGGTGATCCAGCCCGTGGTGTAGCTGGCGAAGGAGCCGAAGGACATGTGCGGGTACCGCACCACGCCGCCGGACAGGGGGAGCATCACCCCGAGCTCGGCGTACACCAGGGCGATCAGCAGGATCATGATGCCGCCGAGCGCCCAGGAGATGACGGCTGCGGGACCGGCGGTGATGGAGGCGTTCAGGGCGCCGAACAACCACCCGGATCCGATGATCGAGCCGACGCTGGCGAAGAGAAGTCCGATGACGCCGATGTGTCGCTTGAGATTGGGTTCGTTCTCGCTGGTGCCGCTCACGGTGTGCGTGGCCATCTTCACCTCCGAGTTTGGTGTCGCCAAGCACAGTAGACCCGCGGCGGACCGGGCACGCTCCCCCCGGAGGGTGAGGTCGCGGGTACGGTCGCGCCATGGAGCTCGACCGGGAGGCCTTCGAGGCGCTGGTGGAGCACGCGCTCGACGAGATCCCCGACGAGATCGCCCGCCTCGTCCACAACGTCGTGGTCCTGGTCGAGGACCAGCCACCTCGTGACGACCCCCACCTGCTGGGCGTGTACGAAGGGGTCTCGCTCACCGAGCGCACCCATGACCACGTGGGGCTGCCCGACCGGATCACGATCTTCCGCGGTCCCCTGCTGGCGATGTGCCGCGACGCCGGTGAGCTCGTGCGGGAGATCCGCGTGACCGTGGTGCACGAGATCGCCCATCACTTCGGGATCGACGACGCCCGGCTCCACGAGCTCGGCTACGGGTGAGCGCGGGAGAGCCTCGAGGAGTGGTCGCTGGACCACGGGAGGGGAGCGTCGCCGTTGCCCTGGCGCACGAACTCGCCGAACAGCCAGGTCTGGAACTCGACCTGCTCGGGGCTGCGGGCCAGGGTGAGCATGCGCTCGTTGCGGCAGAACGCGTCGGCCAGGTCGTAGAGCTCGATCAGGCGCCCGAACCTGTCCGCGGCGTCGAGCGGGGCGGAGACGTCGATGTCGATGAGCTCGCGGCCGGTCGCGAGGGCGACGTTGAGCGCGTCGCCGCCGAACTGCCACCGGAAGTCGCGCGAGACGGAGCTGAGGTACGTCGAGAGGTCGGTCGCGACCTGGTAGGTGTTGCGGTGTGCCACCGCGAGCAGTCGTAGCTCGCGCCGTAGCTCCGCGCCGTGCGACAGCGTGCCCTGCATCAGCTCGGCGGGCACGCCGCGTAGGTGGACGACGATCGTCTGCTCGTGGGCGAACGACGGCACCTCCGTCTCGTCCTCCCAGCCCAGGAAGACGCCCTCCGTCGGATGCTCGGGCGGCTGTGCGGCCGGCACGAACCAGACCAGCTTGCCGTCGCCGTCACGCTCCGCGCCCCAGGCCTCGCTGAAGCCGGCCACGATCCCGAGCCCGCGGCCGAACGTCGGGAGGTCGCCGAGGAAGTCCGCGGCGGGGTCGTCGGCGCTCAGGCTCGGGGGGCGGGGCGAGGCGTCACGGACCTCGACGCGCGGATGATCGCGAGTGCCGCGCAGTCGCACCGTCACCGGCGCCTTGCCATGCAGGATGGCGTTGGTGACGACCTCCGACATCGCCAGCTCGGCGCTCTCGCGGAGGTCACCGCGGCCGATCTCCAGGCACACCTCACCCACCCAGCGACGCGCCTGCGCGGCGCCCCGTGGGCCCGGTGCAAGCGGCTCGGCCGGCCGGTTCAGCGGCAACGTCTCTCCACGTGGTCAGGCGCGTTGACCGCGCCAGTCCCGGCTCGTGTACCCGGTCGTGCGACGACTGAAACCTCATCTCGCACTTCAGCTTCACGTGCCCCACGACTTGTGAGCAACGAGACGGTGCCGCCGATTGTGCCATGGTTCAACCCCAGGAGGATCGTGGACACATGACAGAGGCGCGGAATTCTGTCCGCCACCAGGTCGTCGTGATCGGGTCGGGCTTCGGCGGACTGTTCGGGACCAAGGCGCTCAAACGCGCCGATGTCGACGTCACGGTGATCGCGCGCACCGGTCATCACCTGTTCCAGCCACTGCTGTACCAGGTCGCCACGGGAATCCTCAGCGAGGGCGAGATCGCACCGGCGACCCGAGAGGTGCTGGCCGGCCAGCACAACGCCCGCGTGCTCCTGGGCGAGGTCACCGACATCGACCTGGGCGCCCGCACCGTGACCTCGCAGGTCCTGGGGCGCGTCACGGTCACGCCGTACGACTCGCTGATCGTCGCGGCCGGATCGGGCCAGTCGTACTTCGGCAACGACGGGTTCGCCGAGTTCGCGCCCGGGATGAAGAGCATCGACGACGCTCTCGAGCTGCGCGGCCGCATCTTCGGTGCGTTCGAGCTGGCCGAGCTCGGCGCGTCCAAGGGGGAGGACGTCGACGCGCTCCTCACGTTCGTGGTCGTCGGCGCCGGACCGACGGGCGTCGAGATGGCGGGCCAGATCGCCGAGCTCGCCCACCGCACGCTGCGTCGCGACTTCCATGCGATCAACACCAAGCAGGCCCGGGTGATCCTGGTCGACGCGGCCGGCCAGGTGCTGCCGCCGTTCGGAGCCACCCTGGGAGCCAAGACCAAGGTCCAGCTGGAGAAGCTCGGTGTCGAGGTGCGCCTGGGCGACATGGTGACCGACGTCAGCGAGCGTGGGATCGTCGTGCAGGGCAAGGACGGGCACGCGGAGTACATCGCGGCCGCCACCAAGGTGTGGGCCGCGGGCGTCCAGGCGTCGTCCCTGACCAAGACGCTGTCCGCGCAGACCGGGGCGCCCGTCGACCGGGCCGGGCGGATCCGGGTGAACCCCGACCTGACGCTGCCGGGCTATCCCGAGGTGTTCGTGGTAGGCGACATGATCGACCTGGACCACCTGCCGGGCGTCGCGCAGGTGGCGATCCAGGGCGCGAAGTACGCCGCGACCGAGATCAAGCGCCGGCTCGCGGGCAAGCCTCCGCAGCGGCCCTTCCACTACTTCGACAAGGGCGACCTGGCCACGATCAGCCGGTTCCGCGCGGTGGCGCGCATCGGCAGGCTGCGGCTGACCGGCTTCGTCGCCTGGCTGCTGTGGCTCGGCGTGCACCTGGTGTACCTGACCGGCTTCAAGAACCGCTTCAGCGCCCTGGGCCACTGGGCCGTGTCGTTCATCGGGCGGGGGCGCGCGGAACGGACGGCGACCGAGCAGCAGATCTTCGGACGCCAGGCGCTGACGCGGCTCGAGGGCGGCGCCGCCGGTCTGGTGTCGAACGACGACAGCGGCGCCCCGGACCCGGAGGTCGCGGCACGCAGGCGACGTGAGCTGGAGGAGCAGGCGCTCGCGGAGATGCGCCTGACCGACGCGGGGGAGCGCGGCCGCCCGGCTTCCTGAGCCCGGCTTCCGAAGCGGCGCCGCTACGACACGTTCTCAAGGACGACGGCCAAGCCCTGGCCGACTCCGATGCAGATCGCGGCGACGCCCCACCGCTCGCGGCGTTCGACGAGGACCTTGGCGAGGGTGCTCAGCACCCGTGCTCCCGACGCGCCCAGGGGGTGGCCGATCGCGATGGCTCCGCCGCGGGTGTTGACGATCTCGGGGTCGATCTCCCAGGCGTCCAGGCAGGCCAGGGACTGGACGGCGAACGCCTCGTTGAGCTCGACGGCGCCCACGTCGGACCACCCGATGCCGGCCGCGGCCAGGGCGCGACCGGCCGCCTCGACGGGCGCGATCCCGAACCGCTGCGGCTCGAGCGCCATGACTCCCCGGCCGGCGATCCGGGCCAGGGGAGCCACGCCGAGGTCCGCGTTCTCGGCCCCGATCAGGAGCGCCGCGGCGCCGTCGTTGAGCGGCGAGGCGTTGCCGGCGGTGATGGTGCCGTCCGGCCGGAACGCCGGCCTCAGCGCGGCCAGGCTCTCGGCACTCGCGTCGGGACGGACGCCCTCGTCCCGGGTGAGCCCGTCGACCGGCAGCACCAGGTCGTCGTAGAAGCCGTCGTCCCAGGCCCTCGCGGCCCGCCGGTGGGAGGTCACGGCGAACTCGTCCTGCCGGTCACGGCCGATCCCGAGGTTCTCTGCCAGCTGCTCGTTGCACTCGCCCAGCGACGCGGTGAATTCCTCGGGCATGCGGGGGTTCACCAGCCGCCAGCCGAGGGTCGTCGAGACGAGCGTCTCGTTGCCGGCGGGGAACGGACGGGCCTGCTTGGGCATCACCCACGGTGCCCGGGTCATCGACTCGACCCCGCCGGCGACCACGACGGACGCGTCCCCCGTCTCGACCAGCCGCGAGGCGTCCATGGCGGCCTGCAGGCTGCTGCCGCAGAGGCGGTTGACCGTGACGCCGGGTACGCCGACGGGCAGGCCGGCCAGCAGCACCGACATCCTGGCGACGTTCCGGTTGTCCTCTCCGGCGCCGTTGGCACATCCCAGGATCACGTCGTCGATCCGCCCCGGGTCGAGCCCCGGCGCGCGCCCGACGACCTCGCGCACGACGGCCGCGGCCAGGTCGTCGGGACGGCTCGCGGACAGGGCTCCGGCGTACCGTCCGAACGGCGTGCGGACTCCGGCGTACAGGAAGGCATCACCCACGTAGGCCCTGTGGGACTCGAACCCACAACCCATGGATCAAGAGGGCTCGCCTTCTGGGCCTTGGCGGTCGACTGGCTCGTGCCGACGCTCGCCGACCCAACTCTACAAACGCCCAGGTCAGATGCCTTCGTCCAAGCCCAATCTCGCCACTTCGAGCGACCTCTCACCGGGCCCCTTCGGACGGCCATCGGAGCGCCGCCCCGAAGCAGTGTCGTCGTTCTGGCTGTGCACCTCAGCTCTGACTTCGTGGACCTGCCGTTGATCCGTTCCACCCCTGTCGGTGAAGCGGCCGGTGGGGGGCCTCCTTACGTTGGATGGATGCCGGCAATTCGGTCGGCGTGGCCGGGGCTACCCGGCACCCTCGGGAGGGACGCACATGATTTCACACACGAACAAGGGACGAGCGACCGTCGGGCTCTCGTTGCTGGTAACGCTCGCGATGACAGCGATGATGTTGCTGTTCTGGGGAGGCTCTCCCGCCACCTCGGCCGGCACGCAGGGGGCGGGCGCGGGGACCTCGTCCTTCACCCGCGTCGCACATGATCGGCAGGGCTTCGTCAAGTCCAAGATCGTGGGCCACACCGCCAACGGGAGGCAGATCACCGGCTACTTCACACCCTTGCGCTTCTCCAAGCACAACGGACATCTCCGCGCTCGCGGGCTCGTGAACGGTGTCGTGCACAACAATGACGGGACGACGCGCACCTTCACGGTCATGCGCACCATCAGGGTCAAGTCGATGAACGGGACTGTTCCCGGGGCTGCGACTCGGGGGGCGGGAGCCGGCGCGGCCACCTCGTGCACCATCCTGCATCTGGTCTTGGGTCCTCTAGATCTGGATCTACTAGGCCTGCAGGTCCACCTCGACAAGGTCGTGCTCGACATCACCGCACAGTCTGGGTCGGGACATCTGCTCGGCAACCTGCTGTGCGCGGTCGCACATCTCCTCGACAACAACGGAACGCTGGGCCAGTTGCTCACCCAGTTGCAGAACATCCTCAACCAACTCCTGATGGGTCTCTGACCATCGCTGAGGGCGGGGCGTCATCCGTCGACCGCGTGGTGACGCCTCGCCTTCCCCTGTCAGCCGCAGGTAGCGGAGGGCAAACCAGTGGACAAGGGAGACGGCGAGCGAAACAGCGGCCTCCGCCTCTTCTCGACTGACGTTGCCAGAGCGCTTGGCACGCCGCCATGACGGTCATGCTGGCTAAGCGCCCGGCAGCTCATGAGGAGGGTGATCCCGCCTTCGGGAGCGTTGTCCGGTGTGCAGGTGAAGGCGCGCGTCCAGTCCGTAGACCGCTTCCCAAGCTCGAAGGAGCTTGGGGCCTGCGGTCCCACTTGTGCGGAGCGCAAAGGTCGACTTGCAGCGCTATGGGTGAGAGGAAAGTCGGCGACCACAGGGGATGTTCAAACGTCTAAGTGCCGTCACGATCTCCTCCATAGTGAGCTGGTTCGCCTAGCCATGGCCTCCGGTCAT
>Ga0070681_10007069_pt1 | contig 10931 bp, 13 predicted proteins | sample KBSC83BmetaG_FD_65650 | JGI IMG/M metagenome (GOLD analysis project Ga0070681, IMG submission 65650) | Corn rhizosphere microbial communities from Kellogg Biological Station, Michigan, USA - KBS C8-3B metaG | ecosystem: Host-associated > Plants > Roots > Rhizosphere | place: USA: Michigan...
CAGACCTCCGCGCTACTCCTGGGCATTTGCATTTCTTTGGACCATGGCTCCCGAGGCCATCGCGGCAAGTGGCAGGAGCAACTTGCACCGTGTCGAGCCATTTCTTCCGGAGTTTATTTGCATGACTGGCTCGATGCTCGCCTAAAAAATGTACTTCAGGGCAAACTGCATCACACGAGAAGGAGCCGAAGTCGCGGAAGGCGGCGTCGCGTCAGTCGTAATCCTTCCGAACGTCGCCGCAGTCCCGGACGACAGGTTGGGATTCCCTAGACGGAGGCTGTTTGTGATGTTGAAACCCTCGATTCGGATTTCAAACTTTTGTGCTTCGTGGATAGAGAACTGTCGCGAAATCGCGGCATCCCATTCCCAAAATCCCGGCCCGAGGATCGAATTTTGCCCCAGACTGCCGAATGTTCCCGCAGCCGGTGCCGCGAATGCCAAAGGGTTCAGGTACGACACGCAGAACAGGTCGGGACCGCACGCTTGGCCCCTGGTTGGGGAAGAAGTGTCGGCTAGGATCTGGTTAGGACGCTGCGTGCCGGGAGAATTGCCGCCGAACCCTGTAGTCGGGTCGGGATTGGTCCCCGTAACAACGGTTAAAGGCGCGCCAGAACGCGCCACGAAAGTAGAGGCAAGCGTCCAACCGCTGCCCACCATCCGCACCGCTCCATTTGAGAACTTGGGCGTCTGTGCTACTAACGTGAGGTTTGCGACCTGTCTGCGGTCCTGAGCGCAATCGCCAACATCAAGATTGCGATTCACCGGTCCGGCATTCTGGCCGAAGCCTTGATGGATATAATTCGCTCCCGGGTTCAAAAGTGTGATCAGCGGTAGACCGATGCAGTGCGACCAAGTATAATTCGCGTTGACTGTTAAATGGTCACGAAGGCGCCAATTCGTGGTGAGCAGCAATCCACTGTAGCCCTGAGTTCCACCGTCATCATACTGGGTGATGTTGCCGAGCTGAGTTCCTGGGACCGTAAGGTTCAATATGCGCCGCGAATTTAGGTTCGCCGTGGTCGGGGCTACACCAGGAACTACCGTCCCGGGATTCAATTCGACTGCATTCCACAAGTGAGCGATATGGGTGCCCAAATAAGTGGCGGAGCCGAACCAATTCGATGATATTTGCCGTTGAAGGCCGAAGTTCCACGAGTATTGAACCGTCGTCTTCAGATCGGGCGGGACCGGAAGATACGAGCTGAACGCGGGGAATACGGGATTCTTCGTATCATAGTTGAACGGATATGGCGTCTTACCGCTACCGTACGGATTATCCAGGTTGGTGCCGGGCACGATCGTGATGATGCGGAAGGGCGCGGCAGTTTCGTTGTTGATCATCATGTTCGCGGTCATGAAATCATGCCCAATTCCGGCACCGATTCGGATAACTGTTTTGCCGCTACCCGAGGGATCGAATGCGATTCCGATGCGAGGATCGAAGTTCTTCCACTGTGAATTGATACCGGAATTTCCGGCGAATCCAGGATCGCCTGGATACGTGAATCCCGGAGGTGCATTGGGTATGACGGTGCTGCGCTTTCCCGCATAGAAATTCGTCAAGCTGAAGTTGTAGGTGTCTCCTTGCGGGAAATAGGCCGGCAAAAACGGCGACCAGTTCACGCCGTAGTTCAAGGTGAGCCGTGGCGTGATCTTCCACGTGTCCTGCACATACAGCCCTAAGAAGTTTTGCCGTGTATTCAGCGGATTTGGATTCTGCTGCCGTAAAGAAGACACGCGACCCAACAAAAATTCGCTGATATTGGAGCCGGATCCTGTCGCGCCCCCATTAAATTGGAACTGTCCTTCGGAGAACGCCTGCGCCAGCAGCCAGTTGGTCGCGCGCGAGTAGTAACCTCCAAATGCGTAGGTGTGAGAACCGCGAACCATGCTGAGATCGTCGTTGAACCCAAAATCGGTTTGGTAGGCGAACGCGTCTTTGGTAGTACTCCCGATTGTGAAGAAGCCGCCGACAATCATCTGCAGATAGTTTGAAAGATAGCTGAAGTAATTCGAATTGGCGCACGGTAACGCCGCTCCCGGGCAACCAATGCCCACGTCGTTGGCCCCAAACATCGCAGCACCCGGCTTGAGCGAAGCGATACGGTTGACAGAAGCACGAAATGAGTTCACGACATTGGGATTGATCACATAAGTGTGGCCGAGCGCAAACGATTGCGCACGATCGTCGAATCCCGGGACCCCTTCGTCCAGCGGGTTCTTACTGAGCTCAAAGGGAACCACGAGATTTTGTTGCGTGATTATATAGCGAGCGAAAAACGTTTGCTTCTCATTGAGCTGGTAATCGACTCGCACCGGCGCCTGATGATCGTTTTCATGAGTGATGCTGCCGAAAAACGCCGTCCCGCAAGCATCCACCGGCTTGGGAAGGCGCTTGGCAATTTCGACCGCCGCGCGGCTAAACGCAGTGAGGCTGATTTGGTTGCCAGAGAACGGCGCTTTCAACGACACGTTGTTATTGCACTGCTGAACGAAAGCTCTGAAATCACCGTTCAACATAGCCGGCGTAGGCACCTTGGCAGTAGAACTGATCGGGGATTGACGCACGGTGGTTCCCTGATAGCCGACAAAGAAAAACAACCGGTCCCGAATGATCCGCCCGCCAAAGACACCGCCGAATTGATTGCGCTTTAATCCGTCTGGGCCGGTGGCGAAGAAGTCTCGCGCATTCGCGTTAGAGTTTCTAAGGAATTCAAAGACGTCGCCGTGAAACGCGTTCGAGCCTGACTTTGTCACAGAGTTGACGGTGGCTCCCGAATGCCCACTGCTCTGTGCGTCCTGCACGCTCGTCGATACCTTGAACTCCTGAAGGGCATCGGGGAACGGCAACGGCATGCCCGTGCCGTCCAACATGTTCAGGTGAGGCGCGCCGTCCAAGTTGTACTGGACGCCTTCAATTCCTCCGCCCGCAACCGAGATTAACGCGCCGGTCCGCATCCCGTATCCCGGAGAGGTTCCGGTCTGCACGGATGCGCCGCTCAGGGTAATGAGATCGGTCGGCTGACGCCCATTTAATGGCAGTTCCAGAATTCGCTGGTTCTCAATCACCACTCCAACGCTCGCGCTGCGGGTTTCTATAAGCGTTGTGTTTGCTTCGACACTGACGGATTCGCTTACCTGGCCGATGTTGAGCGTAACGGGAATTTCAGGTGCTGTGCCGACCTGCAGCTGCATGCCGGTCTGGACGTAGGTCCGGAAACCCATTTTGGTGGCCTCGAGCTTATACGGGCCTAGCGGTAGGTTGGTAAGAACGTAATATCCGGTATCGTCGGTGACCACGCTCCGTCTCAACGCCGTGTCGGTTTGGGTCGCGGTAACTTGAACTCCGGGCACGACGGCTCCGGAGTCATCTCGCACGATGCCGCTGATTTGGGTTGTGGCCTGGCCAAGCAGAATGCCACAGGCCAGGAAGAATATTAGCAGTTGCGCTGCAAATGCAGGCACGCGGGACCCCGTTGTCCGCATTTTTGTGAACATGACTAACCTCCGTGGCCGCTTATTCTAGTTCGGTTGGCAATGAGAGTCAATCATCCTGTAGGCGACCTCGTGCTGTACGCGACTCGTGCCACGCCCTTTCTCTGGCCAGCCGCGCGGGCTATCCTAGACTCAGTTAGATAGCCCTTGCGCAGGTGGCCTCGAAGCTGCCTGTTCCGCAGAATGTGGCATGGACATCCATACCGAACACGGCTTTACCGCAAGAATGCGCGAAGACGTGAGGCGAGCGATTGCGGCGCAACTCGAGAAGTTTGTCGTCGCGTATCGTAGCGTCAACCCAAAATAGCCTTTGAACGCCGTTTAATTAGCGGCAGTAGCAGGGCGGCGTGCAATTTCAGCCCGTATGCACTCGGAAACGATGCCCCACAACTTGGTGTACTTCTCTATCGGCATCACTAACGGGTTCGGGTCGCCCGCTTTTCGGGCCTTTAGTCTCGCCAGTCGGCCCGGTGTGTCGTCGAAGAGCGCATGGTTCTGAATTTCCACGTCTACGTTCATCTTCTTTGCAAATTCTAAGAAGTGATCGATGGACCGTAGATATTGATTCAATCCCTCGGTTGGAATGCGCGCCTGGCCGAGGATCGTACCGCCGAACATACCGACCGTATGCGTTCTGCCATTTTCCTTCACGTTGAAAATGAATGCCACCGAGCCGGGTGTGTGCCCCGGTATCTCAATCACATGCACCGTTTCGTCGCCCAACGTAACGTCCTGACCTTCTTTAAGAACGACATCTCTCCTGGGGCGGCTCAGGTCTTGCTTGGCTTGGTTGGCGGGCCGATTCGGCGGATAGATCAAATCCCAATCCGCCGCGGTAGTTGCGACCTTGGTGCCGTAATGCTCCTGAAAGTACCCCGCTCCGGCGAAGTGATCGCCGTGGCCGTGCCCTAGCAGGATGTATTTCACCTTGGCAGGGTCGAGGCCCACCTTCTGCAAGCCTTCAGCAATGGCTTGAGTCCTGTGCCCAGGCCAACGCAGATCGCCCGTCGGGATCAATCACGTTGGTTTCCAGACCGAAAACATGGGCGAAACCATGGCGGAGTTGCGAAAACGCGGCATCACCGTGCCCGAGCCTACCTCGGTCGGCAGCGGAGCGCCTCACTCGAGTATTAATGATCCGAATGGAGTGCGCCTTGAGATGCTTGAATTCGCTCCAGGGTCGATGCAACGCAAAGCGATCGAAGCTTACAAGTAGTCGCTTTGTTTGAGCATTCCTTTGGGGGAGTGGTGCGGACGGCTGAAGATTCCTGATCTTGGACTTGTTTCGGCTGATTTCCGCTAGCATCTGCTCCCCCCGGCATCCTTCGCGATCCAAGTCCGTGGGCCTGTGGGTGTTAATACTCCGGCTTGGTTAGGCGTACTTGGGTAGTATGTTGATTGCGTTTCCGCGGTCGATGCTACGCAGCTCCTCGGCGGTGAATCCGCAATTCTGGAGTCCCGCGGCGGTATTGAAGCTGCTGCCAAACGGGAAGTCGGTTCCGAAAACGATCTGCGAGGTCGAGACAAGCGTTTTCAAGGCAGTCATCTGGATCGGATTGGTTGATCCGGCGGTATCGTAATAGAATCGCCTCAATTGGCCGAGTCTCGAATTAGGCTCCGCCTTTTTCGCCAAGTTGACCGCACTAGCCTGTTGACCCAGGAACCGTCCCGGCAGAGCGAGAATGGTGCCACCGGCGTGAGAAAAGATGAATTTTATTTCGGGACATTCCGCGCAGCGACCGCTCTCGATCAGACTGATGATGGTACGAGCCGTGTCTGTGTTGTACTCGATCGTGGTGTCGCTGATACCGGGAATTAAATTTTGGCAGCAGTCTGCCACTTGCGCGTGCGTATAGACCACTGCTTTTCGCCGGTTCAATTCCCGAAAGACCTCGGCGAATGCTGGGTCGCCCAGCCACTTATTGCTGTAGCTGCTTAGCAGGCCAACACCCTCCGCTTTTAGCGTATCAAATGCATACTCGATTTCCTTGAGGCAATCGTTGGCATTGGGAAAGGGCAAAACGGCGAATAACCCGAAACGGCCAGGATGATCGCCAACCATCTTGGCCCCAAACTCATTCAACTCGCGCGCCAACCTTTGGGTCTCTAAAGCGGCTCCGAACCAAATGCCAGGCGTCGTAATCGAAATCATCGAGGCTTGCACACCGCCTTTATCCATGTCTTCAATGGCCTTGGCCGGCGAATAGGGTTGCCATGTCTGAAAACCCGCTGTCTTCTTGTCGTTCATGAGCTTGATCAGGGTTGCGTTCGCGAAGTGATGGTGAAGATCGAGCCGCCTGGTTGTGCCCCCGGGGCTTTGCGCCGTCATCTTCCCGTCCGAAAGAAGCGCGCCCGCTCCCAGCCCGATACATCTGGCGAGCATCTGGCGTCGCGAAGAGAGGGAGAATCGATCATTCACTGTCGCTAATGTCCTGGCATCCATGGTTGCGAATTATGACCGTCCATTCACGATTTGTCAAGGTTCACTCGGCTGCGCGACTGAAGCATTTCGCACCCTTGACGCTTGGAGACCCTGAAATTCCAGGACCAGCGGTCTTGCAAGAAAGATAGCTACCGGGTCCATACCATCAGGTCATCGAGATGTGATTGATAAAGGTCTGTTGATTCGGCAATAGAGAGCGCCTCAAGCTGCATTAGCATCGCCCGCAGTTTCGCCTTGTTGATCATTTTATGGACGCCGTCATTGTTCATTTGCCAAGACCTCGAAGTGTATCTACGACAATGTCTGGATCCAACCGTTTGCTCCAGTCTTCTTCGACAAAGGCAAGACGAATAACGCCGCTTTTGTCGAGAACAAATGTCGCCGGCATTGGTAACTGCGCTGCCCCGGCTTCGCCATTTATCTCAACGAGGTCACGGCCTATTGCCCTATTTGCCTCGACCAGGGCAGTCGGAAGGGTGAATACGATACCAAAGCGTTTCGCTACTATGTTGCCGACGTCGCTCAGCACTGGAAATGTCAGCTGATTCTTCTCTTGTGTCGAGAGAGAATTATCTGGCAGCTGAGGCGAAATCGCTACGAGCGACGCTCCCATCTGCACAATCTCAGGGAGAACACGCTGAAGGCCACGCAGTTCCAGATTGCAGAAGGGACACCAGCCTCCACGGTAGAAACTGATGACAACTGGCCCGCGATCAAGCAGTGTTTTGAGAGCGACGACATGTCCGCGAGCGTCAGGCAAGGAAAAGTCTGGGGCTACACCTCTTTCTCTTAAAGCCGACGCCCTTAGACCACTTTGCCACTAGATCCGAGATTGTCTGTGCGTTCGCTTGCAATCGTTCTGGCGATGCGGTGCTGCGAACCTCCTGTGATAGCTCTTCCAGTTCTTTTGTCGTTTCTAGCACTAGTGTGGACCTCAAGTGAAATCAGCCATTCAACTGTGTTCCTATTGGCAGTATCAATACGTTGGAAGTTGGGAAGTATCCCAGCCTCCTCCGAGTGCCTTTATGAGTAAGACGCTCGCCGCCATCTGACGCCGGCGAATGTCAATCTCGTGTCTCTCGTTCTGTAAGGCAACGGTTTCCTCCCTCTCGGATTTCTCGCTTGTGATCGGCGGCCATTACGGCAAGCGAGAACGCTGCCGCGGCAGCAGTAAACGCGGAATAGTCGAGCGGCGCTTTGATCCCAAGGCCTAGCGCCATCGAAATCCCGAAAATCGTAAGAAGCACTCCGGACCCGATTGCGGCCTCGCGCAGTCGGAAGCCTGTGACGAGGGCAATGGCAAAGATCACCTCCCCGGCTGTGGCCAGCACAGCCGCCGCAGGCTGAACAGCGGCGGGCATGTACCAGTTCAATCGGTCAGCATAGATGCGGAAGTGGTGCCAGTCGCCCCAACTCGCATGCGGCGACCCGTGCGGCCCCCAGGCGCCCAACCGGTCGCCTACTGCGGACAGGAACGCAGTCGCGAGACTCAGTCGCAGGGCCCACTCCGTCCATCGTGCTGCTCCGACGCGCGTCACTTCGGCTCCACAACCGGACGCCCTGCCGGCGCAACCATGAAGGCGAGGATCTTCGCGGGCATCCCAGGCTGCGCATTCTCGGATGTGGAATGCAGCGCGCCCGCAGGTTCGTAGAACATCTCGCCCGTTTGCAGAACGCGTGGAGTCTCATGATTGATTGCGAAACGGATTTGCCCCTCGAGCACATAGCCGACGATGAAGCCCGGATGCCGGTGCTCGGCCGAGCGCCCCCGGGCGGATAACTGACTTCCACCAGTGAGGCTTCCATTCCTGAACAACAACGGCGGTTCCGTGTCACGGATCAGCTCTGTTGCTTCTCGAACGAGCTTGCTGTCAGGGATTGTTACTCCTGAGATGGATGCTGCTTCGCCTCTACCGTCTGTTGTAGCCGTCATTTTTGGATCACCTGCCCGTCCATGGTGCAAGCCGGAAGCCATCTGCAAGCTATTGTAACAGCGAACGCAAGCTAAGACTCGCTGTGACCGGATGTGGGAAACTGCGCAATTCCGGGGAGTTCGAGATCAGCGCCCATTCGTCGCGCAATTTCACGGAAAAGTCATCGATCAGCTCATCCCCGGTGAATCCCGACGCATGAACCTGAACAACGACATCGCCGTAGTTCGCGCCCGACGCCTGCGGCTCGGGCCGCTCCATCAACTTCATCCCGGCCGTTCCCGCAGCCTGATCCGTCAGCAGCGCCGGGCGAGGCGTAGGTGTCGTGCATCTGATTGCCCCTCGGATCGACCACCATGTAGGCACCGAGCATCTGATACAGGTCACGATAGTTGTTCGGCTTGCTGATGTTTCCCGTTTTGTCGACGAGTTTGAATCCGTTGAACGAGGCTGGTTGTTGGGCGATGGCTTGCACAAACCAGCAGCCAGAAGGGAAAGTATCACGGCGAGCGTTCGATTCATAGTGGTTTCTCCTAAGAGCAACTTCACTAACCACTTTGCGCTTTCGCCGCTCTGTTCTCTTCCCCAAGTACAGCAGGTTCTCCCCTGTATTTATCGTTAGGTGGAGACGCGTTTCGTTGCGTCGCGGGGCGCTGCGGCGATCACCTCGATCTCGATGAGGAACTCAGGGCGCACGAGGCCTGGCGTGATAGGCAGCATCGAGGCCGGCCGGTTCTCTCCATGGGGAATCCGGAAGAACGTGAACGCGATTCCGGGATGATTCCGAACGCGGTTCTCCCATCATTGGGCCTGATGGGTTAACAGGAATAGCCTTGAGACAACGACCGCCACCGGCACCTGTGTCCGGCAGCCCATGCGAGATGTAGGCATCGTAGTCGGACCGCCCGCGCATTGACGACTCCGAAATCCGCTGATCGCTTAGAATTCACAATTTGGCCGTATCCGAGCTTTCCCGCGGCCCATCGAGTAGGTTTCCGCTTTCGGAGCGCTCGATCGGCAGGGCACGAACGGCATGTCGTTTTTCTGAAATCTCCTTCGGATCCCCTGCTTCCGAGGGAGATCTTTTACGTTCGATCGCGCGCTAGGAAGGTATGCCAGCAAAAAGAGTCGGGTCCCTAGAGGCTACCCCTGAGAGTCGATCTGCATAAAGTGGCGCACCTCCCCAGGCGGAGGGCCTGGTTGTTTAGTCAAAGCGCGACCAGGTGAAGAGTTATCGCGCTAGCGAGAATTTGCACGCAGGGACAAAGGCGATCTCAGGCTCGCCGTTCTGCGCCGAGCGACAGATCACAGAGTGCTTAGCGGATTCGGAGGACTTATGTGGATAATCCGTCCGGAAATGAGCGCCGCGGCTTTCCATCCGGGCTAGAGCTCCGAAGGCGATCAGCAGCGCCACTAGGTGTATGTTGCGTTGTTCGAAGTCTGCGCGGGTCGCGTCATGGATATGGCGCCGCTCGCGGGAGCGGAGTAGATTCAGCGCGGTATCAAGCTCCGGGCCACTGCGGAGGATCCCGCAGGAGTTCCAGGCGATGGCACGAATCTCGGTTTCGCTAATCCGGGGAAATCTTGGTGGAGGCGGCTGGAGACTCTTGCCACTGAGCGGTGACGCGCCCGCTTCGCGCATCGCTTTTCCCGCACGAGCGCCAAAAACGATTCCTTCGAGGAGCGAGTTGCTGGCCAGGCGGTTCGCCCCGTGGACCCCGGTACAAGCCACTTCCCCGGCAGCGAACAAGCGGGGAACGCTAGCTCGGCCATCAAGGTCTGTCCGGATCCCGCCCATCGCATAGTGTGCCGCGGGACGCACGGGCGCGGGGACGGTTTCGAGGTCGATACCGTAATGCAGGCATGTCTGGTAGACGCGTGGGAACTGCTTCCGCAGAGTTCCGCGAGGGAAATGCGTCATATCCAGATAGACGCAGGGCGCGGCCGTGGCACGGTTCTCCAGCACGATGGAACGCGAGACGACGTCACGTGGAGCCAACTCTTTCATCTCGTGGTAGCGCTCCATAAAGCGCTCGCCCGCAGCGTTGCGCAGATACGCTCCATCCCCACGAAGAGCTTCGCTCAGCAGGAATCGCGGGGCTCCCTCGACGAATAGCGCCGTGGGGTGGAATTGGACAAACTCGATATCCGCAATGGCCGCGCCATTGCGATACGCGATCGCGACGCCGTCTCCGGTCGCGACGTCGGGGTTAGTCGTATTCTCGAAGACCCGCCCGGATCCGCCGGTAGCGAGCAGCACGGCACGGGCGTGAATCATCACGGTGGATTGCGTGGTCTCGTCGAACGCCAGAACTCCCACGACCTCCCCGTTCTTCATCAGAAGGTCGGTGACAGCTTCATAACTCTGAAACCGGATGTTCGAAGATGACGCCGCCCGCTCGCGCATCGCGCGGACGATTTCTCGACCAGTGGAATCGCCGTGCGCGTGAAGCACGCGGTTCCGGCTGTGGGCGCCTTCTCTGGCGAACAGCAGCTTGGCGTTTTCGCGATCGAACGCCGCTCCCCATTCGATAAGCTCCTCAATCGCCGCCGGCGCTTCCTCCACCAGGGTCCGCACGGCCGCCGGGTCACACAGGCCGTCTCCGGCACTAAGAGTATCGATTTCATGCAGCCCAACTTCATCGTCATCGTTCAGTGCCGCGGCGATGCCGCCCTGCGCATACTCGGAGGAAGACTCGCGGAGACTGTCCTTGGTGATTACGAGGACACGGCCCGCTTGGGCGAGTTCCAGGGCAGCGCGGAGTCCGGCAACCCCGGCTCCGACGACCACAAAATCGGCTTGAATCTGCTGAATTGGCAAAATGATAACCCCATGTTACAACCTGGAACCTGAGCGGCCTAGTAAAACCAGCTGGATCGTAAGCAGGGAACCCTGATACAATTCTTTTAGCGCTGACGTTACGCAGCGACTACCGAACGGTGCCGCCCTCCGAGGCTGCATGTAAGTCCGGGACTTGATCGACTTTTGACAGGTACCAAGGCGATGCTGAGCGATTCCCCAAATCCTATTCATACTGCCCGCATCAGCTCGTTTCTTCGAT
>Ga0070681_10007071_pt1 | contig 10928 bp, 10 predicted proteins | sample KBSC83BmetaG_FD_65650 | JGI IMG/M metagenome (GOLD analysis project Ga0070681, IMG submission 65650) | Corn rhizosphere microbial communities from Kellogg Biological Station, Michigan, USA - KBS C8-3B metaG | ecosystem: Host-associated > Plants > Roots > Rhizosphere | place: USA: Michigan...
CCTTCGGCAGCAGCGCCTCGACCGCCGTCTTCACGCAGTGGGTGACCGACCAGACGTCGCGCACGTCGTCCGGCGCATCGCTGTCACCCAGCCCCGGCAGGTCGGCGGCGTAGACGGTGTAGTGCTGCGACAGCGGCCCGACGTTGCGGATCCAGTGGATCCACGAGCCCGAGCCGCCGTGGAACAGCAGCAGCGGCGGCTTGCCGGAACCACTGCCGAAGATGTGCCACATCATCGTGCCGCCGTTTCCCATCGGAATACGGACGGCCTTCGACGTGGCGGCGATGGACTCGATGGTTTCGAGGGCGGTACGCCCGTCCGGCATGCGCGGGACGGCGGAGTAGTCGAGACTCATTTCCGGAGAGCACCCAGCAGACGTTCGACGAATCCCGGCGCCTTCTTGCGGTCGATCCAGCGCAGCACCGTGACGAGGTCGTTGTCGGGATCGATCCAGACGATGTGGCTGCCCCAGCCCAGCGCGAAGTAGCTGCGCTCGGACGCCGCCGCGAACTGCCGCCGGTCGGTGTTGAGCCACCACATCAGCCCGTAGAACTTTGCCACGGGGCAGGGCTTCACCAGCTCCGCCGTCCAGCCCTTGGGCAGGATCTGCGTGCCGTTCCACGCGCCGCCCTGCGCCACCAGCAGGCCCATCAGGGCCAGGTCTCGCGTCGAGATCGTGAAGCCGCCACCCCAGTGGCCGCCGCCCGGCACCGACAGCATCGGCTTGCCGTCGACCGTGACGGTGGAGTTCCTGTAGCCGTCCCATTTCCAGCCCGCCGAGCCGCCGATCGGATCCATGATGCGGCGCTTGAGGACGGACGGCAGCGGCTCCCTGAACACCTGCAGCAGCGAGTAGGACAGGCGATTCACCCGCACGTCGTTGTATTCGTAGAACGTGCCGGGCTTCTTGAGCTGGCGCCGCGTGCCCTTGGGCGCGTCGGCGACGGCAAGCCCGACCACGCGGTTGTGGTCGATGCGGTCTTCCTTGCCGAAGACGAAGCCCTGCCACTCGCTGGTCTGGGTCAGCAGATGGCGCCAGGTGATGTCCTTGTTCTGGTCGCTCTTGAAGCCGTCGTCGGTGACGTAGCCGGCGACCTTGTCGTCGAGGCTCCTGATCAGCCCGTCACCCAGGGCCAGGCCCGCGAGCAGGGCGAGATAGCTCTTGGCCACGCTGAAGGTCATGTCGGCGCGGTCGGTGTCGCCCCATTCGGCGATCTGCTTGCCGCCCTGGTAGACGATGCCCGCGGCGCCGCCGCGTGGCGTCACCGGTCCCAGCACTTCGTTGTCGGGAGCGCCCTCGCCGGAATCGTAGGTCATCACGAACTGCCCGTCGGGCATGTGCATGCTGGCCGGCCAATGGGATTCGGCGGTTTGGGCGAAGGCGATCGCGTCTTTCAGGTCGTTCATGCACGCAATCAACATTGGAGGCCGCCCCGGAGCAAGCGTAGAAAACACGCATGGCCCCTTCGAATTCGCTGACCATCCGCCGCCCCGACGACTGGCACGTCCATCTGCGCGACGGCCAGATGCTCGGCGCCTCAGCCGTCCACACCGCGCGCCAGTTCGCCCGCGCCGTCATCATGCCGAACCTCGTGCCTCCGGTGACCAGGGTCGCCGAGGCGTCGGCCTACCGGGATCGAATTCGCAGAGCGGTTCCGGCCGAACTCGAATTCGAGCCGCTGATGACCTGCTACCTCACCGACGGCGCCGATCCGGTCGAGCTTGCCCGCGGCAAGCAGGAGCGCGTGTGGGTCGCGGCCAAGCTCTATCCCGCGCACGCCACCACCAATTCGGCGCACGGTGTCACCTCGATCGACAAGATCGCCAAGGGGCTCGACGCGATGGAGAAGGTCGGCATGCCGCTGCTCGTGCATGGCGAGGTGACCGATCCGGAGGTCGACATCTTCGACCGCGAGGCCGTCTTCCTCGACAAGGTGCTGACGCCCCTGATCCGGCGCCACCAGGGCCTCAAGGTCGTGCTCGAGCACATCACGACCCGGGAAGGCGTGGCTTTCGTCGAGGCGCATGCCGGGCAGATGGGCGGCACGATCACGCCGCATCACCTGAGCTACAACCGCAATGCGATCTTCAAGGGCGGCATCCGTCCGCACTTCTACTGCCTGCCGATCGCCAAGCGCGAGGAGCACCGGCTGGCGCTGCGCCGCGCGGCGACTTCCGACAGCGCGTCGTTCTTCCTCGGCACCGACACCGCGCCGCATACGACCGACACCAAGGAATGCGCCTGCGGCTGCGCCGGCGTCTTCAACGCGCCGGTCGCGATGCAGGTCTATGCCCAGGTCTTCGCCGAAGAGGGCAGGCTCGACCGGCTCGAGGCCTTCGCCTCGCTGAACGGTCCGCGCTTCTACGGCCTGCCGGCCAACGACGAACGCATCACCTTGCAGGCCAAGCCGATGGAAGCGCCGGAGCGCATCGAAGTTCCCGGCGGCAAGGACATCACCGTGTTCCGTCCCGACACGCCGGTCGGCTGGTCGTTCTGACGGTGCTGGTCTATCGTCGATCCATGAGCAAACCACGCATCCCCGCCGGCGCCGTCGTGCGCGGCACCGACAAGGGCTATGTCCACGGCGATCTGAAGCCCGGCAGCGAACGGCCGGTCGAGCAGATCGAGAAGACCTACCCCTATATGCGGCCGCGCGATGCCGCGACGCTGATCCTGGTCCGCCTGAAGGGCCGGACGCCCGAGGTCCTGATGGGCTGCCGTGCGGCCGCGCACGCCTTCATGCCCAACCGCTATGTCTTCCCGGGCGGCCGCGTCGATCCCGCCGACGCCCATGTGCCCGTCGCGACCGCACTCGACCGCCATGTGAAGGCGCGTCTGCTGAAGGCGGCTTCGCTGAGGCGCGCCCAGGCGCTGGGCGTTGCCGCCGTGCGCGAGACCTTCGAGGAGACCGGCCTGATGCTGGCCAAGCCGCTGAAGGGCGGCGCGCCGAAGAAGGACTACGGCGAGCATTGGCAGGGCTTCCTCGACAAGGGCATGGCGCCGGCACTCGACTGCCTCGACCTGATCGCGCGCGCGGTGACGCCGCCTGGCCGGCCGCGCCGTTTCAACGCGCGCTTCTTCATGGCGCGCGCCGAGGATGCGACCGGCGCGATCCGCCCATCGAGCGAGATGGGCGACATCCGCTGGGTGAGGCTCGACGAGGCGCGCGAGCTGCCGCTGCCGACGATCACCGGCCTCATTCTCGGCGAGATCGGCCGGCTGGTGAAGGAGCCGCCCGACCGCAAGAAGCAGCGCAGGATTCCGCTGTTCATCACGGTGCACCGCAAGCACCTGATGATCGAGGAATAAGCGATGGTCGGGCGCGCCGAGAAACCCTCGTCCGCGCCTTCCGCCCTCGCGGCGGCGGCGAGTCCGACCCTGCCGCCGCGCGGCGGCGTGCGCCTGAGGGCGCTGGTCCTCATCCGCTGGGCCGCCGTCACCGGCCAGCTCTTCACCGCCGCCATCGTCCACTGGGGCCTGGGCTTCACCCTGCCGCTGCTGGCGGCCGGCGGCACCATCGCGCTGTCGGCGCTGCTCAACCTGGCCGTCAGCCTCGGCCGGCCGGCGTCGGCGCGCATCGACGACCGCGAGGCCACGTTCTTCCTGGCCTTCGATGTCGTGCAGCTCGCGGTGCTGCTCTATCTCACCGGCGGCCTCACCAATCCGTTCGCGCTGCTGCTGTTGGCGCCGGTCGCCGTCGGCGCCACCATCCTGTCGCTGTTGAGCAACATCGCGCTGTCGCTGCTCACCATCTTCAGCATCGGCCTGCTCGGCATCTTCCATCAGCCGCTGCCGTGGCTCGGGCCGGCGCCGGAATTCCCCGAGATCTACCAGGCCGGTGTCTGGGCCGGCCTCACGCTCACGACCCTGCTGATCACGCTCTACGGCTGGCGGCTGGCCGAGGAAGGCCGCCAGATGAGCGACGCGCTGGGCGCGGCGCAGGCGGCGCTGGCGCAGGAGCAGCGCGTGTCCTCGCTCGGCGCGCTGGCCGCGGCGGCCGCGCACGAACTCGGCTCGCCGCTGTCGACCATCGCCGTGATCGCCAAGGAGATGCTGCGCGAGGTCGAGGCCGACGATCCGCTGCGCGAGGACGTCGAGCTGCTGTCGGCCGAGTCCGAGCGCTGCCGCGCCATCCTCGCCCGGCTGTCGGTCGACCCCACCGGCGACGTCTCCGATTCCTACACCTTGGTGCCGCTGCCGGCGCTGATCGAGGCGGCGGCGGAACACTATCGCAGCGACGGCGTTGTCATCACGTTCGAGGCAGGTCCGTTCAACGCCGCGGCGCCGGCGACGGCGCCGATCCAGGTGCGCAGCCCCGAGATCATGCAAGGCGTCGGCAATATCGTGCAGAACGCGATCTCCTTTGCCCGCCGCGAAATCCACATCGCCACGCGCTGGACCACCGAATGGGCCGAGGTCGAGGTGTCGGACGACGGGCCGGGTTTCTCCGAGGCCCTGCTCGACGAGCTCGGCACGCCCTTCATCTCGACCCGCCAGGGCGAGGAAGGCCACATGGGACTGGGGGTTTTCATCGCCAAGACGCTGCTGGAACGTACCGGGGCCACGGTTATCTTTGGTAACCGGAGTTCCGCAGAAGGTGGCGCGGCGGTTGCCGTGCGCTGGCCAAATCCCGTCTTCAAGGCTACATAGCGGCCATGCTGAAGGAGTTGCCCATGACCCAGGACGCCGGTGCAAACCGTCCCGTGTCGCCCGCCCTGACCGGCGTGACGGCAAACAAGGATCGCACGCTGCTGATTGCCGATGACGATGCGGCGTTCCGCAACCGCATCGCCCGCGCGCTCGAGCTGCGCGGCTTCATCGTGACGGCCGTGGGGTCGGTGGCCGAGGCGCTGGCGCAGACCGCGCGACCGCCGGCCTTCGCCGTGCTCGATCTCCGGCTGGGCGACGGCAATGGCCTCGAGCTGGTCGGCCCGCTGCGCCAGGCGCGCCCCGACATCCGCATCGTCGTGCTGACCGGCTACGGCAACATCGCCACCGCCGTCGCCGCCGTGAAGGAAGGCGCCGTCGACTATCTCGCCAAGCCGGCCGACGCCGACGCCATCGAACAGGCGCTGAACGCGCACGGCCGCAAGCTGCCGCCGCCGCCCAGCAACCCGATGTCGGCCGATCGCGTGCGCTGGGAGCACATCCAGCGCGTGTTCGAGCAGTGCGACCGCAACGTCTCGGAGACGGCGCGCCGCCTCAACATGCATCGCCGCACGCTGCAGCGCATCCTGGGCAAGCACGCGCCCCGGGAACACTAGACCGCGGGCGAGCTGCTCACCTTCCAACTGCTGCTGAACGCGCTGGCGCTGGGCATGGCCTATGCGCTGGTGGCGCTGGGCTTCGTGCTGGCGCTGAACGCCTCGGGCGCCGTCAACTTCGCGCACGGCGGCCTTGTCGTGCTGGGCGGCGCCGCCGCGGTGCTGGCCGACATGTGGACCGGCCTGCCGGCGCCGCTGCTGCTGCCGCTGGTCGCAGTGGCGCTCGGCCTCGCCGGTGTCGTCACGGCGCGCGTGGCGATCCTGCCGCTGCTGCACCGGCCGCCGGAGGCGACGTTCGTGGCCACCATCGCGCTCGCCGCCGTCATCGAACAGGGGCTGATGCTGGGCCTCGGCGGCGCCCCACGCAGCGCGCCGCCGATCGCCGGCAGCGGCGAGCAGCCGTGGGCCATCGTGATCGTGGGCGTGATCCTGATCGCCGCCGTGTGGTTCCTGCTCGAGCGCACGCAGACCGGCCGGCGCATGCGGGCCGTCGCCGCCGACCGTTATATGGCGCGCGCCGCCGGCATCGCCGTCGATCGCTACATCGTGCTGTCGCTGGCGCTGGCGGGCGCGCTCGCCGGCGTCGCCGGCCAGTTGCTCGGCCATCAGTTCCTCGTCGTGCCGACCGACGGCGGCGGCCACATGCTGCGCGCCTACATCGCCGTGGCGCTGGGCGGCTGGGGCAGCGTGCCCGGCGCCGTGCTGGGCGCGCTCGGCATCGGCGTGTTCGAGACCTTCGTCTCGGCGTGGCTGGGCGACGCCTGGGCCTCGGCCGCGCTCTACATCGCCGTGCTGGTCGTGCTCAGCCTGCGTCCGCAGGGCCTGTTCGGCGAGCCGGCCGGCCGGCGGGCCTGAGGATGTCCGGCCTGCGCTGGCCCTGGATCGTCGTGCTGGTGGCCGTGCCCGTCGCGGCCCTCGCGCTGCTGCCGCCGTTCGGCCAGCGCCTCGCGATCCTGGTCGGCCTCTACGGACTGTTGGGCGCGGGCTACCAGCTCGTCTTCGGCCGGCTGGGCGCGCTCAACCTCGCGCAAGGCGCGTTGTTCGGCGTCGGCGCCTATGCGGCGGCCCTCGCGGCACCCCTGGTGGGACCGCTTGCCTTCGTCGTGGCCGTGCTCGCCGCGGCCGTCGTGGCGGCGCTGGCGGCCGCGCCCATCCTGCGCCTGCAGTCGCACTACTTTGCGCTGGCGACGCTGGCGCTGGCGTCCCTGGTCAATCTCGCGGCCGTGCATGCCGAGCGCCTTACCGGAGGCGCCAACGGCCTCATCGGTTTCGCTGCAGCACTGCCGCGCGGCACGGCGCTGCTCGTGCCGGTATGGCTCTGCCTGATCGCGGTGGTGCTGGCGCAGGCGCACTTCTTTGCCGGCCGGCGCGGCGAGACGGCACGCCTGGTGCGCGAGGCCCCGCTGGTCGCGGCCACGCTGGGCGTCGACACGCGGCGCTGGCGCTTCGTGGCCTTCGTCGCGGGCGGTGCGCTGGCGGGTCTCGCAGGGGCGGGCTCGGCGGCGTTGAGCGGCGTCGTGTCGCCCGAGACGACAGGCTTCTCCGTCATGCTGCTCTGCCTCACCTCGGTGGTGCTGGGCGGCGCGCGTCATCCGATGGGCGCCGTGCTGGGGGCCGCCATCGCGGTCTGCCTGCCCGAGATGTTCCGCGCGCTGAACGGCGGCTGGTTGCTGGCCTATGCCGTGGCCACGCTCGCCGTCGTGTTGTGGGCGCCGCAGGGGATCGCGGGGCTGATCGATCCGCCGGCGCCCGTGCCGCCGCCCGTCCTGCCCGGAGAACTCGTGCCGGCAACGAAAGGCCGGCGGCTCGTGCTCACGCGGGTGAGCAAGGCCTTCGGCGGTGTCGAGGCCTTGTCCGGCGTGTCGCTGTCGGTGAGGCAGGGCGAGATCGTCGGCCTGGTGGGCGCCAACGGCTCGGGCAAGACCACGCTGCTGAACGTGATCTGCGGACTCGAACCCGCCGACTCCGGCACGATCACGCTGGACGGCAGGCACTTCGAACGCGCACCGGCGCATGCGATCGCGCGCGCGGGAATTGCCCGGACCTTCCAGGCGCCGTTGCCCGGCGAGACGCGCGGCGTGGGCATTGCGCGTGCGCTGGGGCGCGGTGTGTCGTTCCTGTTGCTCGACGAGCCGCTGGCCGGCGCCACGCCGCCGGAGAAGGCGGATCTTGTGGCGCTGCTGCAGCGGCTGCGCGCGGCGGGCTACGGCGTGATGATCGTCGATCACGACACCGGACTCCTGTCGACGGTGTGCGACCGTCTGGTGGCGCTCGATCGCGGCAAGGTGGCGGCGTGAGCGCGCCCGTTCTCCCGCCCTCGGTCCTCCTGCATGGCGCGCTCGCGGTCGGCCCCGGCGAGATCGTCTCCCTGCCGGGCAGCGACACGATCGCCAAGACCGCCGTGCTGGAGACGATCCTGGGGTTCCGGCCGGGGGCCGTGACGCTGTTCGGACGCGACGTCTCCGCCCTTTCCGTCGAGCGGCGGGTGCGGTTGGGCGTCGGCTATGTGCCGGCCGGCCGGCGCGTCTTCGCGGGGCTGACCGTGCGCGAGAACATCGAGGCCGCGTCCTTCCTGCCGGCGCGTGAGCGGCGCCAGCGGGTGGATGAGATGCTGGCGCTGTTTCCGATGCTGGGCGAGCGGCCCGGCGCGCGCGCCTGGCTGCTGTCGGGGGGCCAGCAGCAGATGCTGGCGCTGGCGCGCGCGATGGTCGACCGGCCGCGCCTGCTGCTGCTCGATCAGCCGACGTTGGGTTTGGCGACGGTGGTGGCGCGCGAGGTGCGCCAGCGTCTCGAGGCGCTGGCGGCCGAGGGCGTGGCGATCGTGGGCGCCGACTGAGACTCAGGCCTTCTTGTTCTGGGCGTTCCAGTAGTTCTCGAGGTTGGCGATCAGCGCCGGGCTGAAGTGGCAGTAGGCCTGCTCGCGTGCGTACAGCGCGGCGTAACGGCGGAACAGGTCGAGCGGCTCGACCGAGAGGCGCAGCGCGCGGCGGTTGCCGATGGTGCCGACGGCGCCCGAGCCGGTGATGCGCTCGGCCACGCGATCGATCGCGGCCTCGATGTCGTCGGGCGCCACGACCTCGTCGCAGATCAGGCGGCCTTCCTCCGAATCGCACTCGAAGCGGCGCTCGTACATGATCGCCTGGCGCGCCAGCCGGTCGCCGACGAAGCGCGCGAGGCGGAGGTTCGCCATCGCCGGGATGATGCCTTCCTTGCGCGCCGGCAGGGTCATGTAGGCGTCGTTGGCGGCGATGTTGAAGTCGGTCGCCAGCAGGATCTGGCAGCCGCCGCCGATGGCGAAGCTCTCGACCGCCGAAATCCAGATCTTCTCGATCGAATCGCCCGACACTTCGTCCGGCGGCACGTCCGCGCGCGCCACGCCGCGCGTCATCTTGTTCACGAAGCCCATGTCGCGGATCAGGAACCACAGGAACGGGATCTTGCCGTGATAGATGTGCGTGAGGTTGATCCCGGCGTTGAACACGCGCTTGCCGGCATACTTGCCCTCCGGCACGACGTCGCCGCGCAGCACCGCGACCTTGCTCTGCGGGTCGAGGATGCAGACGTCGGCGCCGATCTCGGTGGCGGCCTGGGTGAAATTGTCCTCGGCGTTGAGGAAGCGGCGGTTCGACATCACCAGCACCGCGGCCGTGCCGCGCCGCTCGACCTTCGCCGTGCCGAGGTCGAGCCTTCCGTCGCGCAGGAACTTGGCCAGGGCCTCCGCCGATTCTTCCCGGGGCAGCAGCATGGCATGGCACAGGTGCGTGCCGCTCTCGGGATCGGCCAGGAACTGGTTGCACAGGATGCCCTGGTCGATCTCCCGGCCTTCCTTCTGCGACTGCTTGAGCTCGGATTCGGCGGCGACCTCGGCGCGTGTCGGCACCAGGCCCGGCACCAGTTCGGCGGCGTCGTAGACCAGCCGTTCGAGGCGCACGAACTTGCGGCGGCCGTCGGTCAGCCGGTCGTAGAGGGTGCGGGCGTGGCGGCGCAGGAAGACGAAGCGCGCGTCGCGGGCGGCCTGCTTGATGATCTCGGCGATGTCGTGGGCGGCGGGATCGCGCTGGGGCTTCGGTGGCAGGCGGCGCAGGCGCTCGTTGGCCTGCAGCCAGTAGGCCGAGAAGGCCGCCGCATCGGAGGCGAAATCGCCGCCGGCCGAGACCGGCATCGCAACGACCGAATCCATGCTGCGCTTCCTGCCTGAAGAATTATTGGAGCGGGCGACGGGATTTGAACCCGCGACCTACGGCTTGGGAAGCCGACGCTCTACCCCTGAGCTACACCCGCACGCCGTCATTCTAGCCCGCGGTTGCACCGTGGGTCCAATCGTGTATCTGAGGCGAATGCTCGATGAATTCCTGACGGCCGAGGAAAAGACCGTCGTCGCCCGCGCCCGCGCCTTCGCCGAGGCGCACGTGGCGCCCCATGCCGCGCGCTGGGAATGGGAGCGGCACTACCCGCTGGAGACGATCAAGGCGGCCTGCGCCGCCGGCCTCAACACCATCGAGCTCGCCCGGGCGCACGGCGGGCAGGGCCTGTCCTTCTCCTGCAAGCTGCGCGCCTTCGAGGAGATCGCGAAAGCCGACTTCGCCTTCGCCTTCGCGCTGATCAACCACCACAACGCCTGCGCGCGCTTTGCCCGCGACGGCCGGCCCGCGCACGTGGCGCGCCTGCTGCCGCGCATGATCGCGGGCGAGGTGATCGGTTGCGCCGGCCTCAGCGAGCCCAACGTCGGCAGCGACTTCGGCGGGCTCGAGATGACGGCGGTCAAGGTCGACGGCGGCTGGAAGCTGAACGGCGCCAAGGCGTGGATCACCAATGCCGCGGTCGCCGGCCTTTCGATCGCCTACGCGCAGACCGACAAGGCGCAAGGCTATCGCGGCATCGCCTGCTTCGCCATCGAGGCCGAGCGGCCGGGCTTCGAGCGCGACAAGCCGTTCGAGCTGCACGGCGGCCATGCCATCGGCGTCGGCGGCTTCCGCCTGATCGACTACATCGCGCCCGACGAGGCGCTGCTGAAGCCGCCGGGCGAGGGCTTCAAGGCGGCGCTCGCGGGCATCAACGGCGCGCGCACCTACGTCGCCGCCATGTGCTGCGGCATGCTGCAGTCGAGCCTCGAGACGGCGGTGCGCTACACGCAGCAGCGCCGGAGCTTCGGCCAGCCGGTGATCGACCACCAGGGCGTGCGCTGGAAGCTCGCGGACGCCGCGACCGACCTCGAGGCCGCGCGGCTGCTGGCCTATCGCGCCGCGCGCCTGATCGACACCGGCGGCGATGCGGTGATGCCCGCGGCCTATGCCAAGAAGTTCGCGACCGACATGGCCGTGCAGCGCATCGCCGACTGCATCCAGGCGATGGGCGCCAACGGCCTGCGCAGCGACTATCCGCTGGCGCGCCACCTCGCCGGTGCCAAGATCGCGGCCTATACCGACGGCTCGATCGAGATGATGAACGAGCGCATCGGCGCGGGCCTCGGCAAGGCCTTCGGGTGAGTCGAGCGGACACCTTGTCATCCTGAGCGCAGCGAAGGATCTCGCGCCACGAGCGGAGTACTCTGCTCGATCCGTGAGGTCCTTCGCTGCGCTCAGGACGACATCGAGCTAAGCGTTATGTGCCCGTTTGAGGGCTTGATCGAGATCGTCGAACAGATCGCTCGACTCCTCGACACC
>Ga0070681_10007073_pt1 | contig 10924 bp, 4 predicted proteins | sample KBSC83BmetaG_FD_65650 | JGI IMG/M metagenome (GOLD analysis project Ga0070681, IMG submission 65650) | Corn rhizosphere microbial communities from Kellogg Biological Station, Michigan, USA - KBS C8-3B metaG | ecosystem: Host-associated > Plants > Roots > Rhizosphere | place: USA: Michigan...
TGGCGCACTGTCCATTCCAAACGACCCGAAGCCAACAGAGATTTTCCGCATCGCGCCCAAGAGCACGGGCGCAGGCTTCACCCGCTTCGCTATCGGCGACCAGAGCTGCGGCCGGCGCGCAGCTCTTGATAATCACTGACAGCCGCTCATTTGGGCCGTTCGGCCGCGGAACCGGCACGGGCACGGCGATGACCCCGGCGAGCAGACAGGCGAAGTAGCCGACCATGAAAGGGATGCCGTTAGGCATCATGATCAGCGCCCGCTCGCCCGGCCTTACCTGGGAAGCCAGACGCTGGGCCAACACCCGCGCTCGGGCAGTCAACTCTCCGTAGGCGATCGAGTCCTCGACGCTGCCACCGGCCAGCGTCGTATAGGCGATGTCATCGGGCCGGGATTCCGCCCATTTCTCCAGGACATCGATCAGCGTCACGGGCGTCCCTGCCGGGTTGGCTTCTAGTTGGGTTCCAGGCGAGTTCTAGGTGGTGGCCGTGGCGACTGATTGCAGACGGCCGCGACCCTGGAGGGTCGACAGGTCGATGTCGGCGATGCACCGCACCTTCACCATATCGAGCGTCAATTCGCCGACGAGGTGAATGCTTCCGGTGGAGGCATCGAAGTTACCGCCGCTCCAATCGCAGCTTTCCGCGTTCAGGCGCAAGCCGAGCTCGGTGCCACCACGTGTGTTGGGAAAGCGCACGTGGATGTAGCCACGATCGACACAGCGCTTGACCGCCTGCGCCGTATTCTCCGGCCGCAACCGGATCTCAACCGGGTGCTCGCCCTCGGAAAGGCGTTCCACGAGGGTCTTGCCCTGCGGGAGCAGGTCCGGCGCGGCCTGCGCGGGAGGCGGATTCCGGCTCCACTCCTCCATCTTCCTGCGCAGGCTGAGCGGCCTCATGTCGGTCCACACCTCGCCGATGTAGTCCAGGCACTCCTTCTTCGTGCCGCTCTTGCCGCACTCGCGCCAGCCCGGAGGATTGTCACGCTCCGCCGGCCAGATCGAATACTGTTCTTCGTGATTGATGACGACTTTATACGTATCGAACGGGTCATTCTCTTCGTTGCTCATGGCTGATCGCCCTCCTTGCCGGCATACCTTTTGAACAATTCCTGATACCCCGCGTCGCGGGAGCGCCCGAGCATGCCGGCGGCAGTCACGCCGGCTTCATCCGGCACGTCAATGCGTGCGCCGTGCTCCAGGAACATCCGCACATACCTGGCATCGCTGCGCTTCTTGAGCATGTAGTGGAGGGCCGTCTTGTGGTGTTTGTCCTGAAAGTCAGGATCCGCTCCGGATTCGAGCAGCTCACGGGCTGCATCGAACTGACTCCACTTGACCGCGAAGAGGAGCGGGGTCTCCTCTCCGGCTGGATCGACCTCAGCGCCGGCCTTGACCAGAAGGCGGACGGCGGCTGGATCGTCGTTGAAAGCAGCCGCCCACATGCAGTGCTCGGGATCGGCGCCGCGCTTGAGCAGGTAAGCGGCCAGCTCGAGATTCTTGCCGCGCCCGATCGCGTACCACAGCGGCGTCGCCTTCCAGGTGCCCTCGCGAAAGGCTTCCTGGTTGATATCCAGCCCGGCGTCCAACAGTACTCCGGCCGTCCGGATACTCAGGTCCGGCCGCAGCTTGCGCGCCTTCACTTCGATCCCGCAGCAAAGATGCAGCAGGTTCTGACCTTTCGGGCCGCGGTAGTCCAGCAGCTCCCGATGACCATCGAGAGCTTCCTTGACGGCTCTCCAGTCCAGCGCCTTGACGAAGGCGATCATGCGTGTCTTGGAGACACCCCGTGGGGTGCTCGTCCGGGAGGTGCTCTTCCGGGAAGTGCTCTTCGGACTCATGCGAGGCTCCCCACGTCGACTGCCGCGCCGATGGTCCGCGGAAGACGCAGGGAGCTTGCCTCGTACGCGCGAACGAGCGCATCGAGGAAACCCTCGATCGTTGCCCGGCGATGCAGCTGCGCGGAGAACGCGACGCTCACATTGAGCCGCGACCCCACGATGCTCCCGATGATTTCCAGTGTGTGTGGGCGGTGATTCGCCGGATCCTCCGTCCAGCCCGCCGATTCGCCTGCCATAGTGAATAGCCGCTCCTGTGGATGACCCTGGCCGGCCTGCCCGAGGTACAGGACCAGCACTTCCGGCTGGGCAGCATAGCGAATGAGGTCATCGCAGAGATAGGCGAGCACGCCGTAGTCGAGCCCATGGTTGGGAATGGCGTCCAAAGCGTCTTGCACGGCAGCCGCATCGGTCAGATCGCTATCCGCTGGTTGCGGAATTGCGAACGGATACATCGTCGTGAACCAACCGACAGTGCGCGAAACATCGAGGCCCCGTTGCCCACCGTCACGTCCGTGCCCCTCCAGGGCAACCAGCATCCCACCCGGACCGACCCATTCGCTGAAGGCGGTCCCTATGGCTGCCAGAAATACCGCAAGCGGGGTCACCCCATCGCGCGCGGCGACCGGGAGGTCGCCGAGATCGATTTCCCGGCTGATAGTGTCCGTGGACGCAACTGTGTTCTGCCCGTCAGGCAAGTCACGCGGCAGCTCGCGCAGACCCGCACTCAACACCTGCGCCCAGTACTGCCTGGTGGCCCCGGCAGCGGGCGAGTCTGCATAGGAGTGCAGACTGTCCGCCCAGCGCTTATAGGAGGTGGATTTGGCGCCGAGGTGCACCGGCTCGCCACGGCTGAGTTGCCCATAGGCGGTCTCCACATCGCCGAGCAACACCCGCCACGAAATAACATCGACCACAAGGTGATGCGCGCAGATCATCAAACGGTCCGCATCGTGATCGCCGCAGTCGAAGAACACGGCTTTGATCACGACGGCGTTCTCGAGGTCGAGGGTCGTTTGCTCACGCCCACAAGACTCGCGCATGCGCGCTTCACGATCCTGTGGCTGGCAATCACGCAGATCCTCGACTCTCAGCACGATTCGTGGCGAATACGGTACCTGCTGCTGTCGCCAGCTCCTTTCATCGTGGAAGAACCGGCTGCGCAAGGCGTCGTGGTGTTTCAGGATGTGCTGCAGCGCTTGCTCCAACAGCGTGGGATCGAGGCGGCGGGCACTTTTCAGGACGAACGCCTGATTGAAATGGCTGCTGTTGTGCAATGTCCGGTCGAAAAACCAATGTTGAATCGGGGTCAGGGGTACATCGCCGGTCACCTCGGCCCCTGCATCGTCCTTCACCTCAGCGGGCTGCGCCTGCAGATGCTCACAGACTTCAGCGATCGAATCGCGCTCGAGCGTATCGAAGGGTCCGATCCGGATCCCGGCTCCGGTCGCCTTGGCCGCGACCTGCAGGCTGGTCACGGAGTCTCCCCCTAACGCGAGGAAGCTGTCCCGCACCCCGATGGGGCTGACCCCCAGCGCCTGTTCCCAGATCCTCGCCAGCAGTGCCTCCGTATCGCTACGGGGCGCGACGTACGGTTGCTCGAGATTCGCCGGGCGCGGACGCACTTCGCTCGGACCTGACTCATCGCCCTTGAGCGCGGGCAGTCCAGGCACGCTGGCGGAAGTGGCCATCGCGGTCACCAGGTTGCCGACGTCGGTAGAGGAAACGATCACCTGGGGATTCTCGATGCCCAGTGCCAACGTCAACGCGCGCAAGCCCTGCTCGACACTCAGCGGAGCCGGATCGGCCTCCTGCCCCGGTGCTTTTTTCGCCTTCAGACTCATGCCCACGCCCGCCCAGCCGTCCCAGTTCACCGACTTGATGTCAGTGCGGCCTCGTGTCCACGCATCGAGAGCGACGGCGTCCAGGTACGCGTTGGCCGCGGCATAGTCGGCGTTACCAGCACCTCCAGCCAACGCGCGTAGCGAAGAGAAGAAGAGAATGAAATCGCGCGGCCGGTCGCCGAACACTTCCGTGAGCACACGTGCGCCCTGAACCTTCGCCTTCATGACTTCCCAGGCGGACTCTTCGGACATGCGCTGAACGATGCTCCCGGGCATGGACCCGGCCGCGTGGATGATCCCGTCGATCGCGCCGAACCGGCTCTCGGCGTCGCTTTTCGCACGGGACATGGCTGCAGCGCTCGTCACGTCGGCTCGCACCACGTGGATCTCTCCACCCAGCTCGCGAATCCGCTGTAGGCGGTCTTCAATCGCGTCCGGGACGTGGCGCGCGACCAGCACCAGTCTTGCCTGCTGATGCCGGGCGAGATACTCCGCGATCTCCAATCCGATGCCACCGAGGCCCCCGGTGATCAGATACACCCCGTTCTGCTTCAGAGCCTCGCGGCCCCCTTGCGGGTTTTTCACCGGCGCGAACACCCGCTCCCATCGGGATCGGCCACGCAGCGCCACGTGCGCAGGCGGCGCATCGCACCGGATCTCCTCGATCAGCGTCCGATGTTTGGTTCCCGTCGCGAACGCCTCATAGCCGGTGTTCGGAAGGTCGATGCTCCTGAAGCGCAGGCCGGGGTACTCCTGCGACAGGACGATTCCCAGGCCCCGCGCCAGCGCCTTTCTCGGGAAACAGGCTTCCTCGCCGTCAAGACTCCACATGCCCTTCGACACGACGGTCAGGCTGACCGAGGGCCAGCCACCGCCGCTGTTCAGAGCTCGCTCCCCGAGTGCCTGGGCCAGCAGCATCGGCGCCGCGAACCAGTATCCAGGGCCGTCGGCAGATTCATTCGGGGAGAGACTTTCGAGATAGCTATCGAAGAACACGAAGCGATTCATACCGTCTCGTGTCGGATTCCACTGCGCCAGCAGTCCTGCGTACTCGTTTCCATCGTGCGCGACGCTCCGTTTGTGCACGACACTCGGGTTGTGCACGACACTCGGGTATTGCACGAAGACGGTCACGGGCTCATCGAGAGCCTTCAGATGCGCCGCACACGCCTGCGCGACCTCATCACCGGGCGCGGCAAAGATAACGACCTTCTCTGACGTTTCCGGCCGGCCGCTCGACGGCCCGGCCGCGCATTGGCGCCATACCGGGATGTATAGCCAGCCGCTCACATCCGTCGCGACCGGCGCCGAATCCCGGGACGGGCGCGGACTCTCGGCCGTATCGATCCAATAACGACTGCGCTCGAAGGGATAATGAGGCAGCTCGATGCGTTGCCCTTCCGCCATCCCCGGCGGCGCAGCCACCGCCTGCACCTGACCTCGTCTCCACAGCTCACCCATGACACTGAGCGCGAGCTGCAATGCCTGACCGGCATCCGGATCGCCGACGGACACTGCCAAATCGCGCAACCCTGCTCCGTCCTGCGCCGCGGATTGCAGCAGCTTCTCGATCTCGATCTGTCCGGCGGCATAGCGCTTGGCGTTCTGCGCAACGAGCTCGCGAAAGGCCGCGCTGGACCGATAGTAGTCGCGTGCCTGTTGCAGCCATCGCGAGGCGGAGCCAGCGGCGCAGTCCGAGCCTGCCTCCAGCTGCTCCAGAATCTGCACACGCGAGCCCACGAACCAGGCGCGCTCCTTCAGATCCGCGCGTCCGTAGCGCAACGTGAAAGCAACATCGCGCAGAGCGAGCTGCGAGTTTTTCCGCAGGTAGCCGGCCAGCCCCCTGCAGGAAGCCGCCAGCGCTGTCGGCGTCTTTCCGGAAATGAGCAGGAGTTGCGGTTCGTCATCCGGCGCAGCGTGCGGCACCTCGGGCGCCTGCTCGAGGATCAGATGCGCATTCGTACCACCCAATCCAAACGAGCTTACGGCGGCGCGACGTGGCCGAGCGGCGCGGGGCCACGGGATGGCGGTGTTGTTGACGAAGAAGGGACTGTTTTCGAGCTCCAACTCAGGGTTGGGCGTTGTGAAGTGCGGCGTCGGCGGAATGACTCCGTGCTGCATCGCGAGCACCGTCTTGATCAGACCCGCGGCCCCGGCGGCCGTATCGGGATGGCCGATGTTGGCCTTCACCGATCCCAGGGCACAGTACCCGGACCTGGCGGTCTGCTCCCGATAGGCGCGCGTCAGAGCGCGCACTTCGATGGGATCTCCTTTCAGTGTTCCGGTGCCATGGGCCTCTACGTAGTCGACCGTCTCCGGATGAACGTCGGCGAGACGCAAGGCCCGGCGCACGACCTTGAACTGGCCGGCCACCGATGGCGACATGTATCCCACCTTCAGCGACCCGTCGTTGTTCACGGCAGTCGCCCGGATGACGGCGCGAATGTTATCTCCGTCCCTGAGTGCATCCTCCAGCCTGCGCAGCACGACGACCGCTGCACCGTTGCTCACCACAGTTCCCGAGGCCTGTGCGTCGAACGGTCGGCAGTGACCATCGCGGGAGAGGATGTTGCCCTCCTGATAGGTAGGCGCGGATCCGAACTCCAGGCCGGCGGTAACGCCACCGGCCAGCGCCACGTCGCACTCCCTGCCCAACAGGCTGCGGCAAGCCATGTGCACGGCCACCAACGATGTCGAGCAGGTGGTCTGAACGGTCACCGCTGGCCCGGTCAGACCAAGCTTGTAGGCGACAGCGGTGGTCAGGTGGTCTTTGTCATTGCCGACGATTTTCTGGAAGCCTATTCCCGAACGCGCCACCCAGCCGCTGGCCACCAGCCGGGTGGTGTAGGCACTGAGACCGCATCCGGCAAACAGGCCGATCGCGCCATTGAACTTCTCAGGGCTGTAACCCGCGCTCTCCAGGGCCATCCAGCACTGTTCGAGAAAGATACGCTGCTGCGGGTCGAGTATCTCGGCATCGCTGCTGGAGTAACCGAAGAAGCCCGCATCGAACAGCTCGCCGTCATCGATCAGTCCCAGTCCACGGATCAGATCCGGGTCGCGCAAGCGCTCCTCACTCAGCCCCGCCGCGCGCAGCTCAGCGTCCGAGAGTCTACGGATGCCCTCCTTGCCATCGGCAAGGAGCTTCCAGAACTCCTCCAGATCACGTGCCCCCGGTAAACGCGCCGTCATCCCGACGATCGCGATCGCGAGTCCGCTGTTCCTGCCGGCTGCCTCAGTGCGCATCGCTTGCTGCCCGCAGGGTCTCGGCCATGAGCAGCAGATGCTCGCGCTCCTCGGATCCGTCATTGCTCTCGCCGGGAGCAGACTCCGCAGCGCCGTGCGTACCGGCGCGCACACTACGCAGATAGCCGGCGCAACTGCGAATCGTGGGATATTCGAAGAGCGCTACGGGGGGAAACTCCTCTCCAACCAGCCCTACCATCCGCTGATACGCGGCATACAGCCGCACCGAGTCACCACCCACTTCAAAGAAGTTGTCCGTAGGCCCAATGGCAGTGGTTCCGAGAATCTCGCTCCAGACCGCGAATATCTGAGCTTCCAACTCGTCGTCGAGCGGCACGGTGCCGCGCGGCGCAGTGGCGTGCGGCGCAGCGTCGTGCGGCGCTGTGGCGGCGTGAACAGTCTTTCGCAGACTGCTTCGATCCAACTTGCCGCTCGGCAACAAAGGCATCCTGTCCACGAACCGGACCGCATGCGGCACCATGTAGGACGGCACACTGCGAGCCAGAAAGGCGCGCAGCTCCTGGTCCGAAACGGACTGGCCCGGCGCCGGTTCGACGTGTGCGACCAGACTCGAGAATCCCTCGTGATCCTCCACCAGGACAGCGACCTGCCGGACGCCCGGATGCAGGGCCAGCGCCGCTTCGACTTCCGCCAGCTCGACGCGATATCCGCGGATCTTGACCTGGTCGTCGCCGCGCCCCATATAAATGAGACTGCCATCGGCGAGACGGTCGGCGATGTCGCCGGTGCGATAGAGACGGGAGCCGCTGCTGCCCCGATCGTCAGGAAGGAAGGCGGCCGCCGTGATGGCCGGCTGGTTCTCGTATCCACGCGCCACTCCGGCGCCCCCGATCCCGATCTCACCGGCCACCGCGGGTGGCAGGGCCTCCAACCGCTCGTTCATCAATACCAGCGTGGTATTCGCGATCGGGAAGCCGATCGGCACCGGCCCCTGCGGGGGATCCTCGATCTCGTGAATGCTGCTGCCGACGACGGTCTCGGTCGGACCGTATTCGTTGACGAACCGGATGCCGGCATTCGACCAGGGCAGCGCGTCCGCCCCCATGAATGCCTCTCCGCCCACCACACAGATCGCGCACCACGGACGCGCAGTTTCGCGCCATTGTTGACCCAGAATGCGCAGGTGCGACGGCGTCAACTTGACAACCGCAAACGGATCGTTGCGCTCCAGAGCCGCGCGCAGACCTTCGATGCCATGCGAGCGGGAGGCCACGTAGATGCGTTGCCCCGCTGTCAAAGGACCCCACACGGTAGTGATCGTCATGTCCGACAGCAGCGAGGTGTGCATCAGGGTCGGAGCGCTATCCATCGAGTAACGCTCGGTGGCCCAGTTCACGTAATTGGCGAGGCCTCCGTGCGTAATCATTACGCCCTTCGGAACACCGGAGGACCCCGATGTATAGATGATGTAGGCAAGGTTATCCGGGTCTACCTGTACCGCCACCGCAGAACTCGTATCCGGCCCGGCGCCCGCATTCGACCCAACGCCCGCATTCGGTCCAGCACTCGCATTCGGCGCCGCGAGAACGCTCGCATACCGCACGACCCGCGCCCCGTAGAGCTCGTCCCGGTCCGACGCGGCGCAAAGTATCCACCTCATCGCTGAGCCACGAACCTGTGCCTGCAGCCGGCTACCGGTGAGGCTCGTATCCAGCGGCACGTAAGCCGCACCCGCTTTCATGATTGCGAGCATCGCCGGAATCGCCGCCATGCCCAGGTCGACGGCCACACCGATCCGGTCCTCGACGCCGGCGCCCTGCTCTTTTAAATAGGCGCACAGCCGGTTGGAGAGCCGCTCTAACTGCGCGTACGTCAGCGAGCCCTCTTCGGATTCGACAGCGACGCGATCGGGCGCCCGGGCAGCCCAGTCGGACACCTGCGCAGGCACCGGCACGAACGGCCTGGGCATGCGCGCGGCGTGCTGACCCGCGACGTGCCGACCCGCGGCCTGACCTGTGGCCTGCTGACCCGCGACCTGCTGACCCGCGACCTGCTGACCCGCAGCTTGCTGACCCGCAGCTTGCCGGCCCGCAGCCTGCTGATCTGCGGCTCCTCGCGCCAGCGCGGCCGCCCCCGTCTCAGCGTGGTTGATCAACTCGCTCACCAACACCTGAGGGTTCTGCAGGGCGCGCCTCACCAGAGACTGATATGCGACGCACAGCCTTTCGATGGTGGATCGCTGAAACAGGTCGGCGCGATACTCGACGGCGCCACTGGCCGTTGCACCGTCGTAATCCAGGAACAGAGTCAGATCGCATTTCGTGCGGGCGCCGTGCAGCACGAACGGCTCGATCCGTAAGGCGGGCCCGCGGAAAGCGTCATGGGGCCGCTCCTGAAAGGCAAACATGACCCGGTATGTGGCGAGCGCTTCCTCAGCGCTTGCGGCGCTTCGCTCCAGACCCGCGAGGCTCGTGGGATGGTTCTTGAAGGGCAGCACGCCGAGCAGCGCACTACGGCAATCGCGCAGGTATGCGGTGAAACTGCTGTTCGTATCCGTATCCAGCTTCAGCAGCAACGTGTTCACGAAGCAGCCGATCATCCCGAGCTCTTCGGCCCGCTCGCGGCAGTTGATGGGGCATGCGATGCGGATTCCGTCCCTGCCCGTCCTGGCGCGCAGCAACAGATTGAAGAGGGCCAGCAAAACGATGAACGAGGTCGTCCCCTCGCGGCGATTGAGCTCCTTGAGCTGCTCGCCGAGGTCATCCCCAATCTGCAAACGGACGCTCTCGCACGGGAACTCGAGCACATCGCGACGCTTGAAGTCGGTCGCCAGCAGCACATCCGGGCGCCTCAACAGATCCATCATGTATTGACGATGGGCCTGGCGCGCGGCAGTCGCTGACGCTCGCTCCTGCTCGACCGCATATTGGAAATACTGCACCGGCAGCGCGGGCAGCGGAGTGCGGTCGCCTCCGGCAAGCCGCGTGTAGTTCTGCACAACTTCATCGATCAGCAGCTGTCGCGACCAGCCGTCGAAAACGATGTGGTGGATCACCAGCACGATGACATGCAGATCATCCCGAACCTCCAGTCTCGCCGCGCGCAGAGGCAGGTCGCGCGACAAGTCGAAGGGCGCGGCGATGAAGTCTGCGATCCACGGCTCGATTGCAGCCTGACCGCGGTCGCGGCAATCCAACGCCGTCCACGCGATCGCCTCGTCGGCGCCCATCTTCTGGAGCAGCTTTCCGTCTTTCGTCACGAACCGGGCGCGGAGGATTGAATGTCGTGCGACGACCCGCTGCAGCGCTTCTTCGAGCAACTCGGGCACGAGAGCGCCATCGATCGTCAGGCCGATCGGGATGTGGTAGCTGGATGGCCCGGCACGGAACTCATCAGCGAGGTAGATCGCGGTCTGGAACGGCGTCAGCGGGTAAGCAGCCTGCCCTGACGGCGCCGGTGCCGGGACCGCTTCCCGTGGGTCCTTATTCAGCAGGGCTCTGAAAAGTGCCTGCCTCGAGATTTCCGTCATGGAGGATAGCCATCGACAGGGAAGCGGCGACAAAGCTCGCCCACCTCGTGCGATACGTCCTCGACGATATCGCTGCTCAGCTCGTAGTCGCGATCTCCCCGCACCTTGACGGCTCTGAGGACCTTATCGATGAGCCGCGCACAGACCTCCATTTCGGGTTTTCCGAAACCGCGCAGGGCCGTGGTGTTGCTGCCGAACCGCACGCCACTGGTAACGCCCACGGGATGCGTGTCCCGCGGAATCGCATTCTTGTTCACGTTGATGTGACAACGCTCGAGCGCTTTCTGCGCGACGATTCCGGTCATTCCATACGAAGAGAGAACATCGATCAGCACGATGTGGTTGTCCGTGCCACCGGAGACGATCGTGCCGCCCCTGACGACCAGCTGCTGCGCCAGATCGTGCGCATTGCCTTTGATCCGGCATGCCAACTCCCTGAACTCCGGCGTGCTCAGGCGATCGAACGCGCGGGCTTTGGCGGCGATGATGTTTGGAACGGGCGCCCCCT